>Ga0172368_10000370_pt1 | contig 64376 bp, 64 predicted proteins | sample Lak11m_FD_114540 | JGI IMG/M metagenome (GOLD analysis project Ga0172368, IMG submission 114540) | Freshwater microbial communities from Kabuno Bay, South-Kivu, Congo - kab_022012_11m | ecosystem: Environmental > Aquatic > Freshwater > Lake | place: Democratic Republic of the Congo: South-Kivu...
TCTTGGCTTGATAAGGCTAAGACTTCTTTTAGTAAATCTTTATAGTCCATTTTTTAATCCTTTGTTTTATACAAAGATAATAAATTTTTTTAATATGCAACGCTATTCTAAACTAAAGCCTTAAAAATTTATAAGATGTTGATTTTATTGTATTTATAAAAAACTCATCACTTAAATGGGTGACTCAGAAAATATTTTTATATATTTTTTCTTCTTTCTTTTCCCGTAGATGAAAAGAAACAAAAATCATAGCAAAAAAATGCTTTCTCCCACTCTACCGCAATGCAAACAATGCTGGTAAGGTAGTCAATAAAAATCTCCAACACACAAGCAATAATGTATTCAATTTTTATTGAAACGTAAACGCCCTTACCGCATTGTAATGCATTCCGGTATTCACGCCACCTCCTTCCCGCTGTTTTGTATGGCTTGCCCACATATTCGTTAGTTTTCTTAGCTACAAGTAATGTCCTTGGCTAAGTAGCACCAGCCCTGTGGGGTGGCGGAACCCGCTAAGAAAAATTTACGTTGTATGTAGCGAAATTTTAAAGGGATGGCTTGTGTAAGTATCCAGAAAGTGTCGGAGTACTTCGCTTTGCTAAAGGAAAACATATAAATACCGACACGGCTTGGATACGGAGGTTTAAAATTGAGCGTTACATACAGTAAATTTTTCTTGACGGTGACTTTTTTGTTACTTTTTGTGTAGCTGACAAAAAGTAAGTATATTAAAAAATAAACCTATTTTTAATATGGGTGACGCATTGTCGAAGTCAGAAAATAAACTCTCAAATATGTCAAAATCAGGATTTTCTGTCTCTTTTAAAGTTTGTTATTTTAATGTCGGGAGCCATGTAATGTTTCCAATAAGTAGTCAATGAAGTAAACCTGAAAATGATACTTGTAACTTTAAATTTTTGCAGGAAGATAACGAGATAATAAGAAATAATGAGGAAGGGGATACTGAGAATGGTGAAAATAGTCATATCAAACAAGCCATCAATAAAGTCAATACCGGTTTCAAGAAAAGACATGATGAATTGTGAGGAAAGGGAGAAAAAAGGAATATAAAGGAAAGCAAATACCAAAAGTGTTACATATCCATGAGCTGTATCAATAGCTCTTTCGGGACAGATGTTCATGCAACGCATACAACTTTCGCAATGAATGGTCCAATAGGGGCGATTGAATTTTTTTTCGATAGCGCCCACCGGGCAGTTTTTTATACAAATATCGCAATTGGTGCATTTATAGGTGGCTATAAAGGTTTTGGCCATAAAAAACCGACCGACAAGCATATAACCAATAGAAATTGGTATGAGGAAAACATCGAGAGGTATCATTATAAAAGCCATGGGGCGGTATGAAGGTTTTCCGGATAAAAGTCTTGATGCAAATATTTTTGTTATTTTTTTACATCTGGAAGTTATTGAGTTTATAGCTTTTGTTGTATAACCGGGATGTATTGAAATCCAGTTTGAAGGCATGTCTAAAGGAAGTAATCCTCTGATTTTATAACCTTTAAGCCATAAAATAAAAAGGGGTAACCATTGAGCAATGCCACTGATGCCAGGTAAAAACAAGGCAAACAGTTTAGAACCCGCCCTGGTATTCAAAAGAAATACATCTTTTCTGGTTATAGTACGAGGAAATGACAAAATAAACCTGAACATGTGCCAAGGCAGACTGAAACCATGTGTGGGATAACACAAACCTATTATGTCGCTCTTTTCAATAGCAGTAAGGTCCGGCTTTCGCAACCTGTCAATCGATTGAACTTCTGTTGAGATATTTGATGATAAAGCTTCTTCTCTGATAACCTCAGTTGCTGTTAATGCATTGCCGGTGCCACTCAGGTAAAATACAGTCAGTTTTTTGTAATTCATATTTATGCAATAAACTTATTTAAAAAGAGCATTTAAATCAAATACATGGGCTTTATTGACATTGGCTGGTTTACCATTTTCATACACTGATAATTTTAATGTTTTTAATTCAGGAATGAATTGCATAAACTGAATATTATTCAATAATACAGAATGTTCTTTCATAATTTCCCAGCATTTGTCACTGCTCATTAATTTGCCATTTCCCAGTGCTTTACTTACATTGAGGTATCTCGAACAATAATTTCTTTTATCGAGTCTTTTTACTGAATAATTTGCTGTATATAAATTGTTTCCATTAATATCATCGCTATAGTTTACATCTCTGAAAACAATATAGGGTGGGGATGGAGTCAGTTCTGCAATAGCTGCTGTGGCAGCATTTTCTTTTTGGGTAGGACCAACCATTGAAACAATAAAACCTTCGGCATAACCTTGTGGATTCGATTTAATGGCATCCTTAATATCAATTAAATTATTTTTACCATCACCATTATAATCTTTTTTTTCGATGGCATCTCTGAGTGTAAAGCTCAATGGCTCAAAAGGATTATCGGGCAATGTTTTATAGTCTTCATCGTAATCACTCAGCATGTGTAAAAAAACGGCATAGCCATTTTTGTTTATTCCCGAAAGTACAGAAATCTGTCCGGCAAACCCAATCATGAGCCACTTTTGTTCGTTGGCTTCGGAGGGGCTGTGAATTACTATTACCTGATTGTTAACAACATGTTCGTTGGCAGGCCAGTCGAGATGTCGGGTAATGACTGATTTTCCATTTAAAGGTGTGTTTTTTGTGGCATCGCCCCAACAGATTAATGATGAACACCCAAATTTTTTACGCACCTCCTTCAATTCATTGAAAGTTGGAAGGCCTATTAAATCAAGAAAAGCATTTGATAATAAAATGTCTGTTTCATCAAAATTTGCAATTTCGACACCTGCTTGCTTCATACCTGCAATCATACTTCGTGCTTCGATATGATAAATTTTATCGATTTTGATTATTTTCTCAATACGTATATATTCTTTTAATGCTTCTATATATTTGCCCATAAAAGGCATCATATATCCTGTGTAAATATCCCTTATGTTCTCTGCTAACAGATAACCCATTGCAAACCCTCTTTCTTCGTGAGTGCCCCACACCCTGATTATTTTTATGCCATTAGTATCTGATATTATGCCATTAATAGTTTTAGCAGCAAAGGATGATGTTGAACAAATAATAAAGAAGAAAAGGAAAAATGTTTTCAATGCCACTTTCATTTTAATAATAACTTGATGGTCAAAAATATTAAGCAGCAAAATTAAAACAATTTTAGTGCTTCAAAAGCCCTTAATGATATATTTGTTCTGATTTTGGGAAATAAATCCATGTTGAATTTCTCGTGAGGTTCAATGTTAGTAGCAACAAAAAAAACTTTATTATGTGCTTCTAAATATCCGACAAACCAACCTATATTATTGTCATTTTTTATTGCCCAACCGGTTTTGCCACTAAAAGTATAATTCGTATTTTTATCAATAATCAATATTTGTTTCATTATTATCTCAGTTCTCTTTGAAATGGGGAGTAAAGAAAAATAAAACCTGTTAAGAAAGTCAATTTGTTCATACATATTTATTACCGATTTGCCTTCAAGCCAGAATAAATCAATATTTGTGGAATCAACAAACATATTCTTGTAATTCAATTTATGAAGATATTCGTTCATTCTTTTATGTCCAATTTTTCTGGCAATTTCCTGAAAACAGGGAACACAGGAAACCTGAAAGGCCTCTTTAAAGGTTAAATCTTTTTCCCAAATCGACAATCTCCTTTTTTCACCATTCCATTTTAATACAGAAGTGTCGCTGCTGACAATTCCCAATTCAAGAGCAATGATTGAGTTGACAATTTTAAAGGTGGAAGCTGGCAAAAAACCTTTTCTGCATCTGTCAAAATCATTAGAGTATAAGGAGTTGGACTGAGGATCAAATACCAGTATTGACCCTATTACATTTGATGAATCAAGAATTTGCTGAAAACTTAATGTTTTCTCAATGATGACTTTTTTATTCGATTTATCATTCTGAGAGTGTCCTTCCATAAAGAAAAGCAAGAATGAAAACACTATGAGAAATAATAATGAATGATTTTTAATTTTTTTCAACATGTTGCATCTATGTTATTTTTTGAGCTAAAATACTAAATATAAATTTTTTGAACGAAATAAAAAAACAGTAAAAATTAAAATAATTGAAATTTTATTATTAAAATTGTGATAGTTTAGATTTGAAGTGATAAAATAATATTAAAAATTCAAAGATGATTAAATTTTTTGCATTTATAATAGCATTATTTACAGCTATTGTTTCATTTTCACAAAAGCCCGAAAATAATGCTTTAAAAGCAGGATCGGATAACCAAAAAGACACTGCTTCATATATAGAAACAGCTTCAAGTCTGAATTTTGAAATGATACTTGTAAAGGGTGGCACCTTTTCTATGGGCTGTGGATTAGACCAGGGAAGAAATTGTGAGGAAGACGAAAAACCTGTGCATCAGGTCACATTAAATGATTTTTATTTAGGAAAATCGGAAGTGACTCAAAAATTATGGCTCGATGTGATGGGAACAAACCCAAGTAATTTTGCAACCTGCGACGATTGTCCTGTTGAAAATGTAAGCTGGTTAGATGTACAGGAGTTTATTAAAAAACTCAATCAACTGACCGGAAAAAAATATAGTCTGCCCACAGAGGCACAGTGGGAGTATGCTGCCAGAGGTGGTTCTTCGGCAAGCATTGTCACTGTTTTTAAATATGCAGGAAGTGATAATATTGACGAAGTTTCGTGGTATTTTAAAGGGAAAGAAGGCATGGAGGACAAAAATGGCAAACCCCATCCCAAAAACCAAAAGAAACCTAATGCACTGGGCTTATATGACATGAGTGGCAATGTATGGGAGTGGTGCAACGATTGGTATGGTGGTTATACTTCAAAAAAAGAAGTGAATCCTCAAGGCCCATCAACAGGCTCTTATAAAGTATTTCGTGGTGGAAGCTGGAATAATACGGCCAATTTTTGTCGTGTCTTTTTCCGTCATTACCTCAAGCCAAACTCTCGTTACTATAATCTGGGACTTCGATTAGCATTGAATTTATAATGAATAGTAATTGATTTAATAATTTATATATTTGTAATAAAAAAATATTTATGGAACTATATACTATTTATGCCGAAGATTTTAAGTTAGACGGCGGCGCTTGTTATGGTGTTGTGCCAAAAACAATATGGGGAAAATATGCTCCTGCCGACGAAAACAACATGATTAATATATGTCTTCGTTCCTTACTTATTAAAGATGGCAATCGATTAATACTAATTGACACAGGCATTGGCAACAAACAAAGTGAAAAATTTTTAAGCCACTGCTATATTTTTGGAGAAAATAGTCTGGAAAATTCCTTTAAAAAAACACCGTACACCTTTGATGATGTGACTGATGTAATTTTTACACATTTGCATTTTGACCATTGTGGCGGAGCAATTTGGCATAATAAACTTACCAATAATTTTGAACCACGCTTTAAAAATGCACTTTATTGGGTCAGCCAGACCCAATGGGATTTGTCGAACAAACCAAACGCCAGAGAAAAAGCTTCATATTTTACCGAAAATACAGCTCTATTGCTCGAAAAGGGGATGCTCAGATTTCTCAGCAATGAAAAATATTTTACACCCGACATCTACTTAAAGATTGTAAATGGCCATACCAAAGGGATGATTATTCCAATTATTAATTATAATGAAAGAACTATTGTTTATGCAGCTGATTTTATACCATCCTTGGCAAACATTTCAGTTCCTTATATTGCTTCGTATGATACCCAACCCCTTGTATCAATGGAAGAAAAGGAAGTGTTTTTAGAGGCTGCTGCTCAAAAAGAATATATCTTGTTTTTTGAACACGATTATTACAATGAGTGCTGCACTGTTTATAAAGATGAAAAGGGACGTTTTAGGGAGAAAGAGGTAATGTCAATAAAAGACCTTTTCTAAATTTAGTAATTATATTTTTTGATTAATTTTAAAAATATTCATTTTTTTAATATAAATTTATAATTTCGTACAAAAAAAACTAAAATCTATTATATGAAAATTTTTATATTTATTATTTTTTCTTTATTTATAAACTATACAAGTTTAATTTCTCAAAATCTTAATGATAGTTTAATTCTGCACTATCCGATTAATGGTAATTGCAATGATATTAGCGGAAATAACTTTCATGCAACCATTATAGATGCAGATCTTTCAACTAACCGATATGGCATAGCGGGAAGTGCCTATAGTTTCAATGGTACCGACAATTATATCGAACTCCCTAACTATCCTAAGTTAAAACCTCAGTTGCCAGTTTCAATTGCATTCTGGGCTAAGTTGGATGTTATTTCTACACAGTACAATACAATGGTATGCACTGATTTTTCTATTGATGCCTATGCAGGTATTTTTATAAATATGACTTCAAATGGTAATGTAAATATTAATTACGGAGATGGCACGAGTAATATTACCGGTCCGGGTCAGAGACGATCCAAAACGGGTACTACTGCAATAACTGCCAATGAATGGAATTTTTTTATTTTTGTTGTGCGTGGTGCCAACGACATGGATATTTATATCAATTGTAAAAATGACGAAGGTACTTATTCCGGTAGTGGTGGTCCATTAGCTTACAATTCAAATCCTGGTGTTATTGGAAAAGGTGATGCCGCTAATTTTCCAACAAGTTTTTTAAAAGGCGATATAGATGATTTTTATTTTTGGAACAGAGCCTTGGACACAAATGACCTAAAGGAATTGTGCATGTTTACCCATGTCGATTTTTTAAATAATCAGGAATTCAGCCTTTTTCCAAACCCTGCAATTGACAAATTAAATGTAAAGTCAGTTTTTACTGAATATACTATTTATAACTCTTTAGGGCAGAAAATCATGTCAGGTATTCTTAATAGAAATGAGAATAATGTAATTGAAATTAAAAATTTGAATAAAGGTGTTTATTTCATGATTAATACTGATGGAAAAAACGTTTTTGCGACAAAGTTTATAAAAGCTTAGAGATTTTTAAAATAGCACTGATATTCTTTTTTTGAAGTTTGCTCAAAATTTAACTTTGAGTTAATAAATAACTTATGAAAACCCTTTTATTTCTTGTTGTTTTTACTTTTGGCGTTTTTTTAACAAACAATTTGTTTTCGCAAAAACTCAAAGCCACCGATACAGAAGTAAAAATTAAAAAGGATGAACGCTTAGCCATTTCAATAGTTTCTGAAGCTGAGATTAAATCGCTGCAAAAATCGTGGGGCAGTTATTTGAAAAAAAATTATAAAGCAAAAATTAAAACAGGCAAAAATTTCTTAGCCGCTAATGTCGTTTTAGTGCCAACAGTAAGCATTAAGCCTATCAATATTTACACATATTTTAAAGAACAGGAAAACGGCTGTGAGTTTGTTGTTGCTGCTGAGATCGATTCTGTTGATTTTATCTCTCAAAAAATCTATCCCGATGAGTATAAAAATCTTAAGACTTTTTCTCTGGATTTTATTACCAATTTTTTGAAAATGCAATATTCAAAACTCATTAAAGAAAAGCAAAAGGCTGTAAACAAAAGCGTCAGGGAGGAGCTGAAAATGCAAAAGAAAATAAATAGTCTTGAAAAAAGTATCTCAAAAGACAGTGAAAAAATACAGAATCTTCAGAAAAAAATTGAACAAAGTAAAATTGAAATTGAAAAAAACAAATCTATTTTACCTGAACTGAACAAAAAAACCGAAGAGAAGAGATTGATATTAAAAGAGCTTGAGAAAAGAAAAGACAAACTTTAAACAATTGTTAATAAAAATGATATTTGTTAATTATTTTTATTCCCTGTTCTTTTTCATGTAAATGAAAAAGAATATTTTTGCCCTTTTAATAATCATTGCTAAATTATTTGATGCGAAAATTACCAAAGTTTGCCTTCTTGTTACTTTTCCTGTTGTTGGGTACATTTGGATTTAAAGGGCGCAATGAAACACTGGTGAAAATTGATTCTGCCCTTAAAAAGAGTCTGCTGCTTACCCCCGAAGTTATTGAGCTGTATAGCAATAAATTGCATGAAATACTCAAAAACCATGACTTTAAAGGCAATATTGTTTTAGCTTTAAATGGCAAAGTAGTTTTTGAAGAGTGTTTTGGTTATGCCGACATAGAGAAAAAGATTTTAAATGATACCAATACCGTTTTTCAATTAGCTTCTGTAAGTAAGCAATTTACTGCAATGGGTATTGCTATTCTTAATGAAAAAGGTTTGTTACAGTACGATGATTTGGTAATAAAATATATTCCGGAATTTCCCTATGATAAAATAACAATAAAACATTTGCTTACCCATACTTCAGGTTTGCAAAATTATATTTGGCTGATTGAAAACAAATGGAAGAAAATACATATTCCTGATAATGAAGACCTTATTGATTTATTGGCAAAGAATCCTTTACCGGTTAACTTTCAGCCGGGCACCAAATTTTCTTATTGCAATACAGGTTATGCAATGTTAGCATCAATTATAGAAAGGGTTTCGGGGAAAAAATATGGGGTGTTTTTAAAGGAAAATATTTTTGATGTTTTATGTATGGACCATACTTTTGTTTTTGATAAAAACAGACAAGATACCCTTTCAAATATAGCCCTTGGATATGTAAAAAGAGGAGGTCGATTGGTGCATTATGAAAATGATAATACAGATGGCATTTTAGGGGATAAAGGTATATATTCGTGCACTGAAGACCTCTTGAAATGGGATGCTGCCTTATACAGTGATTTGCTTTTGCCATCAGAAGCATTAAATGAATTGTTTAAAAAGAATCTGACACACAAGGGCGACACCATATATTATGGCATGGGATGGCGCTTGCCCAAAACAAATTACCCCCCTATGGTTTATCATAATGGTTGGTGGCATGGATATAAAGCAAGTATAAGGCGTTTTACAGAAGACAAAAATACATTAATCATTTTGAACAACACCAATCAGCGCATAGGTTCTATAATCAACGAAATCCAAAGCTTCTTATATACTGACGTGCCTGTAGATACAAGTGGGATGGGAGAGTAGTTGTCCTGATAAAAAAAACAACAATTATACATTTTATATTGTTGCGCTGAAAGCTTCAGCGTCGGGTTTCACTTTCTTTACAAGTCCTTGTAAAACAGTTCCGGGTCCAACTTCAATGAAAGTGCTGGCACCATCATTAACCATATTTTGCATTATTTGAGTCCATCGTACCGGAGATGTCAGCTGGCTGATAAGATTTTGCTTAATAACGTCTGGATTTGAAACCGCTTGACCGGTAACATTCTGATAAATGGGACATATTGATTTTTTGAAATCAATACTGTTGATGGCTTCAGATAATTCAATACGGGCAGATTCCATCAGCGGAGAATGAAATGCCCCCCCTACTTTGAGGGGCAGTGCTCTTTTGGCACCGGCTTCTTTTATTTTCGCACAAGCTATTTCAATTCCCTTAATACTTCCCGAAATAACCAATTGACCGGGGCAATTGTAGTTGGCGGCAACAACAATTTCATCAATACCTTTACATATTTCTTCAACTTTTTCATCGTCAATGCCTAAAATAGCTGCCATTGTTGAAGGTTCAGCTTCACATGCTTTCTGCATTGCCAGAGCTCTCTTATAAACCAGAATCAATCCGTCTTCAAACGACAGTGTTTTATTTGCAACAAGAGCCGAAAATTCACCTAAGGAGTGCCCTGCTACCATATCAGGTTTGAAATTATCGCCCATACATGCCGCTAAAATGACTGAATGCAAAAAAATGGCAGGCTGAGTAACCTTGGTTTGCCTCAGGTCTTCTTCAGTGCCATTAAACATTAAGTCAGTAATACGAAACCCCAATATTTTATTAGCTTTCTCGAACATTTCTTTAGCCAGAGGCATATTATCATAGAGATCTTTGCCCATTCCAATAAATTGAGCGCCTTGCCCAGGAAAAACGTATGCTTTCATAAGAGTGTTAATTAATTGATTTATAATTGATTAATTGTCTTTCTAAAAATTTATTTTAAAAAGCAAAATTAATAAAGTTTTTATTTAATAATAGTTTCATGTTTTTTAAGTTAAAAAAATGCATTTTATAATTTTCATTTACAGGTAGTTAGTAAATAACTTAATTTTTTTTTGGATTTTACTTTGTTAATCCAAATTTTAAATATAATTTTGCACCCTCAAAACAATAAGGGTATTGATTCAGTAGCTCAGCAGGTAGAGCACATCCCTTTTAAGGATGGGGTCCTGGGTTCGAATCCCAGCTGGATCACCAAAGCCACAAAAAAGACGAAACCAAAAGTTTCGTTTTTTGCGTTTATAGCCCTCCCAGATTGAAAAAACAGTAAAGGAACGTAAATATATGTTTTAATTGATTTATTGTTTTACCGTTGACAAAACCGTGACAAAAAAATTAACAAAAAAAATTGTCAACATTTTATAAATTTAAATCGTCAACGTTATGGGAAAATTTAAAATCGTACTTCGTACAAATTACACAAGTGTAGATGGCAAAAAGCCATTAGTATTAAAATTTAGAGAAAAAGATAGTGTTTATCAGGTAAATTTAGGGGTAGATGTATCGCCTAAAAACTGGCATCCAAAAGAACAAATTGTTTTGAACCCCGAAGAAAACATTGTTCATAAAAATTTAATTGTAAAAAATGCCAAGCTTAAAGCTGAAAGTATTATTATTAATTATGAGGTTGCAAGAAAGGAACTGACTGCAGATAATTTTAAGAAAGAATTTTCTATTAAAAAAACCGAGGTTTCATCTTGCTTTTACAAGTTTGCTGAAAAAGAGATTGATTTTAAAAGTAAGAGTATTGAAAAATCAACGCACAGGCAGTACCTCTCAGAAATGAGTAAGCTGAAACTCTTTAAGAAAAGTTTGACTATTGAGGAAGTAAATACATACAGCTTTTTTCAGGAGTATGAGTATTATATGAGGGAGACCTTGAAAAATAAAACAAACACAGTAGGGAAGACCCTGAAAAAAATAAAAGTATTGCTTCAGATTGCTCATAAGAAAGGCATCTTTGAAAAACTATTTTCTGAAAGCTACAAACTGAAGTACGAAAAGGTAAACAGACAGTTCTTGACAATTAAAGAACTGGGTAAGTTAGAGGAACTCCTTACAAATGATACATCCGACAAAGTAAAATTAAGCGTTAGATGTTTTTTGTTTTCATGTTACTCAGGCTTAAGGTACCAGGATTTATTCAATTTAAAATACAGCGATATTGCTGATGGGTTTATAGATATAGAGACTGAAAAGACTAAAGAAGCTTTAAGACTTCCCTTATCATCGAAAGCTTTAAAGCTTATTGATAAAACGAAGCTCAAAACATATGAAAAGGTGTTCAAAGTATATTCGAATCAAAAGATAAATGATTATTTGAAAGTTGGCATTTTAATGGCCGGCATCAAAAAGAATATATCTTTTCACTGCAGCAGGCACACTTTTGCCACCATTTCACTGAACCTGAATATACCATTAAATGTGGTCTCAAAGTTCTTAGGGCATAATGACTTAAAAACAACGCTTATTTATGCCAAGCTTTTAGAGCAAACGAAAGTAGATGAAATGAAGAAGTGGGATGGGATTTAAATTAAAGATTGCAAAGGATTAATTAGTTTTAATTCTTCTCAAATAGAGCTTCTCTCTAATATTAAAGATTTTATTAATACTGTCAGAATCTAAATCTTTGTCAATTGATTTAAGAATTAATGTGTCATTTTTTTTGCATATATCTTTTATTGATGACTTATTTTTAAAATCATTTGCAAAAGAGTTGAAATCCTTTACATTAAAATCAATGTATGGAACTGGCAAATTTTTAAATTCGTTAGGAGTTAGTTCTAAAACTCCACCTCCATAATATCTTCCATTGAGTTCAGCAAATGAAAGTGTCAACGAATTATAAAATGAAATAATTAATGTTTCAATGTTATAACCATTATTCATTGCAATAGTGTAAGCACTGTCGGTTGCTAAGACATCTGCATTGTTTTTAATAAATTTAGGATACTCATTACATCGTTTAAAAAAGAATGCTTCTGGTGGTGTTCCAATATTAGGTACTTCATACCAGGTATCTCTAATAGAAGCTTTATATCTTTCATTTATCTTAAGTGCTAATCCTTTTTCAAAATAATGATTAATTTTTTCGTTTATTTTTATTTTAGATGTTTTATCTAATGCTATTAAAAAAGTTGGTTTTGATTGTTTAATTAAATCTTCAAATTCATCTTTACTTAAAATCACACTACCATTTACAAAAGAGCCTTTTTGAATAATTTCTTTTACATATTTTTTTAATGAATATTCTTGAACAGTTTTTGCGTTAATAATAAAATAATCATTTGCAGCGGTAACAATTCCAGCTTTAGATGTGCAATAGTGATTAGTAACATTAAGCTCTTTCTTTACCTTTTCTAAAAGTACAATTTCATCGGTTGTTAAATGATGGTGTGTCCATTTTGATTCCCGTATATTAACATTTTGAGCAAGTGTGAATTTCTTATTTTCGAGGTCAGCTAATTTATCTATATTGCAATAAAAAACGCCTTTATCTTTTGATTTACGTTCACCAATAAGTAGCAAAGTATCTTGTCCTTTACAATCTTTAAAAAGTAATTCATTGAATGTAAATATTTCAACACGTTCAAATTCTTTAAGAATTAATGTTCGTAATTCGGCTGCAAATTTTACCTGAAGTAATTCGGAAGGTAAAACAAGTGCCAATATTCCATTTCTGTTAACGAAATTTATAGATCTAACTAAAAAAGCTGTCCAAATGTTTTTAATCTTATTTTTGGAAAGAAGAGGATAAATTTTATGTAATTCTTCACATAGCGCAACCTGCTTCTCTTCTAATAAGTTTTTTTTAATGTAGGGAGGATTACCAATAACTAAATTAAATTTTTGTTTGTTGTTAATCTGAAAATTTAAAAAGTCGGAATGTATTGTTCGAAGAGATTTTCTTTTAGTTATCATTTTTACTTTTGAAAGCTCTGTTTTCTCTCTCTCAACGGCAACTACTTTATTTATTCTTTTTGAAATACTTTCGTGTTTATATAATGACTGAATAAAAATACCATCTCCAGCACTTGGCTCCAATATAGTTAAATGGTTGCATTCTAATTTGGCAGAAAGATAGACAACCAAAAAATCAGCAATGATTTTGGGAGTGTAGTACGAGCCAGTGAGTTTTTTATTAGTCACGTTTTTTTTCTTAGGTTCTTCTAATTTCAACTAATTTATAAGGAGAAATATTTCCTCGAATAAGTAAATGTTGTGATAAATCAGCAATAAGTTGAAGTGATTGTTTTATTGATGCAATGTCATCACATAATTCCATTAATTTTTTTGTCTCATCTATTAGAGCTTCTGCTTTTAATTTAAGGAGATGCTCTCTCCTTTCATAAACTAGTTGTGGCCTATTTAAATATAGTCTGTTTATCAAATACATTGATGAAACATATTTACCTTTGAGTGTATAATTAGTAATGTCAACCTCAAACAAGTCTGAATAATTATAATCGCTTGGGTCGGGATAACAAATAACTTCTAAATCGTCAGGTTCATTTTGCCAATCGTCGGATTTAAACTTATTACATATAGGGCAAGAATAATAAAGATTTGTTATTGTATTCTTTAAATTTTCAAATTTAGATTGAGGTCTGAAATGATCAATATGATAATGGTCAATGCCACCCCATGGACTCTCATGAATTGAACAATAAACACATTGGTTATAGCAATCATCGGCAATTTGTTGCTTCCAATCTGAATAATGTCCTATGTTTTGAATTCTCTGAGACTTATCAATTTTTTTCCAATTCATTACCGCTTTCAAGTTTAGATTTAATAATATTATTGAGCGTTTCTAAAGATTTTATTTGACTTTCATACTTATTCAGCCATCCATTTCTATCATCATATCCAGAAAAGGGCAATTCAAGTTTTGTTTGAAGTGCTTGAAGTTTTTTTATTAACTCAGGATCATTGTTCCCGCCAGAAATTGCCCTTGTTAATTCATTATATAAGGAAAGCTGTTTTTGATTTTCATCAAAATAACGTTGACCTGCTCTTAGAATAATATCAACATATTCTTCTGTGAAATTGCTTTTTGATAAAATAAATTCAAATTGACTAAAATTTCGTTGTAAATCTTCATCATTAGGAAAATTTGTAAGAGTAAAAATTGGAATATCTTTAAATCTTTCCCTTATTCTTTTTACTAAAAAACTTCCATTATAATCGACAGGGGAACAACCTTCTTGGCTTTCAATATGAAGTTTTTCATCAAATATTAAAGTAATGATTTCTTCATTGATAATCCATTCATAGTAATGGCTAATATCACTAAAAGGGCTAGTGTCAATCACTTCAAGAGTTGAACCTTTTTGCATAAGAAACAATGTAAGTCTTTTTTTATAAGTATCTCTTTGATCATTACTATCGTCAACAATTGCAATTTTTTTCATAATATTATTCTTTTGGTAACCATATTTTAAAGCGAGCACCTTTTAATTCTGGGTCTTGATCAAAAGTAATTTCTCCACCTAATTCAATGACAGTTGATTTTACAATGGTTAGGCCTAATCCAGTACCAATACTTTTACTTTCTCCTGTTGCTGCGATCTTTGTTGAGAATAAAGGTTCAAAAATTCTATTTTTGAATTCTTTAGCTATACCTGGACCAGTATCTGATACTGTAATGTAATATCCTTTCTGATTTCTCCTATCTTCTCGCCCAATATATATTATAACCTTTCTTACTCCTGATTTCTGATTGCAAGCAGTATATGCATTAGTTAAAAGATTAATTAATATAGATTCAATATCCATTTGATAGGTTTTTGACACTAATGTATCTCCTTTTGACTCTAAAAGAATAGATGATACTTCAAATGCTGGTTTTAAATCTTTTACAATTGTATCAATAATTTTGGTTTTAATACTAATTGGTAATTTCTTCCTTTTTTCTCTTTGCACCCTTGTAAGTGCATAAGAGCCCCAAGATGCTACTTTTCTAGAATGTTTCAACGCTTTATCAATTTCAATAATTGCATTAGGAACGTCTGGAGGATTAATTTTTAAAAATAATTTTGCAGTATCTGTTGCAGTTTTGAAAAGATTAATAGACCCTTCAGTTTCATGTCCAAAAACTGCAGAAGAAATACCCATTGTTGCAAGTCCACTTAATACTCTATTCCAATTAAGTAATTCTGTTATAGTTTTTTCAACCTTAATTGTGAGGACTTCAACTTGTTCAATGCTTTTTTCTATCGGTCGTGAAATATTAACATGAGAAGTAGTAGTTGTTTTAGAAGCTATCTCTTCTTTAATTGATTCTAAACCCTCTTTAACATTAAAAAGTTGCAACTTTATTTGTTCAGCTTCCTTTGATGCTGCTGGTTTCTTTTTCTCTCTGCTCTTTTCAATAATTGAATAAATACTATAACGATACGATTCAAGCATATTGATTGATCCTAGAATAAAACTTCTTAAATCATAAAAAGCACCTGATTCAACTAAACCTTCCCTTGCAGCACTATCAGATAACTCAATATTTTTATCTCTAGTAATATAAGCAGCACCTATTAATTGATTTGGTGTAACACTATAACTTTCTTCACCACGACTAATACCGGCAGGGTCTTTAGCTTTTCGACTAGCTAATCCTAACCAGTCATAACCAAATTGGGAGCTAGGGAAACCATAAGGTTTAACTGCAATATTGTCTCTGTAAATTTTTATACCTTGGTTTATATCAAGAAATTCTCGCAGCTCTGCTAACTTAAAATCAGTGCCTTGAACTGATGCAGCTTCACGCAAAAAGAAAAGCAGTTTCAAAGTAATTGGTCCACATCGTAAATCATCAGAAACTTCTATGCTCCCTTCGTTTTCAATTTTAGTAAGTAATTTCTTCCATTGAATAATTTCAGTTTTTTCTTTTTTTGTATATCTATCTTGTATTGTATATAAGATATCAGATCCTTTTCCATCATAGACTGCAGTCAATTCGATTTCAGATGCTTTAAAAAAATCCGAGTTAACCATTTTAGAAAAAGATGGGGCAACATCATTATTAAGTAATACTTGAAAATCTTTTACATCCTTAAATGGAGGAGTAAGTGCGGATAATTCATAATAAAGATTTTCAATATTATTTTTAGTCCATGGTTGTCTTAAATTTGTAACTCTAATTTCTGTCCCTGTTTTACTTTCATTACCATCTATTAAAGGGAGGTTTATTGATGATGGTTTAATAAGTTCAATTTCAATATCAAATACATCTTTACCTTCAGTGTCAAATTCATCCCAGTTTACTTTTAACCCAATTATGCCATCTTTTTCTGTCTTTGTCAATAATTCAAGATTAGCCCCTAATCTATCTGTTGAAATTCTGCCTATACCTTTTTCACCTGTTTTACGTCTTCCAAGACTACTTTGTTTAGATTTACGTTTACTTGAAAACCCAATACGAAGCCAATAATTTATCAATTCCTCTTTAGTCATACCAAATCCATTATCAGCAACACTAATTAGATCGTTACCATTTTTGCAAAAAACATTAACTTCAACATTCTTTGCATCCGCGTCATAACTGTTCTTTACAAGTTCAAGTAGTGCAGTTGTATGATCTTTAATACTATCACGTCCTAAATGTACAAGTGTTTTTGCATCAACTGAAAATCTTTGGTGTTTTTCGTCAAGCTTAGAAAGTTCTTTTGTCAATTTAATAATGGAACGATAGTCAAGATTTCCTGCATTGATTAATTCCAGAAGACTATTTTTAATGTCATTTTCTTTTGTAGTCATTCTATAATTTCATTTTTTATAATGTTCACAAAAATAGTAAATATTAATAATTATTCCTTCAGATATTTTTTTTTGTAAATATCAGATAATCAAATTAAAACTTTTAACAATATTATTTGGCATGCAGTAAATCATGACAAAAAAAATGAATTTATTTCTTCAAAAAAAATAACCCTACAAGAAACAGAGCAACAATACTCAAAGCAACCCAAGGAATTTTTTCAATGAGTAGCCCCCAGTTGTCAGGTTTAATAATTTTGATTTTTTCTATTGGGATTTGCTTTTCGATGTAGATGGTGTCGCCATTATATTTGGAAAGTATAAAGATGGTGTCGTTGTGGCGTATGACTTGGGTAGTAAGGTTTTCTTTTGTTACCAGGATAGTGTCAACAGTCCTTGTAACAAATACGGTGTCAATGGTGATGGGGTTTGTGTAGATGGTGTCACGGATTGTGAGGGTGTCGGATTGGAGGAGCTCGGGGTGGTGTTTTAGGAGGGATTGAAGGCGTTTTTGGGGACTACAAGAAGAAAAGAGTGCACCACAGATTACACAGATTAACACAGGCACTTCGACGCAGCTCAGTGACCTGATGAGTAATTGCTTCATCATTGCTTTCTGTTTGGACAGTCGGAGTTTGTGCATTTTAGTTTTTTTAGGGATTCGACTTCGGAGCGGAGTTCTTTTAGCTCTGAGAGACAGTTTGCAATTCGACGTTCGTAATCGCTGCGCAGGTCTTCGGAGAGTTTGTTGTAAATTTCAATGATTTTTTCGGTGGCTTCAAAGTCTGATATTTTGGATTCGGAATTGCTTTTCTTGGCTTCTGCTTCTGCTTTCTTTTTGCTTGATTTAAGCGTAATAAAGAGCATGACAAGTGTTGCCAAATTTGAAGCTGAGAGTAAGCCAGTGATTATTTCTAACATAATATTATCCTTTGAAATTTTTTAGTATGTATGCTTCAAGTAATCTGCGGTTTGGTGCTGATAGTTCTATGTAAAAAGAATTCATGACAGAATATGATCCATGATAACGATAGCAGTTGTTGAACTTTTCTTTCATGTGTTTGCCAATGGCGTCTGTTCCCCAGATTTTCTGAATAAAATCATGGGGGTAGTTGAAGGCAAAATACACGAATAAATGTATCGGGGAGTTCTTAGTTTTAGCAACGACTTTTTTGACTGGTGATTTCTTTAAAGTTGTTTTCATATCTGTTTTATTTTAAGCTTTAAATACCTCGTAACATTATCGTTACGAGGTATATTTAAAGTGATTAATTAGGATGCAACTTCAAAGTTTGCATTGATAGTTAAAGCGCTTGCAGGCATGTTGAAAATGTAATTTGCATCGGTGCTTAATACAGTTCCAAGTTCATCAGTCCAGTTGAGGAATGCATATCCGCTTTCAGGAACAGCTGTGATGTCCACTTGTTCGTCACTTTGGTAACGGGCTTTAAGATTTTCAACAGTGCCGTTTAAATGATTGACAGTTAATGGGAATGTAAAGTGGATATTGGCATACAACGTAACGTCTTGAGCAGGCATGACAAATTCAAGTAATGGCTGCGTGCCAACGCGTACACCAAGGGCATTTGTCCAGTCAAATAAGATACAGTTTTCATCAGGCACAGCTGTTAAAGCCACATTATCTCCGTAATGGTATGGTGTAGTATTGCCAGTGATATCGCCATTATTTTCAGTAACTGTTGCAGTCAAGGCATATTCTTTTAGTTCAAAGACTGCATGTATCGTTAGATCATGTGAAGGCATATTGAACATGTAATTTGAATCGGTGCTTATTTCCGCACCATTGTTATCTGTCCAGTTAACAAACTGATAGCCGGTTTTAGCGTTAGCCTGTAGGTTTACGGCTTCCCCAAATGTATAAGTTTGTTTAGAGCCGATAATTTCACCTGCATCATCTGAAGGAAATGCATAGCCAATCAAGTTATAATTGACCTGAGCAAAATTTGCAATAACTTCTATGCTTTTATTAGGCATTTGACCTACGAAGTGCGCATCTGTACTTAATATTTCTTCGCCCACCATCCAGTTTACAAAAGCATAGCCCTCTGCAGGTGTGGCAAGTACATCTACATCATCTTTGTAATGATATGGCGTAGTATTGCCAGAAATGGTACCACCAAGGGCAGGTGTTGGGGTTATAAGCAGGTTGTAATCAATAGCCACAAAGTTGGCAACCATTCCGGTATTCATTGGTGGCATGTTGAACTCTCTTAGGGGTTGGTTGCCGACTTCAATACCGCCAACGGTCCAGTTAACGAAAGCAAATCCATCAGCTGGTGTGGCAAGCAGACTTACCGGGTCATTGTATTTGTAAGGTGAAGTGTTGCCGGAAATGCTGCCCCCTGCTTCGGGATTAGGAACAGAAGTCAATAAATAGTCAATTTTATTGCATACCACAGTAAGACTTAAATTCTGAGACGGCATGTTAAAAATGTAGTTGATGTCGGTACTGACAGTCTGACCTTGACCATCAATCCATTTTACAAATTCATAGCCGGTTTGAGGAATGACAAGCACATTGACTTCATCACCATAATGGTATCTGGAAAGGTTTCCGCTAACGGTGCACTCCATAGGGTTATGAATGCTCTGGAATAAGAAATTAGGTTCAAAAACAGTTTTGATTAATAGATTGTTTGCCGGCATATTGAAAATATAATTGGCATTTCTGCTCAGAATATTATCGTTAATGTCAGTCCAGTACAAGAAGTCGTAACCTTCATTAGGGATTGCTGTTATATTAACTTCTTCATTTTCAGCATAAGAATTCATATAGCCCGCTACTGTGCCGGAATCTAAAGGGATGTTGTCAATAGAAAGTACAAATTCAGGAATAACAGCTTCAAAAACCATATCGATAACAAGGTTGGCATCGGGCATATTGAAAATATAATTGGCATTTGTACTGAGGACTTCATTTTGCATATTTTCCCAATGCTTGAAAGTGAAACCTGTATGAGGCACAGCCGTAATATTTACTTCGGCGCCCACTATATATGGGCTGTTGTAATTGATAACATTGCCATTAATATTGGGCAATACCTGAAGTTCTCTTAAATTAATCAATTCAAAATTTGCCGTGATATTGACCGCATGAGCAGGCATGTTGAAAAGGTAATTTGGATTTGTTGATAATACAGCTCCTTGCTGGTCATTATCTGTCCAGTTTACAAAGCGGTAAGCATTAAAGCAAACAGCTTGAAGTGTAACAGCATCACCGGCGGCATAAGGCGTTGAATTGCCCATAACAGTGCCTCCTGTGGATTCAGTGACATTAAGTGCAAACAATGTAATTTGTTCAAAGTTGGCATTAATGAGCAAGTTATTGCCAGGCATATTGAACGTATAATTTTCGTTTGTTGAAAGGATCTGACCGAGCGCATCTGTCCAATTAAGAAAAACAAATCCTTCAGCAGCTACTGCTGATAAATCAACTTGTTCGTTTTCGGCATAATTGGTATTGTTACCAATAACAGAACCTGCTGATAGAGGATTTATAACTGTATTTAGGATAAAACTTTCAGATACAGCTTCAAAGTCGGGAATGTCTTTTAAATAGCCATACACATGAATATTGCCGGCTGTCCAGTCTTGAGCATTTTCACCCGTAAGCAAAATATTGATATTGATATTTTTGGTGTTTGACAGCAAGGGTGAGTAAAGAACAGAATGAATCACACTGCCTTCTTCCATGTTTACAAACTCACTCTGAGCTTCAGAAATACTCATAAATGTAAGCCCCGATGACTCTGTTTGAAATGACTGAATGAATTTCAGAAACAAGCAGTCAATGTACTTCCCTTGTGGGATGACATTATTCAGCTCTACGTTCAGCAGATTTCCTGAAAGTTCATTTAAACTGCTGTGTTTTATCTCGCCGAATTTAACGAGTAATTGAGGATTACCACCATGAATAGCGTTGTTCTCAATGTGGTTTTTAATGATGGTTGGGAAGAGGGATAGGTCGGTCATAATAGAATGGTTAATGGTTAATGATTAATGCAACCTCCCTGAATCCCTCCTAAAGGAGGGACTGCCTACACTGGAGGCTTCTTTTGTTTTTTTATTTAGGTTTTAAATGTTTTGTATAGTCCGGCTATGGCTACGAGGAGCAATAGTCCCCAGATGATGTAATCAAGGTCTTTCATAAGTTTTTTTTTTGGTCTAAAGAGATCAGGTTGTTTGAATTGATGATAGTCATTAACTTGGTGGCATAAGGTGGATCGGTGGCATAGCCACAAGCCAGTAATGCTTTAGCCTGTTCTTCGGGTGTCTTTGCCTGAAAAACGGGTATGTATCTTTTGTTCATCTGTAAAAAATACGTATGGTCTTTAATGCTGTCGGCTAAAGATTTGTATTTGCGGAAAGGCTCTGAAACTGTATGATAAGCACCGTTTGTAAATTCTTGTGTGTTTTTCATTACAAAATCGCCTTTCCAGTATGGTGTGTAAGCACCACGGGCTTTGATGCCAAACATATTATTGGCTTCTCCTATGACAGACTTTCCCCATCCGGTTTCAAGGGCTGCTTGTGCCAATTTAACAGAAGGAAACAAAGAAGTGCCTTTGCAGGCTTCTATGATTGGTTGAGAGTATGTTTTGATAAAGTCTGAGGTTGTCATAATAAAAAGATAAAAGAAAAAAGTAAAAAGATAAAAGTCAGAAGCCGGAAAAAAGATTATTGTTTTCTTTTCAATGCTTTTGCTGCTTCTTTTACACAGGTTGTCCATTTTTTAGATGGACTGGATTTTCTGATTTTTTTTGCTTCGGTCATGATTTTTGTGCCGTAAGCGCTGAGTTGTTTTTTGGTTAGTTTTGGCATTTTATATTTTATTAAAGGTTTGGGTGTTTACATCAAAGGAACGTGAACGGGCAATGGCGAAACCGTGAATGGTCATGGCACCGGCACTTCTGACTGAAGCGCAGGCTTTTTTCATGGTTGTGCCTTTGTATATGACATCATCAAAGACAAGTACTTTCAACCCTTTGACAGAGGGTTTGCATGTTGAGTTTTTATCAGAAAGGGCATTCAAAAAACGGATGTCTAATTTTTCAGCAATTTCTTTTGCCAGATGGTATGGAAGATTGTATTTACTGTCGCGTGTGTTGACAGGTATAATGGCATCGAATTTTGTTTTCTGAATATCTCCAATGCAAAGTCTTACAAGCGCATCAAAAGCCTTAATGCTGTTATAAAACTTAGCTCCATAGATAAGGTGTGAAACTGAATTAATATGTCCGGAGGTTTTGCCTCTGAAAATATGTTCTGATATGATGGCGTGGGCTATCTTCATAATGCAGTTTGGAGTTTGGAGTGTGGAATTTGGAGCTAGAGTTTGTTTATGAATTTTGAAAATAGGATGAGGACTACGCCCATCAGGAAGATGGCAGCCGTCAAATACATGATGGTTGATTTTTCGAGACTGACAGGAAGTTCAGGGAGTTCGCCTCCTTTGATGCTGTCTAAGATTGTGGTTTTTGTTTCCATTTTACTTTTTTGTTTGATGATGAATACGCCCCCCTGGCTTCGAGTGCCTCAGCCACCGGGCGTTGTGATTATGCATTAAGGTTTAGGTTTTGGAAAGCTGCGAGGATGTAGTTATCTACGTTTGGTTTTTTGGTCATGGCAAGGTAGATTTCGACGCCCAGGGCTTGATTGACTTTTTCAACATTGTAACCGCTTTTAAGGGCTGCCAATGTCAGACTGCCAAAAATGCCATCAGTCACAAGTTTGCTTCCTTTGTTTTTGTTAAGAGAATATTGAAGCATGTAAACAAGTTTAGATGTTTGTCCTTTTTCGATAGGAAAAGAGCCATTTGGAAGACTGTCAAGCATTTTTGCAGCCGGAGAGGTATTTGTGTTGGTTGGAATAATATCATTGATCTTATCGCCTCCCAGAGGTGTTTTTTTCTTATCCTTAAAATATTTTAGAATTATAAACCCAAAAATCAGGGCTACTGCTATTCCGATAAAAATGAATAAATGTTTTTTTGAAGGTTCCATTTGAAGAAGTTTGAAGTTTTAATGAGTTTATAAAGTGTATGTTATGTTTTTGATATTGAGTAAGTTTATGATTTCAGATTTCTCGGTTTCACTCAGTTCATCATTAAGCCACATTGTAAGGTCGCCGGAGAAAACCAAAGCATTGTAAATGCCATAATCGATATATGAACCACGGGTGCCAAAGGATTTAATAAGCTGGAATAAATCAGATTGGTTGTTAAGTTTAGCAAAGACATTTTTAACGCTTGTAAAATCAGTACCCAAGCCCAACATAGCCGCATGGAGAGTTCCTGCAAATTGATTGTAGGAGCTGATGGGATAAGAAAGCTGATTGCTGTCAATGTCCTTATCGAGTTCATGTTCATCATTTACTTTGGCAGCATTTTTACCTGAGCCCCTGCCAATGAAATAAATTACCAGTAAAGTAATGAGCAATACAGGTATTAAAGCCAGATACATTAAGTTGCTGTTTTTAATCATTGGGAAGTCCTTTGTTTTTATTAAATGCTGTTGTGTAGCCAATGTAGAAAGAAGTTATTGAGAGCAGTATAAAGACAACTACAGCAGCTATTACAAGTTTTTTATTTTCTAACATGTTTAGATTTGTTTTTTGCAGATTGTTTGCGTTTAAGTGGTTTAGGATTGTTCTTTTCAATCATATCATTTTTCACAGAAGCCACATCATTAGAAAGTTGCATTTCTTTTTTAGATGTTGATGTCTTTTTACTGACTGTTTTTTTCTTACCTGAAACAGCGGTTTTTGCCTTTTTCTTATAAGCTGTTTTAAGCTCTTTCGAGGCAACGGGTATTGGCGTTTTAGTAAGTTTGGATTCTTCTGCAGCCAGTTCTTTTTTAAGTCTTGCAATTTTGTTTTTAATGGCAAAGAATTTCTTCGTAGCATCAGGTTTTGCTTTTTCGCTTTTTACTGGTGTTGAAGTCCTGGATTTTGATATTTTTTTCATAAAGTGTAGAATTAAAAATTGAGTTTTACCCCCCTTAGTCCCCCCTAAAGGGTGGATAGAAGGTTTATTACTTCTTAAAAATGAATATTAGAGCAATTATTATAACAACACAGGTTAGGGCAATAGCAAAGTTTCTGTTCCTTTTTGAGTGAGAGAATGTTTCTGTTTCAGCTTCGATTTCTTCTTCAGCAATGGGAAGATCAGGAATTATATTCTCGGGGATATTGTTTTCAATAATATTGATATCATCCACTTTAAATGTATTTAATCCACCCATTCTTAAAGGTTCAACTACAGAACCGGTTGCCGTCACTTCTTTGTCCAGATACTTTTCAAAATGAAAATCACCGCTTAACCTCCAATTATCTATAACCCATTCAACTGCTGTGTTTTGACCTTGGCTAATTGAAGTATTTTTGGTAACAATTCCGGTGATGGATTTTACCTGAGTAATAGCCGGTTTATTAATTGAAATAACATCGGCAGGCGTATTTGGGTTGAGTGTAGCCCGTTTATTAATGCCACGAATGGTTTCGGGTGATTGTTTTGTGTAGAAGTTGATTTTCATTGTAATTATGAGTTTTTGCCCAACCCACTGCTTCGACTCCGCTCAGCAAGCGAGGAAAAGGGAACTATTTTTTATAAAGAATTATGATGACAATTTCGATTGCAAGGATTACAGCACCCCAAATGACATAGTTGTTTTGGTACCAGGACTTTGGGTTTAAAGCTGCTTTGCTTTGTGCTGTAGTTGGCTTTGCAAGTGGTGGTTTTTGTGAAAAGTTGAGTTTTGTCATGGTGTTTTGTTTTTACCCCTAAATCCCCTGAAGGGGACTTTATACAGGTTTAATTTTTTTTGAAAAGTAAAAAAATGCAAAGCCAGCAATAGTCAGAATTATGATACCGGCAATGATGGCAACTTCAGTAGGCATACCCAATACTTTTTTAGTTTCAGACTTGGATTCGGAATTGGTGATGGTAGCAGGGGCTCCACTGCTGCCGCCGGCATTCGGAAGTTGGTAAACATTGTATGTAGGTGCAGGTGGTTGATAGCCGGGTGTACTTTGAGAGTTGAAATATGCAGAGCCGATGGCGCCGATAGCACCTGCCACGGCAGCAGTATCCCCTGAGCCCCATTCAAATTTCTTGGTTTGATAATAATTTTCTTTTGACATGATTTATTTTCTTTTGAAGTATTTAATAATCAGTGATAATATGATGGTCACAATAAGCCCAATAAGGATTTTTTCGCCAATGGTTTTAGCGATAGAAACTGTTTTGGTTTTAGGAGTACTTATTGGTATAGCGGGTTTAGCAGGTTTGGAAGGTGTTGGAATGTTTGTTTTTGGAGGTTGGGCAACCGGAGGGTTTAAGTCAGTAAGCACATACAATTCTCTGTTAAGAATATCCGTAGGGTTGCTCAAGCCATCAATGAAGTAACCACATATAAAAGGGTAATTTTGAAGCACTTGAAGAAGTGCAATAGCGACATTTTTTGAATCAATGTTATGGGCATCTTTTCGTTTGTTTGTATAAACTGTTAGGTTGTATTTCCCATTAGGTGCATTGGCAATAGCCTGTAATTTCAGGTAATCATCATACAGCCAGAAAAAGCGGCGACTTGGGGAAGTGAACCTGTGAGAAGTGAATTCATTATCAACAGTTTTAAGCCCAAGGTTAAACATTGGATTAATGATTCTGCCGAAAACAATATCATTGGCAACAGCGCCCCCATGCCAATATATGAAAAAAGCATACAGTTCAAAAATGCTGTCAGCATTGAAGTCTTCATTTTTGTCACAATAACCTTCAAGAACTTCGTTTTTATGACCTGCATATATAGCTGCTTTATCCCACCATTCTCCAAAAGCATTGGTGCCAGTTAATTTGGTAAAAATAGATTGAGGCGCCCTGCCAAGTGAATCTTTGGGGCGGTTGAAGTCAGTCAGGTTAAAAATAGATTGAGATTTCCCCCGTCTTAAATCAGGTTGAAAGACAAGTTGATCAAGTAAGGTATAAGCCAGAACAGCAACAGTAACAATGAGAGAAATCATGACTTTTTCTTAATTATTAAGTAACCTAAGAGAATTATGGTTGACAGAACAGTGATGCCGATAAAAATATTCCACATTGTATTGTCCTTTTTGGCTGCTATTTGTGATTCATTTTCCTTTTGTTCCTGAGCAGCCGGAGAGACAATTTCATTCACACCTTACACTACATTGGAAAATTCGTTGAAATAGCCAAGGAGTGCATTCATATCCAGCTTTTTGTTGTTTACAAGTGGTTGGCTATTGTTTCTGTAAAAGGTGCTCATTCTTTATTGATTAAAAAAGAAAACCTACCTATATTGGCATAGATAGGCTTCCTTTATTATTAACTTAAGAGAAACTATTTTATAAGATTGGCAAGACCTGCAGAAGCACTGCGAATCACTCTTTTTGCAATAGCTGCTTTTGAATTGAGCCAGCTTGCTTTGTTAAGGGAGGCACCCAGTTTCATGGTGATGTCCGTAACGGTTGGGACTTCACCATTGGCAGATTCAATTTCAAAAATGATAATGCTCTGATCATCAAACTGCATGTCGTATTTGTCGGTGTCCACAATGATTTTCTCAGTGCGGTATTGTCCGGTTTTGAAGAACTCTTGCAAGCGGATGTAATGCAGATCACCAAAGTCATTGGTTGGGTTCAGTCTTTTGATGGTAATTCTGCGGTTGTACTGTTGAACATTGTTTGAGGCAACGGTCATTTCTGTTATACGTGTAGGATTTTTCATGCAGAACTGGATGAAGTCCTGAACAGTACCTTTGCTTAAGCTTTCGCAGACAAGACCGGTTTTAATGGTGGCATCCGCAATTACAGCATCAATGTTAATGCCTGCTGCTAAGATAGCGGCGGTGTCGTGAAGGATGTAGCCGACGACTGCTTCAACCTCATGCTGAACGATAGAGCTGATAACGGTGATGTTGGTGGGTACACCTCCAATAAGCACACTGACAACGTTAGTTGTGATAACAGGGCATTGAACTGTTTCTTTTCTAAGTCCGAAAGTATTGAAGTAGCCAGGGAAAAGAACGACCTTTTGCATGGTAGAAGTGCTGTTGGTTAAGCGAATAGAAAATTCAGCAGTGTTGTTAATCTCATCAACAAAAGATTGAGAGTTACCTCCTGAAAAGGAAATGGTTTCATCGCCGATACCGAGATAGGTGCTGTTCATGCCCGGGTTTTCCCTGCGCATGGCATCGGTCATGGCTGAAGCCAAATCTTGTTTTTCAGCATCAGTCATAGAAGCAACAACAGGCAGAAGGGCTAAAGAGGCGAAAGAGTCAACAGTAGTTGATAAAAAGGCAATTGCAATTAATGCAAAAAAGGCAAAAAGGATTTTGATGGTTTTCATTTTTTTTTAAGTTTTTTGGTTAATGATGAATGTGACCTCCCTAAATCCCTCCTGAAGGAGGGACTTCCCTGCACACTGGCTGGGGTTTGGGATTGTGTTAAATTAAGCTGCCGGGGTTTTCTCTGGAATTTTGGGAACGTCTTTACCTGAGTATTTAAGACCGAAGATGGATTTTGTAACGCCACCGGTTGTGTTGATTTGTTCGCTTCCGAAAAGTTGTGTGGCGACAAGCACAACAGCTAAAACCAATACAGCTATAAGAAGAATATTGGCAGTTTTGATAGATTTCATAGAATTTGGGTTTTGGTAAATTAATTAAGAATTTGAACCCAAAAGTAGTATAGTGCAAAAATGCTGATTTAGCATTTGAGGCTTTAATTGATGATTGTATTTGATTGTATTGTTTTGGATAGGATAGACAAAAAAAATCCTGAAATTTTTGTTCTCAGGATCTTTTTTTTTGAGATGTTAAGTGCTAAACATTATTCCTTTATCAATCTTTTTACTAAAATCCCTTCATTATTAAATACTTTTAAAATGTAAACTCCAGATGATAAATCGGAAATGTTTATTTGAGTCTTTTTTTGAATAAGTATTTTTTCTTTAAGAATTTTTCCATCTATATTAAATATCTGCACTGTAGTGTTATTTATAAACTCAGGATAATCAATATTTATAGTATTGATTGCAGGGTTTGGATAAATGTACAAAGACTTTAAATTACAAAAACCACTTGAAACACCTGTGAAAGTAACATATAAAACATTAGATGTGTCTGAATGGCATCCATTGCCATCTGTACATATACTATAATACAAACCAGTGGCAGGAGGAGAAAATGATTGTGAATTTGCATTAGATACCAAAACATTATCTTGATACCACTGATTGCCAGTTGTGATTGTTGAATATAAAACATTTCCTACTTGGTATATTACGGGTGTTTGGGGTATTATTACTGAAATTGTAACATCATCGGTCGCAGTGCAAAAACCATTAGAAACAGTTACAGTATAAGTATTAGATGATAAAGGAAAGAAAGGGATATTTTGTATTACTCCATTGTTCCATATATAAGAGTTACCTCCAGTAGCCGAAAGAATAATCATATCCCCATTACATATAGTTGTGTCATTTCCAGCAAAGGCTGTTGGTGTTGGGACAACAGCAATATACAAGTTTGAAGACCCACCGCTACCACATATATTGCTTCCATACACACTTATATAACCTGACACAGCATTAGTGCTATAATCTACATTTATACTATTTGTTGTACTAGTTCCAGTTGCACCATTTGGCAATATCCATACATAAGATGTAGCATTAGTTATAGTTGGTACAGTATATAAAACCGAATTCTGTCCTTTACAAACTGTTACAGAGCCTGTGATTGCAGATGCAGCTAATGGCAATGGTGTTATGCTGACAGTTGATGCCAATGAAGAAGCTGTGCAACCATTAGTATCGGTTACGGTAACAGCATAGGTTCCATTTGTCGAAACAATAATTGAATCTTCAGTTTCTCCATTTGGAGACCATAAATAGCTGTTAAAATCAGGAGTTGCATGTAAAACAACAGAACTGCCTGGACATAAGGTAACAAAACCGGCAGGAGCAATTGAAAATGATAAGGGCGTTGGTTGAGTTATATTAACACAAGCGGTATTAATAGCCCCTAAGTTATCTGTTATAGTAACAATATAATTACCTGCAATAAGAGATGTAACAGTTTGACTTGTTTGGGTTGGTGAAGTATTCCATAAATAAGAAAAAGGAGAAACCCCACCAATATTAACAATAGCATTAGCTGTTCCATTACTACCATTATTACAAGTTACATTAGTGGAAGTAGTAGAAGCTAAAAAAGCCGGATATTTTGCTACAAAAATATCATAATTACCTGAGGAAGTTAGTGTAGTATTGTCAAATGTAATGTTAGATGAATAATATCCAGTTAAATAAACATTTCTTGAATTATCTAAAGAAATAGATTTTGAAGTTCGTGAACCAGCTGTACCTTCTATACTTTTTGCCCAAAGTGGATTTCCTAATACATCAAATTTAACTAAAAAAATACTTGAACTTAAAGATGATAGGGTGGTAGTGCCAAAAACAATAGATGATTCATAAGTTCCAGTAATATATGAATTACTACTTGCATCAACTGCAATTGAAGTAGATTTGTCTGAACCAGTACCACCAGCACTTTTAGCCCAAATTAGATTTCCACTTATATCATATTTAGCAATTAATATATCATAATTGCCTGAATTTGTTAATACAGATGAACCTATGTTTAAAGAAATACTTGTATAGTATCCACAAATATAAATATTATTAGATGAGTCTATTGCAACTGAATTTGCAACTTCTTCACCAGTTCCACCTATTCTTTTTGCCCATTCAACTGTTCCACTAGAATTATATTTTGTAAAAAAAATATCTCTAGAACCAGCATTAGTTAATGTATTTGTGTCAAAAATTAAAGTTGAACTAGTAAAATAGCCAGTTATATAATAATTACCATAAGAATCTAATTTAATGGAGGTTGATTGTTCATTACCGGTTCCACCTGCTTTTTTTGCCCATGCTACGCTACCATTTGAATAATATTTTACAATTAAAATATCATAAGCACCAGAATTTGTTAAAGTAGTTGTTCCAAAAGTAATACTAGAGCTAGAATAATAACCTGTCAAAAAAGCATTACCTAAATCATCTACAGTAACGCTTGTAATAAAATCATCATTTGTACCACCTGCAGTTTTAGCCCATAAAACTGTACCATTAGTATTGTATTTAACAAGAAATATATCAGCATACGGATCTAATGTTGTCGTATTTGATAATGTAAAGGAGTCAAAATTTATTGAAGGACTATCAAAAGATCCAGCCATATAGATATTTCCAAATGCATCAATTGCAATAGAAAGATTATTCCATGGCTCATTACCAATTCCACCAGATCTCTTAGCCCATAAAACATTTCCATTTAAATCATACTTTACAAGAAAAATATCGCTTGTATTACCTGTGTTATCATCATTCACTAAAATTGTTGAACCAAATGTTATTGACTGACTTAAAAAGCATCCAGCAATATAGGTGTTTTCTGAATCGTCTACAGCAATAGAATAAGACATTTCTGTAGCATTTGCTCCAGCACTTTTTGCCCAAATCCATTCAGAATTGTTACATGCAGAAGTTACTGCTAAAGTTGCAGAACTTGAGTTAATATAGTAATTTCCATTACAATTTGAAACTCTACAATAATAATTGCTTCCGTTATCTGAAGGTAAAAGTGTAGGAGTGTTATAATAATAATTTGTTGCACCTGTAAGTATTGACCCGTTTTTATACCATTGAAATGTAAAAGGCGCTGTTCCAGTTGGAGTAACTGAGAATGCTGCAGAGCTACCAACGTTAGCAGTTTGATTCGCTGGGTTTGTAGAAATTGAAACGGCATAGCAAATATTAGAAACAGTCAAAATTGCATCAGAGGAGGTATAGTTATTAGCTCCGTTGCAGTTGGTAAGGTAGCAATGATATGTGCTTCCATTATCTGATAATGACAAAACTGGAGTTGTATAAAATGATGAATTTGCGCCATTTATAATGTTGCCATTTTTATACCATTGATATGTGTAAGGTGCTGTGCCATTTGGTACAATAGTAAATGTAGCTGTATTACCTACATTTGATGTTTGATTGGTGGGTTGCGTAAAGATTGATACACCTGTACAATTTGAAGTAACTGTGAGTATACCTGAGCTTGAGTTTATAAAATAACTTCCACTGCAATTTGTGATATGGCAATAATATGTGTTACCATTATCTGATAAAGAAAGGGAGGGAGTAGTGTAAGACGAATTTGTAGCATTTGAGATTGATGAACCATTTTTATACCACTGATAAGTAAAAGGTGAAGAGCCGGAGGTTGAAACAGAAAAAGTTGCTGTACTACCTGTTGCAACAGATTGATTTGAGGGCTGTGTGTTTATAGAAACTGGTGTACAACCTGTGGTTACGGCTAAATCGGCATTATTACTTTGTATTGAATATGAGTTTGAGCAGTTAGTAATCGTACAAAAGTAATAATTACCATCATCATTAGTACCTAATACAGAAGTCGTAAAAGTATTGTTTGAAGAAGAAGAATTTATTGTACTAGATTGGAATACTCCATTCTTATACCAATAATATGAATATGGTGCGGCACCGTTTACAGTAACTGTAAAAGAAGCAGTATTACCAGCTGTTACAGCTTGATCCTGTGGCTGATTTGTTACTGTTACAGGACTGCAACCAGAGGTAACTGATAATGTAGCATTACTTGAATTAATACTGCTTGAACCACTACAATTTGTTATATGGCAGTAATAAGTGTTTCCATTGTCAGATAAAGACAATGTTGGGGTTGTATATGAATATGAAGTAGCATTAGAGATGGAAGATCCATTTTTATACCATTGGTACGTAAAAGGCGAACTACCGCTGGCAGTAACAGAAAATGTGGCTGTGCTACCAGAAGTTGCTGACTGGTTTGTGGGCTGTGTGCCTACCGTAACTCCGATACATGAACTGGAGACTTGGAAATACAATGGGGATGAATTGTTGCTTACACATGTTCCGCAACCCACATTTGCCTGTATATTCCATCTGTATTGTCCTCCGCTATTTAAATATCCTGATGGCACTGATAAAGATGTCCCTGAAACACAAGTTTGTTGGTAAATAATATTTGAAGAACCATAAGGATAAATACTAATATAAACATCATAATTTGAAGCTCCAGAAACAGCATTCCAAGTTAATGTTGGAGTCGTTGTAGATATCGTAGTACCTGGTGAAGAACTTGAACCAGGTGAATTTAAGGTTGGTGTTATTCCTGTTATTGCACAACTGGAACCAGTTGAAACATTATGATATATTCTGAGTGGATAAGCTTCTGAGCAAATAGTATAATATGAAAGATTACATCCAGTAGGACAAGTAACTGTACCAGGATCATAAACAAGAAAATCACTAGAACTTGTACCAGAATTATTGTATCCATAAACAACAACAAAATGACTGCAAGTACCTGAACCTCCATAACGATGATCTACTTTTACAATTACAGGATTTCCGGCATTAATTTCAGATTTTAAAGTTGAAAGACTATATGCTGCTGAACCATACCAAGTCATTGTTGCACCAATATAAAGTGGTGAAGGTATAGTCCAACGCATATTACAGTTTACACAATTGTTGCCATAATCATCAGCGTAGCCACAATTATTTGTGAGATAAGTATTAAGTTGACCCGGATTAACATTAACTCCATTAGCAGAAAGCAACATTGCAGCACAAGTCATAGCACAACCTGATTGGCATATAGTATGAGTACAAGTACCTAAATAACTGCTACTCCATGACTGATTACATTGTTTATAATCGGTTATTGTTATTGTGCTTTTAGACAATAATGCTGGAGGCGCAACATAAGTTAATGAATCCAAAAATGGACCTGCAGGCACTTCAAAACTTTGTGCGAAAGTTTTAGAAACAAAAAGAAATGATATAATAAACAAAGTAAGTTTTGTTTTCATAGTATTCATTATTTTTGAATATGATTTTGTTTTTTTAATTTATTTCATAATAGGCTAAAAGGTTTATTATGAACTTTATAGACAAAAACCTTAAAGCTTTTATATTTGCAAAAAAATGTAAACAATTATACACAATAATTTTTAATTCATATACAAATATTTATTTTTTATTGACTTTAAAGGTGTTTTTCTATGATTTATAGTTTAATTTATTTATAAAAAATCCAGAATTTCATTAAGTAATTTAATCTGCTTTGCAGTAAGGTATTTCTGATATTTATTGTAACCCACTTTTTGAAGTACATCAAAGTAACGCCCATTAAGCCATCTGGCTAAGGTAACAGATGAAACACCTATCATGTTTGCAACCTCATATTTGTACATGGTTTTCTTTTCAAAGCTCATAGCTTAACGATTTTATGAAAGTGAGGGTTGTCGATGGCTTTACGGTTAACGAGTTCCTGGAGTTGTTTCATTTCTTCAAAGTTTCTAAGAACGTCTTTTCGTTTGATTACGTTGTCCAGTGTTTTGAAAAGGATTATTTCAGTGGCAAAAGTGAAGAACTTGGGAGGCACTTCTGAGAAGCCGTGTGCTGCTACAATGATGTCGTTTTGTTTTTGGCGGCGGCGTATCAGGAGGGAATGCAACTCAATGTCAAGGTTGGCTTTAAAGTATGAGCGACAATCGTCAAATACAATCAAGCCGTTTCTGAACTTGCCTGAGATAATACTCAGGTCGGTTTTGCTTTGCCAGATTCTACGGCGTGCGCCGATGTAATCGAATTTTGCAATATCAATGTTGTATATGTTGGGGATGTGCAACCAGTCTCTGTCATCAGGGGTAACGACAAGCACCCGATCGAGTTCTGCATTGACAAACTTTTCAATGAGGGTGGTTTTGCCGGTGCCATTGGTGCCGAGGATGATGATGAGTTTGGTTTTTCGGGTCATAATGTTGGAATGTTGATTTACCCCCCTCAGTCCCCCCTGAAGGGGGGAAGTGATGGGCTACTCTTTAATTTCTTTGGTTTTTAGGCTTTGGATTTCTTCGAGAAGGTGCTGGATGGTTTGTTGCATTTCGGTTTTTTCGTTTTCGAGGATGGCGTTGCGTTTCTTTTCTTTGCGAAGCTTGAAAGCTTGTTTGTACTTAGGGGCATAGATGAAGCCTATACCGGCAACTAATTCGAGCCATAGCGGTAAGGGCTGTGTACTTTCGCATCGCCAATGGTAGAAATACTCCGTGATGTCCTTGATGTCGTCTTCATCAGCACAAAAATCGTCGGGGTCTTCATCAGCAATGAAACTACAGGCAAGTGAGTTGATGCTGTCGTTGGTACGGGCTAAGAATTTGGCTTCAAGCCTGGCAACTTTGTCTGAAATTTTTGTTTTTTCGATTTCAACAAACTGATTATCTGTTTTTGCAATATTTTCAGGTTCCTGTAGCTCCGGTGCATCCTCAATGATGGCTTCTTCAATGACCGGCTTTTTGTCAGCATTGACATCTTCCCGAGGGGTTTTCATTTCGGAAATCATGTTTTCAATACTGTTGTATTTTGAAAAGCTATCAGCATCAGTATCTGCAATAGCTGCTTCGGTGTCGGTGTTTATATTGGGTTGGTATTTAAGCATGAGTTATTTTTTACGGTTTAAAAATGATTCAATGAATTCGACAAGAGGGGCGTTTTCAATCACTCTGCCAATGCGGTTGTCTTTTGTGAGTGTACAAATAGAGCCGATAACAGCTTTGTTTTCGAGAAAGAAAAGCACTACAACATCATCTTCATCTTCGTTTAAAGGGATGTTTACCTTTGCTTGTTCGATAGCATCAATGTTATCTTTCAGAAAACTGACACCCAGCTTAAGTGCTTGCCTTAGAATGATACTCATACCGGTTTGGGATTAAATTTCGTGTGCAATTCTTTGAGCTCAGAACTGCTGAATGGGCGTGGAAAATAATCACAAGGACCATAAACGATATAGCGGTTGAAAATATCCTTCAGTATTATTTCAGAAGTGATGGGCTTGCCGGTTCTTTTGCTTTCCCTCTGGCATACAGTGTCCATGAAATATTTTTCAAGAGGTGTCAGATTGATGATGTACTGTGTATTTGTGAGCTTGATGGGAATTTGCACCTCAATTTTCTCGGGTTCTTTAGAGGACAGCTGCAGAATAGAATCGTTTAAAGATTCAATTTCGAGGGATAGCTCCTGAATTTTTGTATCCTTTTCTTTTAACTGATCAGACTCATTGGAGGTAAGTTCCAGTATTGAACCCTTTTGGGTTTCAATAAGGTGAGAGAGTTCTTCAATTTTGGCATCCTTTTCATTTAAAATGTTAGTATGCAAGATTTTGAGATCATTGAGTTCCTTGTCTAAAGCTTCAATTTTTACAAGGTCCTCTTTTTTGGAAATGTTGGGGCGCACCATGCTTGTCGCTTTGTTGTGCAAAGTGATAAGGTACTTTCTAAAAGTCATCTGTTCCTGAGTTCCGGTGACTTCTTCGTAGTACTCGTTTATAAGCTCCAATTCTTCTTTAGAACAGTTGGCACTGAGGGTCTGAGATTTGAAATATTCTTTAGTGTTTTCCATTTTTGATAATGTTAATTAGTTTATAAAAAAAGTTTCTGATTTTGTTTTTTGAAATGTAGATGAGCACATTGTATTGGATGAATTTTGAGATTTTTTTGTTTTGATTTATGCGATCCAGAAGAGAGATTATGTCAGCTTCCGGCAAGCCGCAGAATTTATAAATATTCATAGCCGATAGGGTGGCAGCTTCATAATTCTGTTTTTTATGAAATTTGATGCACCAGGTTATGATAAAAAACTTTTGAAAACCATTTAAAGACTTAATAAATACAGGGTTGAACTCAATGATTTTTTCATTTAAGAATACGCGAAAAGTAGGGATGCTATAACTTTCATAGATTTTGAATCCATTGTATTTACGAGGGATTTCGAAGTTTTTATATTTGGCTTGAAACATAAATAATTTTTAGAATGATTTTTTAATGGTAACAGGAAAAGAAGTTTTGCCGTATTTATCATACGGAGGTTTAAATTTCAGCTTGTACATTTTTCATACTTTATTGCAAAAATATATTTTAAAATTGATATAAATTACATTTAACTATAAATAAATATGATTTATATATATAATAATTATATTCATCATTAAATTAATAATTATATTTAGATGAATTTATAAGTAATTGATTTTCATTAGGTTTATGAATATTTATAATTATTTACGATTATTAATAATCATTTATAATTATTATAAATCTTTTAGAATTTTTAAAAACCGTTTAGGATGGTGTAAGTTTATTAATGTTTATAATTAATGGCATTTATTCAAAGTTGACAAGTCAGAGAAATAAATAAACATTAATAGGGCAGGAGAGAGGGCAAATGAGAGGCTGCTATGCAGTACTGTCATTTACAGTTTTTAAAATGGTTGCCTTGCGAGCAGTGCAACCAAAGGATAAAAAAAAGAGGGTTTCCCCTCTTAATTGTTATGCAATTTTTCGTTCTTCGTTTTGGATTAAGGTTTCGCATCCGTATTTTGCGTAAATGTCAGCCATGTGTTTTGGCTTTTTGTTTCTGGACATTTTGAAGTCATCAGGGCGAAAGTACCACATAAATTTTTTAGGTGCAAAGCGGCAGCCTATTTCTTTTAATACTTCTTTATGGGTTTTGGTGTTGCCTGAAATCCAGAGCCAGTTGCCCACAATCTCAACAATAAGCCCGGGCAGCCGGATAAGTCGGGCGATAACATCGGGGTATTGCATTTCAAAGTCCACGTTGTAGAATTTCTCTTCGTTTTCAGAGGTAAAATCAAAAATGCGATTTTTGACAATAAATTCATATTCCAGGTTGATGAGCTTCATCATCTCCACATCTCCGCCGATGTCGGGATGATGGATGAAACAAAGTTCTTTAAAGCGCGCTTTGACTGTTTTAAGGTTTTCGTTGAAACCTTTAAAAAATTGGAGTTTTGGGTGTGTTTTCATTGTTGTAAGTTTTTCGTTTGTTAGTTGTAAAAAAGGATGTCAAGTACATAATCAGGCTCCAGTCCTTCATCATGCAAAATTTCTTCGGGGTTCTCGCCATTCATTACCCTGTCGTACCAGTCGGAAATTTCGCTGTCAGCTTTTTGGAGGGTGCACTCGTAAATGTTCATAAGGACACGGTGTAAGTCAGTTTCGATAATTTGCTTTTTCATAGTGTAAAAATTAAGGTTAAAAAAAATGGACCTGCTCCTGCGAATAAAAAAGCAGGAACAGATCCTATAAATTGAATTAGTGTTCAGAGGGCAGATAAATAACCCCATTGGATTGAAAAATTTTGAATATACCTTCAGGAAAATCAGTGTATTCAATGAACTGCTCAATAAATGCCTTCTGATTGCTGTCTAATCGGCACTCTAAGAGGGCTTTTTCGTGAAAGGAGGTCAACGTCCAGAAAACAATGTCATGTCTGCGTGTGCTTGGTGCATAGGACACAATGGCATCAATGAGCCAGTGAGCTTGGAGGGTTTCGGCAACATCAGCCATCCCAGACGTATAGTAAAGCTCAGGAAAGAAAGTTTTGTAATATTCATCACTTCCAGAATGTTGACGAAAATCGTCAGAGATAATTTTCAAATTTTGCTTTTTAACAAGCATTTTAAAGGTGTCTTTTGTCATTTTGATAAAATTTTAATTGTTAAGCCAAAATCGGCAGGGACATTTTGAAAACAAAAAGATTATTTAAAAAATCTTAGGCAACCAGAATTAAAGCGGTATTTGAGCATAAAAAGGGACTTTTTATGCGAATAGCCGGAAAACAAGGATTTTTGGAAATATTATTTTATACCTTACAGCAGATAAAACCGAGAGGCTTTATTGCTGGCACAATAAGATGGTATCAAAAAAATATTTACAAAAACTTGTATATCCTTGTTTGGGCGAGGGGGATTAATTTTGCCTAAAGATTTTTGAAATAATAAAGGAAAAGTTCATCAATTAATAGCGTAGGCAAAAATGAATAAATGGGCAGTTCGACTTCGCTCACTGACCGCAGCCACCAGTCTAAGAAGTGCTTATTTATTCATTTTTCACAATAAATAAGAATTACTCTGTGAAATGAAGTAATGAAAATGTAGCGGAAGGAAAAGCGGAACGTAGTGGAGCAGCCTGAAGCGGAATGAAATGAATGAATGAACAGTGTAATTTAATACCAATGAGAGTGGCGGCACACTTCGACAAAAGCTCAGTGACCAAAAGCCTCAGCCACCGAAAGCTCATTTACAAAGAGCGAGGGACTAAATATAAAAATGGGAATAATAGTCGTTGAATAAGGACTGTTATTCTTATTTTTTGATTTAGATAAAAATTTAATCGGACTGCGTTTGAATGAGTGAAACGGAATGATTTCATATACAGCGTATATGGCTGAATGTAGTATAACAAATGAAATAAACAGTCGGATTATAGCCAAAATTAGGGGGAGGCATCTTAGTGATGGGAATGAAGCGGTGGCAAAAATCAGAAAATGGGCACTTCTACGGGGCTCAGTGACCACACTTCGGCGGTTCGACTCCGCTCACCGACCGGATAGAAAGTGCTTATTTTCTGATTTTTACAAATAATAAAAAATTGTTTTGTGTTTTTGTAATGGAAGGAATGCCAGTCGAGTGGAATGAAATGGGAACGAGCGGCATGTATGGAATGAAAAAAATACAAATTAATTTAGATACCAAAAAAGCGCAGGCGAAATTGTGTCAGGGATTGTCGTGGAAATCCTTTTTGTAATGATGTATCATTAAACTGTAGGTTTTCAAAAAGATTGGAACAAAAGCCCGCTCGGACACCACAATAATAAAAGCAATCTTTCTGTCAATTAAATTTTAATTTTTTTGAAAAAGAAAATTATTATAATTATATTTTTTAAAATTGAAAAACTTTCAAAAACTAAACAATATGGAAGAACAAAAACTTAGGAGAAAAGAGCTCTATCTATAAAAATATAGATAAATTAAAATATCTACAAAAACATAGATAAAATATTTTTAAATGAAAACGATACCCATTTCACTAAGGAGAGAGTTTTGAATGAAATAAGATGTGTTTGATAATCAGCAAGTTGAAAAATGTAAATTGCTTAAGTGAGTTATGAATGAAATAAGATTATGGCCAAAACTATTGTGTGGCATTTTTACGAAATGGGTGGCACTGTTTGAACCAAAATAACAATTAATCTTCATTTTCATTATTAAATTTCCTTTCTAGTACATCAATAAACTCTTTTATTAATATACCAAAACCACCCAGTTGTTCATCTTTAATATCAAAATCATCAATCTTTAAATTAACTTTTCTTTCATCTAATAAATACTTATAAGCTTCAAGAGCTTCATTATATGAAATTTTATTATCCTTGGCAATTTTTAAAATACTTTTCACAAGAGAATCAACATCTTTTTCATAGTAAGAATGTGACCTCCTAGGATTTTGATTTGTTAGTGTTCCCATTTTTTATTTTATTGTTTAGTATAGTTTTGTAAATTCAAAATTGAAATATCAGACTGTATTGCTGTTATGATTATTGCTCTCTATTGTTTTTAACTTTTTCAAGTTCTTCAATAAAAATATGCATATTTGATGAAGGATTATTAAACAATTTAGATTTTTTAGCAAATGCACAAGCCTTAGAGCAATTTTCTATAAGTTTAGCATCAAGTCTGTTGTCTATTATTCCTTTAATATATGTGTTTCTGTTTCTATTACTTAATTCTTTCATACAATCTTTTGTAGTTAATTTTGCAGTCTGGTTTTTATAATGAAAAAGGAACCATAACTCAATAGAAGGATTAGATGCAATTAAGATAGCAGTTTTTATGGTTTTTAAATTTTCCAAAACCTCAGGAACATCAGCATCGTATATTAAAAAATCTTTATCTTTTTCATTGGTATATTTACCTCTTTTATATTCTTTAATAAAACGGTCCGAAATATTCTGACCAACAACTTTTGGAACAATCTCTATAGGTATTCGGTAATATCTACGTAAATGATAAACATATTCTTCTTCCGTTTCTCCTTCACAGAAGACCCAATAATGAGGATTAATTTTTTTGCCTTTAGAAGCTGTACGATTACCCATTGATCAATGTTTTAATGTTTTCACTTGAGTCATTTACAATAGGTATGGCATCAAATCTTCCCTGTAAATAAGCTTTCTCTAAATCCATTGTATCACGAAAATCGCTGTAATCATAAAGCGAATAAACGTCTGTTGAGCCATTAGATTTTTTATTTGCAAAGAAGATCTGGTCTTTTCTAAACTTTTTTAAATCTAAAAAGCGAGTGTTATGAGTAGTACATATTAGCTGAGCTTTTTCACCTGCCCGGAAAATGTTTAAAATATATTCAATAATTTTAGGATGCAGACTTTCTTCAATTTCGTCAATTAACAATATCTTATTGTTTTTAACTACATGAAGTATTGTTAGCATAATAAAAAACAATTTGATAGTACCTTGTGATTCTTCAGATAGAAAATCAAAGGCTACATTAGGTGAATTCCTGTGATAGGTTCTTATCTGTAAATGATCTTGAACAACATCTTCAACAGTAAGTGTCATGTTTGAAAGGTCAGCATTGATATTCTTTCCAGGTTTTTTCAATACTTTAATTTTAACATCAACGATGTCACTATCAGCGATCTTAAGAGCTTCAACCAGTTGCTCTTTATTTTGATTAGATAATGATTCAATTTTAGATAAGCCGAATCCAATATAATTCAAAATAAAATTTACCTGGAAAAAGTTGAAAATTTCTTTAGCTATTTCTCTGTCCATTTGACTAGCTCGTGAAATAAACAAAGTTTTATCTGAGGTGCTTTCAGCCACATCAAAGGGACGTTTTATCAAATCTCCAAAAGAGTACTTTTCCTTTTTGGATTTACCTAATCTTTCATCACGAGAAAATATTTCTTTAATTCTGCCTTTAGGATAATAAGAAAGTTTTTCGGCTAAAATTTTTTGTCGCGTAAGCGTAAAAGAATACTCATATTCAATTTCCTTATTTACAAATCGAATAAAATAAGTGCTAGGCTTGTTTTCGAAACCATTAAATTTAAAAGGGAAAAAATTGAAAATTGAATTTTCGTTGTGTAAATGGGAATTAAAAACCATAGCATTACAAAAGCGAATAGCTTTTATAATATTGCTTTTACCCGAAGCATTAGCACCATAAATTGCAATAGTTTTTAAAATTCCTGTATTATTTTGTTCAAAAACATTATCACTTAAGGCTTTAGCATTTGCAGATTTAATGTTTGCCGCCCTAAAATCGAGCACAATTTCATCTTTAATTGAAAAAAAGTTGCTCAAACGAATCTCTAATACCATTTTAAATTTGATTTTTGAAAATATTTTACAAATATATACATTAAAAAATAACAAATGCCATAATATTAATATTTTTTTGAATATTTAGTGTTTTTGTAATTTTTCGAAAGTAAAGGCAACATAATGAGACGGAACATCTCGATAACGCTGTGAAACGGAGTGGGAGTACAGTGTAGCCGAATGAACAAGACAGTGCAGAAAAGTACCTACCAAAATGGTGGCATACTGAGAGTAAGCGAAATTGTGTCAGGGATTGTCGTTTGAATCCTTTTTGTATTGATGTATCTTCTCTTTAGAGATAGATACCATAAGAGCATTTTCCATTTTCTTAAGTTCTTTTGCGGCTTTTTTATCTCCTTTTTTAGCTTTTTCTCTTAAGCGACCTGCTCTTAACCAATCATCATCAGCCAATGTCATGGGGATTTGTTCAACGATGTTGCCGTTTTCGTCTTCGACTGAAATAGAATATACTGGTTTGGTTTTCATAGTTTTATGAATATTAGAAAATGACTTAAAATTATAGCTACTAGGATTTTCAGTATTAAGTAATATAAGTATTTAATTAAATAAACTTTGCATATAATTTTTTAATTCTTGCTCTGATTCCTTAAAACATTGTCTGAAATTTTGATAATTGTCGGTTTCTTTTGGTACACTCATTCCGTATTTTATAAACTTAGCCTCATCACAACCATAACTGTCTATATGCATTTTCCTTACATGAATTGATTCTTTAAATGAAGGAAAAAGAGTTATACCTTTTAAGGCTCTGAGTCTGTACATATATGTGATGATCTGATACATATCTTCTCTTGAAACATCATTTTCTTCAAGCATTTTGTATTTAGCATCAACAACAATTTTTTTATCAGTATTGTAAAAGTCAGGATAAATATTGTTATATTCTGCAAATAATTTTAAAGCACCCTTGCCGGTTTTATTCTCAGGATGCTTGAATTCAAGATCTTTTAATATTGAATTTAAATATTCTTCCCAAAGCCAAGCAGCATCAATCAGTAAGCCGTAAACATTGTTTTTATTTTCATCAAATGACAAACCCTCAAATTTTAAGATTTGTAAGCAGAGTTTTTTTAATGGGTCATATTCTGTAAAATAGGGATGTTTTACATTTTTGATATTTTTTAATATTAATTTTTGTCTATCTCTTAAGTTGTAATCAGGTGTTATGTTTTTAATAATCTGAACAGCTTTGTTGATAATTTGGTCATTATAAAGAATGCTTGAAAAACCTTTTGAAGAAACAAATTCAATAGTGTGTCTAATGAGTTGATTTATATGGTTATTAGTACATAATTCTCTATTGTTATAAGCTACTTTTCCCAAAAATGGGATATTTTGTTTTATGTGCCTGGCAATATCAATTCTCCCTTTTATATTGCTATCATTGAACTCCCTTTTCTGATAAATTTTGAAAATACCCTGTAAGTAAGCGTTCTTAAGGAAAACAGGAAAAATGAGATAAAGTAACTGCTCCCAAATATTTGTATTGTTATGAGATGTTTTAAATTCAATTAAATTCAGTTTGTGAATTTTTTGTAACATATATTGAATAAAAAACTGCTTGCCTGTGCTTTCTGAGAAACGGGATCCAATATTTATTTTTATGCCATTAACACTGATAAAACCGACAATATTATTAGGGTAAATGTTGCCATTTTCGAGTAATTGAAAAATTGACTCTTTTTCAATTCTATCATCAAAGCTGTTTCTGTAAACAAAAAGTTTAGGATATTCTCTTTGCAATTCAAGAATAGACTTATTTGCAATACAATCTAACAAAGGCACATCAGCCTCAGCAATATTACCGGGTATATTATCTTTTAAAAAATAAGAATTACTCATTACTTTCTGAAAAATATGCTTTTTTAATTTTTTCTAAGTCAGATATTGCATTAGGCATACCACGCAAATACTCTTTTATAAGAGGCTCTAAGTTGTATTCCCAAAGTTTAATAAAATCTCCTTCATGTTCTTTGAGCTTAAGGAAATATGCTGGTCCAATATGATAACTGCTGTTAAGACCTTCTATATTTTCAATAATTTGATTAATAGCTTTCATTTTAATAACAGCTGCTTCTTCATATTCAGGAATATGTTCTTTTAACATTTCAATTCTGTCAGGGGTTTTTATTTCAATCCAAGTAAAACGTCTTCGCATGGCAAAGTCCATGCTTTCTACACTTCGGTCTATATCATTCATTGTACCAATTATAAATACATTTTCAGGGACATAAAACCATCCTTGTCCCAATTCTTCATCAAAAATGGTTTCGCCTGATTGCATGTTAGAGTACTGTGTTTTTACTTTTCCTTTTTTTCCACGATAGCCAGGATCCATAGAAAAGAAAAGTTCCCCAAAAATCTTTGATATTTCGCCACGGTTGATTTCATCAATAACAAAAATATAAGGTAAATTAGTTTTATTTTGAGTTATTGAATTAACGGTATATTTTTTTTTAAAATAATCCACTATTGGAATTGTATATGGTTTCCAATCTTTAATAACACCAGTAATTACATATTCCCTAATCATATCTTTTGGTATTGACATTCGAGTACCTATTTCCGTTAAAGGAATGGCTACACATGTTTTATTGCTGTTTATTTCAACTTTGAATTTCTTTTTAAAAGTTGGTGTTTCAAATTGAATATCATTTTCTGATAAATCTTCAATAAATTGATTATATACTTCATCAAAATTGTCTTGAGCCCCCTTTTTAATAGCATTTTTGCAGAATTCCTTAAAAAGACCATTACGCAGAATAAAGTTAACCTGCCCATTAATACCATCAGCTCTGAGACCTTCAACAAAATCAGTGTAATCGTAAGAAGGGTGAAACTGTACAAAACAATAATGTGTGCTAAAAATTTTCTTCTCTTCTTCTGTCAGATCACTTTCATCATGTTTTTTGAAAAGCATTGAAAGTGCAATTTCCTTGGCAAGAAAAGTTTTTCCTGTACCAGGAGCACCTGTTAATATAACATTTTTATTATTACTAAGTATTTCAAGTGTTCTTTCTTTAAAACTCATGTTTTCTATATATTTAGTTTTTAAACTGTTCATTAAATTTAATGCAGCGTCTTGTTTTAATTTTCTTACAACGTTAAATTGAGACGTTCCGCTTTCATAATCATGGTCATTTACATATATGCCATTTTCATTATAACAAAGCCATTTGTCAACATCAACTCTTTGTCCCCATCCTTGTTCGCCATCACAAAGATCTTCATAAAACACGGGATGGTCATCAAAATGAATACAACCATTATAATTCGAAGATATGTATTCACCATGATTATTCTTTGACATTATTTTGCCAGCATTTAAAACAATATCGCTTTTCTTTCTTGGCTTTATTGCTTTTCCATAAGCATAAATTTTATTATGCCCTCTTAAGAATATAATATCACCTTCTTCTATTTGCATAACCGAATTCCATTGCCGGGTAGTGGATTTCTCTTGAAAATCATATTCGAATTGCATTATTGCTGAGTTAAGACTTAATGCTAAATCAACAATTTCTTTTATCTTTTCTTCTGATGCATTCTCTCCAGGTTTGTGTTTAAAGGTCCAATAAATAATATTCTCAGTTTTTATTTTATTGCATTTAAATCCTGTAATCTTTTCAAATAAATTGCGTGTATAATCACTGCTGGGAAACTCATCGCTAGCTAAATTTTTATTTGCAATTTTTGCAGCTTCTGTAATGAGTAATTTAAAAGGATAGGTTTTGTCGTTAATTAGCACTTCATAATCCTTACGTTCTCTATGGACGGGAATACCATTTTTATCTATTTGGTCAGCAGCTAATTTTACTAGCTCTTGGTTTAAAAAACGAAGTTTTTCACTCATTTTGCATATATTTCAAATTAATAAGTTTATAAGTTGTTTTTCTTAAAATTTTCCGCCTGTTCAAAAATCTCTACATATACTTCATCTCTTTCAACAGGTGGGTAGCCGAATTCGTCAAGTATCAGAATTAAATCTACTTTCAGAGCTGACTTGATGTCGTCACGTTTGTTCCAGTCGGGGAATTTGGCTTGGTTGTCAACAATGATTTTAACTGCTTTTGAGAGCTCTATCAGTTTGTCTTCGGGGTATGTAAAGTCGTATTTTTTGCAAAGTTCTTTCAGGATGTCGTAAAAGGCTTTTTCTTCAAAGTCGATACCCAGCTCGTCACCGGCTTTAAACTCTTTTTTTACTTCCCATATCAGATTTGTCAGGGCTTCTGCCATTTCTTCATATACCTCACTTCGCATTATGTCGTTGGCGTCACGGTTGTTGTAGCGCTCAACGATGGCTTGCATTTTCTTGCTAAAGTCAATGCCTTTAACCCTGTTTACTTTTCTGATTTCAGAAATAACCCTTGCCAAAAGCTGTTGAAGTAATTTTATTTTGGTATTGGGAAGTTTGATTTTATTGATTTTAGCAAGATAGTCTTCATCAAAGATGTCCTGTTCAATTTCGCCTTCTTCCCCGAGTTTGAATATCTCCTCCACACCATCACTTTCAAGGGCATCCTTTATCATTTCACGAACCCGGGCATTCATTTGTGCCGTGTCGGGGGCATTGCCCTTAGTGAGTTTGAACACGATGGAGCGAATAGCCTGATAAAAGTGGGTGTAATCTCTTTCTGACTGTGTTAATTTTTCACTGCCTGTACAAATATCGTAAGCTGCTTTAAGCCTTTTAACCAATCCCATAAAGCGGGTTTCGGTTTCTTTGGTTTGTTGTACAAACTCAGCAGCAAGGTTCAGGGTATTTAACTGTTCAAGGGTGCTGCCGTGAAAATATTTTGTGTTGTCGAATTTGTGCAAGAGTTTGGCAAGCAAGTCCAGATGGTCTCTGACAATAACGAGGGATTTTTCAATGTCTTCAAAATTGTCTTTATCCCCTTTGTTGTATTTGGCTAAAGCCAGATTCATATACTTTTTGATGCCGATATAATCTACCACTAAGCCCTTGTTTTTATCTTCATACTTGCGATTAACCCTAGATATGGTTTGAATAAGGTTGTGTTGCTGCACGGGTTTGTCAATATACATGCTATCCAAAAACGGCACATCGAATCCGGTAAGCCACATATCCACCACAATAGCAATTTTGAAATTTGACAAAGGATTTTTAAACTGGCGGTCAAGCTCTTTGCGGTGATCGGAAGTGCCCAGCATATCCCAAAGTTCTTTAGGGTCGTCTTTGGCTCTTGTCATTACCAGTTTAATGCGTTCAATAGGCTTTAATTCCCGTTTGTCCTTATCGGAAAGTTCAGCACCATCTTCAGCTTCTCTGATTTCGCTCCATTGAGGACGCAATGCAATAATATTTTTGTAAAGTTCATAAGCAATTTCACGACTGCTGCTCACAAACATGGCTTTTCCTTTAACGGTTGCACCTTCGGAAATACGGTTTTCGTAATGCTTAATAAAATCTTCGGCTACAGCTTGTAAGCGGTCAGGGTCACCAAGAATGGCATAAAGATTTGCCGTCTCCTGTTTGCTTTTGTCAATCTGGTATTCATTGGCACCTAATTCGGCAGCTTCTTCATAGTATTGTTCTATTTTTTCGAGTTCGCCATTTTTCAAAGCTACCTTTGCAGCCCTGCCTTCATACACTATGCGCACAGTGATTTCATCTTTAACCGATTCAGTCATTGTGTAAGCATCCACCACTTTCCCGAATACATCAATGGTTGCATCTATGGGTGTGCCTGTGAAGCCTACATAAGTTGCGTTTGGTAGAGAATCATGCAGATATTTGGCAAAGCCAAACGTCTTTTTTACGCCATACTCCGTCACTTTCACTTTCTGGTCGAGGTTAACCTGGGTGCGGTGTGCTTCGTCGGAAATGCAAATCACATTACTGCGATTGGTAAGCAGTTCTGTATCTTCAGTAAATTTGTGTATTGTTGTGAGGAATACTCCACCGCTTTGCCTGCCTTGCAGTTTTCCTCTCAGGTCGGCACGGCTTTCAACGCTTTCGACTGTGTTATCGCCAATAAAGGTTTTTGCATTTACAAATTGTTCTGACAGCTGGTCGTCTAAATCTGTACGGTCGGTAATTAACACAATGGTAGGGCTTTCGAAGTGCTCACTTTTCATCAGCAACCTTGTAAGATAGAGCATTGTGAAGCTCTTGCCGCAGCCTGTGGCACCGAAGTATGTACCGCCTTTGCCATCTCCCAAAGGTTTTTGGGCTTTTTTGATGTTGTTGAACAAAGCTCTTGCAGCGTAATACTGCGGATAGCGACATACAATTTTGTCTTCTTTCTTAGCACTATCGGGCAGGTAAATAAAGTTTCTGATAATGTCACGCAGTCGGTTTTTATCAAACATGCCCCGAATAAGCGTAAACATGCTGTCTATTCCATCCACTTCCTTTGCCAGACCTGCTACCCTACGCCATGCATAGTAAAACTCATAGGGGGCAAAAAATGAACCTGCTTTGTTGTTTACGCCATCGCTGAGTACACAAAAGCAATTGTATTTGAATAGTTCGGGAATGTCTCTGCGGTAACGTATGGTTATTTGTTTATAAGCATTGTAAATGGTTGCTTCTTCACTGATAGCGCTTTTAAATTCAAATACCACAATGGGCAAACCATTGATATAAACTATGCCATCGGGTATGCGTTTCTCGGAGCCATAGATTTCGAGCTGGGTAACGAATTTGTAAATATTAGTGTCGGGTGGGTATGGTTCTTCGTTTTCTGCTATCACAGAGATGAGCCCTTCTGTATCGGGCTGGCGGTGTTTGTTTAAGCCGGAATAATTGACAAGTTGTATGTAAATGTCTTTTTGGCTGCGGTCTTCACGTTTCAGGATAAAACCGTCCGACAACATTCTTAAAAAGGATTTATTGCTTTCGTAAAGATCAGCAGCAGATAGAGATTTGAGTTGAAGAATTATTGATTTGACTTCATTAATGGTGATGCCCTGACCGGCGTATTGTGATAATAAAAAGGTTTGAAGGTCTTCTTCAATCAACACTTCATCGGGCTTACGAGAAATAGTAATGCCTAAGTGGTGGGGGAAACCCTCTAGCCCCAACAACTTGGTAAATGCCTTTTCTAATTTTTCTTCGGTGAATTTCATTTTCCAGGCTTTAACTTATTAATGTCTTCCTCAATTTCTTTCAAACTCTGTTCTTTTTCAATTTCCTTTTGTATATTTTTAAATTTCTTATATTCATCCCCCGATTTTTTCAATGCCATTTCATGACTGATTCGGCCTGCATGAGTAAGCAGTTCTCTTCCGTTGAGTTTCAAAACAATATCCAATCGTTCAATCCAATCTCTCATGTACATTGGTATTCTTTGCTGAGCCATACTTTCAGAAAAAGCCAGATATTGTTCAACCAAAAGGCCGAGCAATTTTATTTCATCTTCGTTTAAATAATTTTTGGCAATGATTACATCAGATTTTCGAATTGAAACAGTATTTTTTTTGTCATACGACTGCATTCCCATTAGTGGCAAGCTTGCATCTACTCTGCGATACACCAATTCTGCGGCAGTTTTTTGACTGATAGCCCAAAGCAATTTGTTTTGAACCACCTTAAAAAACTCAACCGTTTGTTCATCTTTTGGGTCATAATCAATACTTGTTTTATAAATATCCTTAATTTTTTGATAAAAAAATCTTTCGGATAAGCGGATTTCCCTGATTCGTTCTTGTAGCTCATTGAAGTAATTCATTGAATTACCGGACTTAAATCTTTCGTCATTCAGTGCAAACCCTTTGATAATGTATTCTTTTAACCGTTGCGTTGCCCAGATACGAAACTGTGTACCCTGAACAGATTTTACACGGTAGCCTACAGATATTATTACATCAAGATTGTAGTGGTCAATATCTCTTTCCACTTCCCGTGACCCTTCGGTTTGAACTGTCCGGAATTTCCGGACAGTTGAACTTTTCTCCAATTCAACCTCACTATAAATGTTGCTGATATGCTCACTTATTGTGCGTTTGTCTTTACCAAATAATTGACCCATTTGCGCCTGAGAAAGCCAAACCGTTTCGTTCTCTAAACGTACATCAATTTTAATCTTACCATCATTAGCTTGGTATAGAATTATTTCTCCTGAATTGGAGTTTTCTATGTTTTGTTGTTCGGGCATATACTTATTTCTTTAAATATGCTTTTTTAATAAAAGATACCTTTCCCTTTTTCATTGATTTGAATTCTCCTGTTAATTCTGTTTGTGGAAGCACTTCATAGGCAAAAAGCCAATTCCTCTCAAAATCAATTTCTTTTAAAGACTTGGCTTTATTTTTAAAATCTTTAACGAAATCTTTCATTTTTTTATTCTTCGCTTTAACAAAGCTAACTAACATGAATATACAATCATTGCTTCTCAAAGAATCCCTAACAAATTCTTTTTCTAAATCAAAATTATATTTTATCGACCAAAAAACTGGAAACGAACATGCTTCATATAATTTTTTATTTATTCCAATATCGTATAAATTTTGAGCAATTTCTTTAATCTCAGATTTCTCTATTTTATACTTTTCAAAAACAAACTCTTCCATTAAATGCACTAAATACGGGTACGACAGCAATAAATGGTGTACCTGATTAATATAATATCTCAACGCATTCTTTCCCAATTCTTTTGATGCAATAACTTTAAAAGCATAATTCAAAACTGCAGAATCATTTTTTTCTAATGATAGTTCTATTGCTAAATCAATGAATGATTTTAACTTTTTTAATTTAAAGTACTCTTTCTTTGAAGCAGAGTCTTTTTCTCCGATGTAAAAATTATTCAATTTATTAACCCAATTTGCATCAGATGGCTGAGGAAGAGGTGTGATTTTTGTTTTTTTACTATTAAGAGCTAGTTCGAATTTCTTTAACTCACTAGACAAATCAATCAGAAAGCTTTCAGCTTTTTCAAATGATTCAACAAAACAAGTGTAGTCATCAATATATCTTACATATCTATATCCTTTATTCCACAGTTCCTTATCAATAGCAGACAAAATAATTTCAGAAAATAAATTTGAAACATGTGGCCCGATTAAAATGCCATTTGTTTCTTCATTTTTTGTATTTCTCAGATGCTTATCTAATATATTCGCCCATTGTTTCTGATCATTCTTGAGTTTTTTTGCTTTTTCTTTTCCTAATAAAGCCCAAGGAATAGAATGTGAATAAATACTAGGAAAACAATTTGAAATATCAGCTTCAACTTTGAACCTGCTTTTAATAAAAATCTCTTGTTCTGGTGTTCCATCTTTATCGTTATGCTTATAATTCATTTCAAAGAGATGATCTCCTTTTTCAAATTTTCTCAAATGAATCCGGCTAACTTTATATGACTGCTTACTAACCTTTTTTTCAAAATACTTTTGGATTTTTACCCAGTTCTCAGAGCAACAAATACACAAGTTCGCGTAAGCAAAAGGATTAGGCACAGATAAGCTTCTGGGGATGTTAATGTTCCTCATACTTTCGTACCTTATGTAATCTCTTCCATTTTGCTCGAATTTAGGCTTCCCTCTTTTAATGAAATTCTTATAAAAATACTCACTTGTCAAGAAATTAGGAATTTTTTCAGCAAACAAGCCATGAGCTAAAAAACCCTTAAGTAATTCTGCGTCAGATATATCTTTTATTATTTCAATGTATGATTTCATTAATACTTACGATTTATTTATCTGTTACTTTAAGCATTACATCACTGATGTTTTTAGATTCACTCAACTGTGTTCTTTCAAATTTCAATTTTTCCAGTAAATATTTTAACCTTCTTTCAACCTCATTCACTATTTCACTCCATTTTTTGACATAAAGACTATAATTATCTCCTTTTATGACAAATCCTGTACTTTTATCTGTAACCCTTCTTCCTAAAACATCATCATAATCTTGTCCGATTAAAATGAAAGTCCAATATTCATTTTGGTCATTAAAGCAATCTTCTTTCAAAATCACATCCATATACTCTTCAAGTTGAGTCATATGTTTAGCTTTCAACACTTTTACAGTAGAAGGGTTTTTAATTTCTACCACAACATTGTGTGGTTTGCCACCCCTAAAGTCGGCTCCTGTTAAGAACAAGTCCATTTCCTTATATTTATCAGGATGCTCTATATATGTCTTTTCGTCGACCCCTCTAAGAATATAAATGTATTTTCGAAGTGCATTTTCGAATTTCACTTCCTCTGAACAAACTAATCTATACTCTTCACCGAAAATCCAATAGTGCTTTTCAATAAATTTTTGCAAATGATCTCTTTCATTGGCTCTTAAATTAGGATTAAATACTATATTCTTTAAAGCTTCAAGCATTAATAATCTGTTAGATATTAACTTAATTGTTGAAATCACCTGATCAAGTCTCGTTTTTTCTAATATTTTAGCAAATTCATCACGATCCTTTGTGTCAAGTTGTATTACAGCATCAATTATTTTTAACAGACTTTCATTTTCTCCTGTATCCATTATTAGATTAAGAAGCTCCAGAAAAATTCTTTTTTGTTCTTTGTTTAACCTCATGAATACTGCAGGTTCTACTTCATAAATTTCTTTCACTAAATTTTCGAGATTTGCTTTTCTGTTTTTGTCCCATTCATTATTGCCAAATTCTGGAAATACTTTTTCTTCATCGTATTTTAATACAAGCTTTTCAGCTTGATTTCTTAAAAATGGCCTTCTCTTCGTTTTCAGATAATTATTAAGCTTTGTTATCAAGTCTCTAAATGCTTTTCTTTCATCAGGATTATCAAATAATTTAAGATTATTATCATCCTCTTCCTCGCTAACTTGATTAATGCAGTTAAAAAAATCATTAACAATTATTACGCTATGCCAAAAGCTGTCTCCTTTTTTGTTTAATAGTGTTGTTTTAGTATTCTTGAGATCAAGTCTGGTATTTAAAAAATAAAATCTTGAGTATTCATCATTTAACTTATCTGTCCACCTAATAAATTTACATTCCATTTTCAATATCTCATTGCAAAGCTGTACTTCAATTGGAAAACTATCGGATTCGGCAATAATTGATGTATAATCCAACTCTTCACCATTAATTAATAATTTATGCTCTTCTTTTAACTCTAGATACCATGCAAACTCAGCTCTCAAGTATGATTTTAAAGTGTCTTCAATAAAAGATTTGCTTATCTCATCATGTATGCCTTCAAACTCTACAACTGTACCTTTATTTTTAGTAGATAACTGAGGATTAGATGGCGTATATTCTCTAAGATTGTCGCTAGAAATTTTTATTTCATAAGAGAACGTATCCTTGTCATCCTTTTTATATACTGTACTCCATTTTGCAAATCTTGCAAACTTATGGAATGTAAATCTCCCATAACCGTTTTTTCCTCTTGTCAAATCACTATTATCAATTCCTGCTTTTTCTTTGTTTGATTCATAGAATTTCCTAAACTTATCTGACAATTCTTCATAACATATTCCTTCCCCATTATCCCTTATTATAATAGATTTATAAGTATCATACTCTTTTGAGTCCATTTCAAAATCAACGCTTATAATTGATGCTTTTGCATCAAAACCATTCCAGATAAATTCAGAAATAGCTCTTTCAGGAGTATATTTTTTTAATACTCTTCTAATACCTGCACTTGTAATTTCAACTGATTCTGTACTCATTTTCTAATGTTTTATTTGTTCATTTTTTGTTCTTACAGATTTTCGATTTTTATCATGATAATTTTATCACATTCAACACCTAAATCAATTATTCTCATTCTTTTACTTTCTCTTTCTTCTTCTCTATAATACGAGATAATCCACTTAACATCTTCATCAATGTTCTTCATTATCTCACAAAAATATGGCATATCAACTTCAGATAGAGAATGTCCTAGCACGAAAATCTTTTTTATATTGTCCAATTTCTTAAAAAATGAATAATGTCTTTCCAGAATTAAATTAGTAGGTTTAAATGATTTAAGAAAATATTGTCTTATCTCATCTTTACCAAGTTCAATTGAATAATCATACATATCAGCTTTATGATCTCTCCACATTTCATATTCTTCTAGATCTGTAGGTGCTGTCTCTTCTTTTTCCTCAAATTCTTTTGGATCTATGCCATGCCCTAATATGAGGACATCTTGTTCTCCTGCTTTATTGTGAATATATAAAATATTACTTCTATCGACATTATAATATCTCTCAAGTGTATTCGTGTAATTAAAGGAAAGAAATATAGCTTCATTATTTATTTTAGCCAAACTACTTTCACTAATTACTGGATATGAAACATTTTCAATAAATTTAGTAAATGCATCCCTTAGGCCATCTGTTATTTTTTCAACAATTTGCTGTATATAAATCTGAATATTATAACGATCCCCTTCTCTAAAATCATCGCTCGCATAATTTGGACCATATTCTAAATGATTATCAAGCAATGTTTTAGCATCCAAAATTGCCAAACTGTTTTCAAAATCTGCCCATAATGGATCCTTTAAACTTTCTTCATCATCATCATCTAATTCAGGTAATCCATAATACTCAATAAAAAGGTTATAAGTTTCATGATAATTTTTTTGAAGAAATAGGCCAAAAGTTGAATACCAAGTATCAAGTTTATGGTATAAATCAAAGCCATTTCCGATAATATATAAAGTGTCCATATTAGTTTTAGTTTTTTGCCAACCTCGAAAGCAACAACTCTTTCAGTTCTGTTAGCTTTTGGTTTTGAATATCGGTTCTATCAATTAACATTTGTAATTTTTTTGCCATTTTTGAAAATTCAATAATTCTATTTTTCACAGGTATAAGAATTGGAATTTTAATTAGATCTTTTATTGGCAATTGTGGCTGTGCAGACCCTGACAAGTAATTGTCAATTGATTTTTTAATGTCAGAATTACGAAGCATTGAATAAACAAAAATCGTCGATTCTGTAAAATCCTTAGCCCTCATAATAACCATTCCAGAATTAATTCTAATGTGATTAAATAAAATAGCTTCACTATAAAAAGCTGCGTTTCCAACGGTTCCTCTTGACGTAAGAACAATGTCATTCCGTTTTAGTTTACCTTTCCGAAGTTTTTCATCTTTTTCTTTAGTGATAAATTTGGTTTCTGAAAAATCAAAACCAATTTTAGTAACATTCCCTGCATTTAAAAACAGACAAAAACCATTATCAAGCATGTCTTCAATACTTGGATAATTTGTTCCTCTATCTCCATCTATGATTTCAACTAATTCATTAAGTGACCCAGTTTTCCACCCCTGCGGAATCTCCCCCAATTCACTTTCCAACATTTCCCCACAATTGCTTTTATAAGGTTTTCCATTTTCATCCGGAAATTCAAACTCCACAAACCACTGTTTATAAATTGCCTGTGCTGTTTCTTCCAGTTTTTGTATCAGTTGTTGGTTAAGTGCTATGCGGTTTTGGATGGTGTTGTATTCTTTTACTATTTCTCGTTGTTTGTCAATTTTAGGAACTTTGATTGGAAGACTACAAAATGTTTCCCAAGAAATACCACCTCTTACATCTCCACCACTAATAAAACCAATATATCTATCGTTTTCAGGGCGACAAAGCCACATCATTAAGTATTCTGGTAATAGTTCTTCTTTGTCGTTTGGTTCAAAAACATAATATGCTGAAGAAACAATAGCTGGGTTTTCATCTTTATAAAGGTCGACAGGAAGTTTTTCATCACGCCCTACGCTCATTAACTTACAAGCTAACTGGTCATTTCTTAAAACTTTATATACGGATAAATCTACACCGTTAAGATTCGCAACAGATGATATAAAAGTCTTTTCCATACTCACACCTAAAAGATTTGTAATTGCCAGATCTGAGTTACGAATATTGATTTCCTGAATATATTTTCCAAGTTCACTATAATTTGATTTCATAACCCAAGTCTTTAAATACGGTTAGTAAATCATTTTTGCTTTTAGCTTCAGCTTTTAGCAGGTCGCCAATTTCAGTTTGCAGAATTTTCATTTTCTCGTCAAAGTCAATATTCTCGTCACGGTTTACAAACTCAATGTATTTGCTTGGAACGAGTGAAAAATCTTTTTTTGCAACTTCTTCAAAAGATGCACTGTAACAAAATTCAGGAATATTCTGGTATTTATTTTCATAACCTACCTGTTGCCAGTTGTGAAAAGTACTAGTTACTTGTTTAATGTTTTCTTCTGAAAACTGAATAAATTTTTTCTCAAATGGAATTCCGATTTGTCGCAAGTCCATAAATAGAATTTCATTTTCCCTATTACGATAATTTTTTACTTCTCCGTTGTGGTCAACAGTTCTTGCTATTTTATTTTTGTTTAAAAACCAAAGTGAAACACTGATTGGAGTTGTATAAAACATCCCTTGAGGCAAGACTACAATGGATTCAATTAAATTATTCTCAATCAGCTTTTTGCGTATTTTATATTCTTCGCCACCGCCATTCAATGCCCCGTTTGCCAGTATAAAACCTGCAACACCATTTTCAGAAAGTTTAGAAACCATATTCAAAATCCATCCATAGTTAGCGTTGCTCTTGGGTGGTAAATCGTACCCACACCAGCGTGGGTCGTCAATCAGTTCGTTGTCACCCCTCCAGTCCTTTTGATTGAAGGGTGGATTTGCCATAATAAAATCGGCTTTGAGGTCTTTGTGCTGGTCGTCGGCAAAAGTGTTTGCTGCTTTATCGCCCAGGTTGCCGGATATACCACGTATGGCAAGGTTCATTTTTGCCAGTTTGTAAGTGGTATTGGTGTATTCCTGTCCGTAAATTGAAATTTCTTTTTTATTGCCGTGGTGTGCTTCAATAAATTTGATACTCTGCACAAACATACCACCCGAACCACAAGCAGGGTCATAGATAATTCCCTTGAAAGGTTCAATCATTTCGGCAATTAAGTTTACAATGCTTTTTGGTGTATAGAATTCACCTTTCCCTTTTCCTTCTGCTAAAGCAAATTTACTCAGGAAGTATTCATACACTTTGCCCACCACATCCTGTTTGGGGTCTTTGGTGGTGTCGATGTCATTTATAGTGTCGAGCAGGGATGCCAGTTTATTGGCATCGAGGCCCAAGCGAGAAAAGTAATTATCTGGCAAGGCACCTTTCAGGGCTTTGTTGTTTTTCTCAATTGTGTGCAGGGCAGTATCAATAAGCAGGGCAATGTCGTTCTGCTTGGCTCTTTTTATAAGATAACTCCAGCGGCTGTTTTCTTCCAGGAAGAATACATTACTCATGTTGTAAAAATCAGCTATCTCAATATATTTGGTTTTGCCTTCGGCAATCAGTTTGGCTCTGTGTTCTTCAAACTTATCACTGGCAAATTTTAAGAAAATCAGACCTAATACTACATGTTTGTACTCTGCCGGTTCTACACTACCTCTTAACTTATTAGCTGCATCCCAAAGGGTTATTTCGATGGGTTTGTCGTTTATTTGTTTTGCCATTTGTCTTTATAATATTTTTTTACAACTAATTAATATTGCACCTATCAAAAGTAAAAATATTAAACATATTTTAATGAAAAAATATGCTGAAATTATATTATTTTACTTTAATCTATAATTCTTCCTTCTGCATTATGTATTGCTTAAGAAAATAAATTTATAATTCATTAAATATTTTATATTTTTGCCTAATAAAAAACTATATAGAAATGAAGAAAATAATCATTTTATGTGCAATATTTGTTCTTTTAATAAATCTATCCTCTACAAATCTTTTTTGTCAGGAAAAATATCCAAAAAAAATCTCAAAATTTGCTGAAGCCATGGGAAAGCAAATGACAGATTGCTGTTCTGATGCTCATAAAAAAACAGAAGTTGTTATTCACAACTATTCAATTTCTGATACTTTAATTGTAATTACAATGACAGCAAGTTGGTATGGTTTGGCAACCGGTGATTTTTATTATATAAAAGGTAAAATGAGCTGCAATAAAGATGGTTGCAATGTGAAATGGAAGAAGATAAAAGACAAAGGTGTTTTCAGACCCGGATGCCTTAAAGATTGTCCTTTCCGCTGTTTGGATGATTAATTTTTATGCTAGATGTTTTTGTTTTTTATTTAGCGTTTTTATAATAAATGGTAAAGAAATGAATTAACAAATAGAGCTTTGGGTACAGGTGGGTTTCGGAGCATATAATTCAAGTTTGCACCTTGAACATTATTTGAAAATTGCTCCAAATCTTAACGAACCGCTGTATACGAGAGCCGTAAGTACAGTGGTGTGAGAGGTCCTCTCCGCCAGCAAATCACTGGCGGGGCAGCCTTCTCGATCACAAACAGTACGAATTAAAAATCATATTGAATTTGTCTTGCTGTAATTATTTTTGATATTAACAAATCTTTGTCTGTATTTGGAATAAGATTTATTTTTTTTATTTCTTGGATGAGTAATGGAACATCAATGTCTTTCTCAACAAATAAATATGCAATATCCTTTAATGGTATTGTAAAATGATAATTTGTCGGAAGACTTTTATTTGATTTATTTATTTCATCCTCAATTTCTTTTTTAGTCTTTTTGCGTAAATCAAGGAAGTCACAATTTGGTGGGATGAAACGCCATTCTCTTTCATCATAATATCTTTTTATTGATGTCACATTTGCTACTTTCTGAGTTTCTTCATAGATTTTAAAATAAGGCAAAACGCTGCTAGAATTACTATTTGATGAACCTAAATTATTAAGAAAATTAAGTAGAGTAGCAGAATTGTTGTGAACATAAATTACTGGAGTTATTTTCTTATTCATCGCAAATTTTTTTGTAATTCCAATTCCATATCCTTTATAATTTTTAATATGAACTTTTATTTGTCCCAATGGGATGTCACAAAAGCATTTCATTGGAATGCCAAGAGGTATATTCAAAAAAGGCAAATTTTCATAGCAATATCTCGCTACAAATCCTTTTTTAATAATGTCCAACAAATAGTCCATCTTTGAAACAAAGTGGAACAATGAATCTGATGATAAATTTTGTCTAATTCGTGCCATTTTTGTTTGTATTTGGTTTTTACTTATAGTTTATAATTTCTTTATAGTATTGACATCATCCCCACTATACACCAAAGAATAATTGGTTCGTGAAATTAATATCGCGACCTACTATATTTTTCAAAAATAGAATAATATTTCTATGTGTTGAAATAATTTTAAAAAAAAGATTAAAAAAAGATATATAAAGTTTGTAGTTGTTTTATGATTTAGGCTGTAACAAAAAGGGATATAAAGGAAATAGGGGTATAGGGAAATATGGGGAATAGAACGCGGACTATGCTGATTTATATGATTTACACTGATATTAGAGGGAATAGGGTAAATAGGTATAAAGGAAATAGGGGTTTAGAATAAGTTTACTTCATTATATGTGGAAGGAGCTTTTGAGTGGTTATTTTGCCATAAGAAAATATTTTCTTCTTTACCCTTATGAGATTCAGAACATCTTCTGTGTTGTATTTTAAGGCGTGCTTTTTACGGCTTGGGATGAACCAGTCTTTTATAAGGGTGCGTATGTTTTTTTTGTATTGAGAGCCTGAGCGTGCAAAGCCGAAATGTTTTTCTAGTTCGCACAGGCGATAGGAGTCTAAGCCAGGGTAATATTTTTTAAAAACCGGTAATAGATTAATGCATTTATATTTGCTTCTGATGTTCATTTTAAAATATTTTTCCAACATGCCGATATCAGGACCGTAGAAAAAGATAAAGCCATCAACAGGTTTCAGAACTTTAATAAAATTTGTTTTTCGTAGTGTCCAGTCGTACAACTGACCTGAGTTTGTCAATGAATAGGCATAGCCAATAAGGAACATTTTCTGATTTGGGAACCATTCGCAGTCGATGTATAAGTTTGTCATAGTAAAAATATAATTATTATATTTAGATTATTGATAATCAATAATATACAAATATAATTAATAATACAATGACTAACAAAAAAAAGAACAAAGCCTCCGGCTTTGTTCTTTTAATTTGGCATTTTAAACCGAAATGTGTGGCACTGTTTGAAGCGAATAAATATTTGTTACAGATTTACTTTTAGTTTGTAACAAAAAAAGAAAAGATTTGTTACAAAAACATTCTGTCGGAAGAAATAATTCTTCGTTTTTTAAAGCAAATTCTAAAAGGACGTTAATGATTTTGTGTCAAATGATATTCCATTTTTCGGTGGTGGATATAGATTTCGCAGCACCTTCCAGTTTATACTTGGTAATTGGGTTCAGTGATTTATAAAGCGATTTTGTTTCCTCGCTTCGTTGCAACTCCTCTAACAAAGCTCCTAATAAAGCTCTTGTAGCAGGGGGATATTTTAAAGCCAAACGAACCAATAAAATAGTTTCTTTATCAGTTAGATTTTTAATGATGGCTAAAAACCGCTTGCATGATTTTTTTATGCTTGCATCAGGAATTTTTTTGATGTATCGAATAGCATCCAGTAGCTGCAAAAAAGGAATGTTCTCTTTGGTGATGGTGTTTTTTTGCTTTACAAATGCAATAGTATAGTATTTTCTTTTAAAATTGGGACGAATTTGATTTTTGCCGATGTGTATGGTATTACTTATTTGCGTGGTTAAACCCAGTTGATTGTAAATGCTGTAGCCCGTGAGATAGCCTGTTGTTTTTCCGTTTTCTTCCAGCAGGTCTTTTACAACTTGTACCTGATTGGGTTGAAGGTTGCCAAATACTGTGTTCTTTGGTTTGTAGTATTTCCCTTTAGATAGTTTGGCAATCTTGCCAGATTCTACCATACGGTTCAGTGCTTTTATAACGGCTTCTTTTTTATTCACCTCTGTTATAAAATCGGCATAGGTAAAAACATAGACTTTTGGGAGTCTGTCAATTGTAAATGCAATATATTCAGATATTTTCATTATTTTTATTTTGATGTAAATATAATCAATTTGTCCAGTTTATTAATAAAAAAACTGGACATTTTTTTATTAGTTTTATCAAAAAAAGTATATCGTTTTTATTTATAGAGATGTTTTTGAAAAGATTAATTGCTGTAAAGAAATGTTGCACAATCCCATGCAGTTATGCAGTAAACTGTCTTAAAGATAGACTATATCAATGATTTCAAGACTGCATGATTAGTTTAACAATAAAACAGTTATGCAGTCTTGCAGTAAATACTCACTGCACAGCCACTGCATAATTTTACCAAAATTTCAAATTTTAATTAAACTTTGCAGTTTAAATGAAGTCATTAAAATACTTAAATACAATAAATTAAAACTTATTACTGCGTAACTGCATGAAGTTTCAGTAAGTAAATAATTACTTATGATATTTTTTTATAAAAAACACTTTAAATGAGCTCAGTGACGGCACTTTGTTCTTGTTTAAAAAAAATAAAAAAATGGATTTTTGAAAAATAAAAAGAACTTTAATTAAAGTTTAAAGTATGCTGAAAAGAATGGGTTTTGGAGGGCGTATTGATTAAAAATTCAAACTGTCTTTTTCAGGATCAATTTTAGGATTATGAATAATGAAAACGTCTGTGCCTTTACGGACTTCTTCAAAAGTATATCCTTTGAGTTTTAAAAAGCTGCGAATCCAGACAGTGAACTTGTTTTGAGAGAACCTTTTGTTGTTTTTGTAGTCGGGGTAATCTTCAAGGAACTTATTCCAAAGTATTTTTTTGCATTTCTGAACATGGTTATTGCATTGCATCATTTCTGCGAGGATATAGTTGAATTCATCTTCAAACCATGAAAAAAACTCGGGGGCAGTATGGTCCTGAATGATGCGTTTTGAATAGTTTATCTCAGCCGGTTTAATGATGCCATTCTTGAAAAAGACAATAAAGCATCGTATGATATAGCTGAAGAATTTGTTCCATTCAAGGGCTTCCCAGTCTCTGAAAAACCATTCATTAAACTCGGTCTGAGGGTTTTTCTTGTCGTCATAGTAATTGTGCACCTCAAAAACAATAACCCTGTCTTTGGCAGAGATGCCATCGAGCTTCACTGTTTTATTGCTGCTCATTGCCAACTTGGCAAAAATAGTGAAAGGTTTTTCGTACATCTGACGTATGATAATACCTTCAGTAATGTCAGTGAAAAGACTGTCAATACCAAACCAGTTCATTATGTCATTAATATGTATCAAAGAAGTGTCAATGTCAGCTCTTTGATATTTTCTTTCTTCGTGGCTTTTAAAAGTTTTGCCATCAATTTCTGTGTAGCCCCGCTGATCATCTGTTGCATTGAGCATTTTGCCCAGTCCTTTAAAAAACAATGTTTTCCCTGTTCTGCCATTGGGTTCGCCATTAGCCGCACTTGCTTCATCACAAAAGAGAATTAAAAAGGTCTTGTAGTTGAAAAAGGAATGCAGCAGGTATCCGGCTAAACTCATCAATGATTTTTTTCTTGTTTCATCATCACCTGCCAGATGCCCTGCAAATGTTTCAAAGTTGCCTTTTAGTTCTGTGTATTCAAAATCTCTTTGCAATATTGATGTTTCCCATACATATTGGTCAAGAGTGGTGTAATCATGTGTTTTGAAACCATCGGCATTTATTGATACATAGCAGTTTTTAAAATAAAAAAACTTGGTGTCAAGAGTGTCTTTTTTAATCTCTATTTTTTCTTTGCTCCTGGAGCGTTCAAAAATCATATTGTTAAAGTATGTTTCAATACTTCTGAAGAGCTTTGACTTTATGTAAGAAGCTTTAATAGTGCAACGAAAAATATCGCCATCCATTTTCCTTTCATATTTATAATCATCAAGGTTGTCAACCCAATCAAAAAAGGCATCTCTGATTATCGTTGCATTGACTCTTTTAATGGTATTGTTCTTAATGTGGACCATCAGGTATTTATCATCATCGGTATCGAAGCGGCAGAAGCCCATTTTAACGAGCCTTTCAACGAGTTTTACTTTGTCAATGACAATATCATCAAGCCCCCCTTTTTCTTTTAATTTAACCGTATAGAAATCGTGAAGCTCAGCAATTCTGATTTTTTCAGCATCCAGGAATATCTTCCTTTCGGCAGTGGCTTTGTCTAGTATATCTTTGTCATGGTCATTACCGACAACTTTTAAGTTTTTCATAAAAAGAATTGTGGTTTAAAAGAGTTCAGGCCACTTTGCACGAACCTTAATTTTATTTGCTTCTCTGTAATTTTCAAATTCCCATGGAAAGTAGGGATTGTAAAGACCATTTTCTTTGTCAGCTTCCTTTTTGGCTTCTTTATAACCGGCAGCTTTGCCAGTTTCAAAAGATTCATTGTAAACGAGCAAGATGCTTTGTATCAGATTATCATATTTTTTCTTTAGAATATGCAGCTCTTCAAGCTTTAGATTTTGTTTGTCAATAATATACTGATTGGCATTTTCTTTACGGGCATAGTCCTGAGTTTCAGCCCTCATTCGTGCTATATATTCAATAAATTCAGCTTGAACAGTTTTGTAATAGTCGTCGAGTGAACCCATGAAATTACATTATTGTTTTTTTATTAATTTTTATTTAGCTGATGTATTAAGTCAGGTTCTGTTCTCAGTCTGATCGAAAGCTCCTTTAAAGAAATTTGTTTTGATATGGGTGGGGGATTAGACTTTTGAGCAGCTTCTACTTCATTGATAGAATCAATAAGAGAAATCTGTTTAAGTCTTTTTTTGCTCATTCTTGTTTTTCAGATAGTTTAAGACTGAGCTGTAAATAATTTTGTTGTCAGTAGTTTGTTCTATCAAACCTTTTTTGATAAGACTAAGAATGCGTGTGCGTGCGCCCACAACTTTCATTTTTACCAACTCGTTTACAGTAACAACTTTGTCGCGTAATTCTTTACGATCTGTATCTTTAATGGCTTTTTCAACAGTATCATCTACAAAACGTTTAAGTTTTGGCTCTACGATATTGAAAAACTCATCTACACTAAGGTCTAAAAATCTTTTCTCAAACATGTTATTATGAAATTAAATAAGTAAATATTTTTTTGAAATTATAATGTATTGTAAAAAGGCATTTTTATTTAGCCATCATCTTCATTGGGATGTTCGTATCCATCAAGTAAATAAGCCAACTCAGGGTAAAGTTCTTTTGCCAGCTGTCTGATTTTTTCGGCATATAAGTAAGGAATTACCGGCGTAACTTCTGACTGGTAATTGTAAAAAGTAGGGTAGGATACTTTTGTTTCATCAATAAAACGGTCTTTAAATTTCTTTTTATCATCATAAGAAGGTAATGCTTTGTAAAATTTTTTAAAATGGCTTGTTTTCATAGTTATTTTTTTATGAATTAATAAGTTTTAAAAGTGTCTTTTTATGGTGATTTTGGAGAAAACAGCAAAGAATGAAAAAAATATGTTAATATTGTTTACGATTTTTGATAAAAATCCAAATAATATTATTATATTTGTACGACAAATGTAATAATATCTATTATATAAATACAGATATATCTGTATTTTATTTTATTATTTTTTGTATAAATTTTATAATCAATGATTAGTAGCAGGATAACAGCGGCAAGAAAAAAAAAGAGAATGCCCGAGAGGGAATTAGCTTCAATGATAGGCATGAGCATCACCGGTTTTCGGCAGGCAATGAGTAAGGATGATTTTAAAGCCTCTACATTGACTTTATTGTCAAAAGCATTAGAAGTACCGGTGGGTTTCTTTTTTGATGAGAAACAAGCTGAGGGAAGTATTAATGATGGAAATAATAATATAATGCAAACGGCAAATGGAAAGAATATAAGACAGCATGCAATTGACGTGGGATATAAACACAAATTTGAGAAAGCAGAGGATAAGATCAAAGGACTAGAAGAATTAATAAAAGCAAAGGATAAAATAATAGAATTATTGGAGCGAGAAAAGTTGAAAAATTGACAAAAACGGGACATGGACAAAATAACAAACATACAAAAGATAGACTCAAAGCGGTTTTGAAAGTGGTTTTGGGAGGGTTCCAGCTGGATCACGAAAAGAAAATTTAAAACGCTGTAAATCAACAAATTACAGCGTTTTTTGTTTTAATACGAACAAATTTACGAACACACACAGTTTTCATTTTCTATACTTAAAACCAAAATTTTCCATTCTTATTTTTAAACATTTTAAAAAGAACTACCTCACGCTATAGAGCTCAAAATTGTACTGGGTGTCCCATCCGTTGCGTCTGCCATAATCGTGCAGGCGAAAGAGTAGTTGAGGTAAGTCACCGCTTAAATGAATTAAAAGCCA
>Ga0172368_10000371_pt1 | contig 64260 bp, 48 predicted proteins | sample Lak11m_FD_114540 | JGI IMG/M metagenome (GOLD analysis project Ga0172368, IMG submission 114540) | Freshwater microbial communities from Kabuno Bay, South-Kivu, Congo - kab_022012_11m | ecosystem: Environmental > Aquatic > Freshwater > Lake | place: Democratic Republic of the Congo: South-Kivu...
AGAGGGAACGCACTTCCCCCCGTTGACGGGGGGATTGAGGGGGGGCGGTTGACGACAAGAATCTGCACGGAGCAGAAAAGACACGTCCTCGGGGCTGAACCGCCTCTTAACTTAACGCTTATGGGCGAACGCCGGAATCCAGGATTTTCTGGACCCCGACTTTCGTCGGGGTGACGTGTTTATTTTGCGACAAGCCCTAAGTGCTCTACGGCGTAAATACGGTCACGTATTCCGGACAGTATTGGTGGGACAGGCATCTTGCCTGTCATTCTGTTTTGGACAGGCAAGATGCCTGTCCCACCAATCAGTGATTTGACCTCTTTTCTCATTATCTTCGGCCGAAGGCGCGCTACCGCAGTTGTGAAACGGAGCACTAAGACAGAAACAAAGCATGATCGTGTTGCGATTTTTAATTCCTGCCAGGTCTTAGGACAGGCTCTACGACGCAGGACCGGTCACCGGCGGAACCGGAGGATCTGGGAGTCCGTGACCGTTTTCGGAAGGTGTGACTGCCTCGGCAGCGCCTTGACTTTCGTCGTCGCAGGCAGGGCCCGCGGAGATGGCCACTTCAAGCCGCAAGTCTTTGTGGCCGGCCGTTTCAAACTTTTCTGAGCAATGAAGTACCTCTCCGTTCGCGTTGCGAACCTCCAGATGACAGACTGCTTCCGAAGAAACGCCGAAGATCCTGAACTGGCCGGCGTCATCGGTTGAGACAGAGCCGCCGACAGCCCCGTCCTTGCACACACATCGCACTTCCATACCTGCCGAGCCCGAGAGTTCCGGATCGGCGAGCAGCACTCTGCCATGGATGGTGCACCCTTCGGGGACCATCCGGAGCATGTATCCCTCGATCTTGCCCGACTCCACCGGTAGGGGTGCGCTTACGAGCAGGTCCTCGACAAAGCCGCGCTTATATCCGTGCAAAACATACTGTCCGGGAGAGTTGACGTGCACCTTGAACTCTCCCGTTTCGGGAAGGCTCCGACATGACTGGCCCACGCGATTGCCCTGATCGTCCGCCAGGTAGACGATCACCGCGCCCAGTCCTTTCCCATCGGGACCGCACACCGCGCCCGTTACGACCAACTGCTCGCGTTCCCTTCGCTGGATTTCGTCGGGAGGCGGGACTTCTACTGCTGAAGTGAACCTGAACTCAGTGCTGGGAGTTGGCTTGTCCGGCGCTTTGTCGGTGACGGCCACACCGTTTCCGCCCCTTGAGGAGAACACGGGCAGCGTATGGTTGATGCCATCGAGGGGGGTAGGTTGGCGCGCGACGGTCGCCATGGGGCTTCTGACTGTTCGAGCCGGGCCCACGAGCCCTTCCTGGTTCTGCTCGTTCTCTCCAGAAGCCGACCGAGGCTGGGAGTTCTTGCGGCGAGGGCGCGGTTGGATGGCGGGGCGGACAGTCGTCTCCGGCCTCGAGTCATCGGTCACTGCCGGAGCACTCTCCCTATGGAGGATCATGGCCAGCGCAGTTCGGCCACGAGCAAAATGACCCTGGTACGCAAGGTTCACCGCAGCCAATACGACGATGACGAAAAGAATTATATACGCAATCGGATGGAGGTGCGTGAGCGCGTAGAGGATTCCGGTCTGGGATTCCCCGGGGACCTGCGCCGCCGCCGCGGGCCCGCAAAGGAGCAGTACATCGAGCAGTATCATGAAGAGAAACAAAGACACGGTTGTCAGCAGCGTGCCGCGCGGTTCGCGCGGGATACGGAGGAAGCTGGAGAAGGAGATGGAATGTCGTGGCGCAAGCGGTTGGAACTTGCCGAGTTTCCGCGTGGTATTCAACCGATCCGAGGCCAGGCCGCGGGCGGGATCCCACAGGGTCTTCATCGTTCGCTGTGGCATTTCAGGCATGGGAATCGATGCACACACGCTGTTGCCCCGGCGCCCATGACAGCGCAGGGCCGTTTTTTGAGTATTTGACCCGTGTTTTCTCTGTCGCGACCGACCATTACCATCCCTCTTGAGGAATGTAAACAAAAAAACGGCCATGGTCCCTTGATCAACTGGATTTTGTCTGCAAGCGCTCAAAAGTTGCACGATCGAAGCGCGTTCCGTGCCATTTCAAAAAAGTTTTCTGTTGGACTGGGCTGACGCTCCGACGCGGAGGGCCTTCCACGTTGAGCAGCAAAAGGGGAGAGCGAACGCGTATTCATTGGATTCGACGATCTGCGTTTGTGTCTCCATCCCTTATCAAGCAGCGTTGCAAGCCAGTCATTAACTTATCCTTGAATGTTTACAACCAACAGTTGGACATCATAGTTATTTTTTTCTTGAAATTCCAAATTCGTGTGGTATGGTCCCCTCGCACGGAGACTTCTTGTCTCCCCATTTCACACACCAAGGAGAGAAGCGATGACCAAAACCCGCTTGCTCACTCTTCTCTGTGCCGCTTTCCTCGTGGCAGCAACCCTCAATTGCTATGCCGACGACATGGCAACGAAAGTCTCCGCGCTCGAGGACAAGGCCAAGCGAATCCAGAGCCTGATCGATCAGGCGAAGGCGTCGAGCAACGATTCGCTCAAAAATCAGGTCACAGGCCTGCGCGGTTCGGTCGACCAGCTCGTCAAGCAACGCGTGATGATCGACTCCCAGATAGCCCAACTCCAGACTCAGATGTCGGATATGAAAAACCAGGCGCAGACCAACCTGAATCGACAGATCGGGAACTATGCCGAGGATCTGGAGAAGATCAAGTCACAGCTCAACGGCTTGATCGACGAAGCGAAGAAGCAGACAAAGAGTAGTGTCCAACAACCTGCCGCGGCCGCCGCGCCAGAAAGCCCAGGACCGAAAGCTCCGGCTGCGAAATGATCCCTCCAGCCTCAAGATGCCTCCCGGGTGGAGGCGGCCGGCCCGCGGGCCTGCGGCCGCCTCCGCACTGGATGCTCGTGAAGCGTCTTGTAGAAAATCCTTTCTAACCCCTTGAAAGCGTTGTGTGAAGAGAAGAGACGGCTGACGTGCGTCAGCGGCACACAGCTAATGTGATGGATTCAGAAGTACGGCTTACATAGTATTATAATTGCAGTTTACTGCTATCCATGCTATGATGGCACCCGTCCGACCACTTCGCTCTCTGGAGAAGGCATGCGGCCGCGACCTTTCTGGTTGATCGTGATCCTCCTCCCCCTCTGCTCGTCCTGTTCCGCGATCACGGGAATCGTCAAGCAGTCTCCCTATCCCGTGCAAGCTGCACAGGCGCCTCAGCCGCCGCAAGTCGCCGCTAAACCCGAACAGCAGCAGCCCGAAACCCCTTCGCTCGACGAGGAAGGCGCCTTCCACATCGTCGGTCGTGGGGAAACGCTTCAGCATATCTGTTCCGTATACGGCCTTAATCTCACGAAGGTCGCCGCGGTAAACGAACTGCGCGCGCCGTACAAGCTCAAAATGGGTGATACGATCTTCTTGCCTGCGGATGCGCTCATGGGCGGTAGAGATGGAACGCGCTACGCGGCCAACCGATCGAAGAGCGCCCAACCCCAGAAGACTGCTGCCGCGGATATCTGCGCGGCCGAGGCTGCCGCGGCAATCAGAGGTAACCGGCATCCTGCGGTCCCCAAGCTGAAGTTCCCCGTACCCCGCGGAGTCCTGACCTCTCCCTTTGGATTTCGGTGGGGCGTGTTCCACAAGGGACTGGATATTGCCGCTCCGATCGGGCAGCCCGTGCTTGCGTGCTCGGAAGGGCAGGTGCTGTTCACCGGCCGAAAAGAGAATTTCGGCAAATACGGACGGATAGTGCTCCTCGATCACGGTAAGGGCATATACACACAGTATGCGCATCTGGATCAGATCTTCGTGAAGAAAGGGCAAAAGGTGAAGAGCGGTCAGAAGATCGCCACCGTGGGAAACACGGGCAACACCACCGGGCCGCACCTTCATCTCGAGGTGCGCGTACGAAACCAGATGTACAATCCTTTAGCGTACTTCACCCCTTCGGACCTCAAGGGCATGCAGGTGGCAAAGCGATTCACCAACTCGCCCATGGGGCCCGTCAAAGCGCGTTGGGAGATTCCCGATCTCGTGACCGCGCGTCGTTGACAACTTCCCACTTTTTCCCCTACTGTCTCTTGAGGCCTCATTGCGGAAATACGGTGCCGTGCGCTGCATCCCGGTTCTTGAACGAATAGTGGGGCCGGCCTCCGCGCCGGCTCGTGGGGACCCACTGCTCTTCGCGTTGCCTCATAGAGATTTCTATGGGAATCGGTCGCCCATGCACGCTAAGGTTCGGGCCGCGGATGGGGCATCGTAGGGGCGACCTGCCGGTCGCCCGCATAGATCTCAGTACGGGTTTACACGGGCGACCGGCAGGTCGCCCCTACACCGAACCGATGTTCCAGGAAGGCAACCAGCCCATCCGGGGCGAAGCCACGGACGGAAACGCACCAGATTCTCATCGTTCGTTGTGGCTTGTTAGCCGTGGGAGTTGGTAATCCAAGATGTCGAATATTCGTAAGAAACCTCTCATAGCCGAACGCGTGCTCCTTATTGGAGACCAGGGCATTCCCCAGTCGGTATTGGAAGACCTTCCGGACGAGTTCCTCCAGGTGTTCATGCGAGAGCCCGATCCCGCACTATGGCCCGAGCAAATGGCCCATCTTGTTGAGTACCTCTCCGCGGAGGAGCGGCTCGGCTACGCTGTGGCAAAGGTGCTCGCAGGGCACGATGCGCTGGTGAAATCAGCCATCGAAGTGTGGGCGAGCGCGGCGTGGCAAGATCTCGCCGCGGGGGAGGGCCTTACCGACGAGCGGTCGGAGATGCTGATTCGGGCAATGATAAGGCGTCTGGAGTTGATGGTGCGTGAGGCCCTTGAACAGTCATTCGGCACGGGGGAGTGACCGAGACCGGCGATTGAGGCGGTGATTGGTGTGTGCTGCACGGGATCGAATTGCTTCCGAGCAGATCGTGGTTAATGGCGTTGTAGAGCGCTACTTGCTCTTCCATGGACAGTTTGCGCTTTGTTCGTGTGCTTTTGCCCGAGCGGCACGCGCGGCACCGCGTATCCGAACAGCCTTGGCACATCGTGCAGTCCGGGCATCGGTGTTTGCGTGGCGCCCGAGTTTTCGAAACCGGTTGCATGGTCATTATGTGGGTGGTAGTTTAGCCCGTTCATGATTATTGTCAATTACGGATAGCGCTATGACTCGACCGAAGGCTGTGATGAATACCGATTTGTCGCCGCTCGTGCTCGCCGGCCGCGGCAAGGTGCGGGATATCTACGATCTGGGCGATACGCTCCTCATAGTCTCCACGGACCGACTCTCCGCGTTCGATGTGGTCCTACCGGACCCGATCCCGGACAAGGGCCGGGTACTCAACGGCCTCAGCGTCTTCTGGATGGAACGGATGGCGGAGCTCGTACCGAATCACGTCATCTCCGCTGACCCTGCTGCTTATCCTGAGTCCTGCCGCCCGTTTTCGGAAGTTCTACAAGGGCGCAGCATGCTGGTGAAAAAGGCGAAAACCTTCCCCGTGGAGTGCGTGGCGAGGGGCTATATTATCGGGAGTGGCTGGAAAGACTATCAAGCCACCGGCAAAGTGTGCGGGATCCCGTTGCCCGCAGGCCTCAAGCAGGCAGAGAAGCTGCCGGAGCCGTTATTCACGCCCTCCACAAAGGGAGAGGTAGGGACGCACGACGAGAACATTTCTTTCGCCAAGGTTGCCGATCTGGTAGGCCGCGAGACCGCGGTATGGCTGCGGGATAAGACCATCGAGCTTTACCTATTCGGCGCGCGGTGGGCGGAGGAGCGTGGCATCATCATTGCGGATACCAAGTTCGAGTTCGGTGTGGTAGACGGTGTGCCGACGCTCATCGACGAGGCGCTCACTCCCGATTCCTCGCGATTCTGGCCTAAGGACCAGTACCGGCCCGGCATATCCCCTCCATCGCTCGACAAGCAGTTCGTGCGAGATTATCTGGAGGGTCTCGATTGGGACAAGACCCCGCCCGGTCCGACCCTGCCGGAGGACATTATCACGCACACAAGGGACAAATATCTGGAGATCTATCGTATCCTCACGGGCCGCGACCTCCGATAGGACGAGGCACGATCCGAAAGTGATGCTGCCGACAATCTTCTTGTCATTTCCACTAATTGACTCTTTTTGACAAACGGTCCTTGACTTTGGCGCGGGTTGCGATAGAGATAGCCCGTCCTCGGTTCGGCCAACATCGGTATGCTTGGATTGAGAGAGACATATCTTTATGTTAATATATTTATTTTGTTGATCCGACCGTGATCGGCAACCGGCGGCTTGAATCCTCCGAGGCCGTGGCGCATGCGCCCAAAGCCCGTAGATAGCCGCCTCCAACCTGAAAGCATTTCGGGGAGGGGCCATGTACAAGAGCACAAAGTTCATATTCATTACCGGCGGTGTCCTTTCCTCCCTCGGCAAAGGACTATCCGCAGCCACCATCGGCGCGCTCATGGAAAGCAGAGGCTTGACCGTGACGATGCTCAAGATGGACCCCTATATCAACGTGGATCCCGGGACGATGAACCCCTTCCAGCACGGTGAGGTTTTCGTCACCGACGACGGCGCGGAGACCGACCTCGATCTAGGGCATTATGAGCGGTTCACTTCCGCGGTGCTCGGTCAGAAGAACAATTTCACCACGGGACAGGTCTACGACGCGGTAATCCAGAAAGAGCGCAGGGGCGAATACCTGGGAGCCACGGTGCAGGTCATTCCTCACATCACCGACCAGATCAAGATGAAGATCCGCGATCTCGCTAATGGTGTGGACGTGGCCATTGTCGAAGTCGGCGGCACGGTGGGAGATATCGAGAGCCTGCCGTTCCTGGAGGCTATCCGCCAGCTTAGAGCTGACTTAGGCCCGCAAAACGTGCTCTATATCCATCTCACACTGTTACCGTATCTCAAAGGCTCCGGCGAAGTGAAGACCAAGCCGACTCAGCACAGCGTCAAGGCCCTGCGGGAAGTCGGTATCCAGCCCGAAATCATTATCTGTCGCACCGAAAAGAAGATCACCCGTGATGTGAAGGAAAAAATTGCCCTTTTCTGCAATGTTCGTCCTGAGGAAGTCATCGCGGCGGAAGACGTGGACTGCATCTACGAGCTGCCGCTCAAGTTCCACGCAGAAGGACTCGATCAGAAGGTTGTGGAGTTGCTGAACATCTGGACCAGAGCACCTGTGCTGGATGGCTGGGAAGCCTTCATGAACCGGGTGAGGTCGCTGGAGCACGACGTCACAATTGGTATCGTGGGCAAGTACGTAGACCTGAAGGAATCATACAAGAGTCTCAATGAAGCGCTCTTTGCCGGTGGGGTCCACAACAACGCGCGGGTCAACCTGAAGTTCATCGACTCCGAACTCCTCGAAAAACAGGGGCTCCGCTCCGAATTCGTCGATGTGGACGGCATACTCGTTCCGGGCGGCTTCGGCTCACGCGGCATCGAGGGCAAGATCAAAGCCGTGCAGCATGCGCGGGAAAACCGCATTCCATATTTCGGGATCTGTCTCGGCATGCAGATGGCGGTCACTGAGTTCGCGCGCAACGTGTGCGGCCTTGAAGGGGCAAGCTCTACGGAGTTCAACCCTGACACGCCGCACCCGGTGATCCACCTCATGGACGAACAGCGAGCCATTACCGACAAGGGCGGCACTATGCGACTGGGAGCCTACGAGTGCGAGCTTCTTCCGGAGAGCCGCTGCCTGGAGATCTACGAGCAGCAGGTCATCAGCGAGCGACACCGCCATCGGTACGAGTTTAACTCCGCTTTTCGAGAGGAGCTTGCGGCGAAAGGCTTGAAGCCCGGTGGGCTGTCTCCTGACGGAAGACTCGTGGAGTTGGTAGAGTACAGCGATCATCCGTGGTTCATCGGCTGTCAGTTTCATCCTGAATTCAAATCGCGGCCTATGCGTCCGCATCCGCTGTTCGTTTCTTACATAAAGGCATGTGTTGAGTATAACCGTGCGCGACACACGAACACGGAGTCGGTCCCTAACAACGTGCGGCGTATCCGAGCGGACGGATCGGGCTCTGAGCCGACGATGGAGTGAACGGCTGAGGGGGTCGAGACTGTCTCAAAAGTCGAACGTTATGTGACATTGTGGCACGATCCTCACGTCCTATACGCGACTCAGTACGGAACGGACTTCGTGTCACATTCGCTTCCAGACCCGAAAGCCTGGGTAGGGGCGGGGTTTATCCCCGCCCGTCTTGCGAGAACTGGGATAACGGGCGGGGATAACCCCCGCCCCTACTGTCTATCATGCTACGATTCGGACTCGTCGTGGAGTTTTGAGACAGCCTCCTGAGACCCGCCCCTACCCAAGGCCGTCGCCGGCCACCATGTGAAGGCATTCCTGCATTAGATTCAGTAGCTTGGATGACTGATTATTTTCCGGCCCATGCCGCTGACCGTCCGGTCACATAAAACTATCCCTCGAAATCGATCCACGATATGATCAGCCCGCAAGCAGTCTTGTCCTGTCAGTTGGGGAACTATTTGGAGGAAAACACGAATGAACGATTCTCGTCCCGGTCCTGCGTCCGTCGAGGTCGGCAAGTACCAGCTCGGCTCGGACAGCGGACTTTTTTGCATACTCGGTCCCTGCGTGATCGAATCGGAGCAATTGGCGCTTGAGGTGGCCGTCGAGGTAGCGCGCGTGAGCGCAGCCGCGGCGGTGCCTGTGGTGTTCAAGGCGTCGTTCGACAAGGCCAATCGGACGTCAGTCGAGTCTTTTCGCGGGCCGGGCATCGAGAAGGGCCTGGAAGTCCTCGCGCTGGTCCGTGAAAAGACCGGCCTTCCGATCCTTTCGGACATTCACACGCCCGAGCAAGCATCAATAGCGGCTCAAGTGGTCGACATCATTCAAATCCCCGCGTTTCTTTGCCGTCAGACGGATATCCTGGTCGCGGCCGGCAAGACCGGCAGGGTCCTGAATCTGAAAAAGGGACAGTTTCTCGCGGCCGACGACATGCAACATGCAATCAACAAAGTTCTGTCTACCGGTAATGACCGGATTTTGCTGACCGAACGCGGCTTTACGTTCGGGTACCAGGATTTGGTCGCGGACATGCGTTCGATCGTCCGCATGAGACGTTACGGTTTTCCCGTTGTGTTCGATGCCACCCATTCGGCACAGTACCCTGGACGCGGTGACGCGTGCACCGGCGGCGACCGGTCACTGGTGCCGCACCTGGCTCGTGCTGCGGTGGGAGCTGGAGCAGACGGCGTCTTCATGGAGGTGCATCCCGATCCCGATCGGGCGCTGTGTGACGGACCGAACTCATTGGCCCTCGCTGATGTCGAGGCATTGGTGAAGAACCTCCGGGAGCTTTATCGGCTGGTCCCGCGCAGCCCGTCCGCCGATCTCTTCCGTGCTTCGAGCAAGATGGTCGATGAGGTGCCGGGCGAGTCACTTGAGGATCGCCTAAAAAAAATTCGACTGGTGATCTTGGACGTTGATGGAGCGCTTACAGACGGGCGGATCACGTTTGGGACCAAGGGCCTGGAGATAAAGTCCTTTGATGTGAGAGACGGACATGGTATAAAGATTGCTACACGAGTCGGGCTCGAGCTTGCCATCGTCACCGGCCGAACGTCGGAGGTCGTGGACCGGCGCGCGGTAGATCTCGGAATTACGAGGGTTTATCAGCGCGCATGGGACAAGAAGATGGTGCTCACCCAGTTGCTCGAGGACCTTCATGTCGAACCCGAGGACGTCGCAGTCATTGGCGACGACGTGGTGGACATACCCGTTTTCAGAAGGGTCGGTGTGAGCTTCACCGTGCCGGAAGCGCCAATGGAGGTGAGACGAGAGGCCTCGTACATCACCCGGCATCGCGGCGGCGCGGGCGCGGTGAGGGAGATGATCGAGATGATTCTCAGAGCCCAAGGCAAGTGGGAATCGGCCCTGGCCAGATACTATGAGTAGAACGCTCAATGAATCACAAAGAAATCGAGCGCTGGTACAGACTCCGGAATTTGCAGAAGGCAGCACAGTTTCTTATCGTCGTGGCTGTTGTGCTACTCGTTTCGGCCTATCTGGCGTCGCGGTTTTTCAAGCCCGACCGCCCGGACTTCCATCCGACCGCGAACGCTGATGGCAGCATGAAGACCGAAAATTTCTCCTATTCCTCGCCGGGCGCGCATCCGTGGAAGCTCGCGGCTCGGTCGGCTTCGATTTCGGAAGGACTGGACAACGTGAGCCTCGTCGCGCCACAGGTGACTTATTTCGGCCAGGAAGGCGGCGAAATCTTCCTGAGCGCTCAAACAGGCCAATTGGATAGAACAAAGAATAACTTCTCGGTGGCAGGCGACGTCGCAATCAGGTACAGAGACTTCTTGTTCAAGACGAACGAAATCCAATACTCCCAGGATGAGAGTGTTGCAGCGACGGACTCGCCGGTTTCCGTCGAGAGTCCCGACCTGTCGCTCACCGGTAAGGGATTGAGACTGTGGGTGAAACGTCGTGAGATAGCCATCGACGATGACGTGCGCGCGGTGCTGCGCAATGTCAATCTGTTGAAACACGGGCAAAAACTACCGATGTGACTTGTGGAGAGCATTCCATGCGATTTCGGTTGGTCGGAATTGCGGTAGTCCTAGTATTCTGGGCGGCCGCAGCCGTGGCGCAGGATCTTAACCTCAAAGGCGCGGGGATCGGCTCGGATGAGCCCATTGAACTTACCGCAAAAAAGGCCCTCACGCGGAATGTGCCCGACGGCATTGAAATGACTTTTGAGCGGGATGTGAAACTGGTCCAAGGGAGCGCCACCATCAACTGTGACAAACTTGTAGTTGTCTACGATGAGAAGCGATCCAAGGCGTCCAATCCTAATGGGAAGAGTTCCAAGAGCGTGCAGTCAACGGAGGCGATCCGCTCCATGGTCTTCTCGGGCAACGTCAAACTCGTTCAGGCCGACAGCCAGGTTACTGCCGGCAAGGCCGTGTTGGATAACGTCAAGCGCACCCTCACCCTCACCGACGGGCCGCGGCTATGGAAGGGCCGCGACTCTGCCGCCGCGGATACGATCGTCATCTACCTGGATGAGAATCGTCTCGAATTGCTCGGCAACGGCAGCCCGATCAAGTTCATCATCACGCCCGCGAACAGGAAGAAGGACAGTCAATAGCCACCGTGAGAGAACTCAAGGCAGTTGGCCTGGTCAAGGCGTACGGAGCACGCCGGGTGGTTGACGACGTGAGTCTCGCCATCCATTCCGGCGAGGTGGTAGGACTCTTGGGCCCGAACGGCGCGGGCAAGACCACCACGTTCCACATGATTACCGGTCTCATCAGGCCTGATCATGGAGAGATCTACCTGGACAACCAGAACATCTCCCAGCTTCCCGTTTACCTGCGTGCTCGGCTGGGACTCAACTATCTGCCGCAGGAAACATCGGTATTCCGAAAACTTACCGTGGCTCAGAACATCATGGCCATCCTGGAGACTGTCGAATCGGACCGGTCCCGCCGAGAAGAGCGCTTGGATGAGCTTCTTCGGGAACTGGACATTGGTCGGCTTGCGAGCCAACGGGCCGACAGCCTTTCCGGAGGTCAGAAACGGCGACTGGAGATCACCCGGGCGCTGGTAACCGATCCGGACTTCATTCTTCTGGACGAACCGTTCGCCGGACTCGATCCTATCGTCGTCTTGGAGATTCAGAAGATCATCGCTAAACTAAAAGAGCGGGGGATCGGCATCATCATAACCGATCATAACACTAGAGAGACGCTGGGTGTTTGTGATACAATATATCTCTTGGATAAAGGCCGAATCCTTGAGCATGGGGATCCACAACACATAGCAAACAGCGAACGCGCGAGAGAAGTGTATCTCGGCAATCAATTCAGAATGTGATCAGCTACGGTCGCGATGGCTCTTCATATACGACAGACTATACGCCAAGTCCAACAGCTCGTGATGACGCCTCAGCTTCAGCAGGCGATCAAGCTCCTCCAGTACAACCACCTGGAGATGATGGACGTCCTGGAGCACGAACTGAAGGAAAACCCTTGCCTTGAAGCGGTAGTGGAAGACGAACCTTTCACGGATCTGGAGGGCTCGGATCGCAACGACCTGAAGGCGCTCGAGGACTCGGCCAAAGAAGCTGAGGCCCCTCAGCCCGACATCCTCGACGTGGATTGGCAGAATTACCTGGAAAGCTACGGCACAGACAACGCGCCACCCAATCCTGATGCATCTTCCCGACCCTTGTTGGATAACCTCGCCGCCCAGAACCAGGGCCTCTTCACTTATCTCTTCCACCAGCTTCAGCTCAGCAAGATCGAGGGAGAAGATCGCCGCATCGCGCTGAACATCATCGGTAATGTGGACGAGCGGGGCTATCTGGACGCGAGCCTCGACGAACTAGCCGAGTCGCTCGCGGTGGACCGCGCGGAGGTGGAGCGCCTGCTGGCGCTGGTGCAGCAATTCGACCCGCTCGGTGTGGCTGCTCGCGATCTCAGGGAGTGCCTCCTTATTCAGGCCCGAAATCTCTCCAACGGCCAAGAATTGCCCGTGCGAATGCTCGAAGAAGCGTTCGACTTCTTCCAGTTGGGCAAGTTGGATAAGGTGGCTCGCAAGCTTAAGGTGTCCCTCGCCGAGGTGGAGGCCGCGTCACGCATTATCGCCTCGTTGGAACCTCGGCCGGGTCGGGCGTTCTCGTTGTCCGACACAAACTACGTGGTGCCTGATATCTTTGTATTCAAGGTCGGCAAAGATTACACGATCCTGCTCAACGACGACGGCTTGCCCAGGTTGAAGATCAGCTCATTTTACCAGCGGCAGCTTCACGCCGATCCCAGCCGTTCGGTCACGCGTGATTATATTCAAGAAAAGATGCGTGGCGCCATGTGGCTCATCAAGAGCATCCATCAGCGCCAGCGCACAATCTACAAGGTAGCCCGTTCAATTGTGAACTTCCAACGGGAGTTCTTCGACAAGGGGATCGGGTACCTGAAGCCGCTCGTGCTTAAGGACGTAGCTATGGACGTTGAGATGCACGAGTCCACCATCAGCCGCGTGACCACCAATAAGTACATGAATACCCCGAGGGGGATCTTCGAGCTGAAATACTTCTTCAACTCGGGGATAAAGCACGGGTCTGACGCCATAGCGTCGGAATCCGTCAAGAACCAGATTTTTCGGATCATCAAGAGCGAAGATCCGAAACAACCGGCAAGCGACAAGGAAATCGTGGACGAACTTGCGCGATACAAGATCCGCATCGCTCGCCGCACTGTTGCCAAGTATCGTGAATTACTAGGCATCCCCTCTTCGAGCAAGAGGAAGAAGAAGTTTTAATTTTCCCATTCACGGTCACCGTGCTAAAGGAGGCGACTTTCAATGCAAGTCTCAGTGACATTCAGACATATGGAACCGTCCGACGCGCTGAAGACCTACGCCCAGGAGAGGATCTCCAGACTCGTCAAGTACGTGGACAGGCCTATGGACGGGCAGGTCACCCTGAGCGTACAGAAGTTCCGCCAAATGGTGGAAGTCACCCTCAACGCGGACGGCATCCGCATCACCGGCGGTGAGTCTCACGAAGACATGTACGCCGCGATCGATCTTGTGACGGACAAAATCGAACGACAGGTAAAGAAATACCGTCAAAAGATCAGGAAACACAAACCGACTCCCGGAAAAGAACTCCGGTGGAAAAGGGAGATCTACGAACCCGCGAGCTTCGAGGACGAGAGCCAGCCCGTCGTGGTTCGCACTGAGAGCTATTTCGTCAAACCCATGTCCGTCGATGAGGCTGCCATGCAAATGGATTTGAGCGAACGGGAGTTTCTTGTTTTTAACAACGCTTCCTCTCAGATGGTCAACGTCATTTACCGAAGAAGAGATGGGAACTACGGATTGATAGTTCCGCAAAACGTATAGGAGTAGACAACGCGTTTTTCCGGTTGGCGCCGGCGGTTCAGCAAACCGCTGACCGCCGGTAACGGTTGAAACAGAGTTCATTTCCATGAGGATCCTTGATTTTCTTAGTCATGACACGATCATAGCCTCGCTCCAGTCCCAGTCGAAGGAAGAAGTCCTGGCCGAACTGGTTGAACCCATCGCCAGGGCGAATTCGCGTCTGGACAGAAGGGTGCTGCTGCAGACACTGATCGACCGCGAAAACCTCGGCAGCACTGGTATCGGCGGTGGCATTGCCATTCCCCACGGGATGTTCGACCGCCTGGATCGGCTCATGGCCAGTTTCGGCAAGAGCGATGGGGGCGTGGATTTCAGTTCCATGGACAACAAGCCCGCGCACCTGTTCTTCCTGCTGGTAGCGCCGAAGAATAACGCGGGCGAACATCTGAAAGCATTGGCCCGGATATCCCGCCTGTTCAAGGACCCCATGCTGAAAAGAGACCTGCAACAGGCCCGGACAGCCGACGACATCTATCGGCTCCTCGAGGAATCCGACCTCCGGTTGCCCTGATCTTGCGTTCCACAGCTGTTTGACAGGCCCGGCCGACTGCAAGACCGTGGTGTTGGACACTAATTGGCAGAAATCTCGTCCTCTTACGGCGATTGCGTTCCGAGTATGTCTGTCCATAGATACCTTGCACCCAACCCACCAGGCAAGGTGAGGAGTCGACCGATGCGGTATGCGTTGTAGGGGCGGGTCTCAGACCCGCCCCTACCCAAGGCCGGCGCTGACGACCACGTAAAGGCATTTCTGAATCGATCTACCAGAAATTGGTAGGGCCCGGCGTCCCTGCCGGGCCGACCGAATGGAAGGCTCTATCCGGTGAATTCCACTCCTCTTCGCCCCGACGGCGGCGCATTCCTCGCTGAAGTGGAACGGCGCTCCGGCGTTCGCGTTTCCAAGTGTTTTCAGTGCGAGAAGTGCACCAACGGCTGTCCTGTCGCCTGTGATATGGACCTGTCGCCTAACGTGCTCGTCAGGCATATCCAACTCGGGCAGCGGGATCCGGTTCTCGCGTCGGAAACCATCTGGATATGCGCCTCGTGCATCACCTGTTCCACGCGATGCCCCAACGACATCGACCTCGCGCATGTCATGGACGCGCTTCGGCAGATGTCCATGGAACAGGGTACTGTGAGCATTCCCCGTGTCCAGGCTTTTCATCGATCCTTCATGGCCGCTCTGGCCACTCACGGCAGGATCCATGAGATCGAACTGATTGCTCGTTTCAAGCTCAAGACCGGTACATTCCTGGAAGATGCGGAACTCGGCCGCGAGATGTTCCTCCGAGGGCGCATCAAGCTGCTGCCGGAACGGGTGCGCGGTCTGCGAGAAGTCCGCGAGATCGTCCACCCCCGCGATTCGGATACCGTGTGAACTGACAATGCGAATAAACTATTACCCCGGTTGTACGCTGCACGGCTCCGCGCGGGATTACCACGAGAGCATCGGCGCGGTGTTCACTTCGCTCGGCCTGAGACTGGTGGAACTTGAGGACTGGAACTGCTGCGGAGCGAGCAGCGCCCATGTAGTGCATCCCGAAGCGGCGGTCGAATTGCCCGCACGAAACCTGTTGATTGCCGCTGACACGGGCGGACCTCTGCTTGCGCCCTGTGCCGCGTGCTTCCATCGGCTCAAGGTTTGTCAGGCGCACTTGCGGAGCCATCCCGGTGATCACCCCGACGCCGGTGCGGTCACGAGCGTCGAAGTGCTCCACGTCAATCATCTCTTGCTGCGACCGGACGTGCTTGGGAAGATTCGCGACAATATCCGTGTGCCTCTGACCGGTCTCAAAACCGTTCCGTACTACGGCTGCCTGACCGTGCGGCCTCCCGCCGCCATGGGTCATGAGCGGCCCGAAGATCCCCGGGAGATGGATGTCGTACTCGAAGCGCTCGGTGCTGAAGTGGTCCCTTGGAGCTACAAAACCGACTGCTGTGGCGGCAGTCTTGCTATGACGCGGCCCGACGTGGTTCGCCGACTCTCGGGCGATCTGTTTGAAGCCGCACGAGAATCGGGTGGTGAAATTATCGTCACCGATTGTCCCATGTGCCAGGCGAACCTCGACACCCGGCAGCGCGAAATTGAACGGGAGCGCCATACTATTCTCGGTATGCCGATTGTTTACGTGACCGAGCTGATCGCGCTCGCGATGGGCCTTACCGAAACACGACACTGGTGGCGGAAGCACCTGGTCGATCCTACGCCGCTTCTGAAAAGCAAAGGCCTCGCTGCATGAGCACCATCGACACACCCTCAACAAGCGGAAAAACCGGTGCAGTCCTCGTGGTAGGTGGCGGCATCGGCGGCATGCAGGCCGCTCTAGACCTCGGTAATGCGGGTTTCAAGGTCTACCTCGCGGAAGAGAAGCCCGCAATCGGCGGCCGCATGGCCCAGCTCGACAAGACCTTCCCTACCAATGATTGCTCGATGTGCACTATCTCGCCGAGGCTCGTCGAAGTTGACAAGCACCCGAACATTCAAATTCTCACAAATACCGAAGTCCTTGACGTGGGCGGCGACGCGGGCCGGTTCACGGTAAAGCTCCTGCGCCACCCGCGTTATGTCGATACGGAAAAGTGCAACGCGTGCGGGGATTGTTTCGAGGTTTGTCCGGTCGAGGTGCCAAACGAATTCGAAGCGGGCATCGGGCCGCGAAAGGCAATCTACAAGCTCTATCCACAGGCCATCCCGAACAAGGCGGCTGTGCAGAAAGCCGGCACGAGTCCATGCCAGGCCGCGTGTCCAAGCCATGTTCATGTTCAGGGCTATCTCGCTCTTACGCGAAAGGGCAAGTACCGAGAAGCCTTGTCACTTATCCGCCGCGACTGTCCTTTGCCGTCGGTGTGCGGACGGGTCTGTGTGCGTTTTTGTGAGTCGAAATGTTCCCGCGGCTCGATCGACGAAGCCGTCGCAATCAATGATATCAAGTGGTTCCTCTCTGAACAGGACTCCGGCGTTGATTTGCCGGAGCGCGAGCCTGACCGCGGCCGCTCGGTTGCGGTTGTGGGAGCGGGTCCCGGTGGATTGAGTTGCGCGTATTACCTCGCGCTCAGAGGCTACTCGGTCACGGTCTTCGAGAAGGAAGATGAGCCCGGCGGCGTCCTGAGGTATGGCATCCCCGAATATCGGCTCCCGAAGGCCATTCTTGCCCGAGACATCGATTACATCCGGCAGTGCGGGGTTGAAATCGTGTGTTCAACCGCGCTTGGCCGGGATTTCACTCTCGAAGATCTCCGCAATCGCGGTTACGAAGCGGTTTTTCTTGCCGTCGGGTGCTCCACGGGCGCAAAGCTTGGAATTCCCGGCGAGGATGCTGCGGGAGTTATTCAGGGCATCGATTTTTTGAAAGCCTCGGCCCAGAGTCGGTCGATCGACGTGGGGTCAAGCGCTGCAGTAATCGGCGGCGGCAACGTAGCAATCGATGCAGCGCGTACCCTGGTGCGGCTTGGGGTAGGGCAAGTGACCATCGTCTATCGCCGATCTCGGGAAGAGATGCCCGCGTACGACGAAGAGATTGATGCGGCCCTCGAAGAAGGGGTAGGCATCAAATATCTCGCTGCACCCGCGGAGATCATCGCGAACAACGGCAGAGTGACAGGTCTGAAGTGCGTTGCCATGGAACTCGGCCCGCCGGACGCGTCAGGTCGACGGAGGCCGATTCCCGTTGCAGGTTCGGATTTCGTCATTGATGTGGACATGGTGGCGCCTGCCGTCGGGCAGACAGTAGCACCGGAGTTCCTGGACTCGCTGGTCGGCGTCCGAACCGCAAAGGGCAACACGATAGGTGTGGACCCGTTGACTTGCCAGACTTCCATCGACTGGATCTTTGCGGCCGGAGATGTGGCCACTGGACCGCGAACCGTTATTGAGGCCATTGCAGGCGGTAAAGAAGCAGCGGAATCGATCCGGCGAGCGCTCGAAGGTGAAGACCTCCGCGCTGGCCGCGATTCTTCCTTCTCCGTTGCGAACCCGTCGACGAATGGAATCGGGCCTTCACCTCGGCTTCACAAAGCCGCGCTTCCTCCGAACGAGCGGAAGCGATCTTTTGACGAGACGCACCTAGGATTCGATGAGACTACCGCACAGGCCGAAGCCGATCGCTGCCTCAATTGCGGGATCTGCTCGGAGTGTCTTGAATGCGTGCGGGTCTGCCGAGCAGGCGCTGTCAAGCATGACGACCGGCCCGAAGAATTCTCCTTGAACGTCGGTGCGGTGATTCTTGTTCCAGGGTTCGACACGTTCCAGGCCGAGATCAAGGGTGAGTACGGTTACGACCGCATGGCCAACGTGGTCACTTCAATGGAGTTCGAGCGGCTCCTCTCCGCTTCGGGGCCGACCGGCGGCGAGGTTCGCAGGCCGTCGGACGGCAAGCATCCCGAAAAGATCGCGTGGATTCAATGCGTGGGCTCCCGGGACGTAACGTGCGGTCGCGAGTACTGTTCCAGCGTCTGCTGCATGTATGCGACAAAAGAGGCCATCATCGCGAAGGAGCACGACGGGCGGATCAGGCCTACAATCTTCTTCAATGATATCCGTGCATTCGGCAAAGGCTTCGAGCTGTACTACGAAACTGCTCAAACCACCCACGGTGTCCGGTACGTGCGGGGTATACCTTCCGCGATCAAAGAGGAGCAGCGGACCAAGAATCTCTTCCTGTCATTCCGGGGCGAAGACGGCCGTGTCACCAAAGAAACCTTCGACATGGCGGTCTTGTCGGTAGGGCTCCAGCCGTCCGCCTCAACGAAGAAGCTCGCAGAGCGGTGCCGCATCAAGCTCAATCGGTTCGGATTCGGAGACACGGCCGAGCTGACCCCGAATCGCACCAGCCGACCAGGGGTCTTCGTCGCGGGTGCGTTCGAGGCGCCGATGGACATCCCCGAATCGGTGATGGGCGCCGCGTCGGCTGCAGCGCTTTCCGCGGAACTCCTTGGAGAGGTGCGCAACACACTTATCGAGTCGCGTGCATTCGTCGAAGAGCGTGACGTGCGCGAGGAAGAACCTCGAATCGGCGTCTTTGTCTGTCACTGCGGATCGAATATCGCCAGGATCGTCGATGTGCCCGACGTGGTGCAGTACGCCGCACAACTGCCCCACGTGGTTCATGCTGAGAACAATCTCTTCACATGCTCGACCGACACGACCGTGGCGATCGCGGCGACGGTTCGGGAAAAGGGGATCAACCGGCTCGTGGTTGCATCGTGCAGCCCGCGCACGCATGAGCCGCTCTTCCGTGATGTGTGCCGCGAGGCGGGCCTTAACCGTTACCTGTTCGAGATGGCGAACATTCGCGATCAGTGCTCCTGGGTGCATCAAGGTGAACCGGCGGCTGCGACCGAGAAGTCCAAAGACCTGGTGCGAATGGCCGTAGCGCGTGCGGCGCTGCTGGAGCCGATTCACGAGCACAAGTTCCAGGTGGTCCCGCGCGGAGTGGTCATCGGCGGCGGCGTTGCGGGTATGACAGCGGCCCTTTCCCTTGCCGAACAGGGTTTCGATACAGCGCTGGTAGAACGTGACGCCCAACTTGGAGGTGTGGCGCTCAGGATGCGGCGCACTGTTACGGGGATGAACGTTCCCGCGTTTGTGACTCGCTTGGAGGAGCAGGTGCGCTCCAATCCCAGAATCACCGTGCTCACCGAGTCGGAACCGATCGATCTATCCGGTCACGTGGGCCGCTACACGGTCGGGGTGCGCGCGATCGGTAGTGGAGAAGTTAATCACCTGGAAGCCGGGGCAATCGTGGTGGCGACCGGCGGAGTCGAATACGAACCTACCGAATACCTGCGGGGCGCTTCGCCGCTTGTATGGACCCAGACAGAGCTGGATCGGCGAATTCATGACGATCCGGCAGGACTGTCGGACGTCAAGAGCGTTGTGATGATTCAGTGCGTCGGTTCTCGCGAGCCGGACAACCTGTACTGCAGTCGAGTGTGTTGCGGTACCGCGGTCAAGAACGCATTGGCGCTCAAGGCATTTAACCCGACGGCAAGTATCTACGTCTTGTACCGTGATATGCGAACGTACGGATTCAAAGAGCTCGCGTACCGCCGCGCGCGCGAAGCCGGCGTGACGTTCCTCCGGTACGAGCGGGAGCGCAAGCCGGTTGTGGAAAAGTCTTCCGCGGGCCTGCGCGTTGCGGTGTTCGACCGAATTATCCAGCGAGATGTGGAAATCACGGCTGACCTGGTGGTCCTAAGCGCCGCGATCCGTCCGCACCCGGAAACCGAGGCGCTCGGTGCGCTGCTGAAGCTACCTCGCAATGACGTGGGCTTCTTTATGGAAGCGCATATGAAGCTCAGACCGCTGGATTTTGCCAGCGAAGGGATCTACCTCTGCGGCCTGGCGCACGGTCCGAAGTATCTCGGGGAGGCCATTGCACAAGCGCGTGGAGCTGCTGCGCGCGCTGCCACGGTCCTGAGCAAGGATCTTCTCCAGGTGTCCGGCGAGGTTTCGGTGGTAGACCCGGACCTGTGCGCGTCCTGCCTTACCTGCGTGCGTGCGTGTCCGTATCACGTGCCCGCCATCGATCCTTCCACCAACCGAGCGTTTATCGAGGCTGCTTCCTGCCAGGGCTGCGGCATTTGTGCGAGTGTGTGCCCTCGCAAAGCGATCCGGTTGCAGCACCACACGGATGCTCAGGTGCTCGCCAAGGTATCGACTCTGTAAGAAATGGCTGCTCAGTAAGCGCTTTTTCGAGCAATGTATCGCATTATCCCGTTATCCACGTGAATTTTACAGGGAAATGTGGTAGATTTCCTTATTGCAGCATGATCAGACGAGGGCAGCCAGACATGGCGAACCTTTTCCTCAAAGACAAGAACAAAGCGCTCTCCGAGGCCGCGCAGTCCGGGAACCGCGACGCTGTGGCCCAACTCATTCAGAAGGGAGCGGATCCCAACATCAGGGACGGCGATGGCTCGACTCCGCTCCTCAAGGCGGTCTGCGCGGGATATCCGCGGATTGTGCATGCCCTGCTCACCGCCAACGCCAAGCCGAATATTGCCGACGATAAAGGTGTGACGCCCCTCCTCGCCGCGGCGACACGCGGACATGTAAACATCGGGATTCTGCTCTTGGCAAAGGGCGCTGACACGGAAGCCGCCGATCGAGAGGGTTACACTGCGCTAATGCGCGCAGCTCAGCACGGGCGGACTGAATTTCTTCAGTTGCTCCTCCAAAGCTTGGCGCGCACCGAAGCAAGGAACAAGGACGGCCATACATCTCTCACCATTGCTATGCTCGCCGGGCATATTCAGGCCATGACTAGGCTCCTCGACAAGGGGGCGAAGGTTGACGCCGCGGATAATGTGGGACGGACGCCGCTGCACCGGGCTGCCTTCAATGGCCATGTCGGGATGGTGAATCTCCTCCTGAAGCGTGGCGCTAACATCGAAGCGGCTGACGAGGGCGGTCGTACGGCGCTCATGAAGGCGGCAAGTCGAGGGCACCGCAATGTGATAGAGGCGCTTCTCGAACGCGAAGCCGACGTCGATGCTTGTGATAAAGCCGGCTGGACCGCGCTGATGGTGGCCTCGGACAAGGGAGACCCGCAGACGGTGCGACTTCTCCTGGACAACGGAGCGGACGTCCACCTGCGCGACGAGGCCGGGCGGACAGCTCTCATGTGGGCTGCCAGAGCCGGACGCATGGAAGTGGTCGATCTGTTGTTGGAACATGGAGCCGACATCAATGCGGAGAGCAAGGCCGGCATGACCGCTCTCGTGTGGGCATCTCAGGAAGGCCACAACGAGCTGGTCGAACTGCTCCTGGAGCGCGGGGCCGACGTCACGGAGGACGCGGGAAAAACCATTGATGCCCTGATCGACGCTTCCGACGACAGCTACACGGAAACCCTCGAATTGACACTGGACAAAGGCGCCCTCGTCGAAATCTTCGAAAAGGAGAATCGCTTCAACGTTATCAAAGCCGCGTCAGAGGGCACTCTTGACGAACTGAGGCTGCTGTTGGACACGGGCGCCAACGTAAACGAATCGAATCAGTACGGCCTCACCGCGCTGATGCGCGCTGCGTACAAAGGGCACGCAGACGTAGTCAAGCTCCTTCTGGAACGCGGAGCGGTGGTTGACCAACGCGACCAGGAGGGCAAGACCGCGCTGATGAAGGCATGCTATGGCGGTCATATTGCGTGCTCGGAGGCGCTCATCGACGCTGGAGCCGACCCCAACGCGAAGAACCGGTTGGGGCTCACTCCGTTGATGCGCGCTGCATACAAAGACCATGGCGACGTGGTGGAGCTGTTAGTCCGGCGCGGCGCGAACATCGAAGCCATGGATCACGCGGGCTTCACCGCACTGGCGTGGGCTGCCACTAAGGGACATACCAACATAGTGGAGCTGCTTATCATGAGCGGCGCACGGGTCGAGATCCACGAGAAGCCGCCTGCGGGACCCCCGGCCCAACCACCGGCAGAGCCTCAGAGCAACACCGTATCGGACATAGATTTTAGCGAGCCACACCCTGCCATCACCATGGAGAGCGAAGTCATCGCCAAACGAGAGCATGACATTGACGCGCTCGTTGACGCGTGCGTTGAAGGCAAGACCGCGGATGTGGCAGAGCTGCTCCAGGACGCTGTGGATGTGAACGCCATGGATAGGTCGGGTCGGTCCTCGCTCATATGGGCATGCTACAAGAACCGACCGAAAGTGGTGAGGATGCTCCTCGACCGCGGCGCGAACGTCGATTTCCAGGATTCCTGCGGTAGGACTCCGCTCATGTGGGCTAGCCTCTACGGAGGTCTTCGAGTGGTCGAAGTTCTCCTCGAGAGAGCCGCAAACCCGAACATTACCGACGAGAACGGCCGCACCGGCCTCATGTGGGCCTGCCTGAATCCTGACGCGGAGGTGATCAAGGCGGTCCTCAAGACCGGACCTGACATCGATGTACAGGACAACAAAGGGAAGACAGCGCTTATCTGGGCTGTCAGCAAGGGGCGGATCGACGCAGTGAAGGCCCTGCTAGCCTATCGGGCAGACGTGAAAGAGTGCGACGACTACGGCAAGACCGCGCACGCTCACGCGAAGGAAATGGGTCTCACTGAGATCGCCCGCCTGCTGCAAGACCACACGGATTCTCTTCTCTAACCGCATGAAAGTCGTTCTGGTTCGCCCACCATTTTATGCCCTCTTCGGAGTCACCACTCCGAAAATGAAGACCTACCCATTGAACGTGCTCGGCTTGGCGACTTATGTCAGGGACCGGGCAGGCTATGATGCTGCTGTCGTTGACGGGGAAAACATCTCTATCCCCGGCTTCACGCCCGAGCGCGACCCGAATCGAGATCCCGAACAGGCGATGCACGCGGGCATTCCCCGAATGGTCAAGGTTCTCGAAGATCCGAATCATCCGCTCTGGCAGGAGATGGAGCGGCTTATCACGGTCCAGGCCCCAGACCTTGTTGGGATAACCTGCAACTCCGGCAACATGGACACGGTCCGCCGCATAGTGGATCGGCTGAAGGCTCACGGGATGCCGGTGATCCTGGGAGGGAGCCACCCGACGGTCTTGCCGGAGCAGAGTCTCATTTACACCGGAGCGGACTTGGCCGCCATAGGAGAGGGAGAACACACCCTCGCCGCGGTAATGGACGCACTCGACGGCCGCGGACCTATTGCGGATATCCCTTCACTGGCCTTTCGCCGAGACGGTGAGGTGACAGTGAGAGCCCGAGGAAACCTGATCGCGGACCTCGACTCGCTTCCGATCCCTGACCGTTCGTTGCTCCGCCGAGATGATTACTTCGGTGAAGTGATCCTTACGGGTCGCGGATGTCCTTTCAATTGCTCATACTGCGCGTCGCGGAACATCTGGGGCAGGAAGGTTCGCCTTAGATCGACAGCATCCATCATCGATGAATTGGAGCTTTTGGCCGCAGGGGCGGAAACCGGACCCGAACCGCGACCGGGCCGGTGGGTGGTCAAGATTGTCGACGATACATTTACTGTCAGCAGGAAGCGCACTCTGGAACTCCTGGACCGCATCATCGACCGCAAACTCAACCGGTTCGAGTTTACTGGCGGCGTTCGCGCGGACACGCTGGACGATGAATTGGTGCAAAGAATGCGAGAGGCCAATTTCCGGCGGGTCACCCTCGGCGTGGAGAGCGGCAGCCCGCGGATCCTCGCCAAAATCCGCAAAGGCGAGACCAACGACGACGTGAAGAGGGCCGTTGCACTGCTGCGTAGCGCGGGAATCCACTCCCACGCATTCTTCATGATTGGACTCCCGGGCGAAACGCCCGAGGATATTCAACTCTCGAAAGACTTGATCAGCGAAGCGCAGCCGGACCACGTGGAGATAAACATGGTCACGCCATATCCCGGCACCGACATTTTCAGTGAGCTGATCCCGGAGAACCCGTTGCAGATCGATCGTTGGTACCGATGGTTCCACCAGGGTATGTCAACGCACTCGGAGAGACTTGGGTATGACTTGGACAAGGCGTATGACGATTTCCTGGAATTCGCCCGTAACTACCATGCGTTGCGGGCACCGATCGCGCTCAACCCCGCCTGAAGCTTTCCGGATTCGCGAACAGCTCTGACATTAAATAATCGGGCAGGATCTCCTCGACCGATCCCTTTCTCAGCACCGCCAGCGGCATGGAGGGATCCACGCAATTGGTGATATCCTGAACTACGGCAATACCGCCCGCTTTCCTGACCTCGACGATACCGTCCGCTCCATCGGCGCCCGGGCCAGACATTACGACGCCCACCGCCATCGTTCCCGCCGATTCCGCGAGCGATATGAGCATCCTGTCCACGGGACCGGTGTCTTCGAGGCCGGGATAGCCGTCGGAATCGAACCTGACCGACGCGCCGGCGGTGAGAGAAAACGCGGGATAGTCCTCGAGAGATGCAATGTAGCAGACCCCGCGCTGGGGTTGTCCTACTCCTCGCACCGTCCGCACGGGAATCACACTGTGTGCGTCGAGATAGGCCGCAAACGGTTCTGCATACCGCGCGGCGACGAGCAGAAGGATGACGATCACATTGTCGAAATCAGGGGGGAGAGACGGAACAATTCTCAGCAACGAATAGTAAGCGCCGGTGCCGGCCCCGACGGCAATGATGGACGAGGAAAAATCGTAAGCCCCTTTGCCATTGCTCTTGGGTGGATGCAAGTCCGGGGAAATGCGCAGGTACCGGGCTTTGCCGGTCCTGATGTCTGCGGCTCGTTTGACCTTGGAGATGATATCGAGTTTCTGCCCTTCGAGACTTTCGTCATGTCTACGGGATGGTTTTGCGATGACGTCGATCGCACCGTATCGAAATGCGTCGAATGCGGCCCGGGAACCTTCCTGGGTGAGCGCGCTGATCATGACGGTGGGAATCGCGTGCTTCACCATGATGTGCTTAAGCGCGGTCAGTCCGTTCATACGCGGCATTTCCACGTCGAGGGTGATCACGTCAGGCTTGAGCTGCTCGACCATCTGGAGCGCTTCGATTCCGTCTTTGGCGCGGCCGATCACCTCAATGGCCGGATCCTCGCTAAGGATGCGGACAATCTGGGTCGCCATGAGTGCGGAGTCGTCGACTACTAGCACCCTGATGCCCATTTGGCGATTGGTATCATTCATCTGCGCGAACCTATCAAAGAATCCTCGCTCCGAGTATCTCTCTCGCTAACTGAATGTAGGCCCGCGCGCCGGGGCATTCAAGGTCATAGGTGATGACGGGCGCCTGGCGATGCGGCGCCTCGGCGATGCGTGGATCCCGCGGGATGATCGTACGGAAGACTCGTTCCTTGAGGTACTGCCGAACTTCGCGCACCACGGTGATGGCGAAGCGCGCTCTTCGATCCGCCATGGTCAGAAGGAAGCCGAAAATCGCGAGTTTCTGGTTAAGCATGCGTTTAACCTCAAGCGCGCCGCGCAGCGTGCCGCCGACAGTCGCCATGGAAGCAAACTCGCACTGAATCGGCACAAGATAGGAATCCGCGACCATAAGGGCCGCTTTAGTCGGCATGTCCAATCGCGGGGGACAGTCGATGAAGATGAAATCGTATGACGTCCGCAGCTGATCGATTGCTGAGGAGAAATTCGCGAACTCATCATCCAACAGGTCACGAAACTCAGCCTCCTCAGTCATGGAATCGACGTTGGCTGGTATGACATCCAGCCGGGGCAGCCGCGGGTGGACCTGGTAAATCACTTCGCCGGCGGGAGTGCCGTCTCGGAGGACGTCAATCAATCCCGGTCTGGCATCACCCGGACTTATTCCAAAGCACTTGCCCAATCCGCACTGAGGATCGATTCCCACGAGGAGCACGCGCCGTTTGATCGCGGAGAGACAGGCTCCGAGATTTACGGCCGTGGCAGTCTTGCCGACTCCGCCTTTCTGACTGATGACGGCTATGACCTCGCCCATGAGACTTCAACCCCTTCGTGCCGACTCGCTCTTAAACGAGCAAAGCCGGTGCTGAACCGCCGGCGGCAACCAGACGTTGCCGTGAAATGATATCCTCTACCAGTTCTGCCACGTCAAGCACGAGCGCTATGGTGCCGTCACCGAGTATACTGGAACCGGCCAGTCCTCGTGTCTTCCAAACGTGTTCGGCAAGAGGTTTGATGACCACGTCCTGTTCGCCGATCAGCTCCTCGACGTAGAAGCCGACTGTCTTCAATCCCGTGGTACTGAGAACCAGGAACCTAGGGTCCCTGGAAGGACGTTTGTTCCGCATCTCAAACACATCGTCAATGCGCAGAATCGGGATAGTTTCGTCCCTGAACTTCACCACCTCGAAACCCTCGATAGTAGCTATCTCGTTCGGCGTGATCTGGATGATTTCCCGCACCGATGCCAACGGAATGGCGAACATTCGACCCAGCGACCGGATGAGGAGCGTCTGGATGATCGCGAGAGTCAGCGGGATCTTGATGGAAATTCGCGTGCCTTCGTCTTTCCAGGCGTCAACTTCTACAGCGCCGTTGATTCTTTCCACGTCCTTCTTTACCACATCCATTCCTACACCGCGGCCGGAAGTGCGCGTCACCTTGGTGCTCGTGGAAAAACCCGGCATGAAGATGAAACTGAAGATTTCCTGCGGAGACAGGTTCTTGGCTTCCGTGGGATCCACCAGGCCCATTTCTATCGCCTTCTCGAGGACCGCTACTGTGTCGATGCCCGCGCCGTCGTCCTCCACGTCAATCACCACCTGGTTCCCCTGAGAATAAGCGTTCAGCAGAATCGTGCCTTCCTCGCTCTTACCCTTGATCTGGCGCGCAACCGGGTCCTCGATTCCGTGATCGACCGCGTTCCTGATCAGGTGCACAAGCGGGTTATAAACCTGCTCTATCACGCGTTTGTCCACTTCGGTGTCGCCTCCCTGGACCTGCAGGTTCACCGTTTTGCCCATACGGCGACAAAGGTCTCGAATGAGGCGCGGCATACGGTTGAAGAGCTGTCCCACGGGGAGCATCCGAAGCTTCATTACGCCTTCCTGCAAATCCGTCGCTGCTCTCCCCAGCGAAATGCTCGCTTCCGCGACTCTGAGCGACAAATTGCGTAAGGCTTGGATTTCCCGCTTGCCGACCTGCTTCACTGAAGCAAGTCCGCGCTGGAAGTTCTTCAGCTCCAGCGACAACTGCTCGACGTAAGACCGATTCACCACAAGCTCGCCCACTTGGTTGAGGAGCAAATCCACTTTGGTTGCTTCCACTCGCATGGTGCGAACAATCGGGCTATCCTGCGCGACCTCGCGCAGCGGGACTTCATCCAGTGATTCTTCGAGCCTCGCGGCTCGCACTTCTTGAGCTTCCAGCGCGGGTCGAGGCGGCGCAGGCCGGGGTTCCGCTTTCGGTGCTTCCGCGGCGCGCGGAGCCTCTGCGATCCTCGATGGTGGGATCTCCGAAGGTCGCGGTGCTGCTTCGGGTCGCCGAACAGCCGGTTCGGCCTGTGGCGGAGGGGGTTGCGCACGCCGGCGTTCGGCTCTTGGAGGAGTCTCCCGAGCGGGAGGAGGAGTGGGCCGCGGGCGAGGCTCGGGCGGCTTCGTCTGTGGGGCCGGCGCTTCTCTTACGGGCTCGACGCGAGTTTCGGGCGGCGGCCCGGCCGGCTGCAACGCCTGCTCTACGCCGCGCAAGAATGCCTGGAATTCCGAGGCCTTCTCCTCTATGAAGTCAAGCTCATCCGGAACCAGGGATTCCAGCATCTCCGATGCCCAGAGGGTCTTTTCGTACCAGTCTTCCAGGAAGGATGCCAGCTTCTGGTAGTCCATGTACGACGACGACGAACGCATGGCCCTCAGGGCCTCGGCGCACAAATCGAGATCTTCCCTGGTTACCGTGCCTCGTCTGATCCTGTCCAAAACCGGTCGGAGCTTTTCCGAGATTTCCCACCCGAACGACAGGAAGATTTCGAGGATTTCCCGGTCGGCTTCCTGTGCAATCGAATCCAACTGAGCGAGGAGAAATCCCGGTCGTTCGGCGCTCGCAAACGTCTGTTCCGCAACTGCACCGTCGGGCGCCATCACCGCCACTTCCTCAGGGAAGACCTGCTCGAATTCCCTGAGCAGCTGCTCGTCTATGTCCGCGAGAAGCGACCGTTCACCCGGTTTTCGGGTCGCAACCATTTCTCTTTGCGCCGCGGGCCTCTTTCGAGCGACGCGAAGGATCGCTCTTGCCGTCGGACGTTTCATGCCGGGCACGGTCATCAGAAGCGACTCATTTGCTGCCGCAAGCAGCTCCATGCTGGTGAAGCCGGCGTCGTACAGCGCGTGGCCGAGCATCGCGTCCATGCCCGTAATTCCTTCGAGCTCCCCGAGGAAGGCTGCGGGCATTGGGGAGATCTCTTCCGTGGGCGTGACTTCCGGCTCCGGCAAAGTTGGCTCTTCGCTGGGGAACGTATCCGGCGGGAAGAAAGAATGCAGGTTACGCAGGTAGGATCGCAGCTCTTTCACGTAGTCCAAGGGGAGCCTGGCTTCTATCCGTTTCACTGCGAGGATTCGGTCTTCAAGGCGCTCCAGTGGCTGGACCGCCGCGGGCACTCCAGCGATCCGGGCTGACTTTTTTAGCCCGCGGAGCGTGTCGAGCATGGCAGTCCGTACGTTACCAAGGCTGAGACCATCTTCGAGGTCGTCAAGGTATAGGCCGAGGTTCAGTGCATGAGGGATCATTTCCTCAAGCGTGACACCCGTTTCCATCTCTTCGGTGGGAGCCGGCGTAGCTGCCTCGACAGTCGGCGCCTCTTCAACCGGTAGTTCGGCTTGCGGTTGAAGCTCCGGCGGCTCTTCCGCCTCCAGCATCGGCTCAACAGGCTCGCCGGCAGAGAAACTCATCTCCGTGGTGGGGAGCTCTTCCTCCGGCACATACTCCGACAAGAATGGGGGTTCCTCTGGTTGCAGCTCCTGAGCAGGCGCCGATTCCTCTTCGACGGGCGTGAGGTCCTCTTCGGCGATAAATGGCAAGGGCTCCTCACCGACCTCTCGTTCCGGCATAGCGAGCATTTGCCCAAGTTCATTCATCAGCGCGGTTATTTCGGACTTCTCCTGCTGGTCAGCGGCCAGTTCCTCCACCAAGAGGGCTATCACGTCCTTCACACGGAACAACAACTCGACAATCGGGGGACGCAGCGGCAAGACTCCTTCCCGCAGACGGTCAAGGAGGCTCTCTACCGTATGAGCCAGTGCTCCGGAGCGTTCGAGGCCCACATACTCCGCGGAACCCTTGATACAGTGAACGCATCGGAACACCGTATTGAGCAGCTCAGGCCCGCCGCCTTCTCTTTCGAGGCTGATAAGGCTGGCCTCCATCTCCTCCAGCAGTTCCCGGGCCTCGCTGATATAGTCCTGAAGGATTTCAGTATCGATCATCGTTCATTCCCCTTATGCGGGCCGGAACGCCTGATATCTGTGCACAATCGAAGCCATGAGGCGACCGGATACCTCCTCCGCTTCGGACGTCACGCATCGCGCGTGACTAACTTCGCTTCGGAGGCATACCGGCCGTCCTCCGAGTCACTATTTTGGGTGCGCATTGGCATCACTCGTGATCGCGACGGACGACCTCTCTACCGTTGAAGTGTGCGTCGTAGAACCGAAAGCCGTGCACCACATCCACGATCGAGACCAACTCTTTCTTGAGCAGAGCGACTTGTTGCGCGAGGTCGGCCGCGGTGTGACCGTTGCCGTCCTTGAGGATCTCTTCCATGTCCTCCGCGGCTCGCAAACAGCTCCCAGCGTGCGTTCCGGTCAGAAGGAGCACTTCCTGATAGTTTGCCGCGATCTCGTTGACCGCTCCGCCGAGTGCGGCGATCTCATCCTTTCCATGGCTCGGCACGGTCACGTCGAGGCGGCCGGAAGCGATCTCTTTGGCACCCTGACGTATCGATCGGATAGGGGGAAGGACCTTGCGACGAACCAGGTATGCGACGCACCCACAGCACGCCACAACGAGGCCCAGGAGGATGATGAGCTGGTCTCGGAGTAGCCTCCGGGTAAAGCGCACCGGGGGCTGCCCAATCACCGCGGGCTTCTCCAAGGTCGCGCGTAGCTGTTGTTCCGCGTGCACTGCGTCCGGAGGCTTGGCGAAGATCGTCATACCCCCGGCAAGAATTACACAGTTCACGTTGACTAGTATCGCCATAAGTGCCAGCAGGCCAGCCACTATAAGGATGACCTTTCGGGAGAGCGTCCACCGCGTCGATGGAGGAGGCTCCCGCGGCGGCAGCTTCTGGTGCCGGGTTGCCATCTTCTCGTCCGACCACGTCATATTGAGAGCTGTTTCACGCCCCATGTATGTCACTTCGTGCCGGAGATTTTCTCGATGGCCTCTGCCAACGAGACGGGGTCGGACTTGTTGAGGAAGCCCACCGCGCCCAGCCTGTCCGCTTCCTCCTTAAACTTTTCATCCCTGAGTATGGTGAGAAACACGATCTTCGCCCTGGGGTGCTCCTGAAGGATTTCCCGCGCAGCGGTTATGCCGTCCTTGTCCCTCATGGTGATGTCCATGGTGACCAGATCGGGTGAGAGCGATCGGTACAGGTCGATCGCTTCTTCGCCGCTCCGAGCCTCGCCGGCAATGGAATGGCCCTGGGATGTGAGTTCCGCGATGATGCGTTTTCTCATGAAACTCGAATCATCGACCACAAGCACTCTCATAGTCATGAATCTCCTGCCGCGTTTTGGCGGTTTTACCTGTCCAAGGACAACCCTAGTAGATCGATCCGTTGATACCTTGCTCCCAAGTCACCAGACAAGGTGATGTGTTGACCGACGCGATATGCTTTGTAGGGGCGGGGCTCAGACCCGCCCCTACCCAAGGCCGCTGCTGACGACCACGTAAAGGCATTACTGAATCGATCTACTAGATCTTAAAAACCGACACAGCCTCGGTGAGATGGTCAGCCATTTGGCTGAGTTCCTGCGTTCTCTGGGATGCGCCGCCAGCGCCTTGGGCATTTCGCCGCGCGACTTCGGCCATCTCGTTAAGGATCTGATTCAACACCTGAACGCGCTCGCCTTGGAGTGCGGTCATCTTCGTGATGTTGAGAGCGCCCTCGGTAACCGACTTCATTTTTTCGGCCACCTGCAGCGATTCCTGGGCATCTTTGCCGGTTTCTTCCACGAAGTTGCGGCTCATTGTACGGATGTCGCCCATGATGCCTGCGGCACGTTCCCTGCGCTGGGCCTGCTCAGCGGTGAGTCCGAGAATCTCCTGGGAGCCTCGGGTCACGTTTTCCATGGCCTGTTGAACCGCACGAGCATCCTCAGTCTGACGCTGGGTTCCCTGGGAGATGCTGGTGATGAGACCGTTGGTTCGAGCGACAGCGTCCTGAATCTGGAGAAGCGCTTCACGACTTGCGGCTGAGAGGCGTTCCCCTTCTTCGACTCTCCGGTTACTTTCCTTGATGAGGTCTGCGATCTCGTTGGTGGACTCAGCCGTCCGCTCGGCGAGTTTTCGCACTTCGTCGGCAACGACCGCGAACCCTCGCCCGTGCTCTCCTGCCCTGGCCGCTTCGATTGCCGCATTGAGGGCCAGAAGGTTCGTTTGTTCGGCGATGGACGAGATAACTCCCATGATTTCGTTGATCTGCTCGGAGCTTTCTGCGATGGCCCTCATACCCTGGACCACCTTTTCGACCGCCTGGCCGCCTTCTCGTGCGTACTGGTCCGTCAATTCAGACTGGCGAGCGGCTTCCGACGCACTTGCTGCCATCTGCTCAATGTCGCGGGCCACGCGGTTCACCGCCTCGAGAGCGCTCGTGGCGCCCTCAGACTGATCGCCCGCCTTTCCAGCGACCGTTCGTGCTGTCTCACCCATCGCGTCGACGATACCTTCGCCTTCAACAGAACGCGCGTCCTGTTCCTGCGACAGCTTCGTCATTTCCTGGAGATGCTCGGCGACACTGCGAACGTGCTCGGCTGTATCTTCCGCAGTCTGGAGAGCTGTTGTGGCGTTTGCCGAGACTTCCTGAGCGGTGCCGCCCATCTGGCTGATCCGTTCGAGGACGTTACCGGCACGTTCGGCCTGGGCAGTAGCGTTTACAACGATCCGTGACGTGATCTCATCCACGTCCGTCGCGGACTGATGGATCCGGGCGACGAGGTCAAGCACGTCGCCAATCGCGCCCCTGAGCCGCTCCAGCGTCGCATTCAACGCCAACGCAGCCTCACCGGTTTCATCTCTGGTCATGACCGGGGCAGAGATCGTGAGGTCGAGCTTCTCACCGACTTCGGAAACCGCCGAAGTCATCGCGGTAATCGGACGAGAGATCCTTGAAGCAATGACGTACGCAACCATCAAGACTATTGCCAGGAGGGCAAGACCGTACAGGGTGTTCCACTGGACAACTGCCGTGATGTGCTGTTCGAGTTCTTCCTTGTCGGCGCCCGCGACGACCCGCCATCCAAGACCGGGGAAGTTGCCCACCGGCTCCATATAATACATGTAGACGAATCGGTTCGCTGAAGCCTGTGTGTCGGGCTTCACGTACCGGAATGTATGGTAATCGGCCCGATTGTCGAGGGCTTTGGCAAAGTCGGGCTGGTTCACTTTGGGGCCGGCAATATCGAGAAATACCTGGTCCCTTTCAGGGACAATGATTTGTTGGTTCTTGCTGTTGGCCACGAAGACGTACCCGGTCGTATGGACTGCGATAGGCTTGAGGAGTTGTTCAACGTCTTCGTACTTGAGGTATGTTGCCAGCGCACCAACCACATCACCGGCCTCGATGATCGGAGTTGCGATAGCGACCGTCCAACCGGTGCTCTGAGGATCGATCTTTTTCACAAAGGCCGAGATGTGCGCGTCCCCGACATACTGCCTGCCGGTTTTTGCCCCTTTGAACTCATCGGAATCCGAGCGACTTGTTCCGATAAGCTCGGGCCGGTCGGCCATGATCACGACACCATTGGCATCGAGGATTATCGCGGTGGCGTAACTCGGGTATATCTTCGTGAGATGCTGCAGCAGCGCGTTTCCCTCACCTCGCAACTCGCTGAGCGCAACCGCTTGCCTGAGCACACTGAACTCAGCCCAGGCCAAACCATCCGAGCAGCGCTGGTTCATGTGGTCGCCTAGGAGTTCTCCGGCGAGTCGGGCGACAGTCTTCATTTCATCGATCGACGACCTTTCGGCTGCCAGTGTGAGTTCCCGATACGTTATTCCGGCCACGATGGCCATCGGCACCGCGGCGACGAGTATGAACGCGGTGAGCAGCTTCATCCTCAAAGTCGTCCGGAACAGCCCCTTTCCGGCCTTCTCCATGTGGTTCATCGTTTATCCTCCTGGCATCACTACAGTTACTTCACAATAGCCCTGTGCTCCACTGCGTTCGCCCCGTCAGTTTTGGCGTCGATACAGCGCCCGGGCAGCCTCGACGGGTTCCGCCTTACCTACTCTCACTTGACCGTTTTCACCGGGCCCTCGGCAACCGCCGCAGGAACCTGATCAAGCATTCCACGCTCTTCAGGTGACAGAATCCTCTTGAAGTCGAGAATCACGAGAATCGAATCATCCAAGTGTACAACACCGCTGAAGTAATGGCTTTGGACTCCTGCCACGATAATGTCGGGCGGAGGCAGGATCCGAGACGCGGGGACCGTGAGTACCTTGGAAACGCTGTCCACGATGAATCCCGTCACGTTGCTGTCAATCTCCACTACCAGGATGCGCGTGCCGGGTTTGGATCGGTCCGTTTTTCCGCCAGCGCGGAGACGCAGCCGCTTTCGAAGGTCCAGAACCGGAATGATGTTTCCCCGCAAGTTAATCACACCTTCGACGAAATCCGGCGCGCTGGGAATCTCAGTGATGTCGGACATCATGATGATTTCCTGCACGGTGAGGATTTCCACGGCAAACTTCTCCGACCCGATGGTGAAACTTATCATCTGAACCTGCTGGGGCGCTTCAGTTGCCGTCCCTTTGGTTCTGCGCTCCGTGGCGTTCATGACAAATTCTCCCTTCGCGACAGCAGATTTTGGAGGAGCGCGGCCAAGCCGTCCGCTGAACTCACATAGCCTGCAAGCCCTTCCGCGGCCGCAGCTTCAGGCATTGTCGGCCCCACGCTCGCCGCGGGGTCCAGAATTATCGTCGCTCCGCCGGCATCCTTCACCGACTTTATGGCAACGAGTCCTTCGCCTTGGGCGGCCGAAAGCAGCACCGCAGTCACGCTGCTCCCGAAGGCCTTCGTCGCGGAAGCGGTGAACCGATCGAAAACACCCGCCGGCGTGTCGTCTTTGCAGAAAAGCGCCACAGGAGCGTCCTTTTGTACCGACATTTCCAGCGGCGCGGCAGCGGGATGCACGTAACAGACGCCCTCCACAAGCGGCGCCCCGCTCTCTATCGCACGCACCGGAACAATGCTGCGCGCATCGAGATATTCTATGAACGCACTGAGAGCCTCAATCTGCATGTCATGGATTACAATGAACGCGGTAGGAAGACCTTCCGACAGCCTGGGAACGATCCGCATCAGGTCTCCACAGGAGCCGACTGACGAACCAATGATCGTCAGATGCCGCGCGGGTCGGGAGGTGTCGGTGTTTGCCGCGGGTTTTCGAATTGTCGGCAGGGCCTTCATTCGGCGAATTCGGTCGTACCTCAGTAGGCAAGCCTCACGGATCCGGCGCAGCATGTCGTCGGCCTTGCCACCCTTCCGCCAGCTGGCCTGCGGTTTGCGAAGGAAGTCTACCGCTCCGAGACCGAGCAAATCGAAAGGGCTTCTCCCTACGCCGCCCACGAAACCGCTCAGGACGATCACCGGGCACGGTGTTCGGATCATGATGTGCATGAGTGTCGTGCTTCCCATCATCACCGGCATATCCCAGTCGAGGAGCACCACATCGGGGCGTATTTCTCCAAGCTTTGCAAGCGCTTCGCGCCCGTCCGCAGCGTATCCCGCCACGACGAGCCTGGAATCCGTTTGGATGATCTCCTGCACAATCCTCCGGATGAAGCGCGAGTCATCGACCACCATCACCTTAAGCCTCGTCTCGGGTTCGGTCGCCTCAGCCGCGGCAATCTCCGATATCCGAGGAGCCGGCGATGCCGCTGCCGCGCCGGTGACTTCATCTTCTTCACGGCTCAGCGCATGGCGGATTTCATCCTTCTGTCTCAGTCCCTCCATGAGCAGGCTTTGCCAGTCCATGAAGACCGTCCGACCCGGCACATCCAGCACAACCTGCGAGACGAACTGACCCTCTTCCATTTCCAATATCTGATAGACCGCCTCTACGCCGGAGAGGCCATGACACTCCGCGTGGATGATCTGGCCCTCGTGAACGTAAAGAGTCGCCGCGCCGCTTTCGTTCAAGACCGTGAGAAGAGTGCTCTCACGCCTGAAGCACAGCATCTCGATGATGTCGGCAAGCTTCATGCCGACGATTCGACCGCTGTACCCTCGTTCCGGCTGGAGCATGTTGAAGATAAGCTCACAGAGCTTGCTCATGGGGCACGGCTTGATCAGGTACGCCGTGCAGCCCCACGAGAGAGCGGTGGTCCGGTCGCTCTCCAGATGCGGTTCCGCGCACAAGATCACTCGAACAGGCGCGTCAGCATTTTTGAGGAGCGCGAGGACTTCGAGCCCATCCACTCCGCCGGGGCCTTGATGCCCCGAGACCACGAGGTCGACGGTATCTCTGCGGACAACGTCCATGCCCCGAGAGACCGATTCCGCCGACACCACCACGTACTGCGGACCGATTTCGGTGAGGTACTGCCGTATTGCCTCGGCAACGAGCGGCTGCTGCTCTATGACGAGGATCTTTCGCTGCAACGGCAGACTCTCCTTGTGCCAATGCGCGGCTGAGCGAGCAACGTAGCCGGACGCCACCTCGGCCGACGACTGCAAACCGGCCTTCGCTTCGGTGGTATCCCGGCTGCCCGCCAGAGTCACTTCTTTGGCAACGCACGGGTATCGGACATTCACCCGGGGGCCGAACCCGGACTATCCGCCGCGAGGCGGCTCCCCGAGCTAAAGCTTCTTCCGCAGTAGGTCCAGAAGTACTCCCGTAGATATGCGGAGGTTGACTTCAACGGGCTCCAGCTCCGACACATCCCGGTGCTCCGCATCTTTCCAGGACAGGATGTCGAAAAAGGCCTCATCTCCCTCTTTGTCGTGAGTGGCAACGTGGTAAATCTCTCCGCTGCGAATGAAGATCGACCCTTGCCGGCGGCCCTTCCTGACGTCAATGCGTCTCGACTCGGCGCTCAGAACGATCAAGCGGATTGTCGTGGCGAGATCGAAGCTTGAGAAGTCGAGAACCTCCGAAATATTTTCGGCATCAACGTCTTTCGGTTCCGTGGGCTCAAATGCCGATCCGTCGTGATTCACTTCCTTCTACCTCCCCCGAGCTGCCGATTCGCCCGTCCGTCCACCATGACGGCGGCCGGAGGCAAAGCACGCCTCTCCCTTATCCGGACGAAGGCTCAACACGACCGGCACGGGGTGCTCCACCTGATTCGTGCTGTACCGAAACACTCGAGTTGCCGAGCGCGATCGATCCTCCAGATCGACGCCCTCAGCGCAAGGCCTTCGCGTGGGCTCGACAGTAAGGCCCGCTCCCTGGGAATCTATCCGAACTTTATCCAAGATGTGGCCGACTGTGCCAATTTGCTTTGATTTCAGTATATCACGTACAACCGGCTGAAATCAACATCGTTTGCTGTGGCGGCGGTTTCGGCGCGCAACGACGAGAGGGGTAAGGGACCATGCGGCCGGATCGGCGATCGTACCCGCGGAATACACTGATTATAGGGCTTGCCGATCTCACAACTGCGAGCCGGGCAGTCCCAGTCGAGCCGCCAGTTTGTCCACGATCTCGTCCACCAATCCCCCTTTGAGGCGCTTGAGAAGCCTGTCCGCTACCCGATCCGCGAACTCCTCCGGCGAAAATTCGTCGAGCACCTCGATAGATTGGTCCATCGCGTTCGAGAGAACTTCAGTGGTAGCGCGATCGATCGGTTCGACTACCGCAGTTACCGCCACCACCTGATCGTCAGTCATGATAGCGGGCTCAGCCACGGTGGCCGAGCCAATGAACCGAGTGTCCAACTGCTCGAAATCCTGAACGGTATAACGAAACTCCGGATTAAGGTACTTGACGCGGCACGGTGCGGGTTCGCTGGGCAGCTTACTATTGACGGTGTCGGGCAATCGGAGCGTCGACTCGATACTGATCGGGCCGGTGCAGTGGAAGTAATGGTTGATTCCTCGGAGCAGACGTTCGGCCCGCCGGGCGTCAATCGGCGTCGAAAAGTCCTTCATCAGCCAGTAAAGATGCAGCCCCCATCCGGATTCCACAATGACTGACGGCGGGAGCGGAAAACGTCTTACCGAAAGAGCCGCGTGGGACAGCAGTTTAAAATAGGACTCGCGACCTGAGTGCCCTTCAGCGCTGAAATCGAGCGCCGCCCACAGTGCCGGCAGCCGGTACACTGTATTGGGCTTCGGCTTCATGCTTTCTCGCGGGCACACGCCGAAAAAGACGTTCTGATCCTCCATGAAATCCTGTCTGGCCAGGATATCTACACTTGGGAAATATCGAGTGCTGATTTTGTGGTCCAAGATCTTGAGGATCTTGACGAGGACGAATCCCTCGTACTGTCTGAAATACTCCTCGTACAGGGCGAACAAGAACTCCTTGCGGGTGAACGGCAATGACATTGCGAACAACCTTCGAGGAGAGCGAGCAATTTCTTCAGAGATTACCCTATTCTCCAGTGTTGTCAACCGGAATCACAGTATTAGAGTAAAGGTTCAGTTTCGTGGGGTGGAAGTCCCGGTCGAACGTGTCATTGCGAGCGTAGCGAAGCAATCTCCAACGCCTGACAAAAGGAGATTGCTTCCTCGTTTCACTCCTCGCAATGACACATTTAATCGCGCGACTCCGCAGGAAACTGAAGGAATTCTGCGTGCGATTCTTTTTCCTTGATCCGTCACGAGTAATGTGCCTTAATAATCCCGCAATGCCGATATGATGACCGCCATTCATTAAGTGGTTTATCATATTATGGCTGCTATATCGTCTCGTCCGGGAGGCCACAGTGAGCATACCCTGGCAGGAGCTGGATCATCTACGCAATTTTTTCCGGCTGGAATTCCTGTTTAGCGGACTCGAAGTTTCTTCCGGCGTTGTGATCGTCGCTCGCATTCTTGTGCTGGCGCTGGTCTGTGGCGGGTTACTGTGGGCTGCTCTCAGAATCATTCTCAAAACACTCGAATGCGTCCAAACTTTTCTGGCAGGTTTGAGCAAACTTCCATCCGCGTTTTTTCTACTGCTGATTTTGATAGCGCCTTTGTCGCCTGACAGCTTGGGCGCCCGATGGACCGGCTACATTTTGCTGATCCTGGCTATAGTGAGCCTTGCGGCAACCGCGGTTGTGCTGGTGGTGTCATGGAAGTACGGTGTGGATCAGGCCCTCCGATTCATTAATACAATCCGCCGACAGCCACGAGATGATGCTCATGCATCGCGTGAACCGATACCTTCCCAGGACCGTGAAGTTCGCGACCTCGCCATGTGATACGACATTATGTAGCTGAGTCCTCTGTTTCAGTTCCTATGGGATATTCTCTGCTGGTAGATCGATTCGTAATTGCCTTACCATCAACGTCTCGGGAGGGGAAGCCTTGACAACGCGACATGCCTCGTAGGGGCGGGTCTGAGACCCGCCCCTACCCAAGCCTGTCGCTGACAACAACGTAAACATATTTCTGAATCGATCTACTAGTAAGCCTTCCCCATTCACAGGTCCATTTTGCGATTCCATCGACGTCGTCTTCGCATCTGCAGGCTCAGGTCGGGGGCTTCCTGAGTGAAAGGTCCAAGTTTTTCTTGACATCGAACCTCATCGATGGTAATTAGCGTAAAGCCGTCAAAAGAAATGTGATATGGCCGACCAAGAGCCGGCCGCTGTGGGAAGTCACCGATCACCCGGGGGGAACGTCGCCTGGGTGGCAAAAATTATTTTGTGTTTTGTCCGAATTGGCTAACGCAGATGTGTGATGGCGCCTTCGGGCGAATGTTCCATTTACTGATCTTTACTGCTTGAGGATTAGGGGGAAGAGATGAAAAGACTTCTTGCACTGATCGTGGCGGTCATGCTCATCACCGGGTTTGCCGCGGCTGCCCTCGCCTGGGAATTCGAGATGACAGGCTCCTGGGAGAACAGGCTGCGGTACTTTGCCCGCCTAGGGAACAACGATCTCTTCGGCATTGCATCGTTACAAGAGAGCGCCACTGGCGGGGTCGTGATTCCGCCGTTCGTAGGTTTCGCGGGTCCGAGCACATGGGCGCGAGGCGCAGTGCTGCCGACAAACCAGGACAACGCGACGAGTCAGCTTGCTGCGGCTCCGGGATACCTCATCACCCGCGGCGGCTTCTCCACCTGGGGTAGCGACGCGGCGATCCACGACCAGAAGATGACCCTGATCCCGACGATCAAGGTGAATCAGGCCATCAGAGTGCATGGCGTGTACACGGTCGGCGGGTATCGGAACAAGTATAATCAGACCTCCGCGGGCGCGGTGAGCGGCGTGGGCGTCCCGCCATTCGAGCGCTGGTACATGCACGACTCCAGCCCCAACGCGGCGTACAACACCGCAGCCATCGGGAACTGGGAACAGATTCGCGCCACCTTCCACACCCCGTGGGCGACCTTCTCCATCGGTGTGAAAGACTTCCCCTTGGGTGTGGCTTCCAACCTGGGGTACAACACCCGTGCCAATGCGTTTCTGGCGGTCGTCCCGTACGGCCCGTTTCGTTTCCTGGGAGCGATCTGGTTGACGGACGGCGCCCTCGAGAGCTATCCCCAGTCCGCGGACCGCGCGGGCAATGCTGCGCAGAACCAGCTGTTCCAGGGCTACTTCGTGACCTACCGGAACGGCCCCTTGGAGATCGGCGCGGGTCCCATCTGGCAGCTGCGGCACCAGGGTGAGGGCGGCGGACCTATCGGCGGAGTCCTTGGAACGAGTGCCATCGCGGACGTGTCTCTGACCGACTATCAGGTTTATTTTAAGTACTTCAACGGCCGTTTCTTTGCCAACGGTGAGTACGCGTGGAACATGATCAACTTGAGCCTGCCATTGGCAGGGGCCGCCGTGCCTGCACTAGGAGTTGCTTTTAGCAACAACGGCACCACCGAGACACACACCGAAACGTACAATGTTTTCGCGGAAACGGGCGTGGTCCTGGGACCGTCCAAGATTTCACTGGTGTGGGCCCAATCGTCGGGTCCGGTCCTGAATAACGGCTGGTTTGCCCTCGGAGCGAATCCGGCGTTGCTCGGAGTTATCGGCTTCGCGGGCGGCGGCCGCAACCCGAAGCAGTATTCGTTCAGGGCCATCAACTACCAGGCCCTTGAGCCGTACGAATACCTCATGTTCTACACCTACGCAGGCGGGACTCAGACCTTTCATGCGGATGGCACGGGCCAGATGGCTGATGCGTACGCCTTCGCGGGACGCTACGATCACGCGGTTGCGAGCAACTTGAACATCTACGGCACGTACATCTGGGCTCACCGCCTGGAGAAGGCCGGAACGTGGCTGGGGCAGTTCAGCTCCACTGGCTTGAACAGGGGATTCTTCGACGTGAACGCACTGAGAGCCAACTATGGCCGTACGAGCCCGTTCGTCGAGGACGGCTTCATCGGCTGGGAAGCCAACTTCGGCGTTGACTGGAAACTCTTGGAAGGCTTGACCTTCAAGACCCGTTATTCATACTGGCAGCCTGGTGACTACTTCAAGGAAGCTTGGCAGGCCGTTGGCGTCTTCGGTGGTGCGGTCGTTCCCGTTGGAACCGTCGGCGTGGGCGCATTGTATGTCAGCCGCGATCCGATCCAGTGCGTGCAGGGCTCGATCCTGATCGAGTTCTAAAGCGAACTTCGGAGTCCGTTTCCGACAACACAGCCCGGAGGGTTCGCCTTCCGGGCTTTTTGTTTTGGTCGGGCGTGGCGCAGGTCTGCGGTCGTCATGTTTCAGTGCCCTCCTATAGTGTCGCCCCCGATCGTTCCCCCCTCGGTCCCCCCGTCAATGGGGGGAAGTGCGTCCCTATGCCGTTGATTTAAGGGGATTTGATGTGGGGCGGGCTTTCCAGCCTGCCGATTTTTCAAGCAAATGAATCGCAGGCTGGAAAGCCTGCGCCACGTTGAAAATCCAAGACCGAACTCTGAGGTCACAAGCATTGCAAGTGCGTCCCCTCCCTGTTGACGGGGAGGGACAGGGAGGGGTGTCTTCGGCGACTGGAAGTCCGCGTCGGCTCCAGCAGCGATCTACCCGAACCTGCCCGTGACGTACAATCGCGTGCGATCTACCTTGGGGTTGGTGAAGATGGTGGACGTTCGACCGTACTCGATAAGCTTGCCGAGGTACATAAATGCGGTGTTGTCCGAGACTCGTGCTGCTTGCTGCATGTTGTGCGTGACAATGACGATGGTGTAACGCCCACGCAGCTCGTCGATGAGGTCCTCGATCTTTGCAGTGGCAACCGGATCGAGCGCGGAGCACGGCTCATCCATGAGAAGAACTTCCGGGTCCGCAGCGATGGCCCGAGCGATGCAGAGCCGCTGCTGCTGCCCTCCGGACAGACCGAGCGCGTTGTCGCGCAGGCGGTCTTTGACTTCATCCCAACGCGCGGCATGCACAAGAGCGTTGTACACGGTCTCCTCAAGCACTTTCCTGTTACGGATGCCGTCCACCCGCAGCGGATAACTCACGTTATCCGCTATCGACATGGGAAAAGGATTGGGCTTCTGGAAGACCATACCCATGGTCTTGCGCAAACCGATGACATCAACATCCGAACCATAGATGTCTGTTTCGCTGAGAACGATCTTCCCGTCGGTCCTGAGCCCCGAGATCAGGTCATTCATCCGGTTGATGGATCGGAGCAGGGTTGACTTCCCGCACCCGGACGGACCGATGAGCGCTGTGACAAAGCCCTTCTCCACGGTCATCGTCACGTCGAAGAGGGCCTGGGTTTCTCCGTACCAAAGGTCGAAGTGCTCAATCGACATGAGCGTGCCGTCCGGCCCTGTCTTTATGTGATAAACGGTCTGCCCGTTTGTGTTCTCCATGTCCATGGATAATATGCCTCAGATTGGTCGGTAGGGGCGGGTCTCAGACCCGCCCCTACTAGAAATGCCCGCCGAAGAACTTCTTCTTGAGCCGGTTCCGGACCATGATCGACGCCGCGTTGAGCGCAAAGACCAGACTAATGAGCAGAAAGGTGGTTACGTACACCATCGGCCGCGCGGCCTCGGAATTCCTCGACTGAAAACCCACGTCAAAGATATGAAAGCCGAGGTGCATGAAACTCCTCTCAAGATGGAGATACGGGAATATCGAGTCAATCGGCAGCTCCGGCGCCAGCTTCACCACGCCTACGAGCATAAGGGGCGCAACCTCGCCGGCCCCGCGCGCCATTGCGAGAATGAGTCCGGTCATGATTCCCGGCATGGCTCGCGGAAGCACAATGTATTTGATTGTCTGCCACTTCGACGCGCCGCACGCGAGCGACCCTTCCCGCATCGATTGGGGAACCGCAGCGAGTGCTTCTTCTGTGGCCACGATCACCACCGGAACCGTGAGCAACGCAAGCGTCAACGACGCCCAGAGCAAGCCTCCGGTTCCATAGGTAGGGTTCGGCAGCCGCTCCGGGAATAGAAGGGCATCGATCGAGCCTCCCAGCACATATGCGAAGAAGCCGAGCCCGAACACGCCGTAAACGATGGAGGGAACCCCCGCAAGGTTGTTGACACAGATACGCACCAACGATACCAGCCTACCCTGCTTGGCATATTCCCTGAGATATAGGGCGGCCACCACTCCAAAAGGGGCCACCGCCAGCGCCAGGAGCACCGTCATGCAGAAGGTCCCGAAAATCGCCGGCATTACGCCGCCTTCTGTGTTGGCTTCCCGAGGCTCCTGAGTGAGGAACTCCCACCACCGGGAGAAGTAGACCCCGAGCTTGTCTGCAAAGGTTAGGGAATTGGCCGGATAGAAGCGGACGATCTCGGAGAGCTTCAGGTTCTTTTCTTTGCCGCCCACGTCTGCGAGAGTGATGGTGACTTTGCTGTCCTGATCTTTAATTAACTGCGCTTCTTTTGACAACTCCGCATGTTGGGCTTCCAGCCGAGCGGCTGTCTCCTGGTATTCCCGCTGAGCTTGACGATACGGAGAGCTGTTTTCTCCATGGGTCATTCCGACTTTCTTCAGCGCGAGACGGCCATTTTCCAGGTAATGGTTGATCTTGCCCATTTCGTCTCGCTCAAGCTCTCGGATACGCTTGCGGCGGGCAGCGGCCTGGTCCATGGCTTCAAGGAGCGCGCCGGACTTTAGCGCCGTTCCATCGATTACAGCGCCCTTGAGATCCGCGGACTTGATCGTTCCGATGAATGGACCCCATTCGAGCCGCTCAAAGAAGTAAATGTTCTTCGGTGTGGAACGCTTGACGACGTCGTATTCCGGGACCCAGCGAAAATCTTCATTGTACAGGTCGTAGTTGCCCGTCCGGTACAGGAGCCGCCGAGCGAAGCCCTTGTCGTCGCTGATACGAGTGCGAACGTCCTCCGGAAGTTGCTGCAACACATCCGGGCCCGGCCGGAACGATTCGACACGGGCAAGCTCGCCCGCGACCGTTCCGCCGTCTCTCAGATTCACCATCTCCAGCGGCTGAGGATAGAAGGTGAGTATCCCGTTGTACAGAACCAGAGCGATGAATCCGAGGATCATGACGAGACCGACCGCCAACGCCCCGCCGAGCCCCCATACGAACGGCTCGCCCCTCGCCCTGAAGTCCCAAGAAGTCGCCCGCCGCCGCTCAACGTGCGTACGAGAGACCTCTTCAGCTGCAGTCTCCGGTAGCGATGGAACTGACGCAGTACTCTCTTCGGTAGGTTCCGTCGGTTCTTCGGGCGCCGGCGCTTCTTCTTTCAGCAGCAGAGGTAAAGGCACCGCCGGTTGGGGATCGCTCTTCATACCGGGCTCCTCTACAGCTGCATTGAGCGCTTGCGAAAATGGAGTCTGACCATCTCCGCAACGGTGTTGATAACGAAGGTCATGGCAAACAGCACCAATCCTGTCAAAAAGAGCACGCGATAGAGTGTGTCGTCCTTCGGAGCTTCAGGCAGCTCCACCGCGATGTTTGCCGAAAGAGCGCGCAGACCGTTGAAAATGCTCAGGTCAAGTAAGGGAGTATTTCCCGCTGACATCACCAGAATCATCGTTTCGCCAACCGCTCTTCCCATTCCGATCATTACCGCGGAGAACACTCCGCTGATCGCGGTCGGTAGTATGACCCAAATGGTCGTTTGCCACACGGTCGCGCCGCATCCAAGGCTGGCGGATCGCAAATGCTCCGGCACGGAGTTGAGTGCGTCATCCGCCAACGTGTAGATAATCGGGATCACGGCAAATCCCATTGCAAAGCCAACAACCAAAGTATTCCGCTGTACGTAGGTGCCGACGACGCCTCCGCGAGGGTCCAACCCGATCTGTTGCAGGATAAGCGCCAGGCAATATGAAACTGCCACCGTGCCGCTCGCGATTGCCAACCAACGGCCTAAGTCCGCCAATGCCGCTTGGAAGGGTTGAAGCGTCCGGATGTGCAAGTTGAAACGCCTGCCGAATAGGCGGGAAAATCCTGCGCTCACCACTACCGCGGCTATCGGGAGCATCAACAGGAACCAGAACGGCGCTGCCGCTCCTTGGTCCCGATTAACCCACGCCTTGAAGTTGCCGCCGAAAAAGAGATCTTCGAAGATCGGGCCCGTTTGGTACGCGGCGAACAAAGCCAAGCCCACGACGAGCAGCATGAAAACGAACTTCGGGATTCCTTCCATCCTCAGCGCGACCGGAGGGGGAACGAGTTGCCAGAGATACGCCGCCAGGATCAGGGACGCGGGAAGCGCCACGAAAGCAAGTAGCACCGCGGCGATCCAGGTTTCGACCACCGGCGCCAGAACCAGTGCAGCCACGAACCCCAGCACCACCGACGGGATGGATGCCATGACTTCAATCGCGGGTTTGATCTTGCCCCTGAGTGCGGGATCGAGAAACTCCGACGTGTAAATCGCTGCCAATAACGCTATCGGGATCGCGAAGAGAAGCGAGTAGAAGGTCGCCTTGAGCGTGCCGAAAATGAGCGGCACCAGCGAGATCTTCGGCTCGAAGGCTTCCGTCGCCCCTGTGGACTGCCAGGTATACGTGGGCTCAGGGTATCCCTCGTACCATACTTTGCCGAAAAGCGTTGTTAACGACGTCTCCGGATGAGGAATCGACAGGTTCCAGAAATCAGTCGTACCACTGTTTTCCGCAGCCAGCAGCCCGTCGACTCGAGGGGTGAGCACGACCATCCCGGCAGAGTCGCTTTTGGATGTCCCTGATTCACGGACGCTCACGAGCGTTCGCTGACTGGTTGCGTGGCGCACTCGGATGCCGCCCGCGGCATCGAGCGTTGCGAAGGTCTTGCTTTGTTCACTCGGCGAGAACCCCACCACCGCAGCGGGCTGAGGCTCGAAGGTTCGGGTCTTGACGAGCGTCAAGCCGTCCTGTGCGGCGGCATCGGGGCGATTGAGGAGAAAGAAGATGTTGACTGAGCCGTCCGATCCGCCTACTACGATGGAACTCTCGCCCACAAGAAATGAAAAGACATTTACGGCGACTCCGACCGGAGTCACGCGGAGAGTCTCCGCCAAGAACGGCTCTTCGAGCCCACGCGTGTTAAAGCGGTAGACCGTGCCCGACTTTTCGACAAAATAAACCGAATTCGCTCCTTCATCCACGAGCGCGTGCGTAACGACCGTACCTGCCGGCAACGGTGGAAGCTCCGCCTTGTCCACGGATAGGGTACTCTTACGGGTAAAGAGGTTGAGTTTGGACTCAACCTTCATAGCGACCCCAACCAACTGCCGATCGAGCGCAGCCATCGTTTTCGAGGGGCGCTCGCCGAAGTGTTTGAGCCGATAATCCAGGGCGATAATAGGGCTGTTGGACGCAGATACCTGAATCGGCTCTTCCAACTCCACTTCGATCCAAGTCTTACGAACTTGGTTGCCGGGAATGATGGAATAGACTGCGCGGCCGTCGCTCTTGTCTCTCGCGTTTAGTTCCTTCAGCCCTTCGGGAAGTCCTTCCGCTGTCAGGATCTCCGTCTTGAATCCCACGCTTGCGAACCGGACGACGCCGTCGGAGAAACCGAACGCCATATGCCTCTGATCGATGCATTGAGAAAACGCTGTGACTTCTTTGCCCTGTAAATCGAATCGAGGGGACTCCACCGGGGTTCCGGTGTCAACGTGCCACGCGGTGATGCCGCCATCTGCCGCCACTCGTACGACAACTGTCTTAAGGTCGTCCACCGCAAGCGCCAGCGCACGAGAACGCATCGCTTCCAGGGAGTATTCCTTATGGGATTCTACGGCGCCCCCCGCGAAAAGCGGCAGCACTTTCAGCACCAAGAACACCATCATTCCGAGGACCGCGGCAATTACCAGGACTCCACCGATGGTGATCGTTTTGTCCGCGACCTTGTCGGCGATGAGCACCGATCGTCGCGTCTCTTTGGGTCTCTTGTACTGAGACTCAATCTGTTGCATTCATTCTCCCGGCGGCCCCGGAGGCGATTGTTATCAGTTGTCGCGCGCTCTTTGAAACAGATCCGGGTTGAAGAGCGGCCAAGCGATCTCGAACACGAACGCGGACCGGAATCATCGTACCAGTTCGCGTTCAAACAAGTGACATCGGCTGCATCCGAAATCCCCCCTGTCCCCCCTTTACGAAAGGGGGGGACCAGCATTCCCCCCTTTATTAAAGGGGGGTTAGGGGGGATTTTCTCGTACGGAATTCGGCGTCAGCGAGTGATCTCAATGTCACCTATACGACAGCGCATTGGTATCAGACTCCGATCCGCTCGCCTATGACGCCCCATGCAATAGCGCTACTTCGCCACGCCGACTCTTTTCAGGTCCTCGTCAGCGAGCGCTTTGGATACGGGATAGAACCCGTCCTTGATGACCACAAGCTGGCCTTCTTTCGTGTACACATACTTGATAAACTCGCCCATCAATGGAGACATCGCCTCCTTAGGGTTCTTGTTAAAGTATATGTACAGGAACCTGGCGAGGGGATACGTTCCTGCGTAAGCGTTTTCCGCCGTGGCCTGCACGCACTCGCCTTCTTTCTTGCCCAATGGAACGGTCTTTACGTCGGGGGTCTTGTAACCTACCCCGGAGTAGCCGATGCCATACTTGTCAGACGCGACGCCTTGGACTACAGCGGACGAACCGGGTTGTTCCTTGACGCTGTCTTTGTAGTCGCCGTGAAAGAGGGCGATTTCCTTGAAATATCCATACGTGCCCGATGCCGAATTACGTCCGTAGAGCGAAATCGGTTTGTCCGCCCATTCACCGGTGAGACCCAGATCGCCCCACGTCTTGATATCTTTTCCGCCACCCTTGTTCGTTTTGGAAAAGATTCCGTCAAGTTGCTTAAGGCTCAGGCACTTTATCGGGTTGTCTTTGTGGACGAACACCGCCAGAGCGTCGACCGCCACGCGTGCGACCGACGGCTTGTATCCATACTTCTTCTCAAACGACTCGATTTCCTTCTGCTTCATCTCGCGTGACATCGGGCCCAGCTGCGCCGTACCTTCAATGAGCGCGGGAGGGGCAGTGGACGAGCCTTTTCCTTCGACCGAGAAATTCACGTTAGGATATTGACCCTTGAACCCTTCCGTCCAGAGAGCCATCAGGTTGTTCAGGGTGTCGGAGCCCACGGATTTCAAATTGCCGGACACGCCGGCGGCCTTTTTATATGCAGGCAGGTCTTTGTCGACTTCCACAGCGAGGGCTGCAGAAGCCATTATCAGGCAAACGCCCAGCGCCAACAGAAGATGCTTTTTGAGCATATCTTACCTCCATTGATTTCTTGCTTCGACATGCCGAAATCAATCTCGAGACCGGTAGAACGCGTTGACCTCTAAAATGAGACCCTTGTGTTAGGAAATGGTTAGGGAAAAAATAGGAAACAATAAGTTGCCGCGGATGACCCGTTAGCCTTACTAGTCGGTTATTATTATGTTATCCGGTCAGACATTCGCCCTCTGGCCGCATGGCCTTTTCCGGCGGCGGACCGGCACGGAGGCCGGTCCCTACTATTCGTGCCCTGCCGGAGGGCATCTCCTAAAAATATTGAGCCAATCGCAAAAAGTGTTCGACGATCTTATCCCCTCCAAACACGTACACGAGCGCTGCCAACGTCAGGAACGGACCGAACGGAATTGGGGTCGTGGAACCGGCTCGCTGGAGAATCATCCCCACTACGGCCACCAGCGTGCCCGCAACTGACGACATGAAGAGAACGAACACCACGCCGTACGGTCCCGTGAACGCCCCGATCATCGCCAAGAGCTTGACGTCACCCCCGCCGAGCCCCTCAATTCCGCGCAATTTCTCGTAGATTACCGCCGGCACATAGCTCACGAGCACTCCAAGTACCAGACCCAGCAACGAAGCTTTCCAGTCCATGCCGGGGAGAACACCGACGACTGAGGCGGCCACCCCCACCGGAATGAAGTTCAGCGAGATCACATCGGGGATGATCATGTGGTCCAGATCGATCCAGAAGATTGCGATCATCGCGCACACGAACCCGCACAAAACACCTGCCGTGGGAGTGAGTCCCCATTTCAGGTACAAGGCTACGAATAACAGCGCTGTGACCAGCTCTACAAAGGGGTATCTCGGCGAGATGCGGTATCCGCAGTATCGGCAGCGACCTCTGAGGAGAAGCCAACTGACGATGGGGATATTGTCGTAAGACTTGATTCCGCGGCGGCAGTAAGGACATCGTGACGCAGGTGAGACGATCGATTCTTCGATGGGGACCCTTGCGATCACCACGTTGAGAAAACTCCCCACCACCGCACCGACCAGAAACGATGCCACCGACCAAAACACATGCATGTCCACGAAACTCTCGCCCATTGTGCCTCCTGGTGCGCCGTGCCGCCCGGGCCACGTCGGAGATATTTTATACCAGCAGCGACACCTGAGAAGCCATAAAGATCGATGAGAATCGCGTAGAATTCCGTCCGCAGGCTCGGCTCATGCCAGTTACGTTCAAACAGGTGACATTGGCAGTATCCAAAATCCCCCCTGTCCCCCCTTTACGAAAGGGGGGGACTCCTATTCCCCCCTTAATAAAGGGGGGCTAGGGGGGATTTTCTCGTACGGAATCCCATGTAGGCCAGTGGTGCCAATGTTACGAATTTGATGGCCCGTTGGTATCAGCCGGGCTATTCGCCTTCCGGGACCCGATTAGATGTAGGGGCGACCGGCCGGTCGCCCGGGAACTTCTCCGGCATGGTCCACACGGGCGACCAGCCGGTCGCCCCTACGATCCACCCCTGCGGCTTGATTGTTTAACGCAAATTCCCAGATAATCAGAGGCGCGCAGAAAACCGTCACGAGTCCGCAGGTGATCATCGTAGGACAGACTCCCCGCCGGTCAACAGCGATCCCGCAAGAGTCACCCTGCACCCGAACCTCTGCGCAACAAACCTCGCCTCTTCCAGTTCGGGCACAATCACTGTCAATTTGTCTCGGGGAATCGAGTCGAGGCGAAGGTCTCCCGAGAGTCTCCACTCCCTTTCGGTCGCCCAGTCAGTGCCTGCTGCGGTGTTGAGCTGAAACAGGTGTCGGCGTTCCTCCGGAAGGCCGGAATAGACGTCTGCCTCGCCGTAGATCACTGCCTGTGCGCCGAGTTCCTCAAGGCATTTCCTGTCCACGGAGAAGCCGTACGGCTCAAATGACCATCGTATCAGCCCCTTCCGCCATCGCACGAGTTGCTGAATCTCACCCGGCCTGCACTCGGTCCACGACACCACCGGACGAGCGCCCCGGGTGAGCTTGCCGCTCGCCCTGATCCGCCCTTCCTCGAGGATTCGAATCAGGGTATCAAAACCAGTGTGCCCCGCTGACGGTAGACCGTTCAAGATTGAGTCCAGGTAGGCCCAGAAGCTTTCCCCGGGCCACGGTCCAGGGCACGATCGAGTGTAATGGATGAGGGCCGTACCCTGTTCAGGCCATTGTTCAAGCACCAAAGGTCCGCGCGAGTCAGTCGGAGCGCTTTCGGGGCGACACTGCGCGGGGCCGCGGGGGATTTCGGACGCGAGGCGCTTTTCCACTATTGCTTTGGCCGGAGATGCCGTGAGTCGGGAATTCGATTCCGCGGGTGGATCGGACCGATCTTCCGCAAGGACCGTCATGTGAATCGGCCTCAGCAGCGCTCGCTCCAGGCTCGATTGCATGGTTCCTCCACGGCGTACGGCACCCACGAAGATGTGAGAACACAATGCGAGACAGACTCGATCGCGCTCCCCAAACCTCTCAGCCGACCCCGGCACAGGGCCGGGCGGAAACGGCGACAGGAACAACGTCAGGTCGCGCCGAAAAAGCCCTTCCTTCTCAACCAGAAACTGGGCCTCTTTCTCGCGGGAATCCATGAACGGTAGCACTCCGTCGCACACCATCAGGAGAACACTCCCACATCGAGTTGCAAGGCGGCTCAAGAGATCGTACGAAAGCGTACCGTAACTCGAAACGATTGAGTAACTTGATGTCGCGGCTTCGTGAAAGAAAGATCTCAGCGCGTCTATCCACAGGTCTCCGGGTGTGATACGACGCGATCTCCGGGAATTCACGACCGTGGCGGCTTGTCGATCGAGGAGTTCCTCGGGTCCGTACCCGAATAATATGGGCGGAACGTCACGCGGGTGGGCATCTCCGGCGCGGAGGCGATCGCCGCGGACCACGATCACACCTTTTCGTTGCCAATTCTCAGCAAGGAAGCGCGCACGTTCAACCCGCGAGCGGAGAAACAGCCGGTTCGGCGAGGGCGCAACGCCGGCATCTTGAAAGGCCGATGCGATTGCATCCGCCGCGGCCGAAGGATTCGGAATGTCGAAAGGGGCAACCAACGACGCTATCAGGGAACGCTCGCGAGCGGTCAGCTCCGCGGACGTTGCAAGCAGTGCCGCCGTAGTCAACGAAGAGGCGTCGCGGTCGCGTTCCATGTCTTTGCCGCGTCAGGACTGCGATTTCTTTGATTTCTGAAGCTCTCGGTCCCAGTAGGCATTAGCGGTGTCAACGAGTTCTCGCGTGTTGCAAATTTCGGCAGCCGCGGCCTCGAACGTGGGTCGGGAGACCCCACCGTCGCGCGCAAATTCGACGCCTGCCGTGCGCACCGCGTCGAGAACCGCCTGAACTCTCTCGGGATACTTGCGTCCCATAAGCACCGAGAAGGTCGCGGGTCTGAGGAGCGCACCGGCGAACTCTGCATGAAAATTCTTGGCCATGCGTTCCATGTACAGTACAAGGGGATCAAAATTCCCCAGGCCCGGAAAGCCGCATACCGACACGAGAAATAGCTTCTTGGGGAACTCCGACCTGAGAGGATGACGCACTTCGCCCTCGACTTCGATGAAGTGCGGGTCCATGAACGTGACGAGCCTGTCGACAAAGGTCTTGGCAAGTGCGGTCATACCATCGATATACACCGGCGATGCCAGCACCAGGGCTTCTGAGACACGGATCCGCTCCATGAGGCCCGGCATGTCGTCTGCGTGGACGCATTTGCCCGGCGTCTTCGCGTAACACGTAAAACATCCGAGGCAGCGCGCTATCTTCATGCGGTTCAGGAGCACGAGATCCACCTGCGCGCCGACCGAGCGAAGTCCTTCGACGAATGGCGACAATATGACTTGAGTGTTGCCCGCCTCCATACGCGGGGCCGCGTTGATCACGATGATGTTCATGATTTCCTCAGAGTGCTGATTTAGAGCTTGAGTGTGAGCTTCTTCTCGCCGGCCAGAAGCTCCAGAATATTCTCGAGCTTCTCGATGTTCTTAATGCGGACGGCTGGTTCGGATACCTCCATGATTTGCAGGGCCTGCAGCTTTGCGAGGTACTTATCGACGAGGTCTCTGTCTTCGAGGCGCAGTAGTTCCATCAGTTCCGCCAGGTCAACCTCGCTGCCGTTTCGTGCGATGTTCCGTCGGTAGAGAAAGATCAGCCCGTAGATGAAGCGGCACAACGGGTCCTGAAACAGCGGGCCTCCTAACAGCCACACGGAATCCCTGAGCCGCTCCACCAACCGCAGAACCAATACGCGGGACACGTCGTGAGGGACCAGACGAGCGAACCATTCACGCTCGATCGCCAGACAGGTCGTGTCTTCCAGCGCCGTGGCGTTCAAGTTCCGTTCTTCCTTTTCCACGAGGGTGGCTTCACCGAAGAAATCGCCCTCTCCGAGCACTGCAACCGTCTGTTCCGACCGTCCGGACCTGAGAAACAGTCTGACTTTCCCCGTCCGAATCACGTAGCAGTCCGTTCCCTGGTCACCCTGCCGGAAGATCATCCTTCCCGCGGGGTAGTTGACGGTGCGAGCGGGCAGCCTGGGCGGTTCGGCGTCTCCGCCGCGTTCGTCGGCGATCATGGACAACTGCTTGACCACCTCGTCGGGAAAGGCCTGGAGATCACTCGCGGTAAGCGGTTGCGCTGGAGCAGGCGGCGGAGGTGTTTCGTCCATGAGGCGACGCAAGCGGCGGGCGTCAAGACTCATCTCTCTGGGGAAAACATCCACGAGGTACGTGACGAATTTCGCGTGATCGAGTTCGAGCCCGTGCTCCCTGATCAGTGAGCGGATGTGCGCCGCCATGTCCTCCATCCAGGCGTACCGATCGTCCGGGTCTCGCGCCATTGACCTTTCGAGGACCGGGCGGATGATCTCGGGAATTCGCTCGTTGTTTCGGATTCGCTCGTTCACATCTGTCTGGAGAATCATCTTCACCGTGTCGCCGATGCTCTGCTGATGCTGGATCAGCCGCTCGCCCGCGATCAGTTCGTAGAAAAGGACGCCGGTGCCGTAGATGTCCACTCGATGGTCTATGTTCTGGCCCTTGAGTTGCTCAGGCGAGAAGTAGAGGAGCTTGCCGGCCACCGGCAACCCTTGCCAACCCGATGGTTCGAGGAAGATCCGGGCAATTCCAAAATCAATGATCTTCACCTCGGCCTCGTACGAAACCATCACGTTGAAGGAGTTGATGTCCTGATGCACAAGCATCAGTCCTTCACCGTGAGGACCCCTCCTGCGATGAGCGTAGGCCAGTCCCTTTGCGAGTTCGAGCACCACATGAAGACAGAATTCCAGCGACGGCGGCCGGTCGTTTCGCTTGGCCTTCGCAAGGAGGTGCGCTACGTTTCGGCCTTCGATATACTCCAACGCAATGTAGTACTCACCGTCCACCAGTCCCATGTCGAGGATCTGAACGATGTTGGCATGATTGAGGTGAGATAACGTCTTGCCTTCATTAATGAATCTCTGGACATACCTCGGCTTTTCAGAGTACTCCGGCAGGAGCTTTTTGATGACTATCGGCTTCTGGAATCCGTCAATGCCGGCGGTCTTGGCGAGGTATATGTCCGACATGCCGCCGCGAGAGATCCGATCAATAAGTTCATACCTGCCGAATCTCTTCGGGGTGAAGGGAGGTTTCCGGTCCGAAAGCGGGGCCGGTCGAATGGCGTCGGGTTCCGTCATGCGTCTTCAGACGTCCGAGGCGCTCAGCGAAAGGCCGCCTGGTTCAGCACCAGATACGACGCGTTGCCAATCTTGATTCGCGTCTCCTTCGCGAGGTCCACTCCTTTCGGCGACCGCCTAAAGCCCAGTGCGCGATCTCCAAGGAGGAAGTACTCTTTGCCGCCCGACGCAAGGTGAATCAGCCAGCTCGGCAATATCCCTGATCTGATCGGCGCATTCTGCGGCTTTTTGAGCGGCAGCCGAGGGACTTGACGATTGCCCAACACGATGGTGGTTTTGGTCAGAAACTGTTCCGCCTGTGGCTTCGGCAGCGGATAGAGCCCCGTTACGAACGACGATGGGATCGCAAGGCCTACTCCGCCCCAGTCGATCATGAGCAGGCCGTCAGGACCGCCGGCGGCCACGGGGCGTTGAGGTTCGGGGCGGCCACCCGGAGGACCGAGCCGCACCATTTCCCGCTGAAGGGACGCGAGGCGGCTAACCCGTTCGGAAAGGAGTGTCTCGAGTGTGCCGAGACGTCGTGTTATTTCTTCCTCAGTGAGTTGGCCGCCTTGTTTGAGGCGTGCCACAATCCTGCCGAGGCGCTGTCCGACTTCTTCAAGTGAGGTGACCGTGCTACCTACCTGACCGACAACCGCAGCGTATCCGGCTCCTTGTGCGGGCGGGGCTTGCACGAGCTGCGGCGCCGGCGGTGTTGGCGGAGGCGCCTTCGCGTCGGCAGCAATTTGGTTGTACGTTTTTACGATCGTAGAAACGAGCGTTCGGTCGGCTCAGCCCTTTCCGTGGGTGTGCATGGCTCTCAGAGCCTGAGCGCTGTCCTGAAGGAGCTTTACCAGCCGTGGATGGGGTGACATGTCGGGAGCTTCGTGCCGTCTGAGCACACGGAAATTCATTCCCACCACGGTGCGAGCTTGTTCATCCTGAGGGAAAAAGCGCTCAAGCTCTCGAAAGCGTAGAGCCGCTTCGCGAATGGTGTCGGCTTTGGCTTCCCACTCCAGGTTCAAGATGAGCGCCTCGACGCGATCCATCACCTCGTCGAATGGGGAGGCCCTCCTGGGAGGTGCAGCCGGCTTCGGGGGCTGAGCCGGAACCGGTTTGGGTTCGGCCGCTTTCACCGCGGCGGGTGCTGGAGGGGGCTCCTCCGCGGTCGACTCGCCGAATGCCCCGCTGAACAACTCTTCGATCTTCTGGCCGACCGCCAGGCCGAGCTCTTCAGGGGTTTTGTATTTCTTTTCGTCCGCCACAGCTACACTCCCGGCTTCAACAAGAAGTTTTCTATCCGGATATGTTCACGCCCTTTTCCTTCAGAAGCCTCCCGCTCACGTCCACCACGGTGAGCATGCAGATCTTCTTAAAGGTTTCCCTGACTCCGTCCCCCCGTAGGGCACTGGCGGGAAACGCTGGAAACTGATGATCGATGTTGAGATCCCGTTCGAGTTCCTCCATCCGCATGACCGGCACTTTGGTGCCGTCCAGGTCCCGCTTATTGTACTGGACGACGACGGGGAGCGTGTCGACGCTCTTGCCTTGTTCGATGAGGTTGTCCTTGAGATTCTGGAAACTTTCGATGTTGTTGTGGCGCCGGGCAGCGAGAGAGTCCGCCACGAAGACAATTCCGTCAACGCCTTTGAGTACCAGTTTACGCGTGTCATTGTAGCGTACCTGGCCAGGAACAGTGTACAGGGAAATCTTGATCCGAAATTTGCCGATCGTCCCGAGGTCCATCGGCAAAAAGTCGAAGAAGAGGGTCCGATCGCCCGCGGTGTCGATCGACAGGAGTTCGCCACGCACCTGATGTCCCAGGGCCTTGTGGATCGTAATGAGGTTAGTGGTCTTCCCACCTCGTCCGGGACCATAGTAGACTACCTTGCAGTGAATTTCATCCGAGCGAAAACTGATTATCGCCATAAAGTCATCCTGTCGGTGCAGCTACGCTCACGCATTGAACCAGTCCCGCAGATTTTCCGCGAACATCGACTCGATTTTCTCCAGGCCTTTACGCAGTTCCAGACGCACTAGGCCGAGATGTGTCGAATTGTTGAAAACTGTGATCATTAGGTATTCTTCGCCCACATTAGAGAAATGAATATTCTCCTTCTTGCCCTTGTGGAACAACAAAGTGAATTCCTCTTCTCCGAACAGACGTGCGATCGCGGTGGTAGCGCCGTAGTTCGCGGCGGTAAGCGCGGCGAGAGAAGCGACCTTTTCCTGGTCCATTGCCCCTTGGAAGCTTATTATTTGACCTGCCTTGTCAATTAAGAGGACCGTATGTGCACCACTTTTCTCGATCACGTCGGTAAGGATCTCATCGATCTGATCCAACACCTGCTTTGTCAAAACGAGATCTGCCATGTTCGTGCATTTCCGGCATGCCGGTGCGCCGCGTTGGTTCTGTCAACGGCTCACACATTTACCATATCGATTCTGCTGCCGGTTTGTCTCCTTCCTCGCGAGTGTGTGCCTCGGCGCAGCCCACATAGGTCGCTGAACTTACTTCAGGAATCGTCTCCAGGGTCAAGCCGCCGCAAGCTCTCCATGAGAAGAAAATCCCAGCTTTCGCTAATGGTTTCCTTTTCGACGGGCTCTTCGTCACACTCAAAAACACCGAGTTCCCACGAGAGGATCGAGAAGAAAGCTTCCTCCCCGTAGGAGACCCCGTTTTCCGCATGGACGATCTCTCCGTCCCTAAAGCCTATCAAGCCTCGGTGTTGTCCACTTCTCACATGCATTCGGCACGCGCCCCGGCCGATACATATGAGTTGGATGATGTCGTGAAGACTCGTATTCGTGAGCGTACCGGTGAAGCCTCGTGATTTCACTACCTACCCACCGTTCCCACGAAGTTTCAGCAGATCTTCCTCCGATGCTTGCCGCTCGAACGCTGGCGGCCACCTGAAGAGCATGGCCGACACCCACGCTGTGGGACGAACCTGCCCCGCTTCAGCTGCCGCCCGCGTGTTGCGGTGCGCGCATGAGCAGACTGTCGCGGCAGACCGGTTGCACTGCCGGTGAACGATTGCGGGCTCGCGCGCTGCATTGGCGATTGACAGGGACCAAGCTCGTGCCACGACACTATACCAGTGGTCTGCAACAAAATCAACGGGATCGGTCAAGTTCTCGTATGCATTCAGTTGCGTGCGGCTAGGACGTGGTCAGTCCGTGCCCCCCGCGAACGTCGCGGCAAATGCCCCGAAGGGGGCAAACCATGAATAGTCACGCTGTAGCGTGATTCACCCTACGGAAACGAGCATTTAAGGTGAGTTCTTCGGACCCTGAAGGGGTCCTCCATGGAGGCATCGGACGACCCCTTCAGGGTCGTTCTTAATCACTTGTGTGCCACATCCCATACGCTGAAGCGTATGGCTACTTTTGGTACGCCCTTCGGGCGAAGATTCCTCCCCGGATGGCAGATGGACAAGGCCTGTAGCTGTTCCGCACTTAAGTGAATGCTTGCAAGTTCTCCATCAAACACGCGTTTCGTGTTCCCTTGCACCCGCGGTGCACAACTATTATAAGGTAGAGAGTCTTGACGCCCGAATTTACGTTGGAGTCTTATATGGCCCCTCTGAAGTTCCTTGGAACAAGAACCAAAGTGGTGATTTGCCTTGTCGGTATCGCACTCATGGGTTATTTCCTCTATCCGTCGATCCAAGAAGGATTTACGGCAGACAGCGTGACCATCCTCCGCGTGATCGTGCTGCTCGGATTTGCATACTTTCTTGTGAAAAACGTTCAAGACATTCTCACTGGTTCCGATGACAAACGCGGGTCGTCTTAGTGCTCTGTTGCGGTCCCTGGACCGGCAAGATGCCGGCCCCACCAGTCCGCCCGGCGGCACGAATCTCACCATCGAAGATTGAACGCTTTCGGACACGAGTGCGCATTCAGTTACGCGGGGAGGAAGAAGAAATCCATTTCACCACAGAGGACGCAGAGGGCGCAGAGACGAGGTTGGGGCGCACAGCCGTGCGCCCCAACACTCCGCGATCTCCGCGAACTCTGTGGTAATTGATCTTCTCTCTTCTTGCTATTAGCCTCACGTAACCGACCGGATGCCGGACACGAGCATTTTTTTCTTGCAAACCGGATCGTCCGTGCTATCCTCCGCCCAACTCTTATCACTATACCTTACCTTTTAGGTGTACTGGGGAAGCCGGACGGCTTCAGATGTCCTGTCGTCGGGCTTCTCGTTTGTACGGGGGACAATTTTTCCGCTCACCAGTCGTCTCAGCCCGGTAGCGGGTTTTCTGAATTTCTCTGTTGAGATTTTCGGCCCAATATGCTATAATTCAATCGATAAATCGGTCATATGTACCGTCGTGAATTGACGTGAGGTCCATCATGTGTAGGTCTGTCGCTCTGCTCTCAGTTGTCGTCCTTGCCCTGACGGCCCTTGCCGCCCCTGGATACGCCATGATGCGGCACCCGTGTCCTCCTGCTTGCCCGCCGCCGCCCCCGCCGGAAGTCACGTACCAGACAAGGATGGTTCCGTGCGTGAGGACGGATCTCGTGCCTGAAGTGAGGCCGTGCAGTGCCGTCGTGCCCGTCCCGGTCGTACAGTACCGATGTCAACCGGTCCTACTCAAGGGAACACCCGTCGGTTCACCCTGCGGCATGGACCCGTGCACCAAGTGCTGCCCGCAGCCTTTCTGCCAGGTCGTTACCCGTCAGGTGCCCTATGTAACGTACACCACCAAAGTCGTGCCCTATTATTCGGTCTATTACCGGCCGGTCTGCCGCCCGGTATGTTTACCGCAGACCTACAAGGTGGAAGCATATCCGCTCTGCCCCTGACGTCTCGGATAGGCCCGCCGCAGGGAGGTTCCAAGCCCTTCCGGGCGGTGGGCCCTGTTTTTCACCTGTGACGGTCCTTCGAGCGACCGGGCCCACGCTTCTCCTGCAGTACCCATTGCCATTTCACCCAGCCTCGTCCGAACTCTGTAGGGGCGGGTCTCAGACCCGCCCCTACCCAAGTCCGTCGCTGACGACCACGTAAAGGCATTTCTGGATCCATCAACAGTCCCTTTCACTACGCCGGACCGCGCTTCGCTTCCTGTAATAAGATTCATCCGGATTGACAGTTGTCGGCAAGTGTCGGATACTTGGCGCCATTGTCGACGGTCCGTCTCTTGAGCCGGTGATTCGTGGTGTTGGCGAATTGCGGGCCCGGCAGACGGTGTGTTTCGGCGATGCAATTCGGTCCGTACATAGGCCACGGAAGCGAGTAGCACGGGAGAAAGCATCCTGATGAAGACCATCGTGGTGACGGGCGGCGCGGGCTTTATCGGCAGCCACCTGATCGAGACACTTCTTGCCAGCGGGGCCGCGGTGATATGCGTGGATAACCTCTTCACCGGCGTGAGGAAGAACATCCTCCCGTTCATGGCTAACCCTAATTTCGAGTTTGTAAGACACGATGTGGTCGTGCCGATACTGCTTGAAGCGAACGAGGTGTATCACCTTGCGTGTCCTGCGTCGCCGGTGCACTACCAAAACAATCCAATCAAGACGTTGAAAACTTCCGTGCTCGGTACGCTCAACATGCTGGGACTTGCAAAGCGCGTCAAAGCGCGCTTTTTACTCGCTTCCACTTCAGAAGTGTACGGCGACCCGGAAATCCATCCACAGTCGGAAACGTACCATGGCAATGTGAACCCTGTCGGCCCGCGAGCGTGTTACGATGAAGGAAAACGCGCCGCGGAGACGTTGACCGTGGGTTACCGCGACTACAACGCGGTCAATGTGACCATTGCCCGGATCTTCAACACTTACGGCCCGCGGATGCTGCCCAACGACGGAAGGGTGGTGAGCAACTTCATCTGTCAGGCACTCAGAGGTGAGGCCCTCACCATCTACGGCGATGGTTCACAGACGAGGTCGTTCTGCTTCGTCTCGGACTTGGTGCGCGGACTTGTGGGGCTCATGAACAGCTCCGATCCGGGTCCGATAAACCTCGGCAATCCCCATGAAGTCACTATCGGCGAACTCGCCGAAAAGGTTCTGGAACTCATGCCCGACTCTCGCTCAGGAATAGTTTTCAAACCTCTGCCCAAAGACGACCCTACTCGGCGGCGCCCAGACATTGCGCGCGCGCGGACGGTGCTTGGGTGGGAGCCCACGGTACCGCTGGAAAAGGGTCTTAGCGAAACAATCGAATACTTCCGCTCGGAATTGAGAGGCAGCTCGTGAGCCGGAGCGGAAAGAATCGTGCTGCGCAGAGGCTGGTGCTCATTGTCGGCGGAACTGCGCTTGGGTTGTTCTTTTTCTACCTGGCGTTCCGGGACATTTCCCTGAGCGAGCTTGCTCACGGCATGAAGCAGCTCAATCCGGTGTATTTCATCCCTGCTATCGCTGTGTTCCTGCTCATCCAGTTCTTGCGAGCGTACCGGTTCGGCCTGATCGTGGCCCCGTTTTGCAGGTTGACCCTCCGGCAGGTGTGGGACGTCACCAATATCTGGGCCGCGTTGAACATGCTCATGCCCGCGCGATTGGCAGAATTCGTGAGACCGTACTTGCTCGTCCGTTCGGGCGCCTCTTTCTCGAGCAGCCTCGGAGCGGTCATGGTTGAGCGCTTCTTCGACCTGGCAGGGCTCTTGACACTGCTGGCGCTGGTTCTTTGGAGCACCCCCCAAATTCCCAAGATCTATAAGTCAGTTGGGGGGGCTATGCTCGTGCTCCTTATCGCGTCGTATGGGACTGTCCTCGTTCTGCTCGCTCGACGTGACGCGGTGCAGCGCTTGATTGAGCGTTTGCTTCGGTGGCTGCCGGAAAAGGCCTCAATGTGGGTGGGGGGCGCGGTGAGGCGATTGATTGACGGCTTGGGAATTATGGCGAGCGTCAAACAGGCGATTCTCCTCTTCGCGTGCTCGATCGCGATCTGGACGCTTTTTGCGGGACTGACGTACATCTTTCTCCAAGCATTCGCCATCGAAGTTCCTTTTCTTGTGGCAATAACGATCCAGGTGTTTCTCTGTCTCGGCGTCGCTCTTCCATCCGCGCCCGGATTTATCGGCACGTTTCACGCGGCCGGCAGGTATTCGCTCGCATTGTTCGGAGTGGCAGCGGTTCCGGCAGTCTCCTTCGCGACGGTGTATCACTTCTTCAGTCTGGTGGCGTGCCTGATACTCGGGCTTGTGTCGTATTCCACCGGCGAGTACGGACTCGACAGAGGCGTGTTCGATCAGCCCGATTCCCCTGCCGATGCAGTTGCTCCTGAGAAGGTCCCGGCCGCGATTAATGGCGATGCGCCATCTGCGAGATGAGACGGAAGAATGGGTCCGAGACGGGGGATTCCCGTGTTTGGGAGTGAGACCCCCGCACAATAGCACAAAGCACTTGGTGGTGGGTGGCCCCGACGTTATACGTCGGGGTTGCGAAACAACAAGAGGTGCCCTGTCTCTCGCTCAAGGTCGAGCTTGCCACCCGCCGGTGCAGGTAGTCACGTGCTGATTTCGGAAATCGAACCCCCAACGCTCTGTTGCAGTAGAGAAGATGCGGCTGCGCAGTGGAGGAAAGATTCCGCCAGTGATTGAGCACTTACGTCACGGCGCGTCCACAGGCGTGCCACAAAACAAGGCTGAAAGAACCCGGAGGATACAACCAGCGAATGACCGACTGGGCGGAACTGGATAAACGATACATCTGGCACCCGTTCACGCAGATGCGCGACTGGGCGGAGTCGGAACCCCTCGTCGTCGAACGAGGGGAAGGGAACTACCTCATCGATACGCGAGGCCGCAAGTACCTGGACGGCGTGTCATCGCTTTGGGTGAACGTACACGGCCACTGCCGACAGGAACTCAACGAGGCAATCATCCGGCAGTTGGAGAGAGTCGCGCATACGACCCTCTTGGGGCTGGCCAGTGTCCCCTCAATCGAACTGGCTCGCAAACTCGTGGAGATTTCCCCGCCTGGGCTCAATCGGGTGTTCTACTCGGACTCGGGCTCCACTGCCGTGGAAGTGGGCCTGAAAATCGCGTTCCAGTATTGGCGGAACCGTGGGCGTGACCGCAAACGTCTGTTCGTTACGCTGTCGGAAGCGTATCACGGCGACACGATAGGCTCTGTGAGCCTCGGCGGAATTGACGTATTCCACGCTATCTTTCAGCCGTTGTTGTTCAATACTCTCCGCGTGCCGACTCCTTTTCCGTACCGCTACCCGGACCTCACGCCTGAAGAGTGCCGTGACCGGTCGCTCGAATACTTCCGAGTGCTCGCTCAGGACCGCGGGGATGAGATTGCGGCGCTCGTCGTGGAACCGATCGTGCAGGGAGCGGCCGGCATGATCGTCCATCCGCGTGGCTTTCTGAAAGAAATGGCTAACATTTGCCGTGATTACGAGATCTTGCTGATGTGCGACGAAGTGGCCACCGGTTTCGGCCGCACGGGCAAGCTGTTCGCTTGTGAGCACGAGGGTGTGCATCCGGATATTATGGCCGTGGCAAAAGGACTGTCGGGCGGCTATCTGCCTGTCGCAGCCACTCTCGTAACCGAAGAAATTCACGACGCGTTCCTCGGCCTGTTCACCGAACAGAAGACGTTTTTCCATGGGCACAGCTACACGGGGAACCCTCTGGCGTGCGCGGCCGCGTGCGCTTCAATCGATCTCTTCGAACGCGATCGGGTGATCGAAGCTGGCAAGCCCAAGATCCAACTGCTCGCCGAGCGCCTGGCGGCAGAGGTAGCGCCCCTGCCTCACGTCGCGGAGATCAGGCAATGCGGCTTCATGGTCGGAATCGAAATCAGCGAGGATCCGGCCACTCGCACGGCGTATCCGGCGGAACGAAGGATGGGCGCTGCGGTATGCCAGAGCGTGCGGAACCACGGAGTGATTCTCCGACCGCTCGGCGACGTGGTAGTTTTGATGCCGCCTCTTTCGATTACTCCGGACGAGATCCGCAGCCTCGTTACCGCCGCTGCGCGGTCAATCCGAGATATTTGCGGAGACTAGCAGATCGTCTTCATGCCGTCTTTGCGTCCGGTCTCCGGGAAAAAGATAGCCTCGAATAACGCGAGGCATTTTGTAGGGGCGGGGTTTATCCCCGCCCGTTATCCCACGCATCGTAAGGCGGGCGGGGATGAACCCCGCCCCTACGGTGCATCGTGCCACGATTGGAACCGGTCGAAGAGTTTTGAGACAGTCTCCCGCGTGTGCGCTCAAATCCGGGCAGACGCGCGGGTCTGCCCCTACACTGGCCGAGGTGAACCATATCGACCTGATCGCAAGTTCGTATAAGACGGCAACGGCGCGTACGTATTCCTGATTCGCTCCAATGGAGCGAAGGGGGTCAACTCTTGTGGCGCCACAAGAGTTGACATTTTGCGAGGCGGCATTTGAATCCTGCGCTGAAAGGCATCTTCGTTACGGGCACCGATACCGGCGTGGGAAAGACCCTGTTCGCTGCCGGGCTCGTGAGACTCGCGCTCAGTCGCGGAGTGGCGGTGAAAGTACTCAAGCCTGTCGAAACCGGCTGCCTGATCCGGTCGGGCATGCTCTTTCCTGAGGATGGCGCCTTCCTCGTCGAAGCATCGGGGAACCGGGTATCGCTGGACGAGTGCACGCCCTTCCGGTTTTCGCTTCCTGCCTCGCCTTATCGAGCGGCGGCCCTTGAAGGTAAACGGCTCTTCGCTTCGGACCTTGTCGAGCACGTCCTCACCGCCGCCGAAACAGCGGACCTGACCGTGGTGGAAGGCGCGGGCGGTCTCATGGCGCCAATCGACGACAACTTCATGATGATCGACCTGATTGAACGGCTCGGTTATCCGGTCATTCTCGTGGCGCGCACCCGGCTCGGTACCATCAACCACACACTGCTGAGCGTCGAGGCGCTCGACAGACGAGGCATCAAATTGGTCGGCATTGTGCTCTCACAGAGCACTCCGGACCGCGGCCCCGAAGAAGAATATACGCTCGGTGACGTCGAGCGCTTCGTGGGCGATATCCCGGTTGTGGTACTGCCGTATGTTTCGGCCGATTGCGCGCGCGATTCGGCTCGGATTGCGGAAATCCTGAGCGCGGCTGTGCCGAAGGCTCTTCTCGACCGATGGGTCGGGTTATCCCCAATTACCTAGTAGACCGATTCAGAAATACCTTTACGTTGTTGTCAGCGACAAGCTTGGGTAGGGGCGGGTCTCAGACCCGCCCCTACGAGACATATCGCGTTATACCAATGCGCTTTCATACATCTGAAAATGGCGGGCACGGAGGCCCGCCGCCACCAAACATAGTAGGGGCCGGCGTCCCTGCCGGCCCTTTCAATGTCACATGTTAGAAGGCGCATTGGTAT
>Ga0172368_10000376_pt1 | contig 63763 bp, 62 predicted proteins | sample Lak11m_FD_114540 | JGI IMG/M metagenome (GOLD analysis project Ga0172368, IMG submission 114540) | Freshwater microbial communities from Kabuno Bay, South-Kivu, Congo - kab_022012_11m | ecosystem: Environmental > Aquatic > Freshwater > Lake | place: Democratic Republic of the Congo: South-Kivu...
ACTGCCGCAGGTAGATGGCGGGCATTTCGGATAAGCGCTGTTATCCGAAGTCGCGAAGCGACAAGGAGAACAGCGGTGGTAAGCGCGAACGTTATCCAAAATCGCGAAGCGATTTTGGATAACTCGTATTTATACGTAGTTAGTGATAAATAAATACTATTATTTGTATGTTATACGCACTTATGCTATATTTACTTTAACATCTATATATTTACTATACTATGGACAGCGTAAACCTTCAATACGCTTTAAAACAAACAGAGAATCTCTTACAATTACGAAACTACAGTCGCAGAACACAAGATTCATACAGAACATGTCTTCGCTCATATTTAAAATCTGAAGGCGCATCAACGCAAGTATGCGACCCTGAACATCTGAAATCTTTTTTGATGACCCTCTATGACAAAGGCGCGGCATCGCAAACAGTAACGCTTCATTTTCACGCCATTAGATTCTATTACCAAGAGGTACTCCACCAACGTATTCACATAGGATGGCGAACACCAAAAAGACCTCAACGTCTCCCTGTTGTGCTTTCACGAAACGAGGTTGAACATCTTCTTGGAACTATCAAAAATAAAAAGCATTATCTCCTTCTTGCGCTCGCATATGGTGCGGGTTTACGAGTAAGTGAAGTTCTTTATATGCGTGTTGGTAATATTGACCTTACTGAATTAGTCATAACTATCAGACAATCAAAAGGCGCCAAAGATCGTCAAACAGTCTTCCCTGAAAAATTAGTGAGCGACACACGATCACTTGTAGCTGGCCGCGATAGCCATGAATATCTTTTTGAAAGTAATCGTGGCGGAAATTTATCAGAACGAAGCGCACAGAAAATCTTTGAAAATGCTCTCAAAATTGCTGGTATTGTTAAAAATGCAACATTTCACTCGCTCCGACATTCATTCGCAACTCATCTACTTGAGAACGGCGTTGATATCCGTTATGTACAAGAGCTCCTTGGTCATGCGAATATTCGAACAACGCAAATCTATACGCATCTTACTAATCCTGCTTTGAAAAATATCAAAAGTCCGCTATGAGTAGAATTACTGAAAATAACTACGTTTTCATAGATAGCAAAAATCTAAATTTAAGCATACGCACGCTTGCGAGCAAAACTGGAATATAAAAAGAAAAGCCCCTATAAGGACGAAACATTATAGGGAACTCTTTTCCGTTGGTGATAATCTTATTATACAAAAACATATTAAAATGTCAAGTAACGTACAATTTCGTATTATCTTCATAGGAACACCTGAATATGCTGTCCCGTATTTTCAAGGAATTATTGAAAGCAGCGCTCAATGTATTGCGGTTATCACGCAGCCAGATCAGCCTGTGGGCAGGCTTAAAAAAATTGAGCCAACGCCAGTGAAACAAGCAGCGCTTGAATTAAATATTCCTGTGTATCAGCCGCTAGATATTCGCACCCATGAATGGAGTGAAAAAATCCGTGAACTTGCGCCAGACCTTATGGTAGTAGTTGCATTTGGTCAGATCATTCCAAAATCTATTTTAGATATTCCTCGCTACTGCTGTATCAATGTTCATCCCTCACTTCTTCCCCGTCATCGCGGACCAGCTCCTTTACAGGAAACTCTCCTTTCTGGAGATACAGAAACAGGCGTTACTATTATGCAGATGGATGAAAAAATGGATCATGGGCCTATCTTGACACAAGTACACATACCACTCGCGCCGGATGAAACACTTGCGTCATTAAGAAAAAAAACAACCGCAAGCGGCGTTCCACTTCTCCTCAAAACAATTCAAGATATTCAAAAAGGAACAGCGCATCCTATTCCTCAAGATGATTCTCGTGTAACTTACACACGCATACTTACGCGCGAATCAGGAAAAATTGATTGGAATAAATCTGCGGGTGAAATTAACAGGCAAGTTTGCGCGCTAAATCCCTGGCCTGGCACGTGGACAGAATGGAATGGAGCGCGGCTAAAAATTTTTTCAACGCAACCAACTAAACTTTCCGTGCCACACAATGAAAAAGATATTTTTGAATATCATGGCGTGCTGATAGCACAATGCAATCCGGGATTTCTTCAGCTGGATAGCGTTCAGCTTGAAGGAAAAAAAGTACTTTCCGGCGCTGACTTTGTACGTGGGTACAAAAATAAATTATAGATCCCCGCTTTCGTGGGGATGATATATAGAGAATTTTTTAATGCTTTTAAGTTTTATATATTTTTTTCTCTTAATTTCTCAAATACCACTGCTGCAAGCGCAATATATCCAATGCCAAGCGGATGATTCAGATACGGTGAAAATACGTGTGTTACCATCACGGCGATTAAACCGAGCCACATACCAAAAGCAAGTGGTGATGAACGGATAATACGCCATCCTTGCATCAATATTCGTATAAGCAAAAAAAGATAAACAATCAATCCAAAAATTCCTATTTTGAGTATCATATCCAAATATCCCCATTCAAATGCGTATGTTGTATATACGCCGCTTGGATTCGCTTCCAAAATACGAGGATCTTGTGAAATATACGTGAGTTCTTTTCCAAACCCATATCCAAAAAATGGCTTTTCTTTTATAGCATTCAAAAGCACTGGCAAAGAACTCCATCTACTTGCCGCGGCTGCTTCGTCCGAGAGATTTCCTGTGCGTTTGGCAATAAGATTAAAATCAAATCTTCCTCCCTTTGTAAGAGGAATAGGAAGACGAGAAAATGCAAAAAGAAATATGCCAGATAATACACTCCCTGCAAAAATTGCAGCACATGCAAAAACAATCGCCTTTACGTGATACTTCTGAAATAACATTACTACAATCCATACAACTCCAGCAATACAAGCGCCAAGCCAAAAACTTCGTGAAAAACTTACCAAGATAACTGCAACAACTCCAATAAAAAGAAATATCTCTTTCTTACAATTTTTCAAAAAACTCTGTAGAATATTTTTTATAGATTCTTGTGAACGTTGCATAAAAAATATTCCCGCATACGCAAGAAGTATACAGAATGCAATCACTGCATACATTTGACTTTGAAAAAATATACGAAAAATATTAGTTGCTCCAAGCTGCGTTATTTCTGCAATACCAGTAATGCGCGCCCATTTGTATATCATTTCTATAATATTCTCACCAAATCCCTGATGTCCCATGATATAAAAAATAGCAAGAACTTTTATGATATGTGCTGTGATGGCGGCGCTTACAACAGGTATCAAACGTGATACTGCCCCTTTATTTGCGAAACCACTGAAAAAAGGAATAAGTACAAGAAAAAATGGCCATGCATTTGCGTCATGAAATAATGTAGAGCGGCTATATCCATTGAAATATCCATGAATTATGCTAGCGATAACAATAATGCCAAGGATACTATATGGAATAATGCTATACCGCGGTAAAAATCCTACGCTATTATTTTTCTTTTTATGAAAAAACCATGTAATACAAAGAATACCGAATAATGCATAGCGAATACCGACACTTGATGTTCCTACCGGTAGCGAAAGGAGATATCCTTTTGAGCCAATAATAAGCTCTGCAATTATCGCAAGACATGCATACTCAAGTTTGAGAAATGCAAGCACTGCAATACCTATCACTGCAATAAAAAACCCAAATGCTATGAATGCCGGATACAAAAAGCCAATAAGCGAAAATGCTTCGACAAGACAAATAAATAAAAGAGTGAGAAAGAAAAGACGCAATTGTTCATTTTTTAGTACGTGAAGCGTTGCGCAATATATCTTCATAGGAAGCACTGCATACCAACTCTTCCATGAAAAATGTTTCCATAGATACCGCGCGCAGCTTGTATAAAAAAGAATTTGTTTGTCCAATGAAAATCTCTGACGGAAACTTTGTCCGCCATGATGAATAATTTGTGCGTCAGGAAGATATATAATGCGATACCCGGCATCTTTTGTACGTTTGCAGAAATCCACTTCTTCAAACCAAATAAAAAATTTCTCATCTAAAAAACCAATCTCGTTAAGTACAGTTCTTTTAATAAGAAATGCCGCTCCTTGCGGCTGATCTATTTCCTGTTTTTTTTCATAGTCAAAGTCTTTATTCAGATATTTTTGTATAGGGCCGGGTGCACGGCGAAGGTGGTTGAGTTTTAAAAAAATTAAAAGTTGCGACAATGGCGTAGGAAATTTTCTCACGGAGGGCTGGAGTGTTGTATCTGAATTAAGAAGTTTTGGAGCAACAATGCCCACTTTTACATCCTGCTCCATACATGAGATAAGTTTTTCAAGAGAACCATGTGTTACTTCTGTATCAGGATTTAAAAGAAGAATATATTCCCCTTGCGAAGCTCGAATGCCTTGGTTTGTGGCAACCGCAAACCCCCTGTTATCTGCATTGACAATACAATTGACCTGCGGAAACTTTTGCGTTATCATATCAACGCTTGCGTCTGCAGACGCATTGTCAACAACAATCACTTCAAATGGATGCTGTGGAGCATATTGAAAAATTGATGCCAGACACTTTTCTAAAAGTCCTTGCACATTCCAGCTCACAACAATAATGGAAAGCTTTATTTTTTCATTCATACTGGTATGTATTTTAACGAAAATATACCACCATTGCAAGAAGGGATACTTCTTGTAAACAAACCAACAGGGCCTACATCACATGATATTGTAGATCTTATACGAAAAAAAACTGGCGTACGTAGAGTGGGACATGCCGGCACGCTTGATCCATTTGCACAAGGTCTTCTTATTATTCTTATTGGAAAAGAATTTACTAAGCGCCAATCGGAATTTTTAGGCATGGATAAAACATACAAAGCAGTTATTCATCTTGGCGCTACAAGTACTACAGATGATAGGATGGGAGAGATTACTCTTTCTTCATTCTTAGATCCCCGCCTTCGCGGGGATGACAAAAGAGAAAGTGGGCATGACAAAAGAGAAGGCTGGGATGATAAAAAAGAAAATGAGAATAGCAAAATTATTATTCCGAATCTGACAGATATTCAAAAGGTACTCACCGAACTCACTGGAACATACGAACAACTGCCACCTTCATATAGCGCAAAAAAGATTCAAGGAAAAAAGGCATATGAGCTGGCGCGCAAAGGAATAATTCCGGAGCTCAAACCAAAAAAAATAACAGTCTATTCTCTGGATATTCTTTCTTATGAATGGCCGCTTCTCACCATTCGGACAACTGTATCCAGCGGAACATATATTCGCGCACTTGCCAGAGATATTGGCGCACGTCTTGGTTGTGGCGCGTATTGCGAATCACTCAAACGGACCGCAATAGGGCCATATACACTTGATAAGACAATAGATATATCAATCCTTGACAAAAAGCACTCTTTATAGTATCTTTCTTTTATCTTATAGTTCTTTGACGTAATGAAAGGAAGTATCCATGAATGGACTTTCTCTTGCACTAGGAGTCTTCATTGGCAACTGGCTTGTAGTTCCCCTGTTCTTCTCCAAGGTTACGCACGCAAAGGGTTTCGCTATTGGATTCATAGTAGCAGGACTCATTCTCTTGGCTTGTCGGATAAACAGTCTTCACTGCTGCGGAAAGTAGAAAGGGAGAGCACGCATGAGTGAATTTGAAAAAACGTTAGCCATCAACCTCGTTGGCGGCGGAGCGCTTTTCACGCTTCTCGTAGTAGGTCTTGGATGGTATCTCTTGAGATACCTCTCCAGAACTCTACACATGATCCACAAGTACGGACAGTGCAATAATCAAACTCTACATGAAAGAAAGGAACGTGTCTTTTCTGAATTCCTTTGGTTCTGCTGGCATCAAAAAATCGGACAAATCCGGTTCAGGTATCCACTCGCCGCATTCATCATTGCGGACATCCCCCTGAAAACATTCGTCAAATCTGGCTTTGAAATCTATGGTCCAGAGCGATATCTTCTTGCGCGGTAGGAGGAATCATTGCAGGAGGATTTATTGGGAACTTCTTCTTAACCGGACCAATCCTCTATCTTGGAAAAAAACTTGCACGGTTCATCTGGAAGATGGGCAACGCCTTTTTTGGAGCATACACTTGGATTTCTGTACGCATACACAACTTTCCAGTATTCCTTCATGGATGGTGGTGGAAAAAAGACATCGCTTTCCAACGAGCTATAGACAAGAAGTGTGCGGAACTCATAAAGCTTCGAAAGACACTTTTCAAGGCAGAGATCCAGGCACTACAAGACATAACAACTTTGGGAGTGCCAGAACTCTTGCAAAGGAGAAGAGAGATTCAGCTCAACATTGATCGTATTGACCGTATTGGTGTTGGTCATATGAAAAGTGAGATTGCAAAAGAGACAATCATCAAAGAACGAGCTGCTTTTGCAGAGAGCCTCTCAGAAACCAATGCACGGCTTATGGCAATGGCAACGTTTCTGGAAATGGGTCAGGTTACGTTGCGCAGGGAAATCATAGATGAAAATTTCCAGGGAGAACTTGCGCAAGCAATCGTAGAACTCTCTGGAAATCCTGAAAAGAAAAAACAAGAAGCCAACGTCGTCAATTTCAAACAAAGGGACGACGAATAATCACATCCGATTAGTATACACTAATCGGTTTTTTATTTCTCTAAAATTTCTTCTTGGTATTCTTCAGGAAAAAATGTCAGCGTAATGCAGGGCTGTTCATCTTGAATAAGATCCATATCTAACGCCTCTCGTGGATTCACCCATTTCCATTCGACATGTTCACTGTTAAGCGTAATAGTTGGTTCACTTGATAAAACTACTTTAAAAACATGCCAAATAAAATCACAGTCAGGATATGTGACGTATGTTGTTTGAATAAATTGAAGATCAGTATGAGAAAGAATTAGCCCTGTTTCTTCGCTCACTTCGCGTAAAATAGCCTCTTCTTTTGTTTCATTTTGCTCACATTTTCCTCCGGGCGTACACCATTTGCTTGGTTGAAATTTTCCTGTTGGCGATCGAAATAAGAGAAGTGTTTTTCCATTCAACTCAAAAAGACAGCCAACGCCTTCAAATTTTGGAGAAAACTGTTCTGGTTTTTTGATATACAACATAACATTACCGTATAATTAAAAAATCTTTATGTTCTTTCAATGCATCTTGAAGGAAAAATTCAACCACGTCAACTCGCGAACCCAAAGGGCCATTACGTGACCATTGCAAAAATTGATGGATATTTTCTTGTTCACCTTCAATATCTATATACACAGAGCCGTCTTTTTCATTTTTTACAAATCCGCAAAGCGAGAGTTCTTGCGTTTTTTCTACTACCGCATAGCGATACCCCACTCCCTGCACACGCCCACTCACGTGCATAATATAACGAACTTTCATAAGATATTTAAATGATGCTTCTCTTGTATAATTTTTTTCCATTTTTCGTAACGCTCTATTTGCCCAATATGAATACCAAACTTACTCCATGGAATTTTATACATGATTGATGGAAGCCATTTACTTCTTCCTGCGCGTACAGCTCGCTTGAGATTTTCTCCAAGCGAAAACAACACTTCCGGAATATAGAATCCTTTTTTGCCGGCAAGCGTCATAGTAAGCCATACATCCCAATCTTGAAACTTCATAATCTTTTCATCAAATCCCGGGTGATCTTTTTTTCTCACAAGAGATGCGGTATTGATATAATTCATCTGTTTTAATTTATCAAGATCAAAAGGATAGCCCTTAAACAGCTTCCCCTGCCACATAAAAGATGAATATGTAAATGAACATTCAGGATGTTCTTCAAGCGCATGAAGCATTTTTTCAAGACAGTCTTTTTTTAAAATAATATCAGCATCGCATACGAAAATATATTCTCCTTTCGCGTGAGCAATGCCTTCATTTCTACTTTTTTGATTATCAAGATTTTTTTCATGTTTAATATAAATAATTCTATCAAGATATGGTTGAATAGCTTCATCTGTATCATCTGTAGATGCATCATTGATATAAATAACTTCAATATCTTTAATTGTTTGCGAAAAAATTGCCTCAAGCGTTCTGGGAAGTACTTTTCCTTCATTTAATGCTGGAATGATAATGGAAACCATATTTTATTATTCTAATATCTTCTGTAGTTTCTCTGCTTGTATACTCCACTGGAATTCTTTTTCTGCTCGCTCACGGCCTTGAAATCCTAATTTTTCCGCTAGATTTTTATCAGACAATACGCGTACAACTGCTTGTGCAATTTCTTCATTATTTTTTGGGGTAACTAATAATCCTGTTTTTCCGTCAATCACTGCTTCTGGCACGCCACCACTTTTTGTGCCAATAACCGGCTTGCCAAATCCATTTGCATCTAAGTACACGATACCAAACCCTTCTACGTCACCACTCTCTTCATACGGCGCCATCACGAATACTGCACACGCATTGTACCATGTGGCAAGCTCTGCATCGCTCGCATTTTTTATAAAAGAAACATGCGTTTGAAGTGCGATTTCTTGTACCAATTTTTCAAATTCCACTGTAAGTGGCCCATTACCCAAAATCACCAAATGCGCATCTGGTTCTTTTTTTAAAACTTCCGGCAATGCGCGAATGACATACTCAAATCCTTTTCTTCTCACAAGTCTGCCAACAGATAAAATAATTTTTTTTGACTGGAGTTTTTCTGGAATACTATATGTACCCTGTAATAATTTTGACGTAACAGATGAGCAAGGAAAAATATATTCTATTTTTTCTTTTGGTACACCATATTCGCAAACAAGTGACCCAGTGTATCTGCTATTTGCTATGACATATTCAGCATCTGCAAAAATTTTATTACATAATTTCTTTTTTCTCCAATGATGACTTGCAAGTCCAATATCCATACCATGCACTGAAATAATATATGGAATTCGCAAGAACTTACTTGCGAGCCAGACCACACTACCAACGGGTAAAATTTGTCCGACGATTATTTTTTCAATACGTTCTTTTTTTGCAATTGCGTAGATATGTTTTATTGCGAAAAAATAAGAGAATACTAAATTCCCATATTCCCTGCCTCCGCGGAGATGGGAATGATAAAAGCGCCGGGATTCCTCGCCCTGCTCGGAATGACAGTTTTTCAATGAAAAAAAATTTCTCCGATAAATAGGATACGGTACATCAAGCTCTTTTACTCCATTCTGAAGAACTGGCGCAAGTACTACCCATTTTTCTGGTGACATGTATATTCCAAGATTCTTCCAATAGCTTGCAATGCCGCCAATAGATGGATAAAAATCTAACGTAACTAACAATGTTTTTTTCATACTATTGTTTTACGCCAAAAATCCGAATACGCATGTGTTTTATATCATCTACAGAAATCACGCGCGTTGCAAATAGCATTGCGCCATATACCCCACATCCAAGAATAATAGAAACAAAAAGCGGAGCCCATTCTCGCAACACAAAAAGTACCAATGCCATAACACCGGCGGATACAACAATCTTCCATGCCACTTCAAAAAGCTGATGAGTATAGTCCCTCCAATATACTCGAATCCACAGAAATCCCCCAAGGAAAAGAATGAAATATGTTATTGCAGATGCATATGCAGTTCCTACTGCTTGATAGTGTTTGCTCAAAATAACATTAAGAGAAACATTCACTACAGCTGCAATACCAAATAATATAGTGTTTTTGATTTGTTTATCACTTGCAGCCAAAAGCGCGCCAACCGGGAAACTTAAGAAACAAAATACAAGCGCAAATGACAATACGGAAAGCACTGCGGCTGTTGGTAAATATGATGTGCTATAAAATGTTAATACAATTTGGCGTGCAAGCATAGACAATCCCACTGCCGCGGGAACAGCAATAGTAAAAAGAAATGTTGTGGCGCGTGTATATGTTTTTCCTAAACGATTGGGAGAGGTAGTAAAATATTCACTCATTGCCGGATAAATACTTGCAGAAATTGCTGCAGGTATCATGTTAAGCGCCAAGATAATCTTGCCTGCCGCAGAATACCAACCTGCATATGCCTCTCCGGATATACGCGTTAAGATTGCAACATCACTAAATGTATACATCCGAGAAAAAATAGCAGCGCCTGCAAATGGTAAAGAAATAAAAAAGAGTCTCTTTAAAAGCACCCAATCCGGACGTAGAGATAAAGAAAGCTTACAAGTAAAGAGTAGAAGAAACGTAACATAGAGAAAATTCGCAAGACTTCCAGCAAGTACTGCATATACTAAATAGACAAGCGGAAGATGAAAAATCATTGCAGTAGATCCTAAAATAACCATTATTGCTATTGCAAGAATACCGCCATATGCTTCATATTTTAAATTTTGGAATCCTCTAAAAACTGCCCAACAAGAAGTGCATATAACATCAATGACTGCTGCAAACGCAGTGATGTAAATAAATTGAATCAATTCAGGGGAATAATGAAGCGCGTATGCTAAAAGTACTGTTATACCATATACGAGCACGCCAAGAGCTATACGATATAAAAACATTTGTCCCACAAGCGACCCTGCTTTTTGCGGATCTCGTGCTGTTTCCCTGGTCAATGCCGCAGACATACCAATATCAATAAAAACGGAAAAAAGCGCAGCAAACGCTAAAGCAGTACTATACCGCCCTTGATCTTCTGGTCCAAAATACCGTGCAACAATAATAAAATAGACAAACGTCAATGCCTTTTGAACGATAGTAGATCCAAGTGAGTAAAATGAATTTTTTGTCATTGATACTTTAGGAAGCATACGATATCTATTTTACACCAACAAATAGAGCATACAAAGAACCTCCGTTTGTACGGAGGCTCTGGTATGCATATTTTAACGTTTCTGCCATTGCGGTGCGCGGCGGGCACGTTTGAGACCTGGTTTCTTACGTTCTTTTACACGAGAATCTCTGGTAATAAATCCTTCGCTACGTAATGTTTTTTTCCACTCCGGATTCATTTTCACCAAAGCCTGCGCAATACCATGACGCACTGCTTCTGCTTGACCACGTATGCCACCGCCTTGCACACGCACAGAAATATCTACTGCAGTACGTGTATCAGTAAGTACAAGTGGTGATTCTATTCCCTTCCAAAATTCAAAATATGGAAAATATAGTGTAAATTCTTTATCATTTACTATAATGACACCTTTTCCCGGCATAAGACGAACGCGCGCAATTGCGGATTTTCTCCGCCCTACTGTTCGAATCATTTCTTTTGACGCAACTGGTGTATGTTGCTCAACTTCTTTTTTTATTTTATGTACTCGCGGAGCAACTGGTTTTTTTGAAGTCGCTCGTGAAGCTGTTTTATGTGCTGGTGCATCTGCCATAGATACTCTTGAAATTAATTCTCAATCGTAAGCCGTGCCATCATTCCCTTTCGCAAGCGTGTCGCCGGAAGCATCTGAGAAACTGATCTGCGAAGAACATCTGCAGGATCTTTCTCGAAAAGTTCGGCATACTTTTTTGTTTTCATGCCACCCGGGTACCCAGAATAATGATAATACTTTTTTTGTTTTTCTTTTTGTCCTGTTACTTTCAATGCGCGGGCATGTTGAATAATTACAGTGTCTCCGCTATCAATATGTCGCTGATATATTGCTTTATTTTTTCCCTGCAAAAGTATGGAAATACGAGTTGCTAAACGGCCCAAAGTCTGTCCGGTTGCATCAATAGTATGCGTTTTTCTCTGGAGAACTGTCTTCATATACTGTTATTCTTTTATAAATTCAATCAACGCAACGCGCGCGCCATCTCCTTGACGAACTCCTAATTTTGTCAGACGTGTGTATCCGCCGGGGCGAGTTGCATACCGCGGTCCGTATACTTCCAAAACTTTTTTTACAGCGTTTTCAATAGGTAAAACTTTCATGAGTTCACGGCGTGCAGCAAGTGTATTCTTTTTTCCTTTTGTAATAAGCCGTTCAACGTACGGACGCAACACTTTTGCCTTTGCTTCTGTTGTCCGTATTTTTTCATAAATAATCAACTGCGCCGCAAGGTTTTTTAATAATGCGCGGCGTGGTCCGGCTTTTCTATCTAATGTTTTTTTTGCTTTTCTATGTCGCATACGTTATGCCATGTATTATGCTCCTTTTTTAGGACGTCCTCTTTTTTTTGGAGCTTTTTCTTCTCCTTCTTCTTCAGTCTCTTCCTCTTCAATAGATTCTTCTGGTGTAGTGGTTTCTCCTTGAAATTCTTCGGCGCTCATCAATGGTTCTTCTAATTCTTTCTCCTCTTCTAACGGTGAACCACTTGCAGATGCATGTACTACAGCAAAATGATCTACAAGAGTCTTACTTGCTTCTTCTACTGCCTCTTGACCAGTAATACTGCCATCTGTTTCTATGGTCATGATAACCTTGTCATAGTTTGTCATTTGTCCAACGCGTACATTTTCTATGTGAAATCCTACATTGCGCATAGGGGTAAACAGCGCGTCAATGGCAATGGTGCCAATTTCAAGTTTTTCTTTTTCTCGTGCTTCTGTAGGTAAATATCCACGACCACGGCGTACAGATAACTCAATTTCTACTTGCGCATTTTTATTGGTTAGTGAACAAATATAGCTTTCCGGGTTTGCAACTTCTGCGTCGCTGTTTGACTCAATATCTGCGCCTGTTACTTCTTTTTCTCCTTTTGCGCGAAGCACAAGCCGAACAGTTTCATCGGTATGTACTTTAAACCGAAGTTTCTTGATATTCAAAATAATATCAACAACATCTTCCTTAACATATGAGATGGTTGAGAATTCATGAAGTACGCCTTTAATTTTCACCGCAACCACTGCTCCTCCCACAAGAGATGAAAGCAGTACACGGCGTAAGGCATTTCCAATGGTATTGCCATAACCAGGAAACAACGGCTCTATAGTAGCGATAGTTTCATTTGGCCGTTCTCCGGGTTGGAAATCAATTTTTGTAGGAAGAGGGATTCGTTCCATACATGAAAAATATATGAGTGATAAAATTATCGTGAATAGAATTCAATAATGAGTTTCATGTCAAATACTGTCTGTGTATCTTCTGCTTTTGGTGCTGCTGCAATTTTTGCTTCAAATTTTCCGTGTTCTGCATACAGCCATACAGGAAGTGTGTTTTTTTCAAGCCGTGGCAGAATTGTTTTAAAGGTCTTTTTATCTTGTGCTCCTGGTTTTAATGTCAATACTTCTCCTACACGCACTTGATATGATGGGATCGTTACCTTTTTTCCGTTTATTTGAATAAATCCGTGACCTACAAACTGCCGTGCTTCATCGTGTGAACGCGCCCAACCCAAACGATATACTACATTATCTAAACGCATTTCCAAAAGCTGAAGCATAATCTCTGCGGTATTTCCAACTTTTTTTCCTGCTTTTTGATAATACCCCTGTAATTGCTTTTCTGAAATTTTATAGAAAATTCGTGCTTTTTGTTTTTCTCGCAATTGAATGCCAAATGGTGTTAACCGTGGTTTGGAAACTTTTGCACCTTGCACGCCTGGTGGATAATTACGTTTTACAATTTCACATTTAGTGGTAAAACAACGATCACCTTTTAAAAATAGTTTTGTACCTGCCCTGCGGCACATGCGACATTTTGGGCCAATAGCTTTTGCCATAATTATACTCTTCGAACTTTCGGTGGCCGACATCCGTTATGCGGAATTGGGGTCACATCCTTAATTGAAGTAACATTCAGTCCATTCGCGTTTAGTGCGCGAATTGCAGCTTCACGTCCAGATCCAACACCTCGAACAAATACCGAGACATCAGTTAATCCATATTGCCGTACTTTATCTGCTGCATCTTTTACAATAACAGATGATGCGTATGGTGTTGATTTTTTTGGACCGCGAAATCCAACTGTCCCTGCCGACGACCCTGCAAGTACATTTCCATTAAGATCAGTAAATGTCACAATAGTATTATTGTATGTTGCGCGAATAAATGCTTTTCCCAAGGGAACCTGACGGATGGTTTTCCGCTTTTTTCCTATTCGTTTTGCGCTTGATTTTTTTTCTGACGCTCCTGTTACTGGTACAGAAGGTGCTGATGAAATATGTTCTTCAGTCATACTATTTATGTCTTTGTAAGTGCTCGTTTACCGGACATCATGGTTCTTCGTACATTACCACGCACGGTTCGTGAATTTGTTTTTGTTCGCTGTCCGTGTACCGGAAGGTTTTTAACATGCCGTGTACCGCGATAAGAACTGATTTCTTTCTGATGCTTAATATTCCCCATGATTTCTCTGCGCAAGTCTCCTTCTACTTTCCAATTTTTTTCAATCATTTCACGCAAACGATATACTTCTTGCTCTGTAAGATCTTTAGTGCGTTTATCTCCATCAATACCTGTTTCTGTTAATATGATGCGAGCACGACTTAAACCAATGCCGTATAAATACGGTAATGCATATTCAATTTTTTTATTTTGAGGCAATACTGCCCCTGCAATACGTACAACTGCCATACTTATCCTTGTCTCTGTTTATGTTTTGGATTTTTACAAATAACACACACCCGCTTTTTTCTACGGACTGTGCGGCATGATGGACAAATTTTCTTAACTGATGCTTGAACTTTCATACGTTAATATCTAAACACAACTCTCCCCTTTGTAAGGTCATACGGGGTCATCTGAACCTTTACCTTATCTCCTGGAAGCAACCGAATCTTATTCATGCGCATTTTTCCTGACAAATGACCAAGTATCTGATGGCCGTTATCAAGTTGTATTTGGAACATTGCTGCTGGAAGAAGTTCACTTACGGTTCCGTCCGCTTCAATGAAATCTTTTCCCTGCTCCGTGTTCTCATTCATAGGATGGATAAAAAAATAATAATCACCTGCCTAAACAGAGGATTATATCCCTAAAACGTTAGTAGTATAACACTCTCGTAGAATAATGCAAGGGTCTTACTATTTATGAACAAAAGTAGTATATCACAGGAAATAAAACCATGCAAGAGCCTATATCCGGCCCTTTTTTTGAGCTACTAAAAATGCTAATTTTTCAGCAGCTTTTTCCAGAGAAAGCTCGTACATTTCAGAAAAAATCTGCTCACGAGTGTATCCTTTTTCATCTCGCAAATCATTTGCATTTCGAATTATCTGACCAAATAATATCCCGTGGGATGCTTTAGGATGAGGGGCATATCCCAAAGCAATCAAATCTTTTCCTCGAATAATATCCACTGGTTTGCTTTCTTCCACACCAAGAATGCGTGCTTTATTTAAAAGCCATTCCCGTGGAGGATATGTATCTGGAATAAGAAGTTGTCCTGGATCTTCTGCGTCTATATATGGTCCTCTCCCCAAATGATCTGCTTCTGCTACCAAAAGAAGTTCCCGGATAGTCGCCGGGTGAATGCGTGCGGCAAGCCTCCGAATAGCTCCATCACTCACTGGCGTTCCTTTGATTGTTTCGTCAATATATAAAAGTCCTGGTGCAAGATGATTTTTTACAAGCTTTACAACTTTATCTTGTATAGAGCCTTCAAGGCCAAGTTTTGCAAGAAATGATCGCGTTGGTTCTTCCCCTGCTACATCATGCGCATGGGAGCGAATACGGCCATCCTTAAATTCCGTTGTACTTGGCTTTCCAATATCATGACAAAGTGCCGCCGCAATAACAGCAAATGCCTGATGTTCATCTAGTCCTTCGCTCCGCGCAATTTTTGCAGCTTCATCTACAGCCATAAGTGTATGCACCCAAACATCCCCTTCTGGATGCCATTCCGGTTCTTGTGGTGTTTTTGCCATAGGCGGAAATTCCGGATGAATGACATGAAAAACACCTAACGTCATCCCGGCCATAAGACCTAAAGATGGTTTTTCTGCGCGTGTCAGGAGTTTACGCCACTCTTCCAAAAGCCGTGCAGGTGGCAATTCTTTAAGATGAAGCGCTGTTCGCCGCATGACCCATGCAGTTTGATGATCCACCCACATGCCAAATCGCGCAATAAATTGCAATCCACGCATCACGCGCAATGGATCGTCTTGAAATAGTTTTTTATCTGTTACACATAACCTACGACTCTGAAGATCTTTTATGCCACCGTAATAATCAAAAATTTCACCGGTGAGCGGATCTGCGGCTAAAGCATTTATAGTAAAATCTCTTCGCTTTGCGGCATCTTGTATGCTCATATTTGGATCTGCCTTTACATCAAATCCCTTATGCCCTTCTCCTGTTTTTGAATCAACTCGCGGCAAAGAAACATCAACATCCATGCCATTGCCCAACATGATCTTTAAAATACCAAACGCTTTTCCTACTTCTGAAACTTTTCCAGGAGCACATGTTTTTACAATTTCTTCAAGCTGAGACGCAGGAATGCCGTATACTTCTACATCAAAATCCTTTGGAATCTTTTTGAGGAATGTATCGCGGACACATCCACCTACAAAAAGCGCTCGTCCACCTGCTTGCTGGATTGCTTTGCATACTTCAAGCGCCATACGAAATGCCTGTTCGTGCATATCAAGGCCATTTTTTTGGAATAACTCAAAAAAATCCTCTGGAGAGGGATATCGCTCTGCCTTAATTTTTTCTCGTACCGGAAGCCGTGAAAATGGCTCAATTTTTTTATAGTCGCCTATCATATATAGCTATTGTACAATCGCTCGAATTCTACGCACGCCGGCACTGCATGCTTCTTCTTTTATTATCTTTATTGTACCAATTTCTCCGGTATGCGTCACATGCGGTCCGCCACAGAATTCCTTTGATACTGCGTCTTCCAGAGAATTTCCAATATAATACACTTTTACGTTATCCGGATATTTTTCTTTAAAGAAAAATAGTGCACCTGTTTTTTCTGCATCTTGTTTAGAAAGCTCTACAAATGACACCGGCAAATCTTTTTGCACGATATCATTTGCGATAGTTTCTATTTGTTGTATTTCTTCTCCTGTTAATTTTCTTCCAAATGAAAAATCAAAACGCGTGCGCTGGACAGTGATATCTGACCCTGCTTGATGTACTGTTTCTCCCAGTACTGCACGTAAAGCATAATGCAAAATATGCGTGGCAGTATGTAAGCGCGTAACGATACTAAGTTCTTCTTGGTTTGTAGCTTTTAATTCACCAGTATCCAAAAGCAAGCCATGTCCGCCGAATTTTTTCTCTAAACCAGTGCGTGATTTTTCTTGATGTTTTTTAAATTCCTCCTCAAATGCGCCGCGTGAAAGGTAACTAGCGCGCTCGCCTCCCATTTCCTTAATAATTTCATACGGCAAACCATAGCTTTCATACAGCATGAATGCCGTTTTGGCATCAATAGTAGTAAGTCTATTCAGTTCTTTGAGACCGTTTTTTACTGTTTTTAAAAATTTTGCGCGCTCAGTATCCCATTCGCCCAAAATAATATCAATATGAAGTTCTGGATGCCACTGATGATACTTCCCAATAATAATTGGAATAATATCTTTCACAAGATTGATGCGCTGTTCGCCCGCTAAGTGTTCAATGACAATAATTCTGCGCATAAGACGCCGCAAGATATATCCCCGCTCTTTATTTGATGGCCGCACGCCATCTGCAATAAGAAAGCACATAGCCCGTGCATGATCTGCAACAATGCGTTTTGATCGGTCATCCATATCCTCTGGTAATTGCGCAATACAGTCAGAAAAAAGATCTGTCTGAAAAATAGTTTCCGTATGTTGGACGCTCATAACAAGACGCTCTAGACCCATACCAGTATCAATGCCCGGCGTTTCAAGAGGTATAAGTTTAGCATGACCGGATTCCAGTTCTTCTCGTGATCCGCTGGAAAAAAACTGATTAAATACAATATTCCATACTTCAATATCTTGACCAAGTGCATTGCGACAATAAATTTCAGTGGTAGGCCCGCACGGCCCATTTGACCCTGTAGGGCCCCAAAAAACATCTTCCATGCCTTGTTCACGGATATCCTGCACGCCAAGTGAAGACCAAATCTGCCGCGATTCTTCATCTTTCGGAACTGCATCTGATCCTTTAAAAATACTGACGTATGATATGGACAATCCCATGACTTTAGTAATAAACTCGTGCGCCCATGTAATAGCTTCTTTTTTGAAATATCCGCCAAAAGAAAAATTTCCAAGCATTTCAAAAAATGTAAGGTGCGACTCATCTCCCACTTCATCAATATCTGATGTACGAAATGATTTTTGGATAGATACTGTGCTTTTTAACCCAAAATCCTTTAGTGTATCTGCCTCACCGGTATAGTATTTTTTAAACTGCTGCATGCCGGCTGTGGTCAGAAGTACAGATGGATCATCTGGAATTAAAGAAGAAGATGGTATCACAGCATGTCCGCGTTCTTTGAAAAAATCCAAAAATGCTTTTCTGATATCTTGTGAAGTCATAGGGTAAAACTGATAAAATTTTAAGAGGGTAGGAAGTTTTTTCTTTGCTTTGCCGGGAGGTTTATAAAAAATGAAGGAGCCAAACAGTAAAAATCAACTGTTTGAGCGATAGCGAGTTTTGATTTTTGCGTTGTGAGGCGACTATCATTTTGTAAACCGAAGGCACTGGCAAAGAAAATACTTCCTATCCCCTTATATAGTTCATAGCATACCGCCCCTTTCCAAAAATATCAAGAAATAAAAAAGACCGGGGTGATTTTTTTTCACATACCGACCTTGTTATGTTATTTCATTGTTACATGCGCTCGACATAGCCCTCCTTGAGCCAGTCAAACAAAAATCCCTTATCAAAGATTTGCACAATCTTCTCCACACTACTTCCCAAGCGCGTACCCAAGGGAACATTGAGGATTGATTTCGGAGAATCTCCGTAGTACCAGGAAAATCGATCAGTTCCATTTAAGACTTTTAGCGCCTTTGTCTGCGCACGAAGAAAGTCAATGGTAGCTGCAGTCATTGCCGGGTATGCAGAGAAAAGATCACCCCTGCCAACTTTCCCAAGCACTATTGCAAATGGCAGTTTGCGAATCATGCCAAGAACATACGAGCTTTGCATTTGCGTGCGTTGAGCATGCCATGGCCGCACTCGCTCAAGGTCACTCACCGCAACCTCATGAAACGGTGTTGCCACAAACACATCATCACACACCTCTGCGGCGCGCTTCATACGCTCCTGGAATTCTTGAGGAATGACTTCCCCGTTGTATCTATCCATGGAGCGACAAACGCGATTGAATACCTGGACCATATCTCGCCATTGCTGGTTTGGAAATGCGTCACAGATACTTTGCAAGGCAGGATGAAAAAGATTCTTTTTCTTTTGCGCCTCTTCAGTGAGTGGACACTTACAGGTAGAGTGATAATCCTCTCTTGTTTTGTACGCATACAAAACTGGTGTTGCAGTGAGAAAATCCGGCACGTACCTCAATGGCAATGCCAACGTGGTTTTCGTGTCTAGAAGATCCTGTACAAGACCGGAAAATCTCTGGCCGGCCTGCAGACGGAATTCATTGAGAGATGTACGCGCTGATTCCTGATTCGGAATTGCCACTCCGAGCGAAAATAGGCCGTTAAGCGGCAGATTTTTCATAACCAGCTGTACGTACTGTGCCGGAATGGTTGTATTTCCGCCCCCCGGTAAGAGGGATTCTTTTTGGTAGTGGTCCTGGTGAGCGATGGTTTGCCGAGGAGTAAGGGTGTCTTCTCGTCCGTGTCTCATGTCCTCTATCTCCTTTTGTAAAAGGACGTATGGCGCAGACCTTACCACGTTAGCTTATTTGTGTCAAATCATTGGGGGTATTGTTTATTTTTAAAATAAAAAAGCCAGATACCGCTATGGCTCTGGCATATTATAATAATCTACTCCGTTACCTGTTGTGCTTGTGTTTGAGGTACGGACTCGTGAGATTCAGAAAAAGAAGAAACATCGCGCCCAAGGAAAGAATTCAGCTCTTTTTGCACCACGCGATCATCTTCTTTCACGGAATGGATAGTTCCGGCAAACAACAGAAGCCGCTTATCCAGCTCTGCGTGACCATCGTCTGAAATGAGCGCCATGCGCACATCGGATTCCACTTCATCTAGAAATCCAAGAATATTGCTGATTTGCGTTTCTGTATTTGCGAGATCTTCCTTGAATCTCTGCATGTCTGCAACGGTTCCGCTGTGAAGCTGGCGCATGACTTCTGAAGAGAGATTTTTCTCATGCCTCTTAATAATGCGCTCGGTAACTACAATGTTCTGCTGAAGTGTCTTCCTGCGCACCAATAAACTATTCAGTGCAGTAATGCCAACAGAACATATCTGATCACGCATGTCAGATCACTGCACGCCGGGCATGAGCCGAATCAACTGAGATACTCGTTTCTTTGCGTACCTGCGAACAAGCGCGTCGCGCTTCATGAAGCGGGCATATGCTGTAGTTGCAAACTCTTTGGTGCGAGCTATGAGCCGAGCACAGAAATTCCATGCTTCATCACGGTTTTCTTGCGTTTCAGATAGATTTCTATGTATCCACATTCCTGCAATGCTAAGTATTGTAACCAATGCCGTGACCATAAGCTGAACTAGCCAGCCATGAATAGAAGCACCACCCCAGCATACAAAAATATCTACTACCAGTGCTATGAAAAGAAAAAATGCAAAACCAATTTCTTCATCTAGATCTCTTTTAATAATTTCACTAAAACCAAGGATTCCTACTAAAAGAAAAAGCGTAAGAAAACTCGCCGCGAGAATCGCGAGAATACTCCATATCATCACGAAAACTCCTTTCAAAGAACGTCAAAATGCTATCTGGCTTTATACCATATTTCACGATTTTTGTCAAACGATGATACCCCCGCCGAGCATAGTAGATCCTTTATAAAACACAATTGCCTGGCCAGAAGTGATTGCGCGCTGGGGTTTTGAAAATGTGACGTGGAGCTTATATATTCCCACCTTCGCGGAGATGACATCTATTCTACATGTCTGCAACTGCTGGCGATAGCGAATGCGCGCTTTACAGGTGAATGGCATTTCTGGCACTTTGCCAGATATCCAGTTTACTTTTTTCGCCATGAGTTTTTTTTTAAAAAGTGCCGGGTGATGTTCTCCACGCGCAACAATAAGCGTATTTTTTTTCATATCAATAGCCGCCACATAATATGGCACATCTCCGCCCGGCAAGCCAAGACCATGCCGCTGGCCAATAGTATAATATGCCGATCCCTGATGCCTACCAATCACTTTTCCCTCTGTTGTTACTACCGGACCTTCATGAGGAGGAATACGGCTGCGTAAAAATTCCCGCATAGGAATATCTCCCACAAAACAAATTCCTTGACTATCTTTCTTGTTCCAATTTGGCAATTTCATTTTTTTTGCCAAAGCACGAACTTGAGGTTTTGTATAACCCCCAAGCGGAAATAAACAATATTGAAGTTGTTTTTGCGTAAGCGAATAAAGAAAATAACTTTGATCTTTATTTGTGTCTTTTGCAATAGTAAGAGTATATAGCACGTGTGTGGACGGAAGTGTGTGCTCCTTGTCGCAAATTAGCGAAGCGGCCGGGCAGGGTTCTGGCCAAAGGCCAGAGAGACCACGAGATACTTTAGTGAGCGAGCGCGCTGGGCGAGCGAACGGCGGCAAGGGATACACACTTCCGTCCCCTATTCTGTACTCTCGCTTTTTTACATAATGCCCTGCTGCAATAAAATCAGCTTTATGTTTTTTTGCTTGCGCTAAAAATGCGCCAAACTTTACATACGTATTACACATGCAATCCGGGTTTGGCGTATGGCCAGCACGATATTCTTTAAATAAATATTCTACTACTTTTTTATGGTAAATATTTCTAAAATCCCAGACTTCAAATGGTATGCCAAGTGCCTGCGCAGCTGCCTGCGCTGATTCCCTATCTTCTGTTTGTGAGCACTGCATGAGCGATGCGTATTTGGGGTCTATATCAAATAGCTCAAACTGGCGCATGAATACACCGTACACATCATATCCTTGATTTTTTAGCAATCCAGCAGCAACAGAAGAATCTACGCCGCCAGACATAGCCACGAAAACTTTTTTATTTTTTTTCATTTTACTCATCTTTTTTCTCCTGATATTCATGCATATGAAATAACACCCAGTTTTTTACTTTTTCCGGCATATCCTCTTTGAGAGTGCTAAATTGATGCCTAAAAAAATACGTATGCAAATCTTTTATCATGTCCTCCGGAAGTTCTTGCGGAAAAGATGCATCTGCCCTGTGCAAATCACGCAATGTTTCCTCAAGTTGTTTTTTTGATGCTTCTACAACTTCTGGTGTGTCAAAAACATGCTTCATGATGCGGCTTAATTCACTCATATTATTATGTTTTATAAGGTTCTAAAAGTTTTTCAAATACTTCTTCCCCTTTTTCATTTCCAAGCCCTTGAATAAATTCTCTTTGTAACTTTATGAGGAGTTTAATATTTTGTTCATTCACTCCACCATATCCTTTTTGTTGTAAACGATTCATTTCTTTTCTAAATTGTTCTTCCATGTCTTTTTGAATTGCATGAAGCTCTCCTTCTATTGCATCACATGAAATAGCTCCGGCATCTTTTCGTATCAAAACAGAATCTTGTTCTTGTTGAGCTACCGCATAGTTATTAAGATGAAGCTTTTGTATGCGTGATTCATAGGTTTTCTGAAGGTATTGTGGAAGACATTGCGTATCAAGGCGCACTGCGTGTAATGCGCGTTCAATATTCTTTGCGCGATCCACTCCTTGTTCTGCACGCTGTTGTGCCGCAAGATGTTCTTGCTTTACCTGAAGACTAGACATATTTTGTGAAGACCGCTCACTCAAACCAACAACAGATTTTACCACACGCGATCCGGTTTTTTCCCGTAATGCAAGAAGAAGTGCGTCGTTTACATGTGTGCTATCCATAGCAAGAATTGCCTCATCTCCACCTACACACATCAATGGCCGATCATGCGATCCGGTCATTGATTGGCATATATCAGTTACTGTCTGGCGAAATTGACGCATTTGACGTGTTGTTTCATCTCCTGCAATCATGCTTGCTTCTTTAAATGTTATTTCTTTTCGTCCAACACGTTGAAGTAAAACATCAAATTCTTGAAGAAGCCGTGGCCCAACATCTAAAACGTCCATACTTACGTATGTACAATTTTGTATAGCAAGCGCTTTTCATGAAATTCTGCGGCAGATGTACATGTCTGATCTTTTGCTTCTGATTTTAAAATATGAGCAATCTCTTTTTGATCATCTAGCGGCATGGGGCGGCCGGCGCGCAATACTTCTATTGCATCTGTTTGAAACTGAACACGAGATTGAAGTATTTTTCCGGTTCCATACACAGCCTCTTCACCTTTAAGTTCTTCGTGAACAAACGGCTTTATAACATCAAGAATATTAATAAACTTAATATAACCTTGAATATCCTTAAAAATTTGAGCATCTTCTGTATTGGGAGTAAATTTTCCTTTTCTAATATCGCGAATAAGCTCAAGATTCATTTGCAGCATACCGTCTGGCCGTGTTTCCATAATAGGAAACGAGTGTCCTTGATTGTCGCGAATGTTTTTTAAATCCACAAGTGCGCCACGTGTATTGCGCTGAATAAATGTTTCGCGTAATACACCGATACGATCAACATATTCCATAATACGCTGTTGTTCTGTATCACTATCAAGACCACACATTCCTTTTCCGCGCTCTTCTCGTGCAACAATTGCGCCTTTCATACTTTGAGTAATGGCCGTTTCAACATGAGAATAATCACCTTGTTTTTCTTGCGCACGCACATGGCTTGTCCCAAATGTCATCTGATAACTTGTCTCGGGATTTTTTAATAAAGTCCCAAGCTGATCAATGGCTTGTATTTTTTTCTCATCTCCGCCTCGCCGTGTTTCCTTTCGTGCGTCATGAAGCATATCTATAATACGTTCATTCACCAAACGATTTGCTTCTTGCACTAATGATGTAACCTTTTTTGTGTCATATGCAGATCCCTGAGGAATTTTGATATACGCATCTTTATATCCTTGCCCAAGCATCGTAAGTCCGGCGGATTCCATAACTTCTCGCAGAGCTTCTTGCCTATATGCAATAATAAGATCGGTCTTTTGCGGACCAAATACAACATCATTAAAATGCTTCACACTTACATGTGCGTCATTGGGCACCAATACAGATACGAGCGTATCATTCGGTTGCAGTTCATGAAGTATTTTTTGCCACCCGCGCTGTTCAATACTTGATGCAAGCGTTTCGCGTTCTTCTACGGAAAGCTCACTTCCATTTTCAAGCTTTTCAATACATGCGGCAAGATGCAAATGACTATCAAGCTCTTTGATTTGTTCAGCAAATTTAATACGCGGTTCATGTTCCTCTTTTTTTTCTGTACGTTTTTTTTCAAAAAGATCCAAAAGCGACTGTGGGATTTTATATGATGTTTTTTCCCATGCAGAAAGCGCTTTTTGGTGAAGCGCATGTTCCCGTGCGGATGCAGTATGCACCGCCTCTTCAACTGTGCGGACAATTTTTTTACCGGCTGTTCTTGGTTTTTTAGGAGGAAACTTCTTTTCCTCTTCAAGAATAGCTGATGATAGTTCTGGGGATTTTCTTGCCATATCGTTTTATGATGTATGTGGCACTGCATGACATGCACGGCATCGTGCTTGATATTCTTCATCCCCTACTAAAATCTGTTCACTTTCATACGGCGCTGGTTTCCAATCAATAAGCCGCTGAGTCATAGTAGCACGGCCGCCACAAATCATGCATACTGCATCAAGTTTTAAAATAGTATCCGCTACTGCCATAAGAAGCGGCATGGATCCAAATGGTTCGCCGCGAAAATCCATATCAAGACCAGACAAAATAATATGCTTACCGTTATTTCGCAATTCTTGTGCAACAAAAAAAATTGATTCATCAAAAAAATGCGCCTCATCAACACCAACAACATCATATCCTTCACTGCGCGCTACCATGTCTCGGGCACATGAAATGGGGAATGCAGAAAATGCAGTACCGTTTCTACTTACTGCTTCTGCGCCACGATTCCATCGCATATCCAGCAATGGCTTACATACTACTACTTTTTTCTTTGCAATCGCAAGACGCTTTAATCTGCGAATAAGCTCTTCGCTTTTTCCTGAAAACATGCACCCAACAATCGCTTCAATTGTTCCTTGTGCCATACTTACTCAATTTCTTCTTTTTTTTCTTTGATAAACGCAAACCATTCTTCTGTAATATCTATCAACGCCTGGAACGGCAATTCAATCAACACGTCAAAAATAAAGACAAATACATTAATACGAGAAATATTAAAAGAAAGCCAGCGGCCAACTAATACAATTGGCAAAAAAAATGGATCCAAAAATGCCATAAGTACATTCGGCTTTTTATAAACCATTACATACTCCCGCACTGACTGCCGAATACTAACACCAAAAAATGTTACTAGCGATAAGAAGAGAAAGAAAATAACACCACTCACAATATTAAAATGCAGAGCGCGCAACACCCATGCAATAGCTCCAAATGAAACAACAAAAAGCGCAAGATACAGTACAGTAAAAATAAATGGCAAAATAATCCGTTTTTTCTTAATTGGTAATCGCTGAACTGTAAATACATTTTTTTGCTCATCTGTATAGACAATCTCTTTTACCGCCCGAAGAATTTTTGCGGTATTTTCTGCGCCGGGAAGTTTTGCGGAAAGCGTAATCCATAATAACAATGCAGGAGGAAAAATAATATTTATAATAAGCGGTACGCTATTGATATGGTGAATAGTAAATAAATCGTACGGAAGCTCCACGCCAAGGCCAAGAAGCATTTTTGTAAGAAAGATATATACGAATACACGAATACTCCTGCCATACAGCCGTTTTCGCTGGCTTGTATATAGCTGTTCGCATAACTTTTTAATCTGTTCTTCAAGTTCATCTGGATCATCTAGAATGCTTTTTGATTTACTTCTAATGATGGTATGCAATAAAATAAACGCAATGCGATATCGCCGTAAAAATGGAAGGAGTTTTTTATTATGCGGATGACGAATGATATCACTGATTCTTTTTTGCAAGTTAAAAAAATTCTTTGCAAAGTCTTTTGCGTCAGCCTCTGCCGGATGCGTGCACGCAACATATAACTGCTTTAAAAGAAAATACCGCAAACGGTCTGCGTCTGGCCGTAAAAGCACACGGTAACATGCCACAAAAATTTGTGTTTTGCGTATCTTTTCATCTATATCAAAATCAGCTGGAACAAGATCTGATTCACAGATATCATACATGAGCTTTACTAATGCCTCTTCTTGCACCATTGGCGCAAGATGTTCATCAATAGCGCATGCGGCATAGGAAATAAGCGCGTCTTTTTCTTTATCGGAAAAATCAGGATTTTGTGTAAGCGCATCAACTGCACCAATATAGAATCCTAAAATATAAGATACTTCTTTTACTTTACTATACGGAATTTTTCCATTGGGAAAATAACGGGAACGAACAAGTTCTTTTAACAACGATAATGCAACATCTTCATATGAATCTTGTACAATTAATCTGCGATTGATAATTCGCCGAATTGCATTTTGGCGAATAAGATGCTCATCCTGATAATCAACAACATTACGTAGTTTTTCATAATAAAAAGCAACCGCGCCAACCGCCTCATTCACGGCAATGTGTGGTTCATCTGCTGAAATAGATTCTTGAAATTCTTTGCTTTTGAGGTATGCACTGATTTTGTCTGAGATATTCATACTATTGCAATGGCTGCTGCTTGGTATGTGTAAATGATACGGGTTTTTTCTTTGTCAATTCTTTAAGCGAAACAGAGGGTCCGGCAGGCATTGCCGGCGCTGGCGCGGGGCGAGGTAATGCGGGTCTTTGGCGGGTAGGCATTGTTGGCAGTGGAGATTTTCCCGCATTTCTCTGTTCCTTTACTTTTGTAAAACAATCGTCGCAATACACCGGCCGTACGCCATCTGGCTGAAAATTTAACATGACACGCGTGCCGCAATTTGAACATTGCGCTTCATATATTTTTTTTGCGTCTGATTTTATAGTTTTCTTTTTTGCGCCAGCAGATGACTCTTCGTGCATTTCTGTAAATGCCTGTGACCATCGCGCAATCTTATCTTCTACAATTTCTCGCTTTGTTGAAAATCGTTCACGGCTGGCTGCAATAATCTTTTCTTCATTTCCTGTTTTTTCTTCTGCAAACAATGGAGGAAGGCCGTGCGCGGAAAATGGATCAGACACAAGCCCGTCAATCATCAACTTAATGTAAAAATGAAACTTAGGCAAATTAACAAGATCTTCTTGTGTCAAACGAGGCGTAAATTCTTTTTCTAAAAATTCCGCATCTGCCGCGCCAACACGATATACCACCATAGTGCCCACATTTCCAAAAATCGCACCTCGCACTTTTTCGTCAGTAATCTGTTCAATATACTGATGCGCAACAGTTAAGGCAAGCCGATATTTTCTGGCTTCAGAAAGAATATTTGCAAAACTTTCAGTTGCAAAATTTTGAAACTCATCTACATACAGAAAAAAATCATTGCGCTCTTCTTCTGGGATATCTATGCGCTCCATAGCAGACATTTGAATTTTTGTAATGAGCATGCCTCCCAATAAACGGCTATTATCTTCCCCAATTCTTCCTTTTGATAAATTCATAAGAAGAATTTTTTTTGTATCCATGATATCCCGAATATTGACACTTGATTTTACTTGTCCTACAATATTTCTGATCATTGCCGCAGACAAAAATTGCCCTACTTTATTTTGAATTGGCGCAACAGCTTCATTTGCATATTTCTCTTGCCATTTTGCAAAATCATTCACCCAAAACGCTCGCACAATAGGATCTTTCACGCGTTCAAGCACTTTTTGGCGGTATGCTTTATCTGAAAGCATACGATTTACTCCAAGCATAGTACTTCCCGGATAATCCAAAAGCGCAAGAATAGTGTTATTAAGAATATATTCCATACGCGCGCTCCAAACATCCGGCCAAATCTTTTTAAACACACCCATAAGACCTGACGACACCAAGTGTTTATATTTTTCATCAACAGTTTCAAGAATATTAAATGCAACCGGATATTCCATGTCCGCCGGATTTACATATACCACATCATTAATACGGTATGAAGGAATATATTTTAAAATTTTTTCTACAAGTTCGCCATGTGGATCTACCACGCCAATACCCTTACCATCTCGTATGTCCTCTATAATCATATTTTCCAGAGTGGTAGATTTTCCAGTACCGGTTTTTCCTATAATATACATGTGCCTGCGCCGGTCATCTAACTTAATGCCAAACCTGCGGCGCTGACTGCGAAAGTCAGTTTCTCCTACTGCTGTTATATCGCTTATATTTTTTTCCATACAATACACATACTATATAAATGGAATATTTTCCGGTAACTCTTGCTCTGCTTCTTGAGCAGATTCTTCTTTTCGCATACGTTCAAATCGTTTGAGTATTGGCTTTTCTCTTTGTGGTAAGCCAGCCGGCGGCTCTGCTTTTTTACTTGTTGCTTTACTGAGGAGCGGGGCTTGCGTCTCTTTGAGTGGGAAATGCCAGATGGTTGCAAGCTCTTCAGTATTTAAAATATAAGGATACCTTCCACGACCAGAGGAACGAAAATAATATCCAAGATAAAGAAGATTTTGCCGCCATGCTATTCTTTGTTTTACAAAAAAATAATTCGCTGCGGTTTTTGTATATTTATCCATGGAAAATCCATTCATATCAAGCGTATTGAATTGTTTGAGCGCTCCAATGACACCTGCCATGGCATGCGGTCTATTAAATATTTCCCGCGGGGCAATATACATAACACGAATTTTTGCCTTAAATCCCGATTTAGACGCCTTCATCTGAATTTGTTCTATAACGCTTTTTTCTCCCGGAGAAAGATGTTGCATAAGTGTTGGTGGTGCAGCGGCGGCAGCTGATGCAGTTGCAGTAGCTCCACCCGGCAGACGGCCTGGCGTAAGCGCTGTTCCAACAGTTTCAATAAAGACATCAGCAGTTCCAGATATAACATCGTGTAATATATTTGATTTTGCTGTCACTTGTTTTCCAATAAGTTTATTTACTGTTGCAATACTTTGCTCTCGCCATTTTTCATCCACGGGAGTAATAGGGATTTGAATAAAAATTTGCTCATCTTGGCGCAATGATCCCATAAATTCCAAAAGCGATGCTAGAGGATCTTTAAATGTCTGCGTGAGTTTATCTTCAAAGGCCGTATATGTCTTGATGGGATACTCTTCTCCTCGTGAGAGTGCGAATTCTGTTCCCCACATTTCATATTTTTCATTTGGCCATACAGAAGGAATTTCATTAGCATAATCTACTGCCTCTGTAATCTCCGCATCTGGATATTGCGCAAATGTTGCTGCCTCAAAGACAGTGCGATATTTTACCGGCACACGTACATAATACTGTACATTTCCTCCTCTACTCACAATCTCGCATGCAAAATTTTCTTGTACTTTTCCTTTCCAATATCGATCCCATAACGTCCCCTTGCCGCCCATCATGCCGTGCATATGGGCAAAAATATTTTCAGCGGCTTTTGGTGTCTGTTCTGTAAGTTTTGGCACATGAATAGCTAAAAGCACATAAGGAATAGCGCCATAGTATCCTTTTTGTATTTCAAAAAGCCATAATGTCCAAAGCCCTCGTATCATGACAATAAAAAAAATAAACCAGCCTCCATGCGTAAAGGCAAACCACATAGAGGAAAAAGGATTCTCAGATGAAATTCCTTCTAAAAAATATTGTAAAAAATCCGGTGATCCTATTGTTTCCATACAATGTATAGTATAGCAGAAAAACGTGAAAAAATCAAGCACAAATCAAAAAAGACTTCCTTTAAAAGGAAGTCTTTTATCTTATTTCACTGACTATGCTCGCTTTTTCAATGACGCAAGATGCCACGCCACTAAAAGCGGTGATGCAACAAAGATAGAAGAATAGGTTCCTACACCAATACCAAAGATAAGCGCAAGCGCAAATGTTTTAAGCGTATCTCCGCCCAAGAAATACAATGCGAGAAGTACGAGAAGCACGGTAAAAGATGTATTAATAGAGCGAACGATTGTTTCGTTAAGGGATTTATTTACAATCTCTTCAAATTGACCACGATACTTAAGAAGATTTTCTCTGATTCTATCAAAAATAACGATAGTATCATGCACAGAAAATCCCAAAACAGTCAAAAATGCAGGAATAAATGAACTTGTTACCTCAATGCCTGCAAAGTGGCCAAGTATTGCAAAAATGCCGAGTACAAAAATAAGATCATGCAGTAGTGCAAGAATTGCAGAAACGCCATATTTCCATGATGCAACAGGATACGATACTTTGCGAAATGCATACGTAATGTATGCCATAATCATAAGTAAGGCCACAACAAGCGCCCAAATGGATTTTGTTTTTAATTCTTCTCCAATAACCGGACCAATAGATTCAAATGATTTTTCAATAAAATTCTCATCTTCTTTTTTAAATTCCGTAAGTATCTTTTGATGGGTATCTTCACTTATTGCAGAAAAACGAAACATAGCGCCATGATCTCCGGCAAGCTTAACTTCATATTCTTTTATACCAACAGATTCAACTTTTTGTTTCAATACTTCAACAGCCGGACGTGGCGTGGTATACACAATCTCTAAAAGGCTGCCACCGGTAAAATCAATGCCGAGCCGCAATTGCCAAAGGAAAAGTGCAACAATTCCTGCTACTGCCATGGATCCTGCAATTGTCAGAAAAAGAGTTTTTTTAGGAATGATCTGAAGTGTCATAAATGAATAGGAAGTTAGTTAGAGATTATGTTTTCGATTTTTCTTTTCCGCAAAAGAACCAGAGATTCTTAGAGATTTTCCATCCAGCAACAAGCTTTAGTGTAATTCGTGTAATCACAATTGCAGAAAACATACTCAAAAGAATACCAAGGGCCAAGGTTAGTGCAAATCCCTTAATAAGACTTGTAGAAAACCAAAAGAGAATACCACAGGTGATAAGTGAAGAAATATTACTATCACGAATAGATGTCCATGCGCGTTTAAATCCATCCTTTACAGCTCCGTCTAATGATTTTCCCCACCGCAACTCTTCTTTCATGCGTTCAAAAATGAGAATATTTGCATCTACTGCCATACCAATAGACAGGATAAATCCGGCAATACCTGCAAGTGTCAGCGTTACCGGCAAAAGCTTAAAGAGCGCGAGTACGAGCATCGTATAGATACATAATGCAAGTACCGCCAACACGCCCGGTAACCGATAAAAACCAATCATAAATAGTGCAACCAAGAGAAATCCTATAAGTCCCGCTTTAAGACTTTTTACTAATGATTCATTCCCTAAGCTTGCACCAACAGTCTGCTGACTAATAAGCGTAATTGGCACTGGTAATGCACCAGTGTTGAGATTTTGTGCAAGTTTCTTTGCCTCTTGCGTAGTAAAGTCTCCGTTAATTACGGCACTGCCGTCTGTAATTGCTTGTTTCACATTTGGCGTACTGATTGCCTGGCCATCAAGAAATATAGCAACCGGCTTGCCAACATTTCGCGTGGTTATCTCACCAAAAAGTTTCTTTCCATCATCATTAAACTCAAGACCAACTTCCGGAAGTTGGGTATTGGGATCAAAACGCACATAGGCACGCTTAAGATCTTTCCCGGTAAGGCCTGTATTTTTCCATTGCGTATCTTGCGGTTTTACATAATCTCGTTCTGATTTTGTTTTTACAAGAATAAGAGAAAGATGATATTCGTCAATAGGCCGTTCTTCTTCTTTTAAAATAAGATGATATCCAAATTCTGTTTCTACAATATCAGAAATTTTTCCAACAGAAAGTGGAAATGCAGTATCTTCAAATGCCTTTACCATAGTGCCATAAGAAAACCATCCTAAATCTCCGCCTCGTTGGGATGCACCCGGTTCAGTTGAATTCTGTTTAATAAGATCGACGAAATTTTCTTTTGTTGCTTTGTTCTTCAATTCATCAATTTTTTTCTTTGCTTCATCTTTTGATGTGGTTTTATCACATCGTGATGCACCCTTCCAGCAGATAAGAAGATGTCTGGCGTGAATTTCTTTGCCTTCTTTTTTAGAATCTTGACGCTTAAGAAGTGCAAGGCCTTCCGCAAGAGAAATTGGTTCTTTAGAAATCTCACCATTTTTCATCTTTTCTGCATACGATACAAGAAATCCATATTTGCCGCTATGAGACACCCAATCAAGGTCTCCTCCTTTATCTTTTGTATTTGGATCTTCTGAAAATTCTTTTGCAAGAGCTGCAAAATCAGCATTGGGATCTGATACACTTTTCAAAATATCCTGCATGCGCTTTTGTGCAGCAGTATTATAGGATTCCATTTCTTTTTTCTGATCATCGGTTAGTCCTTTTTGCTCTGCCGGCTTTTCACCCTCAGGATATCCTTCTTTAAATTCAAGCAAAGGAGTTTCTCCAATCATCTTGATAGCTTGATTTACATCATGCACACCGGCAAGCTCTACAATAACACGATACGATTCCCCTACTTTTACTGTCTGAACTAATGGTTCTGATACGCCAAATGCATTCACGCGTCGCTCAATAACATCCCGCACTCCTTCAACCGCATCCTTACGCTCGGCTTCTGGAATTTTTGAAAGGTCTGTATCATATACCAAATGCGTTCCTCCCTTTAAATCAAGGCCAAGCTGAAAAGTAGATGGCGGCCACTTGGGAAATTGAATTTGTGGCAAAGAAATATTTTTTAAAAATGAAACAGCATGCAGCGAAGTATTTATTGTGTCTAACTTTTGGTTATAGAACTCTGTAGTGCTATACCCTGCAGTCAAAACAAAAAGAGCGCAAATGCCGGTAATAATCCAGCGAAGCTTCCCGCGAGGAGACGGATGAAACAATGATCCCATAGGTTCAGAATGTCAAAAATTATGAAAAGACCTTATTCAGGCCTTGAAATACAATGTAATTAGTATAGAAAATAGAAAAAAAATTGCAAGAGTCCTAAGAAAGGGCCGGGCTAAAGAACTCCCCATATAAACGTACGACGCTTTTTGAAGTCTCTTCTACGTTATATTGTTCGCGTATCTGGGCCTGGCACTGTTTTGCGCATTGACCAGCTCTATGTTCATGTGTAAGTATTGCTTTTAATTTCTGCGCAAGGTCAACAGAATCAGTATTCTTGAATGTACATCCACCACATGAAAGCACTTCTTTGTTTCCGGCAATATCAGAAACAAGTGCAGGACATTCATAGCTTAATGCTTCTAAAAGAGCTAATGAAATTCCCTCATCTTCAGAGGCTTGCACAAATAGTGACGCATTACTATATAATTCACCCAAAATAGATCCTGACAACTCTCCGGTAAATATAATATCAGAATTGCCCCCTGCCTGTTTTTTTAGCGAATTAACATATCCATCAGTAAAAGAAGAGCCGCCAACAATAACAAGTTTTGGTATCTGCGGCATTAATTCTTTAAGAAGTGTATATGCTTCAATAATAGTATGAATACCTTTGTGGCGTACTAATCGAGAAATGGAAAGAATATAATTTTTAGGGGTTATACCGAGATCTTTTATTTTGTTTGGTCGTACCCGTTCATGAAATGGAACTGCATTGGGAATATATTCTGCCGTACGCCCATGGACGCGCAACACATATTCTTCCAGTGCCCGTGATACGACAATTGTCTTATGCGTCCAATGACATGCAACATATTCTCCGGCATAAAATACCTTTTGCGCAAGCCATCCCCATTTTTTATGAAAATAATCTTGCGAATGGAATGTAGAAATAACAGTAACCCACGGCATGCATATACGTGGGATCACCGCAAAAAGCGATGGACCAATGCCATGATAATGAATAATGTCCGGCTTTAAAAAAAGTGTGTGCAGTGTTGCAAGAAATGTTTGCGTTACTGTTGCAAGATGTTTTGTGGGAATAATTGGAATATAAAAAAGTCGAATACCGTACCATTGCGGAATTCTTTTGCGTGTTGATGGTTGTTTTCTTTGGCAATATGCAAAAACTTCATGCCCCTGCTTTGCAAGTCTGCGGCTTAAATCTTCCACGTGCCGTTCTACGCCCCCAGCACCTGCGGGAATGCTTTTTTGCCCAATCATCACTATTCTCATATGCCCCCACCTTAGGCTCTTTTTGGGATACTGTCAAGGGGTGCTACTCTCTTCACTAGAAGACTTTTGTAGATATCTAAAAGCTTTTGAATATGAGTCTGAGGGTTACATAGTTCTTTTATAAGCATCTTTCCTTTTTCTCCTGATGTTATACATACTTCTGGATTCATAAGAGCTTGCGTGATAGCTCGCGTACAATCAAAACTATCTCCAACAGTAAAAAGATATGCCGGATTCACCGGTTCAATAAGCTCTTTCATGCCGCCAATATTACTTACAATGACTGTTTTTCCAAGCGCATAAGATTCCAAAATAGTATACGGAAGAATTTCATACCATAGTGACGGCACCACTACACATGCACTGCGTTTTATATAGTCAAAAATATACTTGCGCGGCAAAAAACCATGAAGCGTTACTTTTTTCTGCACACCTTCTTTTTGAATACATGCTTCAAGATGCTTCCGCATTGACCCATCGCCAATAATATCAAGGTGTGCAGGAATATGCTTCATAGCGCGAATGAGCACATCAAAACCTTTTTCTTCTGATAATCTGCCGTAGGCAAGAATACGTGGGGTGTCATTCTGAGGGCATCCGCCAGCTGGCGGACCGAAGAATCCCAGGGCTTTCTTCTGATAACATCGGAATTCCTCACTTTGCTCGGGATGACATGCGGAAATAGGATACGGAAGATGTATCATTTTTTCTTTCGGCACGCCAAACTCTGCAAATTTTTCTAAAGAAAATTGGGACGGCATCACAAACATGCGTATATTTTTTTCATAGATATTCAACCATGCGTGATGTATATACATTTCCAATACCGCAAGAATGCTTTTTATATATGAATGTTTTACTGATTTGTTAAGAACATCGCGCCAGCATCTCCCCTTCTTGCAGTCTTCGTTTATTTTTCCATTGGCAAAAAGCATGTAATTGGAACAAATCATTTTATAATCATGAATTGTTTGTACTACAGGAATGTCATATTCGCGACATACATCTAAAATAGATGGAGATATATGATGATAGATATTATGAATATGCACAATGTCTGGTTTTACTGCGCGTACTAATGCTTTAAATTTTCTTTTTGCTTCCAAAGAATAAATCATGCGAAATGGAATGCACATCTTTTCAAAAAAAGATGGATGCAAAAAATCAATATTCGAAACAAAGTATCTACTCCACGGCGTTTGTTCATTTTGGGAATGATGCATGGCAAAAGGAATCACTTCATGGCCATGTTCTTGTAAGAGCTTTGCCACATCAAATACATACCGTTCTGCACCGGCTTTCTGATAATAATATTTATGTACGTTGATGATTTTCATAGAAAATAATACGTTCAAGGTATATGGCATTCATTTTTTCAAAATGTCATATACCTATTTTTTACTGCAAGATTTGTAACTATACCGGCGCATAACCAAAAATAAACAGCCAGTGTGCGCATCTCAAGATACGTTGCCAAAAACGCCTGAAACCAAACTGCGCATACCACACCCATAAATCCTAATCCTAATGCACGTTCCATATTGGTCTGTCCTTTTTTCCAGAGTGCGTATGATTCTTTTAAAAGTAAGAAAAAAATAAGCCAATATGCGAAAAGTCCAATGATCCCGATTTCTCCAAATACTGACAACCAATTATTATCAACAAATCCTTCACTTCCCCAGATGCCAAATGGTAAATGCATGCGGTCATATTGCTCTGTGTAATGAAGCGCGGTAGCCGCCCCAGCGCCAAATGTGCCCGGGCCAACACCAAACAGCGGCGCAGAAGAAAGAATTGCCAGCGGCGCATGCACTATAAAAAATAATCTGCCATATCCATAATATTCTCCGCGCCATCGTTCAAAAGAAAATGCTTCAAAAAACCGCTCTGTAATAGTTTGGCGTGGCGCGTCAATAAGCTTTGGAACAATAATACCGGAATACACAAGATACGCCGCAACACTTACCGTCACCAGGGCAAGTCCTGCAAGTACACGCGCATCTTTTTTTAAAAAAATTGCAATCACACAAAACCCAAAAAGAAATCCAAACCATGATGCACGTGAATATGTCAGTATTAATGCAGACAGTGTGCAAAGTGCCATGATAAGTATTTTTTTCTTTACATGCATTTCCTTGCATTCATACAAACACGCAACACTCAGTAAAAGAAAAAATGCAAGAAATGTTCCCAATTGATCATACCGCCCCATAGTGGCAAAAATGCGCTGACCTTCATCCCAAAATTGTGTTGTGCCGGTGGTGAGTTGATATTCATTAAAAAATCGTGGGCCGGCAGGCACTAAAAAAGAATCAAACGCACCGCCGGAAAGCGCCTGCGCTATGCCAATGCCGCTTTCAAAAACAACTATTGCAGCCATGAGTAAAAAAAATCGCTGTATCCACACACGTTCACGCAAAAAAACAAACGCAATAAAGAAAAGTAATATAAACCGCAGTATTTGCCGCGCGCCAAGTATTGATACTTCTAGAGGTGTAGAAATATTGAGTGTAATTGAAGAAAGAATAACAAAAAAAAGAAATCCAATTGCATACACAACTGAACTTTTTTTAAATGACGCAACATACTGCTTGGTGCGTATGCATGCAGAAAAAAATAATACATATACTATGCCCTCTGACGCATACCGCGCATACACATACATGTCGCTAGAAACAAATTTTAACACAAATGGTTCAACTGGAATCAGTGCCGCTAAAAAAAGAATGAGCCATTGCGGACGGTAAAACGCGCAAAACACACAGAGAAACGCAATAAAAAATACCGTGATCATACTTTTGCATGCAACATTCTCTGTTTGCCAATAATATACAGGACTCCTGCGCATGCGCCAAAAAAGAATCCAAGAAATATATTTGCAAAAATATTTGGCCGGCTAGGAAATCGAGATTCAAGCGGCCTGTCTACAAGCTTCATTTCCATAGCAGTCCCCACATATTGCCATCCTTCTTCTATTAAGATAGAGGCTGCAGCGCGAGCAATCTTATGCGCTTCAATTTTATTGGGATGATACACGGTAATTTTTAAAAACCCGGTACCTCTGGAAATCTGTGTATCAATCATGCGATTCCATTTTTTTCTCCGGTCATATTCTTTACGCGGAAAAAAATTCCTATCTACTGTATATTTTGTGTCTAGAATTTTATCTAAAAATGATGATGTGTGTACCACTTGAGAAAGATTTTCACTAATACTTTCTGCTGATTTTAATACGGTATATGCATCTGAAGTCCCGACATTTTTTTGTACAATTAAAAGCCGTACGGATGAGGTATATTCCCATGGTCGCACAAAACTCCCGGCAAGCGCCAAAGCAACTCCCAAGACCATAAAAAGCACCATCAGCTTCCACTTTTTGTATATATATGGCAAATAAGATTCCATTGTCTAACTTTTACTGTTAAAACTGTTCCCTATTTAACTATACCCATCAAAAAAAGTAAAGGGGGCGACCCCCTTGACAAAAGTTTTATTTTATGGTGTAATATAGGCGATCGCAAAAATAGGTCAAAAAACCAAAATAAAGGGAAAAAATACCCTAAAAAGCCTATTTTTCGAAGTTTTTTGACAATTTTGGTATTTATTATCTTTTGTAGCTCTCAATTGAGATTGAGATATAAGTTTCGTCTACCTACCCCTTTCCCGAAAGGAGAGAAGCAGATGGGAAAGAACATGTTTTTCGGTGTGGCGCTTCTCTGGGCCATACCGAGCATGATTCTGAGTGCCACGGCTCCTGCCGAGGCAGTCACGCTCAAGGTGAGCGCGAATTCGGTAGATTTCAAGCCTGGCGAACGTGTCAGGATTGAGATCGTTGTTCAAGGATTCACCCGAGTCTTGGTATATTGCCCGGACTTGGGGCTGTTCCCAGCGTCCAGCGAAGGCACCGTCGCCGCTCTCGTGAACGGCGTGGCGCAATGGGACATTAAGTCCCATGGGTCCGAAATGACCCTCCCCTTCACCGTGGCACTCCCGCGAACGCCGGACAAGAAGATTGTCCTAGTTGTTACCGGCTTCTCTCCCGTCCCGGGAGTGAAGCCTATCAGCAAGACTTTCGAGCTCTACACCCAGAAGAAGGAGGAGGACGCATTGGCCAGTGCTGTTGCAGCTCCTCTTCCCGTGAGTCAGGTCCCTACGCTTCCGCACCTTGCGCCAGCGCTGTCCCTTCCCCAGACCTCTGCCGCCAACGACGGCGGGCCGCTAGGAAAACTGCGAACTCAAGCAAATGCAACATGGCTGCACGAGGGATCAACATACAAGGACAGCGACGGGCGTTCCCTGGGGCATCCGCGTTCCTTCACGAACGTGGAAGGCTCCATCGCAACACAGTTGGCTGATTCTCCATGGGATTTTGGTCTCGCGGGCGGTTGGTACCGTTCCCCGAGCCTGATCTCAAAAAATCCTCAATTGGTTGGTTCATTTGGCAGAGATGTCAAGCGAATTGGGCCGGTTATCAGACTGCGGAATAACGAAGCATTCCTGGAAACTGCGGTCGGCATCAATAGCGGTGACAAGGTTGAGGGATCAAACCTCTTCTCTCTCTCCGCGAAATACGAACAGATGATCGGAAACCGCTTTCTGGGATGGTTGCAAGGCAATGCAACAGGATCTCTGTTGCTGCCAAAATCCTACGCGCTCAAGAATACCTTGAGCGGTACGCTGAACGGTTTCTTGGGGTCATGGAGTGTCCAGGACCAGCTAGACATCCCCGTTCCTCTGCCCTCGAGCTGGAATGTTCCTCTACTCCCAGCGCTTTCGCTGGGTGGCGTTTGGAACGCGATTTGGGATGAAGAGGGGAATTTCCCCGGATGGTCCCAAAATTCCTTGGACGTCTACCCCTACGTAGGCATCACCTGCTTTTTTGGCCCAAAAAACCAAAACAGTATCATGGTAGTAGGTGGCGCTGGAGGAAACAACTTCAAAACTGAAAATAACAACGAAGGAAAAACTCCGAGAGTCGGTGTTTTCACCAACGGCACGCTTGTGCTGGAGGGTGGAAACAGGAAGATCCAGGGTGTGGATGAATCCACGCTTGAAGATCAGTACTAGGAAGGAGGGAGAGCATGTCGTCTGACCCGTTCGGGGGAGGGCGACCTCCCTCTGGTTCCTCAGCGGGCGGGAGCGGCGCAGGCCGCTCTCGCCCCTCAGGATTCGGAAGTTTACTTCTGGGCCTGGGAGGGTTTGTAGGGAGGTATGGAAAATATTTCCTCCTTGCCATCTTTATCGTAGTTGGTCTCTGGTTCTCTTGGGCTAGCTTAAATAATCTTGGGCAAAGCTTTAAGCAGAGCTCAATGATTCAACAAAATCAAGTTGGCCCAGAGGCTAATGCCGCAAAAACCGGAGAAAAGCCGCAGGCAGAAAAGCCGCAGGAGTATGGATCTGACTCTTCTAATGAAGAGTCTGGCCAGACAACTGCTGCAGAATCTCCAACCATGGAAGACACGCCAGAACCAACGCCAGTCCCAACTCCTCTTACTACCATGAAACCAACAGCACCGCCTGTTCCAACGCCGATGCCAACAGAAAAACTGTTCGCAGCGGACCCGAAGGATCAGGAGGAAGCGCCAGAAGAAGATCAAGAACAGAGTGAACGCGCGCCAGAGCCACCAACGATTAGCCCGCCAAAACCACGGCGATCAATAACGGTGATTCCCCCGCGTCCACCAATTCCCGTTCCTTCAACTGTTCTAGAAACAACTAGGGAGAAAGAACAGCCAAAAAGAATCTCCCAAGAAGAATTGGATCGGATCACCGAGCAGGAGATCCGAAAGATGAAAGGAGAGTGACCGTGAAGAGAGTCATTATGATAATTGCAACGGCTACCTCCTTGATGGCCGGTTGCTACACAGATCAAAAGGCGCCGACGTTCGCGCAGGTGTTTCCGCCGACTCCAGAACCGGCGGCAACAGCAACGCCTTCTGCGGCACCAGTCGCAGCAAGCAACAGCGCAACACCCGCACCGGTGGCAACATCCTTAGCCGAGGTTGGTGACATGAGCGATGACGGCAACAAGAACATTGTTGTCGCCAGCTACTTGGCCAAGGCAGTTACCGGACCATTCGCAAGCGGATGGGACGCGAACAAGGTATTCGCGGGGCTCGCGGACGGATCCGTAAAGTCCTACGTAGCAGGCTCTTATCTGGGAGGTCCCGGATGGAGCGCTGCTCCTCAGGAAGACAAGTACTACGCAACTGGCGGGAAGTCTCTCGTCAGCGGCAACCTGATCACGCCCATCCCCACAGACTCCGACATTGACGGCGGCAACATTGCGTTTGCCTCCAAAGATGGCGGGGCAACCTGGAAGCAAGTCGCGTGGAGTAATTCCACCGGCCCCAAGAACTACTCGGCTTACTATGGCCCGGGTGACAAGTTCAAGTGGGCTGGATGGAAGCTGACCAAGCGGTAAGTTTCCAAAAAAACAAAAGTTCATTCGTAAAAACAAAAAATACAAAACCCCTTTGCACAGTGCAGAGGGGTCTTTTAATTTCTTACTGTCATTCTGAAGGCAAAGCCTGAAGAATCCCGTAGCTTTCTGCTGACAACATCGGGATTCCTCGCTAGCGCTCAGAATGACATTTTTTATAATGTCAAAAATATTTATGAAACTTCCAACGTATAATTTTTAATTACATCACCGTTACCAAACACAAATGTTCCGTGTATTTTTTTTCCTTTAAGCATATGCGGCAACCAATAGATATCATCTGGCCACATGTGGTTATACGGAATATCTTGGACAGAAAACCATTGTGGTTTCATCTCTTCACTTTCATGCGGCTCTCCAGAAAATTCAGAAACTTTAAAAAGATGCACTTCCAATATTTTTCCGTCAGGAAATTCAAAATCCAATATTCCTATTGTATCCATCTTTTGCATGTCTACGCCAATTTCTTCCTGACATTCTCTTTTTGCGGCTTCTTCTACGGTTTCATTGCCTTCCACTTTCCCGCCAAATCCATTCCATCTGTTTGCGCCAAATCCCCGTTTTTTCATACCGAGTAACACGCGATTATTTTTCTCATCATGAAATACGCATAGTGTCTGAATCTTTTTTTTCTCTTTAAGAAATTTTGCAAGGTCTGCCTCTAGCCAAGAACTGGATTGCACTTTGCCGCCTGCGCCAACATTATACACCATCTGAATTCCATATTCATTGCAAACCGCAACTTCCGGAACCGGATCGCCATCCGGTTTTCTGTCTCCACCATTTGCAAAAATATTTGGCCGCACGATACGAAGATCATTGCACACACTATAATCTGTAGTTCCTTCCTCATGAGAAGAAAGAACCACACGGTCCACGCACGCAATGGATTCTATGACTTCTTTGCGTTCGTCTTGCGGCATGAATGCATGGCCTTTTTTCATCTTAAGCCAATTGTCATTATTCAAAATAACTACAAGAACATCGCCGAGTTTTTTTGCCTCCTGCATATATCGCACATGACCAATGTGAATGGGGTCAAAACCGCCGCTTACTGCAACCACGATTTGTTTTTTTTCTTCGCTCATATCCCTTGACATTTTATGAAATATATGATATGCTGGATTTCGGTATTTGACAACCTTTCACCGCAAAAAAAAGGAGGAAACATCGCATGAATGAACTAGGACAGCTCAATCCTTTCCCGTTCGCATCAATCGCATTTCTCACGTCTGGTATTTTCTCTGCACTTTTCGGCCAGCCTGACTTTGGACTCATTCTCGTAAGTATCAGTGCGCTCATCGCGTATCTCTACGAGAAGCTGTGGAAGCGTGGCAAGTGCACGTTTGGACTCACGTCTCACTGGCAGCAGGGGCGATTCATTGCCGGCCAACATGTTTCTCATTTTGGCAGGCAAGCGTATGTGGTAGCTGTGCCAGTACACGTTGTACCGCGCCATCATGTCCCAATCGCCTATCACGATGAATTCGGTTGCTTTGCAACAGTTCCTTGGAGCGAGCTCCAGCATCCGCAAAAACCACGCATTAGCTAAACAGCTCTCTAAGATTGTCAATTGCTACAAGACCAACAAAATGTTGGTCTATTTTATTACTAAAAAATATGTAATATATTGAGCAGTGCCAATCACTTCGTATTTATTTCCTTTGTAGTGTTGGCATATACCCTGTTTTAACACATGCTAGTATGTTATCTAGTCACTAAAAAAATGCAAATAAAGAATATCCTCAGAAATATATCTAGTTGCTTGTCGAATAATCGCCTTCATTGTCCCTTTATCAAGTTCATCGTGTAACGGAATTATTAAAACCTGCCGATCGCCTTGTTGAACTGCTATGCGCACTAACTTAACATGGCTCCCTTTTTGAGAAGCCATGTTAAAACCAAGTTTCAAAAAAATTGTAATGATATCATGACCGGAAAGGGCTTTAATTTTTCCCATACGGTCGCTCTATTTCATAGTTCACCATAAGAGCAGGTTCCTTTACAAGTTCGTACTGTCCAACATCTTCATTTTCAAGATAAAGTTCAACTGCTTCCTTAATATTCTCAGTTATTTCATCAAGCGTTTTACCTTGCGTAACAATCGGTAAATCAACGCTCTCTGCTACATACTGCGTATCGCCTTTAGTGATTTTAAATTGGATAATATTTTTCATATAGGTATTCATTCTCTATTGAGAGAATATCATAAAACCATCGGGGAGACAAATTATACTATGCACCATGGCACTTCTTATACTTCTTACCACTGCCACATGGGCACGGATCATTTCTTCCAACTTTTGCGCCGCTTTCGTGTGAAGATGTTTGCGTATTACCAGACGCATCTTTTGCTGGCGCAGAATAGCGGAGTATGCGCGGCGACTGCGATTGTGTTACCTGATCTGAAAATGCGCCAACCTTAAAAATACTATATACCACCTGACGATTAATGAGCGCAAGAAGATCAGAAAAAAGTCTAAATGCTTCACGTTTGTATTCTACTAGTGGATCATGTTGGCCATACCCGCGTAATCCGATACCCGTACGCAGGTGATCAATAGCTTCTAAATGCTCTATCCAGAGCGTATCAATACAGCGAATAAGCAAGTCTTTTTCAATGTATGCCATACCAATGCGCGGTTCCATGGGCACGCCTTGCTTTTTCATATTTTCTGCAACATGCGCCTCCAGCGCGTCAAAACTTTGTCTATCAAGATGACAGAGATATGAAATAATATGTGTTCGTTTTTCCGGTTCTGTTAAAATGCGGTCTGATGTTTCATAAATTTCTGCAAGTTCTTTGCGATCAACTTGTGAAACCGGGAATATAGTATGCACGGTTTCATAAATTTCTTGGATATTCCATTCATGGGTTTGATCTTCTTCTCGCGTAGTATGGAGCGTAACAACATGTTCAATTTCATTTTCTATCATTTCAATGATCATGTCACGCAAAGTCTGTTTGTCATTGCGAGGAGCCGTAGGTGACGTGACAATCCCGTCTTCATCTTGAAGGTCGGGATCCCTCGTTTCACTCGGGATGACATTTTCTACTTCACTCGATATGGTATCTTCTGTCTCTTTTTCAAATTCCGCCAAAATATCTTTTCTGCGTTTATAGATTACCTCTCGCTGTTTATTTATTACATCATCATATTCTAAAAGATGTTTACGCGTATCAAAATGATGACTCTCCACTTTGCGTTGAGCTTCTTCAATGCATTTGGTGATGAATTTATTTTCAATAGGCATGTCTTCTGGCGCACCAAGTTTTCCAAGCACTGCTTTCATGCGATCAGAACCAAAAATCCGCATGAGATCATCTTCTAAAGAAATGAAAAAGAGTGATACACCAGGATCTCCTTGTCTGCCGCTACGACCGCGTAATTGATTGTCAATGCGTCGAGATTCGTGGCGTTCGGTACCAATCACATACAATCCACCAAGATCACGAATCTTTTGCGCCTCATCTGAATCTGGCGGATTTCCACCAAGAATAATATCCACACCTCTTCCTGCCATGTTTGTAGCAATAGTCACTGCACCTAAGCGGCCTGCTTGCGCAATGGTTTCTGCTTCTTTTTCATGATTCTTAGCATTTAATAGTTTATGCGGAATTCCCTCACGTTCAAGAAGCGCACTTAAATATTCGTTTCTCTCAATAGAAATAGTACCTACCAATACCGGCTGGCCGCGCTCATGGCATTGCTTGATTTCTTCCACTACTGCCATGTATTTCCCTTTTTCTGAAATATAAATGCGATCTTGGGAATCTTTGCGTACCATGGGTTTGTTTGTGGGAATCATTACCACCTCAAGCTTGTAAATTTTTGCAAACTCTTCTGCTTCTGTTGCGGCAGTACCGGTCATGCCGGCAAGTTTTTCATACAAACGAAAATAATTTTGGAACGTTACCGTTGCATACGTCTGACTCTCACGCTGTATTTTGACACCTTCTTTTGCTTCTATTGCTTGATGAAGCCCTTCTGAATATCTGCGGCCATGCATCATTCTGCCAGTAAATTCATCTACGATAATAACTTCATTTTCCTTAACAACATAATCTTTATCCCGCTTGAACAATGCCCTCGCTTTCAACGCTTGTTCAATATGATGAAGCGTAGAAATGTTTGCGGTGGTATACATATCTTTCATGCCAAGCAAATGTTCTACTTTTTGAAATCCTGCATCAGTCAGTGTTGCGGCGCGTAATTTTTCATCAACATTATAATCTTCATTTTCAGTAAGTTTGGAAACAACTTGTGCAAATGTTATATAAAGAGCAGATGATTCTTCTGCTTGGCCGGAAATAATAAGCGGAGTACGCGCTTCATCAATAAGAATGCTGTCCACTTCATCAATAATTGCAAAATGAAGCGGCCGCTGAACCATGTGTTTAAGATCTGGCACAAGATTATCACGGAGATAATCAAAACCAAATTCATTATTTGTACCATAGGTAATGTCTGCTAAGTATGCTTCTTTTCTGGAACATGGCCGCAAGAAATCGTGTTGAATGCGAAAACTTTGCGTTTCTAATTCTTCTTCATTTTTCTTTTCTTCATTATTTTCTTCTGTTTGCGGCTCGCGATACTCCGGATCATACAAATATGCAGCTTCATGCTGAATACTACTCACGGAAAGACCAAGTGCATAATAAAGTTTTCCCATCCATACAGAATCACGCATTGCCAAGTAATCATTCACTGTTACTACATGCACACCCTTGCCGGTAAGTGCGTTCAAATAAACAGCTAACGTTGCAGTAAGCGTTTTTCCTTCTCCGGTACGCATTTCTGCAATTTGACCGCGATGAAGCACGGTACTGCCAATTACTTGTACATCATAATGACGTTGTTTGAGTACGCGTTTACTTACTTCACGGCATACTGCAAATGCTTCCGGCAAAAGCGCATCAAGGACTTCTCCGCGCGCCAAGCGTTCACGAAAAAGCACAGTCTTTCCTTTGAGTTCTTCATCCAAAAGATTGGAGACATGCACTTCAAAGGCATTCACTTGTTCCACAACCGGTACAAGTGAATCAATGACGCGTTTATTGGGATCGCCAAAAATTTTTGAAAAAAAAGACATTTGGAAATAGGTTAGAAATTGAAACCTACGGGCTAGATTCCCGTATTCCCCGCCTACGTGGGGACAGGAATGACACAGGGCGATATATTTTTATATTTGTTCCGCTGGCGGATAACCCCATGATGGAACAATACGTACTTTTGGGTTTGGTTGGGTGGTTTTTTTCTTAACTTGAGGAGAAATCTTTTTTGTAGGTGATTTTTTCTGAAGATTTTTCGTTTTTATTTTTTTCTGTGCTGCTTGTGGTGCACGCCCCGCAACCGAGACTTCGTACTGTTTTGCATTAAGTGATTCCTTCTTACTTGTATTTACCGCAACCAATGAGTAATAATACCGCGTTGCAATAGGAGGGTCAAGCTTCTCAAGAAATACACCACTGCATCCACCCTCACTCACTCGCGTTCCTCTTTTATTTTTTACTGTTGAACGATATACCCGTACGCGCGTACATGATGAAAAATACCACGGCACATTCCATGATAATGATACAATTTTTTTATTTGTAAGCTTTACACGCACTGGCTGGATGTCAAATCTGGGCGTATCGTTTACAATTACAACTAAAGGTTCAGAAAAAAATTCTTCTCCTATTGCACTAACACCAGCAATCTTATAAAAATATGATGTATAGGGAGTGAGAGAGTTATCATACCAATATGAGGAACCACGTACTGTTGCAACAATATTACCTCGCTCCCAAGATGAACGTGATCGATAAATGCGAATAGAATCAAATCTCACTGCATCCCAATCCGGCCACTGAATTTTTACTGAATTTGTAGTGCCTGTTTCTTGAATGCTTATATGCTTAAAAAGTGGCGGCAAAGAATTTTGAACAAAACGCTCTGTCATAAATGATCGAGCTGCCTGCGCACTCCTCCCTTGCGCATCTGTAACCGTGAGTTGATAATAATAAATAGACCCAGCAGTAAGACCAGATAATGTGAATGCATTTTGCCGTGTATATTCTTTTGTTTCCATGGTAAATGGCATTGATGCGCTCGTAAGGCCAAATGTTACATGTGCAATTGTTGGCACATTTGTCTGCCATGCAACACGTGCACTTGTGTCTGTTATATCTTGTATTTGATTGGCGGTAAGAGAGAGTTGTCCATAATTCACAGATTGAGCAGGATTCGGTACGCCGCTCAATAAGGCACTTACTGGGGATTCATTTCCATCTTTATCATGCGCAACAAGCGCATAGAGATATTTTTTTCCTTCAAAAAGATTCTCGTCTCGATATTCTGTCCCTGCAACATTTTTTACAAAAACAGTTGGAAATTTTGTTTCATTTTCAGAGCGCAAAAGAGTTACTTGTTGCGCAGAAGAAGCATTTCTCCACCGAACTACAAGTGTATTTCCATTTGCAGGCTCTTCAATCCATGCATTAGTAAATGTGGATGCAAGCCGTACATTTGAAACTGATTGAGATAATATATTCTTTATATACGTTGGGATAAGATCTTCTGAATATTGGTTTGCGCGAATATTAAATATATTTTCATGTACCGTACGCGTAACAGGAAATCCCCATGATTGAAATTTCTCTACATAATCCTCATGCGCGTACGCGCTTAAAAGAAAAATAAAAAGATTTGTTTTCTGCACTGTCATATCTTTCGTCTGTGCTTCAAAGGGAACTTTCCAGTTTTCCGGAGATGAAAAAGAAAGATTATAATAGCGCATGGTTTTATTTAATCCATTATACAATGCCACGCGTTTACTTGGATCTTCCGCGAGAGACCCAATAAGTCCTACAAATTTTGTAGAACGCAGTGCAAGATTTTGTTGTGATTGCGGAAAAATAAAAAGCGTATCAAATGTATCTTTGTCTTGTATATATTTTTCGTATCCTTTTTGAGTAGAAAGAAAATCTTGTGGTGTAATCATATAATCTCCGCACATACGAATCTGCAATTTTTTCTCACAGAAAGTATCTGAGTAGAGCGGCGCAAGACCGCCGGAAAGATCATTATGCAAGAGATAAGAAAAAATTGAAATCAAATCAACAAATGATTCTGCGGATGAATTATCCCAAAGAAGCGAATACCCTGTTGATTGCATTTGTGGTAAAAATGCATGTCCCATTTCGTGAAACAATATTGCGGGAATAGGCATTCTAGGATCACGTGCAAGCGTTAAAAATGTGGTATCAAAAAAATCCTCGGAAACATTAATAACATTTGTTCCCGGCGCAAGATAGATGGAATCCTGTTTTTCATTGCGGCCATTGGGACAATAAAAATTTGTTTTCCATGACGGACATTGTTCCGTAATAACAATCTGTTTATTTGCCGGTTCTGCGCCGGTAAATTGCGCAAGGTGCGTATAGAGTGTTTCGTATTTTTTAAAATATGGCAATGGATCATCAACAAGTTCTGACACGTGCCGCGTATAGAGCCTCCATTGGATATGACCACAAGTTATTTCACCGCTTTGCCGAAACTGCTGCGCAGTCTTGTCACAGATAATGGCAGTATCAGCAGAAACAAGTGGCGTAAGCCAATAAAAAAACAGAAGGAATCCGCTTATGGACCCCCCGTAAAAAAATACACGAGCAAAAGAATGTTTGGTCATATCGGGAACTTCTCTTTCTGCGCAACAAACCCCATTATTTTATATATCAACTTTGCAACTAAAAAATTTGGAGCATGGAACCCTGGAATAGGTGCAAGTTCAACAATATCACACCCTATAATGGTACGGTGCGCGCATACATTTTTGAGGATCGCGATGGAGGTTTGCCAATCCATTCCTCCTGGTTCTGGAGTGCCAGTAGCAGGCATACAAGACGGATCAAGCGCGTCAACATCAAAGGTAATGTACACATATTCACCTAATTTGTCAAGAATAGCCCCGTAGTCCCATTCTCGCATATCTTTTGCGTACCACGTTGCTATTTTTTCTTTATGATTCAATGTAAATTGGAGCTCATCTCCATCCAAAGGATCGTTACTTACATTCCGAATTCCTACCTGTACAAGATTATGAACTTGCGGTATTTCTAAACATCTGCGCAAGGCACAGGCATGGCTTAATGGATCATCATGGAATGTATCTCGCAAATCTCCGTGCGCATCAAAATGAAGAATACTAAATGATGGATATTTTTCTCCAAGCGCGCGAACAGGCCCCACGCTTAATGAATGTTCCCCGCCAAGAGTAATGGGGATTTTTTTCATGTCCGTTATCTGGCGCACCATATCATACGCATAATCAATACCTTCTTGTGTTGAAGAAAATCCTTTAGGAGGTTCTATTGTTGCAATACCGGCTTTATATGGTTGCATTCCTTCTTCTATATCATAAAGCTCAACTTGTCTACTTGCTTCAATAATTGCTTCTGGCCCATACATAGTACCGCCGCCATACGTTACCGTTGCCTCAAGTGGAACACTTGTAACAACAAAGCGTGCGGTTTCCAGCACGCTATATTCAGGATATGGATCAAAAAGTTTTTTTTGTGATTCCTGAATCATACTGCAAATCCATTTTTCGTAATGCCATGAGCATCCATACGTTCAAAAAGTGCTTTCAAAATAAGCGGCCAGACCATAGTAGCATCAGATGGAACCTCCACGAATAATCCTCCTTCTTCAGGAGATACAAATTTTCCCCATGATACACCCTCTGAATAGGTGCATCCAGAAAGCCCTCCCCATTGCACTGGTTCTGGACAAATGCGCAAACCATATTGGAATTTTTTTGATGACTTTTCCTGCTCCTGAGAAGATACAGCGTCACGCTGGCTAGGAATTCTAAAATTTATAAGATCAATAAAACATGCTACTTGCTGTGCCCAATTTCTTGGAACACCACCGCCGATAGTGAAGATGCCAATCTTTTTCTGTTTTTCTATGGTTTGTGCATAGTGCTCCAGATCATAGAATGGATCAAAACGCAACGCAACTAATCCTTTTGCTTTTCTTCTGCGATTATATAATGCAAAATCAAGCCCAAGTTCTGAATCAGTAAATGCCGGAATATACACTGGCACATTTTTTTCATATGCGCTTTTTAAGATACCTCTGCCTGGCACTTTTTCTGAAAGATATTTTCCTATTTCACGAGTAATAATAGCACTGCAGTAAACTTTCTGTTCATCAAAAGTATCAAAAATATGGTTTACAATCTCTTCTAGATCATCGAGATTTTTTTCTACTTCAAGCGTGTCATATACCCGATCATATCCCTTATCATAGAGCATCTTATCATTCATCTGCCCAAACTGATACTTGAAATGTGTCATGCCGGTTGCCTCTACAAGTCCATGTGTAATCAATGCACCGGTACTTACCACTGCATGAATAATTCCGCGATCTATCATGTCAGTAATCATAAGGCCTTGTTTTGCTACGGTCATGGCTCCAGCAAATGTTCCTACTACAAAACAATCCTGATCACATACCATTTTTTCAAGAAGATCTACTGCTTCACCTACCAGCCGCCCGCCAAATGCAGTTTTTGACATTGCTCCAACAAGATCATCAAAACTTTTTACCTTTGAAAGATCTAGACTTTCAAGAGGAACAAGATGATCCTCTTTCCAATTATCTGCATGGCGATTATAATGTTTTTCGTCGTGTGTATGTTCCATAAAAGTACAATTACTGCGTATTTATGCTTTTCCTGCTTGAGGTGCATCTTCATGTAAGACAAATACTGCTGCCGCAAGTACAGATGTCCAAAGGCCATCTTTATGCCCAATTGCAGATTGTGTTACATTTGTAGTGCGGATAATTTTTCCACTTGCTTTATAGATTTGCTCGCGTTCATCCCATGCCGCTTCCGGATCAAATTCAACGCCAAGTGTTGTTGCAAGCATACTTGCGGCTAAGTCTTCTGCGTACTCTCCTGCTTTTTCTTCTGTCTCGCCAAATGATCGATGTTCAGAAAGATATCCGTATTGTGCAGGGTCAGCAGGCAATGCAAGACCAACAGAAGCTGCCATTAAGCGATTTGGTTCATTACATCTAAGATCATACATCACACAAAATACAACTTCACCGGAATTCAGCATTTGCAATCCTTGCGCACGCGGAATAATTTTACATCCCGGAGCAAAAATAGATGATACTGTTACAAGATTAAATCGCTCAATACCGGCATCCCGCAATGCCATTTCAAATGACGCTAATTGTTCTTTGTGTCTTCCTACGCCTTTTGTAAAAAAACAATACTTTGGCACCATATTCATTCCCATACTCTTTGTTATATGGATTTTTTAAAATCCGTTAAGAATTATTTTCCTCGCACCGTTCGTACGAGATCTTTTTTAACTGTTGATTTTTTCCCTTTATATGTAGCTATATTCTTTTTCATGGTTGCTACAACCGTATCTATGGCCTCATGAATATCTGAAGCCGTCTCTTCTGCGCGGAGCAGTGGACTTCCGACTTCCAAGAGACGAAGTGTCATTTCTACTTGAATCACATCTCCCTTTTTATGGTGCACATCTCCAATCAACTCAACTGTTATCTGCTTGACGTCCTTTACATATTTTTCTAGTATCTGAACTTTTTTCTCAATATATGTGTCGAGTTGCGGCGTACGATCCATGTGCATTGCACGAATGGAAATATTCATATTTGTATGAATAATGATTTAATACTACTCGGAAAAAAAATCATGTCAATAGAATATATTCTATAATTCTACATCTTTAAAAGTTTTTTCCATACTTTCCATACTTCATCTGCTCCAAGTGTAAGAAGTACATCCATATCTTGCACATGTTCATGTATATATTCTACTGCATCGTCAGGAGTTTTTACATGATGTGCTTTACCGCCATACCCTTGAATAAGAGAAACTAAATCAGATGAACGAAATGACCCCGCCTGCTCTCGTGCAGAAGAAAAAATATTAAGAATAAGCGCCATATCTGCTTGCAAAAAACTTTTTGCAAATGCTTCTTTAAATGTTTCTGTTCGAGAAAATGTATGAGGAGAAAAAACACACCAAATTCTTTTCCCCGAAAATATATCTCGCGCCGCGGCAAGTGTTGCGCCAATCTCTGTAGGATGATGCGCGTAATCATCAATAATAACAATACGGCCAAAAACTCCTTTTTGCTCAAACCGTCGCGCGATTCCTTGAAATGCTCCAAGCGCTTTGCCAATTTGCTCTGGCGTACCATACCCTGCACTATCACACAATGCATAAATACTAAGTGCATTTAATGCATTTTGCTTCCCTGGCAATGCGGATGTGATATACACTTCATCATGGCCATGTTTTGTAATTGTATATGAAACCATGCCATGGGAAATATTATAATTTTTTAATGAATATTGGCATGACGCGCCAAAACCATACCGAATAATATTCTGAGTGGGCACATCTATAAGCGCAGCACGTACACCGGCATCATCCCAACATGCCACTAAAAATCCGTTTGATACTTTTTTAAAAAAGCGCGTGAATGTATCAATGTATATTTCCTTTGTTTTAAAAAAATCCGGATGATCATAATCTACGTTTGTCACAAGCACTGACCATGGCTGGTACAGAGAAAGTTTATCCTGATATTCATCTGCCTCAAGAATACAAAGGTCTGACTGCCCTGCACGCATATTTCCATCCCATTGTTTTACTTTTGACCCAACAATCACAGACGGATCTTTTCCAAGCTCTGTAAGAACATACCCAAGCCATGCGGTTGTGGTTGATTTTCCGTGCGATCCGCAAACTGCAATACCTTTGTATGCATTAAAGATACGCGCAATGCTTTGCGGATAACTTTCTACTGGTATTCCAAGTTCTTTTGCGTGTGCAACTTCTTCATGCTGTTCCCATGCTGTTGAATAAATCACTCTATCAATATCTTCTGTAATATTATTTTTTGAAAATGGCTCCACGGAAATATGTTTCGAGCGTAAAAGAGTGTCAATGGGAAATTCATCTATAACATCTGATCCGCATACTTGCACCCCCCGTTGCATAAAAAATTGAGCAAGCGCACTTACGCCGCTTCCCTTAATACCAACAAAATGAATTCGTTTTTCTTGAGCCATATTCCTCTGTCATTCCTGCGAAGCCGGCAGTCGGCGGCGGGGATCTATTTTTTTATAGACATTGTTTTTGCTTCTGCTCGTAAAATTTGCCACACCATACGCATACGCGCTTTAAATCCAATCCATATGCCATACTTTTGCTCTTTAATAACCTGCGTTACGCCTTTTAATTTTACAGGAAGAACACGGAGGTTATGTTGAAAGCAATATGCGTTCATATATGTCTCTATCCCGAAATCTGAAAGGTTCTTTTCTGTATACGTTTCAATGATATTCAAAAAAAGAGATCGTGAAAGCACTCGCTCTCCCCCAAGAATTGGGGCAACATATGGCAAAAACCATGTGAGAAAAACTCCTCTGTCCCGCAACCCAATCGTCATTGCCGCTTTTCCAGATGCCGCTGGATCAACAAGAGAACGAAGGTGCTCTTGTTGTAATCCTATCACATCTGCGTCGCAAAAAAAGATATATTCTGTAGCGGCTGTTTTTGCCGCAAGAATCATGGCCGCACCTTTGCCTTTATTTTCTTGCTGGATCACTCGTGCACCATGTGTGCGTGCAATATCTGTAGTATGGTCTTTTGAACCATCATCTATAACAATAAGTGAAGAAAATAAACCAGATGCATTGAGCGCATCAATCACGGATCCAATATTTTTTTCTTCATTATATGCAGGGATGATTACAGTAATAGACATAGTTATTTTACTGTCTCTTCAACAATCTTCTTTATATTCTCCGCGCCATTCTGCGGCAGAGCTTGTTTCATATGTTTAGATAATTCTTGCCGCAAAATATCATCTTTCAAAATACGCTTGATAGCAGATATAAATTTTTCTTTTGTAAGCCCTTCTTGGCTCACATACAGTGCGGCATGTTTCACTCGCTCAAAATATACAGCATTTTTTTCTTGATGAGAATGTGGGATAGGAATAATAATAGTTAGTTTTCCAAAAACAGACAGTTCACTTAATATACCCATACCAGTACGTGTAACCACGCAATCCGCAAGAGCAACATAATCCAAAAGATCTTCCCCAAGAAATTCGAATGCGTGATATCGCTCTTTGTTATATAATCCTTGCGCTACAGCCATTTTTCCTTTTCCGGTAATATGCACAACGTGACATATTTCGGTAAGCTCTCCTAAAGATTCATAGACACATTGATTCAATACAAGCGCTCCAGTACCTCCTCCAACAACAAGCACTATTGGTAATCCATCATCTGAAATATTGTGTGTAAGTCTTAGCGCTTTTTTTTGTTGCGCATCTAACACATACTGTGCGCATTCATATACCTTTTTTCGTACTGGAATACCGGTCACTACTGATTTTTTTACTGGAAAATATTTCTTTTGCTCTTCACATGTAAGAGCAATTTTTTGCGCGCAAAAATGCGTCATGAGATTTGCAAGGCTTGGTTGAAGATCCAGCTGAAGAATAATTGCTTTCTTTTTCAAAAGCCAGCCAGCCCACAGCACTGGCACAGATACATAGCCGCCAGCACCCACAATAATATCCGGCTGAAAAGATAGAATAGTGCGCAATGCCTGCAAAATTCCGATACATAAAAAAAATGGATCAAAAAAATTCTGTATACTCCAATATCGTCTAAATTTCCCTGAAAAAATCGCGCGAAATGGTATATGATATTTTTGAATGAACTCGCGCTCCGGTCCGGATTGCGTTCCTATCCATATTGCTTGCGCTGATCCGGCAAACTCCTCATACAACGCAATCAGCGGTGTTACAGATCCAAGTGTTCCTCCTCCAGTAAAAATAATTTTCATAAAAAATCCTTAATGCGTACGATTATTTCCTGCATGACGCGAAATATTAAGCACAATACCAATTGCAGCCATTTCTACAATAAGCGCGGTTCCTCCATAACTCACAAACGGCAACGGAATACCAGTTAGTGGAAGAACGGAAAGCATTGCACCGATATTAATAAATGCTTGAAATGCAAACCAACTCATAATTCCCGTAGCAACCAGCATGCCGAAGTCATCGCCTGCTCGCTGAGCTATACGTAATCCTCGTAAAATCCAAAAAAGAATAAAGGCAACAAAAAAAACTGCGAAAATAAATCCAAGCTCTTCTGCAATAACCGCAAAAATAGAGTCACCAAATACTTCCGGCAAATACGCAAATTTCTGGCGTGAATGCCCAAATCCCTTTCCCCAAAGCCCGCCAGAGCCTACCGCCAATAATGCTTGATTAATGTGATATCCAATACCCAAGGGATCATGCTCTGGATTAAGAAATGTTGTTAAACGTTGCATGCGATATGGTGCAGCTTTAATAAGAAGCACCATAAGACCAATACCTCCAAATCCTGCTAATGCCACATGAGATACGCTTGCGCCACCCAAAAAATACATGGCAAAAACGGCAATAATAATAACGCCCATTGTTCCAACATCTGGTTGAAGCATAATAAGAAAAGAAATAATGCCAACAAGTGTCATGAAGGGAATAAATCCATATGAAAAATCTTTCACATTTTTTTCTCCCTTGCCGCTTAGCCATGCGGCAACATACAGAAGAAATGTCAATTTTACAATCTCTGATGGTTGAAAAGAAAAAGCGCCAAAATTAATCCATCGTCGCGCGCCACCATGTTCCATGCCAATACCGGGCAAAAATACCGCGGCAAGAAGTATAACAGAAATAATAAGAAGTGGAAATGCCCATTGTTTCCATTTTCTATAATCTATAACAGAACAACAGACTAGCACTACAAACCCGGGAAGAAATCCAAATAAAAATTGGTGAACAACATAATAATAGCTTGTGCCATATTTTTGAAATGATACAACCGCCGACGCAGAAGAAAGCAAAATAAGTCCGAGCCCTATAAGAATAAAAAAACATGTCAAAAATAATTTATCTGGAGCATGAAAAAGTGTATCTAAAAAAAATGACCAGATAGATTGTGACCTGCTGCGTGATCGCATAGATAGTTATACTGCTTCAAGAGATTGGCGAAGCGCATCTACTTCTTGTATAAATTGTTCGCCACGGTCAAATTCATGAGTAAACATGCCAAAACTTGCACACCCCGGCGAAAGCAAGATAGTATCCCCGGGTTCAGATTCTTTCCATGCATACTGCACTGCATCATGCATATTATTTACATAGAGAGAATCTCCGGAAAATCCTACACGATGTATTGCGTCAGCCAATCGTGGTGTTGCAGTACCGGAAAGAAAGATAATTCCTTTTACTGTTCTTGCAATAGTAGAGGCAAGCTCAGTAAAATCAAGATCCTTATCTGCTCCTCCGGCAATAAGAATAATCCGTGGCATATGTGGATTACTTAATACATTTAATGCCGCAATAGTTGCGTCCGGACTTGTTGCGGCAGTATCATTGATCCATATTCTTTCCTTAATATGAGCGATTTCTTCTTGACGCGATGGCAATCCTTTGAATATTTTTAAAGCTGCGGCAATATGAATAGATGAAATTCCCACACAGTGTGCTGCCGTAACAGCGGCAAGAATATTTTCAAGGGTATGTTCTCCTTTCAAGGCACACTCCTCTACAGAACAAACAATTTCATGGCTTCCATCTACTGTTTGAATACATATTGTACGGCGCAAAGAATTACCAGATGCATCAGGAAGCAAAAATGCCCCCACTCCTTGAAATACATGCAATCGTGAAAACCATAATCGCGTTCCACTTATATATCGCTTTCCCATAGCATGCGTCTCTGCATTATCATAATTAAATATGGCAAAATCACTGTTTTTTTGAAAACGAACAATATTTTCTTTTATGCTCGCATACTTTTCTAGTGTTTTATGCCTATTTAAATGATCAGCTAATACATTTGTAACCACGGCAATATGCGGTGCAATGCTTTTTTGAGAAAAAAGTTCTAACTGATAACTGGAAACTTCCATAACGACAGGATCGTATATTCCTTGAGCCTCTTGTTCTAGCACATTATCAACAATAGAAAAAAAGCTTTCTCCGCCTATACCTGCGATACCAACACATACTGCGCGCGGATATAATACACGAATCATTTCATGAATAAGCGCGGTTGTTGTGGACTTCCCGCGTGTTCCTGTTACCGCAATACTTGGCGTATGTTGTGTAAGAGATAAAAAAAGCGTAAGCTCATTTTCTATTGGAACGCCTTGCAAACGCGCTAAAGAAAGATATGGCGAATCATACGGAACACCGGGATTCTGAACAATAAGATCAGCTCGCACAAAATCGTCCTGGTTATGTTCTCCAAGAATCCACTCAATAGGAAAAACTTTTTTTTCTGGGTGATAGAGGGAGTATTCTTTACAAAAATTCTGCACCGCACGCACAGATACATGAAGCTGTTCTTCTTTTTTTAAATCTGTAATACATACTCGCACGCCATGCGCATACAACCACTGCGCAACTGCCTGCCCGCCGCCATGCAACCCAAGCCCCATGACAATCACACGTTTTTCAAAAAAATCTTCTGGTTTTTGGAATAATGACATACTTATATATATTGTTTATATACCGCGTTCAAAAATAGCTATAATCAACCCGATAATCGCAGTAACAAAAGCAATAACCCAAAAACGCATTACAATGGTTGGCTCAGACCACCCTATTGCCTCAAAATGATGGTGAATGGGCGCAGACAAAAAAACTTTTTTCTTGCGAATCTTTTTTGATGCAACTTGAATAAGAACAGATGCGGATTCAAAAACAAATAAAAATCCAATAATAGGAAGCAGCAATGCCGCATTTGTAAGCATTGCTACAATACCAAGCGTTACGCCAAGAGACATAGCGCCTGTATCACCCATCATAAATTTTGCCGGATAAATATTCAACCATAGAAACGCAAGAAGTGAACCAATAATTACGCCACAAAATGTGGCAAGATCGTACTTTCCTTGCATAGCCGCAATGGCGCCATATGCGGCAAAAGCCGGAAGCAATGTTCCTCCTGCCAAGCCATCCAGTCCATCAATTTCATTCACGGAAAATGCTGTTGCAACAATCACAAAAATAAAAAATGGAATATACCACCATCCAATATTAAAATCCCCTATAAATGGAATATGAAGAATATCCCAATCAAGTTTAAAATAAAACCACCATGCGCCAACAATGGCAATGAGCGTATAGAGCAACAAACGATGGCGCATATGCAATCCCCCGCCAAAGGGACCAATTTTCCGTACGTTCAAATAGTCATCTATCATACCAACAAACGCCGCAAGTACTAATGCACCTAATGGCAGCCATACTTGTGAGCGAGATAAAAAATTCAATTGGGAAAGAAACGTATTTGGAAAAAGTAATGCGCCATAAAAAAAAATTAGCGCAACAATCAGTGTTGTCATCCATATGAGGATACCGCCCATGGTTGGCGTTCCTTTTTTTGATGTATGAAGTTTAGAATAAATAGGCGCTGATTTTTCATCTCGAATTTGTTTGCCGAGTTTGTGTTTTGCAAGAAAACGAGAAAGAAAAGGCGTCCATATCCATGCAAATAAAAAAGCGACCGTAGAAAGAAGCATGATTTTAAAGATAACAAAGCTCATCATATGACTAGAAAATATTTATCTGAATCACGAGATATATTGCAAGAAGCAAAAGATATTGAAAAGTTGCCGCACATGCCATAAGAAGGTGTGCAGTACTTTTATGAGAAAAAAAGAGGGCGCGTGCTAATATATAATTTACTCCAATACATACTGTTCCGCTTAATGGAAGAAGAAAAATAGTATACCAACGAGCAAAATAATCAACGCCCATAAATATTTTATAGTGTAAATATAAAAATTCATTTCCAGATCGATACAGTACATCACCATTCCATATAATAAGGATAGCCATTGCAATTTGGCCTATCACTGCAATAGCTGAAGCAATAACAAGAGAAAGGTCTCGAAAAAATATTTTTTCGTATACAGTATCAAAAAATGTGTGCATAAAATAAATATTCTGCATGTGGACATGCCTTTCTTGTACTATATCAAAAAATAACAAAAAAGCAATTCATCTGGGGCTCCCACTCCAACCCTCTTGCTTTTTTTATACTATCTTGCTATACTGACACCGTACTCCTTATTTTCTTATATTTTTATTATTTTTTTGTATGGCACATAAAAAAGCAGGTGGCTCTACAGTATGGGGACGCGATTCACAATCTAAGCGGCTTGGTATTAAGCTTTTTGCCGGAGAACAAGCAAAAAAGGGAAATATACTCGTTCGCCAACGTGGAACAAAATATCATGCTGGCGCCAATGTTAAACGTGGCGGTGATGACACACTCTTTGCAATGGCTGATGGTGTTGTTTCTTTTTCAAAGAAAAAACTGCGCAAATTTGACGGCAGCATTAAACAATCAACACTTGTACACGTAACAGAGAAAGCATAACTTCTTTCAAAAAAAGCCTCCCGCAAAGGAGGCTTTTTTAATTTGTATACGTTATCTGTATCCTTTATTTTTTCTTAACAGCAATATTTTTTACTTCTTCAATTGCTCGATCAAGTTGTGGATCTTTTTCTTCTGTATAATCTTTTTCTGTCATTTGAACCTCAATGTCCGGAACAATTCCTTCTTCATTTATAGATCTACCATTGGGTGTTAACCATTTTGCAATAGTCAATTTGAGTGCTGAACCGTCTTTCAGGCGCTGCAGATCTTGCACAGAACCCTTGCCAAATGTTTTTACGCCAATAAGTGTTGCCTTTTTATGATCTTGCAAAGCGCCGGCAACAATTTCTGCTGCTGATGCACTTCCCTCATTTACTAATACAACAGTAGGTATGCTTCGTAGACTCGCACGTGTTCGTGCGCGATATTCGTCTTTTGTCTTTTCATCAAATTGTTCAATAACAACTGTCTGACCATCTACCCAATATCCTGACACTTGAATAGCAGTATCCAGGAATCCTCCAGGATTATTTCGCATATCAAGAATAATACTGCTCACTTTTTTTGCCATAAGATCACGAACCGCATCTTTGAATCCTTCTTCTGTATCTTGATTAAAATGAGCAATTTTAACATACCCAATATGGGAATCCGGCAACACCTTCCATGTTACAGAGTGCACAATAATCTTATCACGAATAATGGTCACATCACGCGGCTTAGATTCTTCTGTGCGATAAATTTTTATTACCACCGGAGTTCCGCCTTTACCGCGAATAATACTTACCGCGTAATCAATAGTCATGCCTGTGGCATCTTTTTTATCAATACTCAAAATTGCATCACCAGACCGCAATCCCGCGCGCTCTGCCGGTGTATCCGGTAAAATTGACATAATAAGAAGTTGATTCTTCTTCATGCCAATTTCCGCACCAATTCCTTCAAAAGTTCCAGAAAGCGATTCATCAAATTTTTTTGCAGTGTCTGGTTCCAAAAAAACAGAATACGGATCTCCAAGCGCTGATACCATACCGCCAAGCGCTCCATAAAATAATTTTTTATCCTCAGTACCTTTAGTAACATATCCCGTCTTTACTCTCTTCCATACATCCCAAAACAAATCAAAATCAACGTCTTTGCTTACATCTTTTGGCAATTGAACGTCAGGATGCTTACTATCTTGTTCCGTAGCTTGAACAAGTGGTGTTTTATTGAAATCTTCTTTTTTTTCTTTTTGTATTGACGCAAGTAAATAACCACCTGTAAAACTTACACCAATTGTAAAAATAACAATATAAAATATGAAATGTTTTTTAAGAAAATATAACACTCCTTTTTCTTGGGGGCTTTGTGGGGGTTGTTGTATAATGTCATTAAATTGCATATGCCGTCATTAAGATTTACATTCAATTGATGCGCCAAGAGATTGCAAGCGCTCACATATATGCTCATATCCTCTGCCAACTATTTCCGCGCCATTTATAATGGTTCTTCCGGATGCAATGATGCCTGCAATAATCATTGCCGCTCCAGCACGCAGGTCAAAACTGCGAATTTCTTGGCCATAGAGAGGCGTAGGTCCGGTAATAAGCACTCTGTGCGGATCACATATCACTGCATTTGCACCCATACGCACCAATTCTTGTATATATCCCATGCGCCCTTCAAAAAGCGTATCCCAAATAAGTGTTGTTCCTTGTACTTGAGTAGCAAGTACACCAAAGACCGACTGAAGATCTGTAGGAATGCCAGGATACGGCCGTGCATCAATTTTTGATGCGCGCATAATTCCATGTGATTTTACAGTAATTGTATTGTTGCTTACATCAAACCGCGCGCCCATCATACGTAATTTTTCTAGCACAACATCCATATGCTCAGGGACAACATTGTGAATGCGCAATTTTCCTTTATTCGCAATACCAAGGATAAGAAATGTTCCAGCTTCAATAGTATCTGGAATAATTGTATGTGATGTGCCGTGAAGCGTGGAAATACCATGAATAGTTAGTGTTGATGTTCCATTTCCGGAAATATCTGCGCCAAGTTTCTGTAAAAAAGATACTACATCTTGCACGTGTGGCTCATACGCAGCATTTTTTATCACTGTCAGGCCTTCAGCGCATACTGCCGCCATAAGCACATTTTCTGTTGCAGTCACTGACGCTTCTAATAATATAATTTCTGTTCCATGAAGGCCATCACTTGAAATAGTATAAGTGCCGTTCTTTTTTTCAATGCGCGCCCCGAGCTTTGAAAGACCATGAAAATGAGTATCCAGTGGACGATTCCCAATAATACACCCTCCGGGTTCTGTAATGTCTATTGTGTGAAATCGAGAAAGAAATGAACCTAAAAAAAGAATAGAAGCGCGCAAGCTTTTTACAAGTTGGTAATCTGGATTATGGAATGTTGCGCTACGATTACAGATAGTCACTTGATGTTCACCGGTCCATGCAACAGAGCTTCCAAGACTTTTAAGAATATTTAAAAGAGTTTCAACGTCGGAGATGCGCGGTACATTATCAAGAATGCATTCATCATCCGTAAGAAGAGTTGCCGCAATAATAGGTAGTGCCGCATTCTTTGCGCCAGATATCCAAATATCACCCTCCAATTTCTTCCCTCCTTCAATAATAAATTGCATACGGAATTATTCTGTAATCATTTTTTGTAAAAGAGTTTTGAGTTCATCCGGAGAATAAAATTCTATAGAGATAATACCTCGTTTTCCTTTTTGTCCAATGGTTACTTTAGTTCCCAGGTGTTCACGTAAAAGTTCTTCTTGCGCTAAAAAATTCTGTTTTTCTGACGGTGTTCTTCTTTGAATAGTTCCCTTTTTCTCTTCTTCATACAGAATACGCTCCACAGCAGCAACAGATAATTTCTCATTAATAACTCGTTTAAAAAGAGCGAGTTGGTCAGCGGAATTAGGAAGACACAAAATCAATCGCGCATGCCCCTCATAGATACTGCCCTCTTCTAAAGCTTCTTGAATTTCTTTTGGCAATGTAAAAAGTCTGATCATATTAGAAACAGAAGATCTTCCCTTGCCAACTTTTTTTGCAATCTCCTCATGAGTCATGGAAAATTCTTTATAGAGTTGTTGATATCCTCGCGCAAGTTCCATGGGGTTCAGGTCAACGCGTTGAATGTTTTCAATGAGCGCTAACGCAAGCCTTTCTTGATCGTCTGCTTCTCGGATAACTACCGGCACGCGGGTAAGGCCCACAATTTTTGCCGCACGCAAACGGCGCTCCCCTGCAATCAAACGATATCCATTTCCCTCTCGAATAACGACAAGCGGCTGAATAATGCCATGCTCACGAATAGATTCAGATAATTCATGGAGTTGATTTGTGTCAAACTCATGGCGCGGCTGATATGCGTTTGCCACGATTGATCCAATATCAATATCGCTATTTAATCCTTGTTCGGATTGAGTGGCGTTATCATCTCCTTTTTGAGGAAGAGATGGATGTTTTCGTGAAATGAGCGCATCAAGTCCGCGCCCAAGGCCATATTGTGCCATACATTTTATGCGCTATGTGTTAATCCTTCGCGGGTATTGAGTAATTCTCGCGCGAGGCGTTCGTATGCCTTTGCTCCGCGACTTGAGGGATCGTATTGAAAAATAGTTTTTCCATGACTTGGCGCTTCTGCAAGCCGAACATTGCGCGGAATGACTGTGCGAAAAATTTTATTGGGAAAATGATTATATAGTTCAAATAGAACACTTTCAGATAGACGATATCTGCGGTCGTACATGGTAATCACTGCGCCGAGAATTTCTATATCTGTATGCAAATTTTCTTTCACAAGCCGAAGAGTATCTAAAAGCTGACCGATGCCTTCTAGCGCAAAATACTCTGCTTGCACCGGAATAAGCACAGCGTCTGCAGCAATGATACCATTGAGCGTCAAAAGCCCTAACGATGGCGGACAATCAATAAAGATGTAGTCAAAATCATCTGCAAGGGAGGTTAGCCGCTGACGCAACTGATATTCCCGCTGATCCACAGATACAAGCTCTACATTTGCTCCGGCAAGAGAGAGTGTCGCTGGTAAAATATGAAATGTATGCGGCGCTTGCATACGAACGGCTGTATGCGGTTCAACTGCGCCAACAAGTACTTCGTATGCTCCATATTCAATACCGCTTGGGTTTAAACCAAGTCCTGATGTTGCATTTGCCTGCGGGTCTAAATCGATCAATAAACAACGACTGCCAGAAGTCGCCAAGCATGCAACAAGATTCATAGCGGTTGTTGTTTTGCCTACGCCGCCTTTTTGATTTACCACTGCGATTGTGTATGCCATACCATGTGAATATATTCACAGTATACGTCTCTTTTTTGCTTCTGACAATCCTCTTGCCACTTTTCCTCTTTCTAGTGTATTCTAAAGATACGACAATAAATTTTTCTATCCTATGCCCACCCCAGACTTCCTCAAAAAGCGCTACCCAGATTTGCACGCAGAAAAAGAAGTTGACCGATCAGTAAAAACCCTTCGCCGCAAGGGCGTGAAAGTCCCTGAAACAAAAGGAAGTTACATTCAAGCGCATTTTGATCGTCTGGAACGAGCTTTTGAAAAACATCCGAAACTCTTTGCAAAACTTTTCAAGAAAAATATCCTTTCCGGATATACTCTGGATTTTTCCCGCAAAGACGGATCAGAAGACCCTGAAAAAGTTGCAAAATTAGTACAGGGTCTTTTTGAATCAGAAAAACAAATTCTTCGCAATCGTGGACTGGGCGCAGAACTCGAACAATACGGTGACACACTTTCAGATGAAGATTTCGAA
>Ga0172368_10000379_pt1 | contig 63699 bp, 59 predicted proteins | sample Lak11m_FD_114540 | JGI IMG/M metagenome (GOLD analysis project Ga0172368, IMG submission 114540) | Freshwater microbial communities from Kabuno Bay, South-Kivu, Congo - kab_022012_11m | ecosystem: Environmental > Aquatic > Freshwater > Lake | place: Democratic Republic of the Congo: South-Kivu...
CAAACATTGATCGTTTATTGCTACTTTTAACAACCTTATTGCAGTTTGTTTGTTTGATTACTGCAATTAATCTTGTAATTGACTTGATTTGACAAAAAACGGACTTAACTATGAGAAGTTACATGACGGAGATCTTCTCGGAACCGTTTGGTCACCGCTTTGTGAATCAGGTACAAGTACGGGATGCCCATGTTCGTTTCCAGAAGCGAGTTGACGACGAGCGTCTCCAAACCGCCTTGGCGGATGCCCCCGATCAGAAGCGCGGCTTCCCAGCCGAACTGGACCAAGACCCCGATGGCCAGGAGCCACCAAAGGTTGATTTTGTCCGCGGCGGTCTTCGCGCGCATATTCATCAATATGAGGATGAAATAACCAACAAACAAGAATCCGGCCATGACGCCGTGGTACATCGACGTGCCGCGGTAAATTGCGATTTCGCCGAACGGCGCCCCAAACGTCTGCGCCAACAGCGGGCAAACGAGCCACCACGACAAAATCAGCAGCGACCACTCGAGCAAATGGCGGTCGCGGCGCAGCCACAACCAGATCCAAGCGAAGTTGGTGATACCGTAACTGAGGGACAGCCATAAGAGAAACCAGAAATACGATGCCCCTTCGACGACGCGCGTCCGTAACAAAAGATAAAAGATGCCATAGTCGACGATGAAATAAATAATCCCCCCGGCCAGGGCAAAAAGGGCCGTCAGATAGTTTTTCTTATAAATGAGCAAACCCATGAACAAGCATAAAAAGGCGATGTCGAGATAGATGTAAAGGTAGTTGAGGATCCGGCCCGGGACGATGTCGAGCGTCGTCATAAGAAAAGCGGTCATCGCGCCTCGGCTCCCTGGTTGTTTCTTATTTTTGCCATAGTGATAGATTATATGAAAAAGAGCGAACGCTCAAGGGGCGGATAAGGCGTTTCGGAAAGAGGCGGCGCCGTCAGGCGTCGTGGCTTTTGCGGTTGGAGCTGTTGACGTAGTAAAGGCGGAGATTGCCGAGGACGTCGCGGATTTCGAGATAGATGAACCCGTCGGCTTTCGTCAGCGGATGCATGAAATCAAGCGTGAAAACGACGGCGTGGTTCCTTTTGACTAAGCGCAGCATTTCTTCTATGATATAACCAAGTTGCGTCGGTTCCCGCTCTTCGATCGCCATCAATTGGCTGTAAAAAGCCGGCTCGACGTAAAACCGCTCCCCGCCCTCGAGCTCAAAAAAAGCCGAGTAGGGATTGTTCGGGTCGCTGAGACGTCGGAGATCGTATGGCTGGAACATCTGCATTTGGATTCACCAGCCATAAATATATAGGAAACGGCAGCGGACTTCAAAGGAAAGGACTTGACGATGGACCATGGCATCAAACTAGTCGTCACCGACATCGATCAGACTTTGTTTTCCCACAAGACCAAAAGCGTGCCCGCAAGCGCCGTCAAGGCGTTCAAGGAACTGCAAACCAAGGGCATCAAGGTGTTTTTGGCCTCGGGCCGCAACCGGTATCTCATCGGTAAGATCGGCGTCCTCGACTATGTCAAGCCCGACGGTTTCATCACGATGAATGGGGCCAACGCCATCATCGACGGGAAAATCATCCACCGTTACCCGCTGCCGGAAAACGAAGTCGACATGCTCGTCAAATTCTCGAAACGGCTGAAATTCGGATTGACCCTGATTGAAGAAAACGAAGGCCACATCAACTATGTTGATGAGCGCGTTATTGCCGCCCACGAGAAATACGGGACGCGGTTCCCGCAGCCGCGCCATTTCCCCGACCATTACGACCGTACCATCTACCAGGCTATCTGCTTCTGCGACGAGTTGGACGAATCGCTGTTTTTGCCGCACCTCCAGCAGTGCAAAAGCGCCCGTTGGGACGAATACGCCGTCGACGTCATGCCCAAAGACAGCGACAAAGCCAAAGGCATCCTCGCCGTTCTTGAATATTATGGCTGGAACCCGGAAAATTGCCTCGCGCTCGGCGACAATCCCAACGACATCGAGATGCTGAACTTTGCCGGGGTCTCCGTCGCCATGGGCAACGCCAAAGACGAAGTCAAGGCCGAGGCCGACTTCATCACCGATGATATCGACAAAGACGGTTGGGTCAAAGCCCTGCGCCATTTCGGATTGATTGACTGATTATAAAGGATGGTTTTTCTTAACTGTTTTTAAATAAAGCTTGCCGTTCTACGCTCGCGACTTTGCGCGGCAATGGCAAAATGCGTTACTTCAAAATGTAAAAACATCTTTTTTGGGTTATTTGAACTTTTCGAGCGCTTTATTGGTTCTTGTTCTTAACTCGTTTTCGCTGATCAAGGGTCTGCTGATGGCCGCTAAAGTCTCGGAAGCGATGGCGCCCTTTTCCACCAATTGCCGCCCGGCTTTCTTCACTTCGTCTATAATCGCTTTCCCATCGCTTGTTAAACCGGATTTATCAAACATCCGATATGAGTGGGGTCTAAGAATCGGGCCGACGAATTCAACACCCGCGGTCTCGCAAAAATCGCGGACGACGCGGACGACCGTGTCGAAGTTTTCGATCTCCCACCAGCCACTGGTTGAAATCAGCACGATCTTGCTGGTATTGAACGAGGCGTGTTTCGCGGCTCGCGTCCTTCCAGCCTCGAATCGCAACTCCGGTCCAATCAAGGGACATAGCCGATTCATGAAATCCTGCATCCGGCCCGGCAAAGGAATGTAGACTGGGGTAGCCAGGACCAAAACGTCGGCAGCCTTTATCTTTGGATAAAGATCATGCATTTCGTCCATAACGCAACAGTTCCCGGGATCTCGATACCAGCAGTACATCCGGCCGCATGAGCACGGCTTCAAATCCAAACGGCTCGCGTATACAAGCTCGACTTCGGCTCCGGAAAAAGCCATTCCTTCAATAAAGGCTTTCAATAAAATGTCAGTCTTCCCTTTTTCCATGGTCGGACTGCCGTTGACGGCAAATGCTTTGATCATATGATTCACGCTCCTTTAAAACATAAGGCAACAATGAATCAAGCCGGCATTATTACTAATTTCATTATACCCGCGGGCAAAAGATTAGGGGCAAAAGGCGTTCCCGTTTCTTTTGAGCGGCGCTTACTTATGATATTGTTCGTTATTCATGATTTTGAACGCCCGATACAGTTGTTCGAGCCAGACGAACCGCACGATTTGGTGCGGCCACGTCATATTGGAAAGGCTCCATCGTTCCTGCGCGCGTTTTTTGATGGTTTCGGCCAGTCCGTAGGAACTCCCGATGACAAAGACTAAGGTGCCGTGGGTGGCGCGAATGGCTTCGATGTTCCGGGCGACGTCTTCGCTTCCGAGGGCTTTTCCTTCGATGGCCAAGGCGACGACGTAGTCCTGCGGCTTGATCGCTTTCATGATTCCGTCGGCTTCCTTTTCGAGGCCGAGCAGGATGTCTTTGTCCGATGGCTTGTCCTTGAGCCGGTATTCATCGACCTCAACGATCGAAAGCGGAACAAACGACCCGAGCCGCTTGACGTATTCGGCGATGCCGGCGCGCATATAATCTTCCTTGATCTTGCCGACGGCGACGATATTGATGCCCATGTTAACGCCCGCCGCTGATGACGCCGTACTGTTTGGCCGGCACGATGCGCAGCCGTTCGATTTCGACGTATTTGCGGCGGTAGATCGTCACGTGCGTCTTGAGGGCCACGTCAGGATCATTGGCTTCTTCCGATAGATGCGCGAGGATGATCTCCCGCGTCTTCGGCCCGACGAGTTCGGTCAGGTACAAGGCCGCGTCTTCGTTTGAAAGATGACCCGTGTCGCCGAGAATCCTTTGGATCAACTCGTAGCCGCGATTCGTCTGAAGCAGCATTCTGACGTTATGGTTGCTTTCAAGAATGTAGTAATCGGCGTTTTTCATATAGGCCATGTTGGCCTCGCTGATATAGCCGGTGTCCGTCATGTAGACGAGCGTTTCCGTCTCGTTCTTGACGATGAAGCCGACGCCGTCGTGGGCGTCGTGGCTCGTCGGCAGCGGCGTGATCTCAAACGTTCCAAGCTTGATTGTTTCGTAATGGTTCAGACGGTGTTCTTCGAGGACTTCGATGGTCCCATTGGTGGCGTAGCGTTTTTCCAGCGGGATGAACTGATGGCCGGCGGCATGGTCGCCGTGCTCGTGGGTGAAAAGGGCGAAATCGATCATATCGAAAGAAACGGGGGTCTCCGCGAGACCCTCGACGAGCCATTTCTTGGTCAGTCCCTGATCGATCAGCAAGTTGGTCCTGCCGTCGGTGATGATGGTGGCGTTGCCTTTGGAGCCACTCGCCAAAACGTAGAAGCGCATCTTATTCGGCGGCGTTGCCCAGGATGCGTTCCTTGCGGATTTCGAGCAGCTTCTTCTCGAATTCGTCGCTCGGCGTCTCGAACCGGCCGTAGGACGTGAAGAACAGCAGGTTGATGATGCCGATCTTGCCGTTGCGGTTCTTGGCGATGCTCAATTCGACGAGGTTGGCGCCGCCTTCGAGATTCTTCAGGAGCTCTTCCTGCTTGGCCGCCTCTTCGTCGCCTCGCTTGTCCTTGACGCGGGCGCCTTTGGCGGCTCCCCCGGTGCTCGAATAATAGGCCTGGCGGTAAATCAATAGGACGACGTCGGCATCTTGTTCGATCGAGCCCGAGTCGCGCAGGTCCGACAGCTGCGGATATTTGCCTTCCCTGGTTTCGACGGCGCGCGATAGCTGCGAGACGACGAGAATCGGCACTTTGAGCTCGCGGGCCAGCTCTTTGAGCTGCCGCGAGATATAGCTGACTTCGGCCTGACGGTTTTCGAACCGCTTGTCGCCGGTCGTGATGAGACCGATGTAATCGACGACGACGAGCCCGAGGTCGCCAAGCCGCGCCTTTAACAGCTTGGCCTTGGCCATGATGTCGATCAGCTTGATACCAGCCGAATCGTCGATGTAAAGATTGGCGCTGCCGACGTTCTTGAGCGCTTGGCCCAAGGCGGCCCGCTGCGCCGTTTTGAGAAATTGCGTTCCTTTGAGAATGTGATCGAGATCGACGCCCGAATCGGTGGCGATCAGACGCTTGATGAGCGTCGTCGCCGGCATCTCGAGCGAGAAAACGGCGATCGGAAGTTCGCTGCGACGGGCGGCTTGGAGGGCGATGTTGAGCGCCAGCGCCGTTTTGCCGACCGACGGGCGGGCGGCCAAGATGACCATCTCGCCTTTCTGGAAGCCATGCGTGTAGTCATTAAGGCGCTGGTAGCCGGTGTCAAGCCCGGTCAGCCCGCCTGGCCGGGACACGATCTTAAGTTCCATTTCGACTTGGTTGGCGACGTCCTGGGCTTTGACGAAATTGGAGATGCGCCGTTTCTGGGTCACCTCGTGGATCTGGGCGTCAGCCTTGGCGATGAAACCGGTGATATCCTCGATATCCTCTTCGTCGTAATCCTTGCGGATGCCGTCGATGGCCGTCAGAAGTTCACGTAAAACGCGGTTATCGGTCAAAATCCTAATGTAGAATTCCATGTTCGAGAGCGAAACGACGCTTTGGGTCAGTTCCATCAGATAATCGACCCCGCCGGCGTTTTCGAGGTCCTTGGCGTTCAAAAGCTCGTCGGTGACCGTCTGGACGTCGACCGGGATGTGCTTGTTGACCAACGCTCTGATGGCGTCGAAGATGATCTGATGCCGTTTGTTGCCGCCGTAAAAATCTTCCTTGACGAGGCCGGCCACGCATGTGGCCAGCGCCGCCTCGTCGACCATCATGGCTCCGAGGACCGTTTTTTCGGCGTTGATGTTGAAAGGTAAGTGCCGTGCCATATTATTGTTTCTCCGTCACTTTGACCGTGATCGTCCCGATGACGCCTTTAGCCAATTCGATGCGCAGGCGCGTGAACCCGGCGGCGTTTACGAGCGTCCGGTCAACCAGTTTCCGCTTGTCGACGACGATGTCGTGTTTGCTCTTGAGTTCCTCGACGATTTGTTTGGTCGAGATGGTTCCGTACATGCGTCCGTCGGCCGAGAACGCGGCCGTAAACTCGAGGACGATGTCCTTGAGACGATCGGCGACGACTTGGGCTTCGCCTTGGACCTTCTTGAACGCTTCTTCGGCTTCCTGCTTGTGGTAGTCCATGATTTCCTTGCTGCGGTCGGTCATCATGACCGCCAGTTTGTTCGGAAACAGGAAGTTGCGGGCGTAACCGTCGGCGACCTCGAGAATCTGGTCTTTTTTGCCGACGCTTTTGACGTCTTTGAGCAAAATTACTTTCATGCTGGCTCCTAACTCTTGTCCTTGGCGTCGCTCTTGGCGGCCGGGAGATACGTTTCCAAAACTTCCAAGAGCTTCTTCTCGGCTTCTTCGATCGAAAGGTTATAGAAGGCGCAGGCCGCCGAGGAGAAGTGGCCGCCGCCGCCCAATTTTTCAAGCAGGAACTGGACGTTGATGCTGTTGTCGCTGCGGGCGGAGATGTGCACTTCCTTGGAATCGGTCAAACCGATGACGAAGGTGGCGTTGACGCCCTTGATCTGGATGTTCATGTTGGCGACCTTGGCGAGAGTGGCCCGGTCGATGGTGTCGCGCGGGTCGGCCAAGGCGACGACGATGCCATAGTAGGGCGTCTTCGAATTGGCCATGATCTTGGTGATGAGGTTGTGCTCCTCGTAATCGTCTTTGAGGAAGGTGTCGGCTAGGGCGTTGTCGGCTCCGCTTTCCTTTAGGAACATCGAGGCTTCGAACGTGCTCATGCCGGCCGTCTTCGCCCGGTAGTAGTTGGTGTCGAGGAAAATGCCCGCCAACATGATCGTGGCATATGTCGCCGGGATGACGATGCGCGGATGCGGCGAGGCGTAACGGATCAGTTCCGCCACGAGTTCGGAGGCGCTGGAGGCGCTGGGTTCGATATAACTCATGACCGGGTTCTCGATGAATTCCTCGGCACGCCGATGATGGTCGATGACGACGACTTTGGCCGTTTCTTCCAGCAATTTCGGGAACATCGTCATCGAAGGCCGGTGGACGTCGACGACGACCACGAGGGTGTCCGGTTTCAATAAATCAAGCGATTCTTTGGGCGTGACGGTGATCCGGTCGATCTCGTCGCGCGAGAACATCATCGTCATCGCCGTGCGCGTTTTCTTCTCGACCAGTTTCGGGGTATAGACGATCTTGGCCGGCTTTCCCAACCCCTCGACGATGGCCTTGATGCCCAAAGACGAGCCGAGGGCGTCGAGATCCATGTCGGAATGACTCATGATGATGACGTTGGGGGCGTTCTTTATGAGACCGGCCAACCCGTCGGAAAGATTGCGGACGCGGATTTTGTTGCGCCGCTCCTGCACTTGGGTCCGGCCGCCGAAGAAGGCCAGTTCCTCGCCGTACTGGTTGACGACGGCTTGGTCGCCGCCGCGGGAGACGGCGATGTCGATGGCGTTGGTCGCCATTTCATGCAGTTTGACGACGTCGTCGGGGAAGTCGTAGGCAAAGCCAATCGATAGGGTAATCGACGTGTCGGTGTCTTTCGTCAGATTGCGGACGCGGTCAAGAAGCGAGAAGTTATCGGCTTTGATTTGGGCGAACGATTGGTAATTGCATAAAGCGAAGTAGGCATCGGCGCGGTAGCGCCGCAGCAACACGCCGTACTGCTTGGCATAATCGAAGATGGTGTTGCGGACGCTGAGGATGATGTCGTTGTTCTCTTCGATATTGACCGAGGAATCAAGATAGTTGTCGAGCATGATGATGCCGATGACCGGAGCCTGTTCCTTCGAATATTTGTAAAGCGACTCATAGGCCGTCACGTCCTTGAAAATGTAAAGGTGGGCTTCCTTCAGGTACTTGACTTCGTAGTTGCGGGTGTTGACTTCGATCTTCACGGTCGGCACCGCCGGTTCGCCGTTCAATTCCTTGAGGACCGGCTGCCATTCGTAGATGTGGCGGTCGATGATGCTGATCTGCCGGTCTTCGAACAGCTCGTTGGTCCAAAGGACGATCTGCTCGTCGTTGGTGACCGCCAGGCCGATCATCCCGAAGTTATAGGCTTCCTGGATGTCGGTGCCGATGATCTCGGCGGCCTTGAGATCGCTTTTTTGCCGCTGGCGGCTCATCGAGGTGACCGAAATGATTATGAATGCCAAGTTAAGAACGCTCCAGCCGATGATGACGGCAACGATGACGTCAAGGCTGAAAATGGACTGGAAATCATACCAGTTGAATCCATAAAACAGCGTCAGGGTGATGATGGCGGCCAATTCTAAAAAGACGAATACCAAGGCCGCGATTCTGATGGTGCGCAATATTCTTTTCATGGTGGATACCGACTTGTTTTATTATACAATACTTCGATATCGTTAATGAAAAAAGTCGTACAAGTACGACTTCGTTTCCGACTCTTTTAGTAAAAAAGCCGCATTTGAGGCGGCTTTTGCAGCGTTTTCGCTAATCGATGGTGAATGGTAAGAGCGCCATGAAACGGGCATTTTTAATCGCCGTCGCCAGTTCGCGTTGGTAGCGGGCGCTGGTGCCGGTTACCCGGCGCGGGGCGATTTTGCCATTGGGCGTGATGAAGCGCTTGAGCAGTTCGACGTCTTTGTAGTCGATGAACTTGACGTTGTTCTTGGTAAAGAAGCAAACCTTCTTGCGCGGTCTGAGTTTCTTGAATGCCATGGTAATTCCTTTCGTGTTTAGAATGGTAGATCGTCGTCGACGATGTCGATCGACGCGAGATTCTTGCTGTCGTCAGTCGGCTGGTCGGGCGTGAAGCCCTCATCGGGACGCGTGTCGTTGGCGCTGCCTTTGGGTTCCAGGAACTGGACCGAATCGGCGACGACTTCGATGACGCTGACCTTCTTGCCTTCCTTGTTTTCGTAGCTGCGCTGCTGCAGCCGTCCCTCAAGGCCGATCAGACTGCCTTTGCGGGTATACTTGGCCATGTTGTCCGCCGTCGCCCCGAAGGCGGTGCAGTTGATGAAACTGGCGGTCCGTTCGTTTCCGGCCTTGACCCGATTGTCAACGGCGACGGTGAAGGAGTTGACGGACATGCCGCTGCTGGTGCGGCGGAGATCGGGGTCTTTGGTCAGGCGGCCGACGAGTACAACGCGATTAATCATGGATATATCCTCCTATGGATTATTCTTTGTCGATGGTCACAAGATGGCGCAGCATGAGCGGATTGATCTTGGCGAGCCGGTCGAATTCGACGATGGCTGCTGGTTCCGCCGTGATTTTCAGTACAACGTAATAGCCTTTGCGTTGATCTTTGATTTCAAAAGCCAATTCGCGGGATCCCCATTCGGAAACTTTCGTGATTTCGGCACCTTTTTCGGTGAGAATCGCGTGAAGTTTGGCGATGGCGTCCTGCCGTGCGGCTTCGTCAAGATCGTCGCGGACGATGTACATGACTTCATACTTTGGCATAAGCTTACCTCCCTTTGGTCATTCTGGCTATCATCCACTGATAGCAGAGAGTCTAATATAGCCTTCACACTATACCATAAGAGATTATATTTTATTGAATATACTTTGTAAAGGAACAAATGGCCTCGCTGCAAGCCGCCTATTAGTTAATAGCGGCAGGCGTCGGATTATGTCCAAATGTTCTTATTTGTTTCTAAGCGTCGGGAAGAGGATGATTTCGCGGATCGACTGATTATTTGTCATTAGCATTGCCAAACGGTCGATCCCGATGCCGATCCCGCCGGCAGGCGGCATTCCGTATTCGAGCGCTTCGAGGAAGTCGGCGTCGACGTCATTGGCTTCCTGGTCGCCCAAGGCTTTTGCCTTGATTTGCTCCTGGAACCGTTCGGTTTGGTCGAGCGGATTGTTCAATTCCGTGAAAGCGTTGCAATATTCGGACCCATCGATGAACAGCTCAAACCGCTCGGTAAAACGCGGGTCGGCGCTCTTTTTGGCCAGCGGGCTGATTTCGATTGGATGGCCGTAGACGAACGTCGGCTGCTCCAAGGTCTTTTCGCAGAAAGCTTCGAAGAAAGCGTTGATGACGTGTCCGTATGTCATTTGGTGTTTCTCAAGGTGAATGTCGCGTTCCTGAGCCAATTTGTAGGCTTCTTCGAACGTCATGTTTTGCGTAAAGTCGATGCCCGTCTTTTCTTTGATCAAAGCCGTCATCTTGACTTTGCGGAACGGTTTTCCGACATCGATCGTCTTGTCGCCCCAAGGGAGTGCCGTCGTCCCGGCCACGTTTTGGGCGATGGTTCTGAATAGTTCTTCCGCCAAATTGGCCATGTCCTCGATGTCGCCATAAGCTTGGTAGGCTTCGATTGTCGTGAATTCAGGATTGTGGCGCGTGTCGATGCCCTCGTTCCGGAAGAGGCGCCCGATTTCGTAGACGCGCTCAAAGCCGCCGACCAGCAGCCGTTTCAGCGGCAACTCGGTCGCGATACGAAGATAAAAATCGCGATCTAGGGCATTGTGGTGCGTGGTAAAAGGACGGGCGGCGGCGCCGCCAAGCGTCGCTTGCAGCACCGGCGTCTCGAACTCGACATAACCGCGTTGATCCATGAAGCTTTGGATCGCGCGGATGATTTTGGCGCGCGCCAAGGCGGCGCGGCGGGCATCTTCGTTGACGATGAGATCGACATAGCGCCGGCGGTATCGTTCCTCGACGTCGACCAAGCCATGGTATTTTTCCGGCAACGGCCGGAGTGCCTTGACCAAGTGCTCGTATTTTTCGACACGGACGGTGATTTCCCCTGAATGGGTGAGCATCACGCGGCCGGACACGCCGACGATGTCGCCGAGATCGGCCAAATCGAACAACGAGTAGGTCTCGTCGCCAACAACGTCTTTTTTCATGTAGCACTGAATCGTCCCTTTGCCGTCCAGCAAATGGAAGAAACTGGCTTTGCCCATGCGTCTGACGGTGACGATGCGCCCGGCGATTTTAACTTTGACGTCGGCGGCCTCGAGTCCTTCCGCCGTTTTGCCGGTGGCGCTTTCCTTGATGTGGGCGCTGTCGGCATTCGTCATGAATTTATGGCCAAACGGGTCGATGCCCAGTTCGACGTATTTGGCGATTTTGGCTCGCCGTATCAATTCTTGTTCCGTGCGTTCATCCATAGCATTACCTCTCGTATTAGTTAATTATATGTTCTTTTTCCGATATTCTCCGTATCGAATCGTACGAATCATTTTTTCGAGCTGTTTAAAGTCGGTGATTTGGCTCAAGTGGGCTTTATGACTCTTCATGCCCGGAAATCCGGCTAGGAAGTGGATGCCGATGCCCCGGACTTCGCGCATGGCGATGTCCTCGCCCTTAAGGGCGACGAGTTTCTTGGCGAATTGGCGCAGGTAACGCAGTTGCTCCAACAACATGGCGTCTTCTAATCGCGTTCCGTCGCGGAAATAGCGTTCCAGTTGGGCGATTAGCCGCGGTTTTCCGAGCCCGCCTCGGGCGACCATCACCGCGGTTGCCTTAGTTATGTCCATAGCCTCGATGGCGTGGTCAAGCGAGTCGATGTCGCCGCTGATGACGAGCGGGACCTTCATTTTCATCCCCAAGTCTTTGATTATGTCATGACGGGCTTTGCCCTGATAAATCTGTTTCGTCGTCCGTGTGTGGATGGCAATCATGGATACGCCAGCCCGCTCCAGCCGGGCGACGATGTCGAATACGTTGATGTGCTCGTCATCGCTGCCGATGCGTATTTTGGCGCTGACGGGCTTATGGCTGGCGGCCACCACTTGGCGCATCATGTCTTCCATTTCCGCAGGACGTTTCAACCACGCGGCGCCGGCGCCCGTCTTCGTCACTTTGGGCATCGGGCAGCCCATGTTGATGTCGAGGAAGTCGTAAGGTACGGCCATCTTTTCCAGTTTGGCGATGGCCTTGACAAGCGTGTCGGCCTTGGCCCCGAAAAGTTGGACGCCAATCGGATGTTCGTCTTTTCCGATCGCCAGGTACTTCATCGTGTTGCGGCTGTCGTGGATGATGCCGCAGTCGGACACCATTTCCGTGTAGCGCAGCCCGACGCCGAAACGTTGCATGAACGCGCGGTACGCCAGGGTCGTGATGCCGGCCATCGGGCCGAGGACGATCGGGTTTTCAATTTTCAAGGACGCGAATGACCACATACGAAAAAGGGAAGGCTAGGCCTTTCCCTCCTCGGTCTTCGGTGTCGCGGCAGGCGCCCCGTCGGCTGTTTGGCGCCGCCCGTTTTTGCCGTTGGGCAATTGGCGATGCTCGAGAAGATATTTGATTTCCTCGGCCGATATCGTTTCTTTTTCAAGCAGCGTTTCGGCCAGGAGGATGACGTCTTCCTTGTGTTCTTTCAAAATTTTATGGGCTTCGTCATGGGCTTCGTCGATGATCTTGCGGACTTCGGTGTCGATCTCGAAGGCAATCTGCGTCGAGAAGTTTTTCTGAACCGACGTGTAGTCGCGGCCCAAGAATACGGACGAACTGTCGCGCTCGTACTGGATCGGGCCTAGCGAGGACATGCCGTACTCGGTGACCATCAGGCGGGCGATGCGCGTCGCCACTTCGATGTCGTTTTGGGCGCCGGTGGAAATGTCGGAGAAAAAGATCTCTTCGGCCGAACGGCCGCCAAGATAGCCAATGATTTTGGCAATCAGTTCTTTCCTCGTGATGAGGAAACGGTCTTCCTCCGGGGTCATCATAACGTGACCGCCGGTGCGGCCGCGCGGCACGATCGTGATTTTCTGGACTTTGTCGGAATGTTTAAGGTTAAGGCCGATGATGGCGTGGCCGGCTTCGTGATAGGCGATGGCCTTGCGCTCGTGCTCGTTAAGGGCGCGACTCGTTTTGGCCGGTCCGGCGATGCGCCGGTCGATTGCTTCGTCGATGTCCTCGATGATCACTTCTTCGCGGTTGGCGCGCACGGCGAGAATCGCCGCTTCGTTAAGAATATTCTCGATATCGGCCCCCGAGAAACCGACGGTGCGACGGGCAAGACTGTCATAATCGATCGTGGGATCGATTTTCTTGTTGCGGGCATGGACTCTGAAAATGGCGGCACGTCCAAGCCGGTCGGGAAGACTTACGGTGATTTGACGATCGAAACGGCCGGCGCGCAAAAGGGCGGGATCGAGCACGTCTTCGCGGTTGGTGGCCGCGATGACCATGACGCCCGAGTTATCGGAAAAGCCATCCATCTCGACGAGCAATTGGTTAAGCGTTTGTTCGCGTTCGTCGTTACCGCCACCGAGACCGGCGCCGCGTTGGCGGCCGACGGCATCGAGTTCGTCGATGAACACAAGGCATGGCGCCGTCTGCTTGGCGCGGCGGAACATGTCCCTGACGCGACCGGCGCCGACGCCGACGAACATTTCGACGAAATCGGACCCGGAGATGGAATAAAACGGCACCCCGGCTTCGCCGGCGACGGCTTTCGCCAGCAATGTCTTGCCCGTTCCGGGCGGCCCGACAAGCAAAACGCCACGGGGCAACTTGGCCCCGAATTTCGAAAATTTCTTCGGATCCTTGAGATATTGGACGATTTCGACCATCTCGGCCTTTTCTTCTTCGCATCCGGCGACGTCGCTGAAACGCACCTTGGAGGTGTCTTCGCGTCTGGCGCGCGATTTATTGAATTCGAGCGCTTTGTTGTTGGAACTGTTGACGGAGGCGTTCATCCGCGAGAAAAGGAAAAAGAACAGCGCCGCGGAACCGCCGACGATCAAAAGCGTCGGGCCCCACGTGTCGAACCAGTTGGTCTCAAACGCGTTTTTGGATACCCATTTATCGGAGAAATAGAATGTGTTAGGTTCCGTCCCGGGACGGGTGGCCAACGCTTCATCGACATCTTCTTTGATGATGACGTTGCTTGTTTCAAACGTCGCCGTGAAGTAGACGGTCTTGCCGTCGTCGATGTATTCGCCGGTCACTTGGGTGACGGTCTGTTTTTCCGTCGTCGTCACGTTGACGATTTCCTTCGTCATCAAAAATTCGGCCAAATCGGTCTGGCTGACGGTCACCGTCAAACCTGGACTCCGGAAGAAAACGAGCCAGACGAAGACGATTACGGCGGCACCCATTAAAAGATACGGCAGTAAAAATCCGAATAGTCCGGTTCGCGATGGTTGTTCTTTTTTCATTAACTCGACCTCTTATGCTTTTATGGGCAAGCGCTTGTTCTTCAAACAAGCAATGTAATTATACATTAAACATCAAAAATTATATTGATAAACGACTATTTGACATAAAAACGCGACGTTGCGTTCGGCTCGAAATCCTTTTGGTGACGCGGCACGAATAGGATGCGTCCATCTTTACCAACGATGACGGGCCATGACGATCTTCGGTGCCGCGGCATTTTCCAATCGATGAACAAACGGCGCAGTTGTCGCGTCTTGTTTTTGATGATGATCGCGTCGCCCATCTTAGCGTTTCTGACCGTAATCGGATAATCATCAAGGCTGACGAGGTCGCGATGGCTCCCGGATGTGAAATCAATATAGAAATAGGGGGTCTCATCTTTCGATGGCTTGTCATAGACATATGAATAACCGCTTACGTGATCTAACTTGATTACTTCGATTTCTCCATAATTGCGGATTAACCAATGATTGCCGCGAAGATGGCGTTTCCAATAATTCCGTTTGCTCGCGGCGGCGTGGCGCACTTCTTGGATCAAATGATTGGAAATCGGAAATCCGGTCAGCTCTTTCTCAAGCAATATGTGCAGGGCGACGAACAGTTCGTCTTCATCATACCCTTCGAGGGCGGCGACAGGAATTTTTCCTTCATTGGCCGGTGTGGTCAGGCGCACCTTGATGGCTTCCATCTTATTATTGTGCGTCTCAATGACGGCCAGGAGCTGACGACGGTCGGCGGTGGTCATGGCTTCGATAACGTGATGGCGGATCCGGTTCCGTTCGTAATCGTCGGACAAATTGCTGGCGTCGATGGCGTAAGGCACTTTCAATTCATCGCAATACGCCAGCAGTTCCATCTTGGTTCTTTTAAGCAGGGGACGGAAAATAGGTAGCCCGCTCCAAGTTGAATTTGGGGAAATACCCATGTAAATCGCCCTTGTTTTCCGTTTTTGCTGCATGACGGCCGTTTCCAGGTGATCGTCCTGGTGATGCGCCGTCACGACGCCGGAAGCCCCGGTTTCCGCGGCGATTTCCTTGAAAAATTCATAACGTGCGGTCCTGGCCCAAGCTTGGAAATTGCCTGTGATGTCTTTCTTCGGTATATCCAAAACATAGATTGGGATGTTGCGGATAAGGCAGTATTGCTCGAGCCCCGTCTGTTCGAGATCGGATGCGGGGCGGTGATGATAGTTGACGTGGGCGACGCCGACATCGTAGCGGCGTTCGTACAGCATGTTTAAAAGAGCCATCGAGTCGGGGCCGAAGGACACGGCGACCAGATAGCGCCCTTCTTTCGGAAGATCGATATCAATCATCGGATTTCTGGTCGAGGACGATTTCATACATCGGCTGGTCGTCGCCTTTGCCCGGTTTGTCCGGAATCGAAATGACGCGGGCGCGGATTTCCCGGCGCCCGAGTCTCAATCCGATGACGTCGCCGAGCTTGAGTTCGTCGGCCGGCTTGGCTTTCTTGCCGTTGATGGAAACGACACCGGAATCGGCCAGTTCCTTGGCCACCGTGCGCCGTTTGATCAGGCGTGAGATTTTAAGATATTTATCAAGTCTCATAATGTTATTTTATCAAATCGCGAAAGGGTCGCGGTTTTGCGGTGCCAGGAAGTCGTAAACCTCGATGATGTTTTTGAGAAGCGTTTCCAGATTGTCGAACCACGTTCCTTTTTTGTAAAGGCGGATTTTCAGTTGGCGGTTCTGGTAATTGACCCTTACTAGTGGCATCAGCATGTGGACGCGCTCGAACAGCGTCGTCCCCGCCTTGTTGAGAAACACAAAGGCCTTGGAAACCTGGATGTCGACGTATTCCTTGGTTTCCTTGATGTTTTCGAGAGCCGGATGCTTGATGAACAAATCCAATTGCCGTTTTCGCAAAAGGAGCAAAACCTCATCGGGAATCCGTCCGTAAAGATCGCGGATATACGACCGGATGCCCTCGAGTTCGGCCGTCGTCTTGGCGTCGTCAATGGCCTGATATAGCTCGATCTTGTCGGGATTGTCGGCATAGGTCTCCGGTATGTAGGCGTCGATGGCAAGCGTGATCGGCGTCTCCGGCGGAGGCGTTGGCTGACCCGTCTGCCGTTCGACGATAGCTTCGTTCAGGAGTTGCAGATACATATCGATGCCGACGGTATCGATGAACCCAGCTTGTTCCGGTCCCAAAATGTCGCCCGCGCCCCGGATCATCAAATCGCGTTGGGCGATCTTGTAGCCGCTGCCGAGTTCCGTGAAATCCTGAATCGCTTTGAGGCGCTTCGTCGCCGTTTCCGAGATGACGCGATGCTCGCGGTATAACAAATAAGCAAAGGCAATGCGGTTGCCCCGCCCGACGCGTCCTTTGATTTGATAAAGCTGCGACAGCCCGAAATTCTGGGCGTCTTCGATGATGATGAGGTTGGCGTTGGCGATGTCGATTCCATTTTCGATGATCGAAGTGCAAACCAACAAGTTGAGTTCGCCGCCGTAGAAACGGACCATGACATCTTCGATGTCGTCGCGCAGCATCTGCCCGTGGACGACGCCGATGCGCGCCGTTTTGATCAACGTTTGCAATTTGCTGGCGACGCTGTCGATGGTGGCGATGTTGTTATGGAGATAGAACACTTGGCCCTGGCGCCCCAGTTCCCGTTCGATCAACTCTTTGACAATGGCTTGGTTATGGGCCATGACATAGGTTTGAATCGGCATGCGCTGATTGGGTGGCGTGTTCAGTTGTGACAATTGGCGAATCCCGAGCAATGAAATCTGCAGCGTGCGCGGAATCGGCGTCGCCGTCAACGTCAAGACGTCGATGTTGGCCTTCAGTTCCTTAATCTGCTCTTTCTGCTCAACCCCGAACCGCTGTTCCTCGTCGATGACGAGCAACCCCAAATCCTTGAATTTGATTTCCTTGGAGAGAATCCGATGGGTCCCGATGATCAGATGGATGCTGCCGTCTTTGATCCCTTCGATGTATTCGCGTTGTCTGGGCTCGGGGACAAGGCGCGACAAAATGGCGATTCTTACGCCATAATTGGCAAAACGGTCGACGGCCACTTCGTAGTGTTGACGGGCCAATAGCGTCGTCGGGCACAGAAACGCCACCTGTTTGCCGCTGCTGATGGCCTTGAAGGCCGCCCGGAAGGCGATTTCCGTCTTTCCAAAGCCGACGTCGCCGCAAAGGAGCCGGTCCATCGGAAGCGGCTTTTCCATGTCGGCCTTGATTTCCTCAAGCGATTTTCGTTGGTCGGCCGTCAACTCGAACGGGAAGCGGTTTTCGAACTGGCGTTGCAACTCGTCGTCGGGTCCGAAAACAAACCCTTGGGCTTGCGCCCTCTCTTTATATAAGGCAATTAGGCGATCGGCCAGATCGCTGACTTTTTCCTTGATTCGTTTCTTCGTCTTTTCCCATTCGTGGGAATTGAGACGGTTGAGTTTCGGGGTGAGTCCCTCTTTGCCGGAAAAGCGCCGCACCAAGTTGAATTGCGACAACGGGACATACAAAACATCGGTCCCGGCATAGGCGATATGCAGATAGTCGCGGTGGATGCCGTCGATCTCGATTGTCTTGATGCCCATGAACTGACCGATGCCGTGCGATTCGTGGACGACATAGTCGCCCGATTCCAGTTCCTCGTACGATTTAAGGATGGCCGCCTCTTTGTAACGGTTCATGAAACGCGACAAGCGCGAGCGGTATCCGAACAGTTCGCGGCTCGTCAAAACGGCAAATTTCTGCTCCGGGAGTTCGAAACCTTCTTCGAAGGCATGTTGGACCAGGGCGAGTTTTCCTTTGGGCGCTTCGACGGCGTCGAGTTGCTCGAACGCCGTTTGGCGGTCTTTCAATGCCTCGACCAACGTTTCCAGCTGTTGCGGCGTCGCCAAAGCCAACAGCAGTTTGTCCGTCTTGCCAAGATAATTGTCAATCAGGCGCAAGGCGTTATTAAGCGTCGGGGCTTCGCCGACGATGGAGTAAACAGGCAGGGAAACGCTTTGGGCGCTCCCGACGAAGCCTTCGTTGATCAGAACCGGATGGTGTTCGGCCAAGACGCGGTTGACATCGCGGTAATTGTCGAGATGCGACAACAACTGGCCTTGCTCGAACAAATCATTGAAATAGGAAAACGATTCTTCAAGCAGCATCCCGTTCGTCGCCTGCAGCTGGTCGTTATTGGCGACGATGACGGTCGCCGTCGGGACATAGTCGAGAATGCCATAATGTTTCGTTTGGGCATAGCCCAAATATTTATATAGCGAATGATGGAGATCGAAGTTGTCGAGCTTGGCCAAATCGGCTGCGGTCTTCGTCCGCAGATGCTCGAACGTCTCATACCCGAGCACAGTCCGATCGTCTTCCAGTTGCAGCGTTATCTTGTTTTGGAGATTGGCGATGTCGCCGTCTTGGAACAGGATGTCGCTCGCCGGGAGGATTCGGATTTCCGCCAAGTCCTCGAACGAAGTCTGCGTCGCGATGTCGAAGTAGCGGATGCTTTCCAATTCGTCGCCGAAGAATTCGAGGCGGATTGGGTGCGCCATGTTGACCGAGGCGATGTCGAGAATCGAACCGCGGACGGCGAATTGGAGCGTTTGGTCGATCTTGCCGACGCGTACGTAGCCACCGCGCGTAAGTTTGAGTTTCAGGTCGTCAAGACGGTAATTCTGCCCTTTGACGATATGCAGCGTCTGGGCTTCGAAATAACGGGGGTCGGGCAAAAACCGCATGACGGCTGCCGCGTGGGTGATCAGGATCTTCGGCCCGCCATGGCGCAATTCGTCCATGACATACAGCCGTTGGGCCATCATTTCCTTGCTCGCGGCAATCGATTCGGCCCTTAGGAGCTCGTCGACGGGATAGAAAAGACAATCGTCCTCGCCGACGAACGATGTCAGTAAATCGTATACCCGTTGGGCGTTATACAGGTTCGTCGTCACGATGGCGTACGGCTCTTTCTCTTTACCGTAAGCGGCGGCGACCAACAAAGCGACGCCGATGGTGTCGTCAAGCGCGAAACGCCCGCGTTTCTTGCGCAGGGCGGTGACGGCTTGGTGATTTTCCAGCAGTTTAAATAACGCCGACATTTTTGGAGGGGTTGAAGTTATTCATGGCGTAGCTGAAATTGTGTTTCAGGTAGGCGATGACGGCCTCGGCGGCCCGCTTGATGGCCTCGTCGATGGCTGTTTGTTCTTCTTTCGAAGGTTTTGAAAGGACGTAGTCGACGCCGTCGAAGGGTGGCTTGCCGATGCCGATGCGAATCCGTTTGAACTGCTCGCTTTGCAGTTGGTCGATGATGTTCTGGACGCCGTTATGGGAGCCGCTTCCGCCACCGGGACGGAGGCGGATGACCCCGGGTTCCAATGCCATCTCGTCATAAATAACGAGAACGTCCTCGATTTCAATCTTAAAATAACGCATCGCTTCCTGAACCGCGTTCCCGCTAAGATTCATGAATGTCGTCGGTTTTAAAAGCATCGCGTCGTGGCCGAGATATTTGATGATGGCGTATTCGCCTTGAAACGCGGTTTTGTCAACCGTGATGCCGAGTTCGTCCGCCAACCGATCGATGACCATATATCCGAGATTGTGGCGGGTTTTGGCGTATTTTTTGCCGGGATTTCCCAATCCGACGATCAGTTTCAAGTTCGTTTTCCTCGGTGGGAATTATACCACATAGTGCTATACTATTGACATTGACCTTAGACGCGGCAAAATGTGGAAATATATTAAAAACAACGTCTCACTCTTCGTAAAAGGATTGGCGATCGGAACGGCCGTGATCATTCCCGGCGTCAGCGGCGGCACCATCGCGTTCCTTTTAGGCATTTACGACCGGATGATTGAGGCGATTACCGGCATCCGACGCCATTTCGTCAAATCCGCGTTATACCTCCTTCCGATCCTTCTCGGGGCTTTGGTGGCCGTTGCCGCCTTGATTTTCCCGATCAAATTGGCGTTTGAGTACTTTCCGCTGCCGTTGGTGACGTTATTCGCCGGTCTTATCATCGGCGGGCTTCCGTCATTGACGCCGACGCTCAAACATCAATACAAATCCGGCAACATCGCGATTCTTGTCGTCGCCTCGCTCGTGGCTGCCGGCCTCGGTGTTCTTTCAGTTCTGACTTCGTTTGACGCCTCAAGCGTCCTGGCGAACCTCGATTTCGGCAATGCCGCCATCATTTTCATTGTCGGAATCCTTGGGGCTTCGGCCTTGGTCGTGCCCGGCATCTCGGGATCGATGCTTTTGTTGGTAATCGGTTTTTACATGCCGCTGACGACGCTTCTCGGCGACATGATGGCCGCCCTTGGGTCCGGAACCCTTTTTGCGAATTGGACGCCCATCATCGTTTTGTTGATTTTCGTTCTCGGCCTGATCGCCGGCTTCATTATCATAAGTTTGGCCATGCGCGAACTGCTGACGAAGTATAAGATTCCGACGTATTTCGGAATCGTCGGTTTCATATTGGGGTCACTCGGCGCCCTTTATTGCAACTACGAGGTCATCGGGATGTACGAATGGCTGCCGTGGTGGCACGTCCTGATTGCCGCGGCCTTGTTGGCCTTCGGCTTTTTCGCCAGCCTATTCATCTCTAAACGCGGCAAGCCCGCGGCCGAAACAACATAAGCGAGGATAACGCATGGCTTGGGAATTTGATGTCTTGTATTGGATTGCCGAACATCTTCACGGGAGCGGTTTCGTCAATTGGCTCGTCCATTTTTTCACCATCTTCGGAGAAGGCGGCATCGTTTGGTTCACCGCGGCGATCGTCTTTCTTTTCTTCAAGCATTACCGGAGACTGGGCATTACCGTCATTCTGGCGATGATTCTGATCGCCGGGTTCAACAATTATATCTTCAAACCATTGGTGGCCCGCGACCGCCCGTTCTTGGAAGCCGAGGGCGCCGGTTTGCTTCCGTTCGTGGAAACGATGTTCGAACCGGTGTTCGTGATCGGGGGCAAGGAAATCTGGGGCGTTCCCGATTCGTATTCGTTCATGAGCGGCCACTCCGTCAGCGGACTCCTCGCCGGCACGATTATCTTCTTATATAATAAGAAGAAACTCTGGCCGTTTTTGATTCTCGGGTTCTTGATGGGATTGTCGCGGCTGTTCCTGTTGGTCCACTACCCGACGGACATCCTCGCCGGTTTCGCTTTCGGCGCCATCATGGGTGTCGGCTGCCATTTCCTGTCGCAATGGATTGGCAAGGTCTGGCAAGGTCGAAAACGCAAGGAAAAACCGGCGTCGGCATCATAACGTTTGACATGGCGGGGCGTCGGCATATAATTTATTATTGACCAATCAGTCAATGTAAAATGCCGCGCACCAAACAATCGATCGAAAAACTCAAAGACGACCGGCGCCAGGAGATCCTGAGGATTTCGCTGCGCCTGTTCGCCCTGAACGGATATGACGCGACTTCAATCAACGACATCGCCAAAGCCGTCGGATGCTCCCATGGTCTCATTTACCATTATTTCGATGATAAGGACGCCATTTTCACGACATTGCTCGATCAGTCGCTCAAACTTGGCTACATGCCGCTTTTCCCCAATCTCGAGGAAGCGCAGCTGCAGCATCCCAAAGACACGCTCGAAGACATCGTTGCCCACATCTTTGGAGAATTGAACAAACCCAAATCGGATTTCGCCCACTACTTTTATTTATTTTTGAATATGCGTTTTCAAAAACGGGCGCCGATGCCCCGTTTCCACGTCCCCCAAGCGAGCCAGCGGCCGTTTGCCATCATCAAGAGCCTCGTCGAAGCCGGACAAAGCCAGGATATCTTTTCCAAGGAAGACGCGCGCGATCTCGCCATCAGTTTTTTCTCGCTCATGCGCGGACTCACCTACGTGAAACTCCATGACGGGGCCAAGTTTGCCCTGCCGTCGGTTCCCGCGGTAATGAATATGTTTCTAAGAAAGGCCGAACTACATGTTTAAAATATTCCGTTATCTCAAATACACGTGGTGGCAACTGCTCATTGCCGTCGTCTTGATTACCGCCCAGGCGTATTTTCAACTGGAACTGCCAAGAAGGATGGGCATGATGACGAATCTCGTGTTCCAGGGTGCCGAACCGATCGAAATCCTGAAGCTCGGCGGCTCGATGCTGATCATATCCGTAATCGTCATCGTGTGCGCCGTCGGCGCCGCCCTGCTCAACTCCTACATCGCGACGACGTTTGGGAAGAACGTCCGTGCCGACATTTTCAAATCGGTGTCGGCCTACTCGTTGACCGAATTCGAGAAAATCGGGACGGCTTCCTTGATGACGCGTACTACCAATGACGTCCAGCAGCTTCAGATGGCGCTTTTCATGGGCATCCGCATCATGATAATGTCCCCAATCATCTTCACAATCGCTATTTCCAACACCTTGAGAAGCAACGCCGTGTTGACGCTCGTGTTCGCCGCAGCCGTCCCTTTGGTGGCCGCCGTGCTGATCGTGCCGTTCATCATCGCCTATCCTTTGTTCGATAAGATTCAGAAGAAAATCGACCGGGCGACGCTCGTGCTTCGCGAAAATCTCACCGGCGTCCGCGTCATCCGCGCCTTCAACCAGCAGCGGAGCGAGGCTAAGCGATACAGCGCCGCCAACCGCGACATGACGAATCTCACCATGAAGATCGGACGCACGATGTCGTTCATCAATCCGGGCATCAACATTATTTTCAACCTTACGTACCTCGGCATCTTCTTTCTTGGCTTTGCCTCGCTCGACGGCCAATTGGCCGCCGATCCGACCAATTTCGTCAATTTCGGGACGATCATGACGACGGCCCAGTATTCGATCAACGTCATGAACTCGCTCGTGATGTTCGCCTTCATCTTCATCATGTTGCCGCGAGCCCGCGCCAGCGCCAACCGCATCAATGAAGTGTTGGACATGAAACCGACGATCAATGATCCGGCAGCCCCGAAACAGGCCGCCGCCGTCAAAGGCAAAATTGAATTCCGCGACGTGACGTTCCAATTCAAGGACGCCGGCAGCCCAACGCTCAAGAACATCAATTTCGTCTCCAAGCCCGGACAAGTGACGGCAATCATCGGTTCGACCGGAAGCGGTAAATCCTCGATCATCAATTTGATTCCGCGATTCTATGACGTGACCGCGGGCAACGTGCTCATCGACGACATCGACGTCCGCGATTACACGCAGGCCGACCTCCGTTCGAAAATCGGGTTCGTGCCCCAGCAAGCCATCTTGTTCTCGGGTTCGGTAGCCGATAACCTTCGTTTCGGCAAAGCAGCGGCGTCCGAAGGCGAGATGTGGGATGCGTTAGACGTCGCCCAGGCCGAGAAATTCGTCAAACGGAACGACGGCCAGCTCAATTACGATGTCTCGCAGGGCGGCAAGAACTTCTCGGGCGGTCAAAAACAACGATTGTCGATTGCCCGCGCCCTTGTCAAGAAACCCGAAATCTACATTTTCGACGACGCCTTCAGCGCTCTCGATTTCAAAACGGACATCAAACTGCGGCAAGCTCTCAAGTCTTATACGAAGGAAGCGACCGTCATCATCGTCGCCCAACGCGTCTCGACGATCATCGACGCCGATTTGATATTGGTGCTTCACGAAGGCCAAATCGTCGCCCAAGGCCAGCATCAGGCGCTTCTGCGCACATGCAAGATCTACCGCGAGATCGTCTACTCGCAACTAGATCCCGAAGAAATCGACAAAACACTAGCCTTGAGCTCGCAGCTTTTGGCTAACGAGGGGGTCGACTGATATGCCGCCACCCGGACCCCGCTTCGGCGGACGCACGATTGAAAAACCGCGCGATTTCAGAAAGACGATGAAACGCCTGGCCGGCGATTTCAAACCGATGCTTTGGAAACTGGTCGTCGTCGCCATCATCACGATCATATCGGTCGTTCTTTCGATCATGTCGCCGCTATTCATCCGCGACATCCTCAACAACGTCGTCAACGAACCCGAGCTTTTCTATTCGCTTACGATTGATGGAATTATCATCGTCAACTGGATTGCGCTGATTCGCCAGTTTGCCGTCGTCTTGGTCTTTTACGTGATGGCGGCGCTTCTGTCGTGGCTGAGCGAATGGCTGATCATCCCGATTTCCGCCCGCTATTCCTATAATCTGCGGGAACGGTTCCAAGCCAAACTCGACACGCTGCCCTTGACGTTCTTCGACCGCCAGACTTATGGCGAAATCCTATCTAAAGGAACCAACGACGTCGACACCGTCGCCCGCTCGATGCAGCAAATCGTCAACCAGGTCATCCATTCGGTGTTCCTGTTCATCGGTTCGACCATTGCCATGTTCGTCAGCAGTTGGCAATTGGCGCTCGTGGCCATCGCCAGCCTCCCGCTGACGATCACCTTCACGATCATCATCACGAAACAATCGCGCAAGCTGTTCCGCGTCTACCATAAAAAACTCGGTTTGCTGAATTCGCACATCGAGGAAAACTACGGCGGCTTCAAAATCGTCAAACTGTTCAACAAAGAACCCGAAGCCATCGAGAAATTCAACAAGATCAACGCCGACATGGCCAAAGACGACCGCTACGCCCAATTCTTCTCCGGCGTCATCTTCCCGACGATCCACTTCGTCAACAACTTGACGTTCGTCGGCATTTGCGTCGTCGGAGGCCTTATCAACGACATCGGCAACATGGTCGCTTTCTTCGTCCTCATATCGCTCTTCCAGATGCCGTTCCAACAGATTGGTCAAATCATGAACATCATCCAGTCAAGCGCGGCCGCGGCCGAGCGCATCTTCGAGGTGCTGGACGAACCGCAGTTGACGCCGGACCCCGCCGACGCGATCACCGACGTCTCCAGACTGAAAGGCGAAGTCCGTTTCGACGACGTGTGGTTCTCTTATAAACCCGATGTGTCGCTAATCGAAAAGATGAATCTCGATATCAAACCTGGCGAAAGCGTAGCCATCGTCGGGCCGACCGGCGCCGGCAAAACGACGATCGTCAATCTCATCATGCGGTTCTACGAAGTCAACAAGGGACGGATTTCCATCGATGGAATCGACATCCGCAATTATTCATACGAGGCGCTTCGAAGCGCCATCGGGATGGTGCTCCAGGATACTTGGTTATTCTCGGGGACCATCAAGGAAAATATCAGCTACGGCCGGATCGACGCCAAAGACGAGGAGATCGTCGAGGCCGCCAAGGCCGCCGACGCCCATTTCTTTATCACGACGCTGCCGGGCGGCTATGATTTCGTCTTGAATGAAGAAGGGACAAACATCTCCCAAGGACAACGGCAACTGATCACGATCGCCCGCGCCATTTTGAGCCAACCGAAAATCCTCATCCTCGACGAAGCGACGAGCAGCGTCGACACGCGCACCGAAATCGTGATTCAGGAAGCGATGGGCAAATTGATGAAAAACCGGACCAGTTTTGTGATCGCCCACCGTCTCTCGACCATCAAAAACGCCAAGTTAATCCTCGTCATGCGCCATGGCCAGATCATCGAAACGGGAACGCATGCGGAACTCTTGGCATTAAACGGCTTCTACGCCGATTTGTACAACGCCCAATTCTCGGGCTCCAACCCGTTGGCGCCGATTGATGTCGAAGCTTAAGCAAAATAAAAAAACCGAAATAATCGGTTTTTATAATCGGTTTTTATAATCTACTTTTTGCGGTTGATGGCAATAACGTCGATCAGCATTTCGTCTTCGGTCAAACCGGCGTGATGGGCTTTCATGTCCCCGTGCGCCATTTGTCCGTCCTTCAACTGGTCGAACGTGAATTTGTCGGTGGCCACGGCCACGAAATCACCAAGGAAACCGGCGACGCGCTCATGGGCTTCCCCTTGGCCGTACCAACCTTCATCCAGAATGTCTTTTCGTGATTTCAAAATGAAATGCGGACCATAGCGTTTGTTGAAAATTTTAGAAAACCGCCGTTGTTTTTTTGCTTTGACATAGAAATTGGCACTTCGGGGTTCGTTAGTGAATGGGCGCACAAGCAAAGAATCAAGGCGTTTGTCGGCATAGGGATTGACGAATTCGACATCAATCAGGCCATGGTCCGCCAAAACGAGAAATAACGTGGAGGCGTGCCGTTTGGCCAAAGCCTCGACGCGGTCGTTGATGTCGCGGATGACCCGCGTGATCTCGGATGGGCCGACGCCTAGGTCGTGACAGGCTAAATCGGGTTGCACCCAATAGCCGTAGACGAATTTCGGACCGACGACGGCCGCTTCGCCATCGAGCATCTCGAAGAAGCGTTCGACGGTATCCGCCCCATTGGGTTTGATATATGGCCAGACGGAATTGACGTATAGCGAAGGATTGGCTTTCTTGATAAGCGTCATGATGTCATCGTAATCAAGTTTCTGGCGGATATGGTCAGGGTCAACAAGCGGCTCTTTCGTTAAGTTGTTCTTGCCGTTGAACAAATCAATCGAGGCTCCGTATTCCTCGAAATACTGAGCCCAGCCGAGCCACCCCGTCTCGATGGGATAGCGGCCGCTCAGCAAACCGTTGGTGGCGGCCACGGTCGTCGGCGGGAACGTCGAGGTAATCGTTTTGAAATGCTGCCGGCGCAACAAAGCCCCGGGGCTCAGATGGTTGCGAAGCAACGCCGTGCCCATGCCGTCGAACAAAAGCACGAAGACGCGGTCGTGCCGCTCCAGAAGTTCGTCGAATTCTTTGATGGTGTCATGAAAAGGGGCGACGCCAAACCGTTTGAGCAACGAGTTGGCGAGATTGACGATGCTGTTGTGGAAATCGGGATAGGTGATTTTCATAATTCGATTATCAAAAGATTAACATAACCTTCGCTTTTTTAGGAAGTTTTCGCTGTCCTGTCGTTTGTTTTAAGTGCTTTATATGGAAATATCATTAATATCTATGATATTATTATCGGCGTGAATGGCATCGCTCATGCGCATGCCAACAGTCATGGAGGATATCACATGTCAGATAAGAAATACGTCTACGCATTCAAGGAAACCAAAGGGCTTGGCAAGGAGCTTTTAGGCGGCAAGGGCGCCGGCCTCGCCGAGATGACTTCGATCGGAGTCCCGATTCCCCAAGGCTTCACGATCACGACCGAAGCTTGCAACCTCTATTACGATTCCGGTAAGAAATTACCAGAATTTCTGATCAAGCAAATCTACGACTCCGTCAGTGGGATCGAAAAAGAAACCGGAAAAGCCTTCGGCGGAACCAAGAATCCGTTACTTGTCAGCGTCCGTTCGGGCGCCCGTGTCTCGATGCCGGGCATGATGGACACCATTCTCAACCTCGGTCTCAACGACACCACGGTCGCCGTCTTGGCCAAGGAAACCGGCAACGAACGGTTCGCGTTCGACTCCTTCCGTCGCTTCATCCTGATGTACACCAACATCGCCAAAGGCCACGGCCGGACCGAAATGGACAAAATGCTCGAGAAGATGAAAGAGCACAAAGGCGTCAAACTTGACACCGAACTCGATGCCGACGACCTCAAGAAACTGGTCAAGCAATATAAAGAGTATTATAAGAAAATTTTCGGCGAGGACTTCCCGAGCGATCCCTACGTCCAGCTGATCGAAGCAATCACCGCCGTCTTCCGTTCGTGGGACAACCCGCGCGCCAACGTCTATCGCAAGATGCACGCCATCCCCTATTCCTGGGGTACGGCCGTCAACGTCCAGTCGATGGCTTTCGGCAACAAGGGCGAAACGAGCGGCACCGGCGTCGCCTTTAGCCGAAGCCCGTCCACCGGCGAAAAATTCATCTTCGCCGAATATCTCCCGAACGCCCAGGGCGAGGACGTCGTCGCCGGCATCCGCACGCCGCTGAGCATCGAATACCTCAAGGAAACGCTGCCGAACGTCTATGAGCAATTCATGGACATCATCAAGAAGATGGAAAACCACTACCGCGACATGCAAGACATGGAATTCACGGTGGAGGAAGGCAAACTCTACTTCCTGCAGACCCGCAACGGCAAACGGACGGCTCCGGCTGGCTTGAAAATCGCCTGCGATCTGGTCGACGAAGGCCTGATCACGCCCGAGGAAGCCGTCTTGCGCATCGATCCGAAATCATTGGATACGCTGTTGCACCCGAGCTTTGATCCCAAGGTATTGAAGAAGCTCGATCCGATTGGCGAAGGCCTCCCAGCCTCACCGGGCGCGGCCACCGGCGAAATCGCCTTCACGGCCGAAGAAGCCCACGCCCGTCGCCAAGCCGGCGAGAAAATCGTTCTCGTCCGCGCCGAAACCTCACCCGAGGACATCGAAGGCATGGTCGCCGCCGAAGGCATCCTGACGATGCGCGGAGGCATGACCTCGCACGCCGCCGTCGTCGCCCGCGGCATGGGCAAATGCTGCGTCGCCGGCTGTTCCGAAGCCGTCATCGACGAAGAAGCCAAGACCGTTAAATTCAAAGGCAAGATCTATACCGAAAACGACGTCATTTCGCTTGATGGGGCCACCGGTCTCGTCTACGAAGGCGACGTCAAGAAAGTCGCGCCGGAACTGACCGGTTACTTCGGCCGCATCATGAAATGGGCCGACAGCATGCGCACGCTCAGAGTCCGGACCAACGCCGACACGCCCAAAGACGCCAAACAGGCGTTGGCCTTCGGTGCCCAAGGCATCGGCCTCTGCCGCACCGAACATATGTTCTTCGATAAGGACCGCATCTTCCATGTCCGCGAGATGATTTTGGCCGACAACACCAAAGACCGCGAGAAAGCCCTTGAGAAACTGCTACCCTACCAGCAAAGCGACTTCTACGAATTGTTCATGGCCATGAAAGACCTGAACGTGACGATCCGTCTCTTGGATCCGCCGCTACACGAATTCCTGCCGTAGGAAGACGACAAGATCGAAGAATTGGCCAAGGAAATGGGAATGACCGTCCAGCAAGTCAAGGACCGCATCGAATATCTCCATGAATTCAATCCGATGATGGGGCACCGCGGCTGCCGTCTCGACGTTTCCTACCCGGAAATCGGCAAGATGCAAACCAAAGCCATCATCCGCGCGGCGCTGCAAGCCCAAAAAGACCTCGGCATCAATATCGTGCCGGAAATCATGATTCCGCTGACGCTCGACGTCAAGGAATTCAAATTCGTCAAGCAACTGATCGTCGAAACGGCCAACGAGGAAATCGCCAAATCCGGACAGGAAATGCGCTATGAAGTCGGCACGATGATCGAAATCCCACGCGCGGCCTTATTGGCCGACGAAATCGGCAAGGAAGCGGAATTCTTCAGCTTCGGCACCAACGACTTGACCCAGATGACGTACGGGTTCAGCCGCGACGATGCCGGTAAGTTCTTGCCCGACTACTACTCCAAGAAGATCTTCGAGCAAGACCCGTTCCAGACGATTGACCAAAACGGCGTCGGCAAACTCGTCAAGATGGCCGTTCAGGAAGGGCGCAAAGTCAATCCGCATCTCCATCTAGGCGTTTGCGGCGAACATGGCGGCGACCCCGTCAGCGTCGAATTCTTCCATAACGTCGGGCTTGACTACGTGTCCTGCTCCCCGTTCCGGGTTCCCGTCGCCCGTCTGGCTGCCGCCCAAGCGGCGATCAAAGCTAAAAAGAAGTAATCAGCCTAATTAATTTATAAAAGAAAACTCCGCGTTTTTGCGGAGTTTTTTCTTATTTCTTCTTGCCTTTTTCGTCAATCCGTTTTCGAATTTCGGCAGCATATCCCGGCTTGTTTTCTTGGCGCGCGCGGGCAATGGCGAAGTCGTCTTTGGCCACGTCTTTATTGATGGTCGATCCGGCGGCCACGAAGGCATCGTCGGCGACCGTCAGCGGGGCGATGATCGTCGTGCCCGAGCCGATGAAAACGTTTTTGCCGATATGCGTGTGCCACTTGTTCTTACCGTCGTAATTGGCGGTGATCGTCCCGCAGCCGATGTTGGCTTTTTCATCAATCGTTGTGTCGCCAAGATAAGTCAGATGGGCAGCCTTGACGCCATCATGGAGCAAGGCAGCTTTGGTTTCGACGAAATTGCCGACGCGGGTATCGTTCATCAATTCCGAATGTCCACGCATATGCGTGAATGGACCAACCTTGTTGTTGTCGCCGATTATGGAATCGACCAAATGGGATTTGATGATCATATTGCCATGGCCGACGGTCATGTTTTCCATCGTCGTGTCCGGTCCGATGACATTATTCGCGCCGATCGTCGTCGCGCCCATGATATAGCATCCTGGTTTGATGGTGGTGTCCGGCTTAATCGTCACTTCCGGACCGATGAACGTATTGCCGGGGCTCTCAATCGTCACGCCATTTTTCATGTGCGCGCGATTAATCTTCATTTGGATGATAAAGGCGGCATCGGCCAGTTGCGCCCGATCGTTGATGCCGAGCGTTTCCTTGAAATCACGGATAACCGTGGCGTTGAGTCGATATCCCTTTTGATGGAAGATGGCGATGAGGTCGGTGAGATAATATTCGCCTTGCTTGTTGGCGGGAGTCAAATGTTGCAATTCCTCAAACAGCTTGTGGTTATCAAACACATAAACGCCGGCGTTGATTTCCTTGATTTGTTTTTGATTATCGTCGGCATCTGCCTGTTCAATTATTCCGATAACCTGTCCTTTGCCGTCGCGAATGATGCGGCCATAACCATGGGGATCGTCGATGACGGCCGATAAAACAGTAAGGTCGGATTGCGTTTTTTGATGTTCTTTTATTAAATGGCGCAGTGTCTCGGTTTCCAATAAAGGGGTGTCGCCGCACACGATGAGCGTGATGCCGTCTTGGCCTTCAAGCATCGGTGTCACTTGCATGATGGCGTGGCCCGTGCCTTTGAATTCGCGTTGCCAGGCAATCTCTGAATAGGGATCGACGATGGCCTTGGTGAGGTCGCCCCCGAACCCGACGATCGTGATGATGCGGTCGCTGCCGAGTGGTTTTATGGTTTCAAGTACATAACGGACAAGCGGGCGGCCTAAAATCGGATAGGCGACTTTGCTGATCTTGTCGTCGCGCGACTTCATGCGCGTGCCTTTTCCGGCGGCCAAAATGATGGTGAATAATTTCATGTGCAAATCCTCGCTATTTCTTTAATTCGGTCAGCAACACGACATACTCCGGTTTGATGTTTTTCCGGGCAGCTTTCTCAAGTCGCGCCAGCCGGTCGGACAGGGCGAACACCGTCGAGCCGGAACCGGACATGGAGACGAGTTCAAGACCCTCTTGTTTCAGCGAACGTTTGATGGCGGCTATCTCGGGGCACAAAGCGACAGCCGCCGGTTCCAAGTCATTGAACATCGCGTGCGCCAAATCCGTATCGTCGCCGGCCTTCAATGCCTCAATCACCGGTCTCACTTCACGCGACTCGGGAACATTCTCATCATACTTCATATAGACGTCTTTTGTCGCCAGTCCTTGCGTCGGTTTTATCAAGAGGACATAATACCGTTTATTTATGAAAATTGGATCCAATATTTCGCCGGTCCCGCGGACACGGGCGGGCTTTTGCTTAAAAAAGAACGGCACGTCGCTGCCAATTGCCCTGCAAATGTCGATTAAATCCGTTTCGGTGGTTTTGAGTTTCAAAAGCGTCATGATACCTTTGACGACGGCGGCGGCGTCGCTGGAGCCGCCCCCCAAACCAGCCGACATCGGGATTCTTTTGTGGATGTGGATGCGAAAATTTTCCTTGAAACGGAAGAACTCACGCATCTTGTTAACGGCTATCGTGCAAAGGTTGTAATCGCCTGTCGTCAGTTCACAGGCATCGCAGGTGACGAGGGTGTCGTAACCAGCCGGCATTGCGGTGATTTCAATCGAGTCGTGCAGGTCGAGCGGGGCGACGATCATGTCAAGATTATGAAAACCGTCGTCTCGTTTTCCGGTGACGCCCAAGGCGATGTTGATTTTGGCGTAGGCTTTGACAATCATGGAATCCACCTCGCGATGTCTCGCTATATTCTAAGAAATAAAACGCGTAAAAGCAAAGAAGAAAGGATGCATCAAGGGAGTAGTTTCGCCAATGCGATAAACGCTTCAATTCCCAGTTGTTCGGGTCGCGACATGGGGTCGATGGCCGCCGCTGCGAGCATGGTGACGGCCGTATTTTTGCTTCGCGTGTAATTTGCGAGGTTATTGGTGATCGTTTTACGGCGCGACAAGAACATCGCGCGCACGAATTTATCCAATTTTTCGACGAAAGCCCGTTCGATTTCTTTTTTGAACTCAATCAAAACAACATGGGAATCGACTGGCGGTTCCGGAAAAAAAGACTCAGGCTTCACATCGAACAGAGGGGTTATGACGGCACAATATGAAAGCATGAGCGCCAATGGGCCGAAACCATCTTGCCCAACCGTCGCCGTAAGGCGCGGCAGCACGTCTTTTTGAATCATGAAAACGGCCCGTTTCAATATGTTTCCTTCACGATATGTTTTTTCGATAAACGGAGTTGTGAGGTAATATGGAAGATTTGAAACGATGATGTCATATTTTGAGAAATCGGCCTTGAGTGCGTCTTGGTGGACAATCCTGACATTTCGTTTGCCACCGAAACGTTCTTCGAGAAAAAGACACATTTTCTTGTCGAGTTCATACAGTTCCAAAGATTCGCAACGGCCTTGGATGTGCGATGTCAAAGCTCCGAAACCGGGTCCGATTTCGAGGACGCGATCGCCATCTTCAAGCTGGCACGCATCGACAATGGCCGAAGCGATGCCGTCGTCGGTCAAAAAGTTTTGTCCGAGCTTATGGATCGGCTTCATGTCGTATGTGTTCAAGTATCCGCGAATCTGATCGCGGCTCGGGGTTTTATTCATGATTGGCGAGCGCTCCCGCGATGTCGGCAATTCCGAGGTTCATGCTGTTGAGCCGTAAGAGCAACTGTTTCCCGTTTCCATGCCCAAGGTGAAACGCCAAGGCTATTATTTCACGTTTGTCAGCCGCATCTCTCCGTCCGACGAGACCCAGTTTAAACAAATCGTTGACGGTCAGGTTTCCTCTCGTAAGAGGTGAGTGCTGGATTGCCTGTTCCAAGGCTTCGTTGATGATGTCTTTGGGGGCGTAAGCGACACCGACGCGATTTTGTCTGATTGCCATATCTTTTGGAATGTAAGCGTGCCTTAAGTTGGGGATCGCTTGATTCAACTTATGGCGAATCAGTTGCCCCGGACCGTCGGGATCAGTCAATACGACAATTGGTTTTATCTCTGATAAAGTCGTCAGATAATCAATTGTTTCACGTGGAACGTCTGATCCGTTGGTAATGACGACCTCCGCTTCGATAAACGTCGCGAGGTATGCGGCATCCGTTTTCCCTTCGACCACGAGCGTGGCCTCAATCATCTTTCTCATTCGTGTTTCACGTGGAACAAAGCGTTCGCGTTTTCGGTCGTCATTCGCTCGATTTCGGAAATGGAGACACCTCTTATAGCCGCGATGGCTTTGGCGATAAGCGGCAGTAGTGAGGGTTCATTTTGCTGACCTCGATGAGGGTGAGGCGCCAGGTAGGGACTGTCCGTTTCAATTAGGAGACGCGCGGCGGGTACGGCCGCGGCCACTTCTTTGGGCACGCGGGCATTGAGAAAAGTCACCGGTCCTCCTAACGATATGTACATTCCCAGTTCAATGAAATCGTTGACCAGTTCCTTGGGTCCGGAATAACAATGCATGACGCCGCCGTGGCTAGGCTTGTTCGCCCTTAATATTTCGAGCGTGGCCATCATCGCGTCGCGGCTGTGGACGACGATGGGTTTGCCAAGGCGGTTAGCGATATCGATTTGATCTAAAAACGCTTGTCTTTGAATGCGGTGCTGCCGTTCTTCCTTGTGCCAGTAATGGTCGAGTCCGGTTTCCCCAATGGCGACGACGCGCTGGTGCGCCCCGTACTTTTCAAGGAAAGAATAATCGGTTCCTTCGTCTGTTTCGGTCGGGTGCACACCGATGATGGCGTATACCTCGCGGTGTCTTTCGGCCAATTCGATGGCCAAGAGCGAAGACGGCTGGTCGTATCCGACCACGAACATCTTCCCGACCCCGGCATTGATGGCTTTGGTCACCAATTCGTCGGCTTTCGGGTAAAGACGCTCATCGTTGAGATGGCAGTGCGTGTCAATCAGCATATTCATTTACCAACGCAGAAACGCGAAAATATTTCTTCGGATAAGTCGCTCGAAGCATCCAAACCAAGCAACTTCAAGATGTCAATATAAGCCTCTTGGAGCGACGCGCTGACGAGATCGAAACTCATCCCATTCGTTGTGTCGTCCTGCGCCGCGGCGAGCGCGCGGTCGATGTTTTGGAGTAAACCCAACTGTCTGGCGTTGTTAAGACTGGGCCGCAGATAGCTTTCTTCTTCGATGCCGAACAAATCGATGATGGCCAACTCCAGTCCTTTGATATCTTTCGTCAAAGCCGAAATGTATAACTTGCCGTCATTGGGCTTGATGGGCTTGAGGTCCGATTTGTTGTAGACGATGATTCGTTTGGCGTTTTTGGTCATGTCGAGAATCGTCTCGTCCTCGTGGTCCAATTCCAATGAGGCATCGAGGACGACGATCACGAGATCGGCTTTTTCGATGGCCTTGCGCGATTTGGCGATGCCGATTTTTTCGATGGCGTCGATGCCTTCGCGGATGCCGGCGGTATCCGACAGGTGTAGCACTAGTCCATGGAGGTTAATGTCACCCTCGACCACGTCGCGGGTCGTGCCGGCGATTTCGGTGACGATGGCTTTGTCTTCCTGCAACAAGGCATTCAAAAGCGATGATTTTCCGACGTTGGGTTTGCCGACGATGGCAAGATTGAGCCCTTCTTTGATGATGCGTCCCTGGGCGCCCTCTTTGACGAGCGCGGCAATCCGGTTTCTGATGGCGGTGATCGCGTCGATGATTTTGGGGCGGTCAACCGGTTCGAGATCCTCATATTCGGGATAATCGATGTTAACTTCGATCAGGCTCAGAATGTCGGCGATGGCCGTTTTCAGCGGGTTGATGAGGCGGCTCGAGGCGCCGTCGAGGCTAAGCAGCGCCAAGCGTTTGCTTTCATTGGTCGTCGCGTTGATGACGTCGTTGATGGCTTCGATCTGGATGAGGTCGCGTTTGCCGTTCAGGAGGCTGCGGCTGCTGAATTCGCCGCGTGTGGCCAACCGGGCTCCGTTGGCTAAGCAGGCTTCAATGACTTGCTGGGCGATAAGAGGTGAACCATGGATGATTAATTCAACGGCGTTTTCGCCCGTGTAACTCAGGGGTTTCAAAAAGACAAGGGCAACCGCTTCGTCGATGAATTCCCCTTTATGGGTCAACCGTCCGAAATAGTGACCGGCGGGTACGACCGTCAAATCGCGTGAAAAAACGGCGCTGGCGACGGCCAGGCTGTCATCGCCCGAGAGGCGGACGATGGCTAATGCGCTTTTGATCGGAGGTGTCGCTAAAGCGACGATGGTATCGAACATGGATGCTCCTATCGCCTATTCTACCACAATAAAAGAAAAGGCCCCGCGGGCCTTATTGTTCAACGTAACGGATCATGATCGCCCGCTGGCGACCTTCGCCCACGCTTTCGGTTTTGATATTGGGCATGCCGGTGAGGGCGTTGTGGATGACGCGGCGTTCGTCGGCCGGCATCGGGTCGAGCGCAACGTCAAGATGCGTCTTTTGGACTTCGCGCGCCGTCCGTTTGGCGATGGAAACGAGTTTGTCGTATTTGCCGTCTTTGTATTCGTTGATGTCGACGAGGACGCGATACCGTTTTTTGAAACGGCTTGAGGTCGCCAGCCGCACCAATTCGTTGAGAGCTTGGAGCGTCTGTCCGTTTTTTCCGATCAGAATCGAATTATGGTCGGTGTCCAAGGCGATTTTGATGATGTCCTCGTTCAAGGTCGTCTTCGTCGTGGCCGTGATTCCGAACGTGGCGATGCCGTTAATCAGGTATTGTTCGGCGAAGTCGACGACGTCGGCCACTTCGAACACGGCAATGGAAACCTTCTTGCCGAACAGGCCTTTCTTTTCTTCGGTAACTTCGTAATTCAACTCTTCGACAGGGAAGCTCAGTTCGTCGGAAGCTTGCTTTAAAGCTTCCTCGAGCGTTTTGGCGGCGTATGTCTTCATCGTTTCTTTTCCATCACTTTCCGCGTAATAAATGTCTGGGCGACCGAGATGAGGGCGCCGATGAACCAATAGATACCCATCGCGCTCGGGAGTGAGAAGCCCATGACGATAATCATGATGAGCATGACGTTGCTCATCAGTTTCATCTGCTTTTGCTGACTGTCGGCAGCCGGGTTGACCATTGTCTTACCGACTTTCTTCATGTCTTTCTTTTGGAGCCATGTCGGTAGTTTCATGGCGACGAATTGGCTGGCGCCCATAAGGATGAACAGAATGATGGCCGTCCACCAGCCTCCGACGAAAAGGGTGCCGGTGATGGCGCTGCCGACCGATTGGTTAAGGTTGAGGCCGAGGAAACTGCCGGTCGCCAGGATGGCCGATCCAGTCATCGCGCCCCACACGGCGATGAAAATCGGGAACTGCAGGAACATGACCAAAATCTGCGAGAAGGGACTGACGCCGTTGCGTTTGTATAAATCCATCTGCTCCTGCGCCAACCGCTGCTTTTCGTATTGGTTGGTTTTGGAATTCGGATATTTGGCTTGGATTTTCGCAAGTTCGGGTTGCAAGAGCGACATCTTCTGGGTTCCCAACGTCGATTTGAACGTGGCGGCCATCAAAACGCCGCGGACGATGATCGTCGTCAGCAGAATCGACAGGACTTGGCCCCAGCCGGCCACGCCGAACATGACGGCGAACGTTTCGAGAAGCCAGGCGACGGGATAGACGAAGAGCCCTTCGATCAAACCGCGTTCGAACGCGTAGCCCCATGTTTTGGCATGGAAGAAATACTGTTCGGTCGGCCCGTAGTTTCCGTCTTCGATGGCGATGCACGCCCGGTAGTTGGTGTAAGCAAGGTTGATTTCGGTCTTATAGAGGGCGGTAAAATCGCTGTCGGGCGTTTCTTCCACTCCCAAAGTCAGTTTCAGTTCGTTAGTCCACGTCGTCCAATTCGACCACAGTTCGTTGGATCCGCCGAGGAATTTGACGAAGCCGAATTGCGTCAGGATTTCGTCATTTGTTAAAGTGGCCGCCAAGGTTCCGGCCCGTTGCGTGGCCGCCGCCAGTACGCGAGTGTCCATTTCTTCCCAGTAATTATCCGAAGGAATGGCGATGCCTTGACTCTCGGCTTTTGCGACAATCGCCGTAAGTCGCTCGTTATAGTCGTACCCGACATTCGTGCGATCGGCGTCGCCGCCTTCCTGGACATACATGATGCGCGCCTGGTCCTCGGGCGTGCAGAAATTGGCAGTGCATCCCGATAATAGGAACACGAAAGCGGCAAGTCCGGCGACGCTGAGCCAGCGTTTGGTTTTTCTATTCATTGGCGATTCTCCTGATGGCAGCCATTATTTCCAAGAGTTTCCCCTGCGCTTCCTGGAAATGGTCTGGTTTGTATTCCGTCCTGACGATGACGAGCATATCGACCGGGGTGGCGAATATGTCGCTTTGGTCAAACATGGCGCGGATCTGGCGGCGGATCCGGTTGCGCTGGACGGCTCCGCCCAGCTTTTTGGAAACCGAGATGCCGACGCGCGCCCCGGCGGCTTGATTGCGAAGATAATAAACGATGAAAAACTTGTTTTTGACGGTTTGGTTGGCGGCGATGACTTGTTTGAAGTCGCGGTCTCGTTTAAGTCGATATATCTTTTTCACAGTCATTTAATATTATGAATGAAAAAACCACATACTAAAAGCAGTTGTGGTTTTTAATCGCAAACTAGGCCGACAAGACTTCTCTTCCCTTGGCGCGGCGACGTGACAAAACCTTGCGTCCGTTGGCGGTAGCCATGCGGGCGCGAAAGCCATGTATCGTTTTGTGTTTTCTCTTGCTGGGTTGATAAGTGCGTTTCATGTTCGATCCTCCGGTGTGTTGCACACGCGAAAGAATTATATATTTCTTATAAATATAAATCAACCAAAACCGCAGTAGTGCGCGTCGAAACAAAAAAGTCATTTTAGCTCCGGTTAACACATCCGGTCTAAAGAATCCACATTGAAAATTATTGGGTTAAATCGGCAAAATGTTCTGTTTTCATTAAAATTCCATGGTTTTCCATTGTTATTCTTATCTTTTTCCAATTTAACTCCGTTTTTATCCACATTTGTGGACTCTGATTTTCTTATCCACAAAGTTTTCCACAGCCATAAGATGTGGATTGTGTGGATTTTGTTATAGAATCGCGGTTTTTGAAGGGTTTGTTTGTGGATAAAAAAATTTCTCACCGAAATTCAATATCTTTTTCGTTCCTGTGTGGTAAAATTTTCTCGATTTCATAGGAGAGAAATATGAGACAAACTATCAGCGAGATTACCCAGCTGTGGGATCGTGTTTTGCAACGTCTGAAGGCTAAAATCAACGAACGCCACATCTATGACTCTTTCTTCGCTGAATCGTATCTCCACGGCATCGACGCCAACACGATGGTCGTCGTTGTCAACTCCGGCCTCGCGGCCACGCTCCTGTCGACCAAATATCTCGATTTGATCGCGGGCGTCGTCCGAGAGGTCACCGAATCGGAATTTTCCTTGAAATTCGTCCAGGCGGCCGAATTACCGACCATTGCCAAGCAAGCCGAGAAGAAACCGGCGTTCTTTGCCAATTCTTTCATCAACCGCAAATTCACGTTTGACAATTTCGTCGTCGGTACGAGCAACCGCGAAGCCTCGCAAGCTTCTTTGATGATCGCCAGCAATCCCGGCAAACTTTTCAATTACAACCCATTATTCATCTATTCCCATTCCGGCCTTGGCAAAACGCACTTGCTTCACGCAATCGGAAACTATATCAAAGACAACGCCCCGACATTGAGAACCTTATACATCTCGACCGATGATTTCGTCGAGGAATTCATCCGTTACGTCCACGGCGACCGCGAAAGCGAGAATTTAAAGGATTTCTTTAAATCAATCGATGTTTTGATGGTCGACGACATTCAATTTTTGGCTGACAAGACCAAAACCGAAGAGATGTTTTTCCATATCTTCAACGCCATGATCAACGCCGGAAAACAGATTATTCTCACGAGCGACCGTCATCCAAGCGAACTCAAGGGTTTGGAGGCGCGGTTGGTGTCCCGTTTCAATTCGGGATTGACGATGAACATCACGAAGCCGAATCAAGCGACTTGCGTCGAAATTCTGAAGCGGAAGATATCCACCAACGGTCTGGATGTGAAAACGTTCGATGAGGACGTCCTCCAATTCTTCGCCGAACATTTCTCTAACAACGTCCGCGAGCTCGAAGGCGCATTGAACCGCTTGTTGTTTTATGTCATAAACATCAAGCAAGCCAAGCACATCGACATGGAGTTGGCGATTGAGTCGGTGCAGTCGTTGATTGGCCCAAACGGACCGAAAACCGGTCTGAGCGAGACCAAAATCATCAACACCGTGGCCGATTTCTACAATTTGACGCCGAACCAGCTGACCGGAAAAATCCGGACGAGCCAGATCGCCATGGCGCGCCACATCTCGATGTACCTGATCCGCACGCTTCTCGATATGCCGTTTTTGAAAATCGGTTCTCTCTATGGCGGCAAGGACCATTCGACGGTGATCAACGCCGTGACAAAGGTGGAAAAATCGTTGAAAACGGACACGGCTTTGGTGACGGCGATCGACCAGTTGCAAAAGCGACTGAAACCTTGATTTTTATTTATAAAACGACTGAAATACGACAGCCGCTATGATAAAATATTAGGGTGAAGTAGCTACTCGAAAACAGTTATCCACACAACGAACAGCCCTTATCATAATCATTAAAAGGAGTATTTGGAAGATGAGACTGAAAATAAATCGCGAGGCTTTTCTCAAAGGACTGAACACGGCGGCCAAAGCCATCGGATCCAAATCGCCGATCCCCGTCATGACGCAAATCAAATTGACGTTGACGGAAAAGGGCTTGGACTTGCTGGGCAGCAATAACGAAATCGCCGTCAAGACAACCGTTCCGTTCATGATCGACGGCCGGACGATTATCTCCGACTACGAAGCGGGCGGCGCATTGCTTAACTCGCGGATGGTGACCGAAATCATCCGGCGCATGGAGGGCGAAAGCGTTTCCCTCGACGTCGTCGACGACACGATCATCGAAATCGGCGACGGCAAATCATCGTTCAAACTTAACGCGATGCGTTATGAGGAATATCCGGAACTGGATCTCGACGCCGACGGCGTCGTCATCGAACTGCCGAGCAAAACCTTCGTCAAGATGGTCGAGCAGACGGCGTTCGCAGCCTCCACGAAAGAACAGCGGCCGATCCTGACGGCCGTTAACCTCGAAGCCTTCGATTCGAAGATCATCGCCACGGCAACCGACAGCGCCCGCCTCTCGCGCAAGGAAATCGATATTGACAAGCTCGTCAAATTCAACGCCAACGTCCCGGCCAAGGTCCTGATCGAAGTATCGCACATGATCGAAAAGGAAACCGACCTCCTGATCTCCATCAGCGACAAAAAAATCCTTATCTCCTTCGACCACACTTTAGTTACCTCGCGCCTGATCGGGGGCGAATACCCGAATACGCACAACATCATTCCCAAAACATTCAATTTTTTCCTTGATGTCAATTCGCGCGAAATCATCGCGGCGATGGATCGTGTCTCGCTCCTTTCGATCGAGCGCGAGAATGTCGTCCAGTTGAAGATGGGCGAAAACACCGTTGAGATTTCGAGCAAATCAGCCCAAGTCGGCTCAGCTGTCGAACGTATTTCGACCTTCTCGTACACGGGCGACGATTTCAGTGTTTCCTTTAACTCCGAATACGTGATGGCCGCCATCCGCGCAGCCCAATGCGACGACGTCACGATTGCCTTTTTGGGCGAGATGAAGCCGTTTGTCGTCAAAAACAAGAAAGATGACTCCTTGGTCCAGTTAGTAACGCCAGTGCGCACGTATTAGGCCAAAAACGGCAAGAAAACGAGCACGGAACCAAAGGGAATATTAATATTCCCTTTTTTTGTGGTTTTTGGTATAATATATTGAACTTGGAAATACGGCCTTTTTTAGTGAAAACACAGCGGGAAATCAAGATCGAAACTCCCTATATCACGTTAGGGCAGTTTTTAAAATTGGCAGACATCATCGCCTCGGGCGGCCAGGCCAAATCCTTCTTGGAAAACCATGCGGTCATCATCAACGGCGGCGCCGACAACCGCCGCGGTCGCAAAATATACCCGGGTGATGAAGTGAAGTTCGAAGACGGCACATACGTCATCGTCGCATCATGATCATCACGAAACTCGAGCTGACCGATTACCGGTCTTACGTCCATCAGACGATTGAGTTCGACAAGGGACTCCACGTCTTCGTCGGACCGAACGGCGCCGGCAATACCAATCTCGTCGAAGCCATCCATTACCTGTCGCTGGCGCGTTCGTTTCGAACCGTCGACGACAGCCGCCTAATCCGCCGCGGAGCCGCTGCGGCCGCTATTCGGGCCACAATCAAAACCGGTGATGGGCGCAAGACGATCGCTATCGGCATCGAGCCGAGCGGCAAGAAGGTCCTCGTCAACGACAAGCCGCTCGGACGCCTGTCAGAATTGCTAGACATGGCCAATGTCATCGTGTTCGAGCCGCGCGACGTCTTCCTGTTTGACGATTTTCCCAAAGCCAGGCGCCGGTTTCTTGACACGGCTCTCACGAAGCAGGACCGCGACTATCTCGAAGCGCTGACGCGGTACGAACGGCTCCTCAAAGAACGGAACGAACTGTTGAAACGCGACACGGTTAACCGAGTGCTCCTGGCCACGCTGACCGAACAAATGGTGGACATGGCGCGCCCGATCGTCGCTAAAAGGGAAGAATATCTTAACCGCATCAACGAAATCATCGAACGCATCGTCAAAGCTATCCGCGGCGACGAGCTGCTCGTCAGATTGGCCTACGAACCGTTTGTCCCCCTGACCGATCAATTCGAACGGCAGGCGCTGAGCCTGTATCAAAAAACGCTTGAAGGGGACATCAAGCGCAAGGTGACTTCCGAGGGGCCGCACCGCGAAGACTTCCGGATCGAATTGGATAAGGAAAACATCGCCTCTTTCGGATCCCAAGGGGAGAATCGGCTCCTGGCCATCGCCTTGAAACTCAGTCCGTACTTTCTGATCGAAGACAAGCTGAGGCGGCCGATTGTCGTCCTTGACGACGTCCTATCGGAACTCGACGTGCCGACGCAAGATCGATTGCTGAACTTCCTATTAAAATTCGAGCAAGTGTTCGTCACGACGACCAAATACAAACGCGACCTCGGAATTATCCACGACATCAAAAACAGCACCATCCGGAGGAGGAACGACCATGACCAACAAAGAACTGCAGGATAAGCGCGTCCGCGAAGAACTCGAGCGGGAAAAAGAACTCGAGAAAGCCGACGCCGAATACACGGGCAAGAACATCCAGGTCCTCGAAGGGCTGGAAGCCGTCCGCAAACGGCCGGGCATGTACATCGGGACGACATCTTCGCCCGGCTTGCACCATTTGGTTTGGGAAATCGTCGACAATTCGATCGACGAAGCCTTGGCAGGATGGTGCAATACCATCGAGGTTTTTATCAATGCTGACAACACGGTGACCGTCATCGACAATGGCCGCGGAATTCCCACCGACATCGTCGAAAAGACGAAAAAATCGGCGTTGGAAACGGTGTATACGATGCTCCACGCCGGCGGCAAATTCGGCGAAGGCGGCGGTTACAAGGTTTCCGGCGGCCTCCACGGCGTCGGCGCTTCCGTCGTCAACGCCTTGAGCGAATGGCTCGAGGTCCGCGTCTACCGCGACGGACTCGAACAGTTCATCCGTTTTGAGCAAGGCGGCAAATGCTTCCACCCCGTCAAAGTCATCGGTCCGTCCGCCAAACGCGGGACGATGGTCACTTTCAAACCGGATCCGCTCATCTTCAAGGAAACGACGGAATTCAATTTCGAGACGATCCGCGACCGCCTGAAACAGATGGCCTTTCTCAACCGCGCCGTCAGAATCACGATCACCGATCGCCGCGTCACCCCCGAATTGGCGGACACCTTCTATTATGAAGGCGGCATCATCGAGTACGTCCAATACCTGAACAAGAACCGGACCCCGATCATCGAGGACATCGTCTACTGCGAGGGACGCGACGAAGGCATCTTCGCCGAAATCGCCATGCAGTACAACGACGGCTACTCGCCAAACGTCTATTCGTTCTGCAACAACATTCACACGCACGAAGGCGGCACGCACGAGGAAGGGTTCCGCCTGGCCATCACGCGCGTCATCAACGCCTACGCCAAGGAAAACAAAATCCTCAAGGAAAATGAAGAGAGTTTTACCAACGACGACGTCCGCGAAGGCCTGACGGCCATCATATCCGTCAAGCACCCAAATCCGCAGTATGAAGGGCAGACGAAGACGAAACTCGGCAACGCCGAGGTCCGCAAGATCGTCTCCGGCATCGTCGGGGAACAATTCGCGCGGTATCTGTTGGAAAACCCGAAGACGGCGCGGCAGATCCTCGACAAGATCAACATCGCCGCCGAAGCCCGCATCGCCTCGCGCATCGCGAAGGAAAACATCCGGCGCAAAGGTGCGCTTGACATCACCACGCTTCCCGGGAAACTGGCCGACTGCTCGAGCAAAGATCCTTCCAAGTGCGAACTGTACATCGTCGAGGGCAACTCCGCCGGCGGCTCCGCCAAAAACGGCCGCGACCGCGAGACACAGGCCATTTTGCCGTTACGCGGCAAGATCCTCAACGTCCAGAAAGCGCAGATGAAGCGCATCTTCGCCAACGCCGAAATCGGCAACATGATCACGGCCATCGGCGCCGGGATGGACCCCGAATTCGACCTGGCCAAAATCCGCTATCACAAAATCGTGATCATGACCGATGCCGACGTCGACGGGAGTCATATCCGCATTCTCTTGTTGACGTTCTTCTATCGGTTCATGCGCGAACTGATCGAACAAGGCTACGTTTACATCGCCCAGCCGCCGCTATACAAAGTCGATTATCACCAGAAGAGCTATTACTGCTATAACGACGAGCAGCTCGAAACCCTCAAAACCCAATTGAACCTGCCGGCCCAATATCCGTTCCAACGTTACAAAGGTCTTGGTGAGATGGATGCCGAACAGCTGTGGGAAACGACGATGGATCCCAGCGCCCGCAAGATGCTGCGCGTGACGCTCGAAGACGCCATCGAAGCCGATGAGGTCTTTGACAGCCTCATGGGCGAAAACGTCGAGCCACGCAAGGAATTCATCGACAAAAACGCCAAATTCGTCAAGAACCTGGACATCTAAGGAGGCATGAATATGGATAACGACAACAAGAAAACACCCGAAACGGCCAACGGCGTCCAGTCGGGCATCGCCGCCGGCATGGTCGACGTCGACATCGCCCACGAAGTCCGGAGCGCCTTCCTGGACTATTCGATGTCGGTCATCGTCGCCCGGGCCATCCCCGACGTGCGCGATGGCCTGAAACCGGTCCACCGCCGCATTATCTTCGGCATGAACGAACTTGGGATGCAACCCGATAAACCCTATAAGAAATCAGCCCGCATCGTCGGCGACGTCATGGGCAAATTCCACCCGCACGGCGACCAAGCCATCTATTCGACCTTGGTCCGCTTGGCCCAGCCGTTTTCGATGCGCTATCCGCTCGTCGACGGCCACGGCAACTTCGGCAGCGTCGACGGCGACGAAGCCGCGGCCATGCGCTATACCGAGGCCAGGATGGCCAAAATGGCGATGGAGATGGTGCGCGACATCAATAGCGACACCGTCGATTTCGTCGACAATTACGACGGCACCGAAAAAGAACCGACCGTCCTGCCTTCACGATTCCCCAATTTGCTGGTAAACGGCAGCTCCGGCATCGCCGTCGGCATGGCCACCAACATGCCGCCCCACAACCTCAAAGAAGTGGTCGGCGCCATCAAGGCCGTCGCCCACAATCCGGAAACGACCGTGCTCGAGCTGATGGCGAACCACATATACGGTCCCGACTTCCCGACCGGGGGATACATTCTCGGCAAAGGCGGCATCCGCCAGGCTTATGAAACGGGATCGGGTTCGATCACGATCCGGTCCAAAGCCGAGATCGTCGAAAAAGACAACGGCAAAAAACAGATCATCATCACCGAGATCCCCTATCAAGTCAACAAAGCCTCAATGATCGAAGCCATGGCCAATCTCGTCAAGGAAAAGGTCATCGAAGGAATCACCGACATCCGCGACGAGTCGAACAAAGATGGCATTCGCGTCGTCATCGAAGTCCGGCGCGACATGATCGCCGACGTCATTTTGAACCAACTTTACAAGCACACGCAGTTGCAGGTCAACTTCGGCATCATCAATCTTTCGCTCGTCAACGGCCAGGCAAAAGTGCTGCCTCTGATCCCGATGATCAATCATTATCTCGACCACCAGGTCGTCGTCATCGAACGACGGACGCGCTTCCAGCTTCGTAAAGCCGAGGAGCGGGTCCACATCGTCGCCGGCTATCTCATCGCCATCGAGAACATCGACGAGGTCGTCGCCATCATCCGCCACAGCGACACCGTCGATAACGCCAGGATCAAACTAAGCGAACGCTTTGGCCTGTCGGAACGGCAGACGAAGGAAATCGTCGACATGCCGCTCCGCCGTCTGACCGGGCTTGAAAAAATGAAGCTCCAAGACGAAAAGACCGATCTCGAAAGCAAAATCAAGTCGTATCTGGCCTTATTGGCCGACCGCGGTCTCGTCATCGAAACCATCTTGACCGAACTCGACGAGATCGCCGACAAATTCGGCGGTGAACGCCTGACCGAAATCAGCAACGACGTCTCGACCATCGACGACGAAGATTTGATTCCCCAAGAAGACATCGTCGTCATTTTGACGACGAACGGCTACATCAAACGCGTGGCTCCGGACACCTTCAGAACCCAAAACCGCGGCGGCCACGGCGTCAAGGGCATGGGCACCAACGACAACGACGTCGTTTCCGACATCCTGCATACCCGGACGCATACGGACTTGCTTTTCTTCACCAACCTCGGGCGCGTCTACCGCATCCGCGGCTATGAAGTGCCCGAATTCTCGCGGACGGCCAAAGGGCTCCCGATCGTCAACCTGCTCAATCTCGACAAAGACGAGAAAGTGCGGACGGTGCTCCCGGTCGACGAATACCTCGACAACCATTATCTCCTGTTCGTGACCGTCAAAGGTTTGATCAAACGGACGGCGATCACCGAATTCTCCTCGATCCGCCAAAACGGCAAAATCGCCTTGCTGCTCAGACCGGAAGACCAGCTGCTCGACGTCAAGCATACCGACGGCAACGCCATCATCGGCATCGCCTCGAACAAAGGGAAAATGGTCAAATTCCACGAAACCGACGCCCGCGACATGGGACGTGGCACCATGGGCGTCAAGGCCATGAACGTCGATGGCGCCGAAGTCGTCGGCGTGACGACGTCAGACGAAGGCTCCTATATCCTCGTCATCACTTCCAAAGGCTATGGCAAGATGTCGCCGGCCGAAAGCTACCGGCTCACCAAACGGGGCGCCAAAGGCGTCTTGACGATTAACGCCACCGAGCGCAACGGCAACATCGTCGCCATGCGCGCCGTTTCCGGCGAAGAGGATTTGATGATCATCACGACGAACGGCACCGTCATCCGCATTCCGCTGACGCAAGTCAAAATCTCGAGCCGGGCGACCCAAGGCGTCCGCGTCATCAAACTCGACGACGATAACGCCATCTCCTCCATCGCCTTCATCTCCAACGAAGCCGCGGAGGAAGAAGCCGCCATCGAAGAGGAAACGGAAGAATAACGTGCGCGTTTTGATCTACTTCCAGCCCCAAAGCCGCGATACCAGGAACTACGAAGGCAAGCGCGTCATGAAAAACCTCGTCGAAGCCTGTCGGCTCGAGGGGATTTCCCATACGACCGATCCGCTGGAAGCTTACGACGTCGCCCATTTCGTCGGCGTCAAAGCCAATAAATACATCCGTAACGCCCACCTGCGCCAGGTGCCGGTCATCATCTCAGCCCTGATGACCGAAAACGACCCCGACGCCCGCGTCTTGAAAAAACGCGGCGACAAGTGGGAAATCGGCGCCGCCGATCTGGCGACGTTGCAGGCGGCGACGCTTGTCATCGTCCCGACCGAGAGTGCCAAAACGATACTCACCCATCTCGGGGTGACGACACCCATCGAAGTTCTGTCCGAAGGCGTCATCAAAGGCCGCTTCAACCAGGAGCACACGCTCGAAAAGGGCATCTTCTTACGTTATTACGGCCATAACCCGGCCCGCAAGTTCGTGATGGCCAACGGACGCTATTCCAAGGACAGCGGGTTGCCCGATTACATACAAATCGCCCGCAAGTTCCCGGACGTCGACTTCTACTATTTCGGACCGCAGCCGACGGCCTTCTCGCTTTGGTTTTTCAAACGCGAATACCGCCACGCCCCCAAAAACGTCCATCTCCACAAAACGGTACACGAGGATGTGTACCGCTCGGCCTTGATGAACGCCGCGGCCTTCATGCTGCCGAACTATTATCCGGCAGGCACGGTTTCCATCCTCGATCCGATGATGAGCCGCGTCCAGATCATCGCCCGGCGCGACGCCATCTATCCCGATATGATCGGCGACCGCCAAACAGGCTACATCGCCGACAGCAATTACGACCTCGAAAAGACGCTGGAAAAGTTCCTGGCGGGCACGCTTCCGCCCACCACCGCGAAAGCTTATCAAAAAGCCGTGGCGCTGGACCTTGAAATCGGCGCCAAACGGCTCAAAGATATATATGAATCATTCGCCCATTACGGCAAAACGGCGAATTAAGCGAGGATAAGGACATGTTGGACATCAACCGCATCGAAAAAAACACCGCCGAAGTCAGTGAACTTTTGAAACGAAAAGGCTGGGACATCGATTTGGCCCCACTTATCGCCAAAGTGGCCGAAAAACGGGCACTTCTGTTCAAAATCGAACAAGTCAAGGCCGAGGCCAACCGCCTGTCGGCCCAAGTTCCGATGCTCAAGAAGCAAGGGCAAGACGTTTTGCCGCTTTTCGCCAAAGTCAAGGAACTGAACTTTTCCATCGTCGCGGACGAAACGGCATTGAAACGTGTCGAGGACGCCATCGACGAAGTATTGCATGCCCTTCCCAACCTTCCGGATCCCGACCTCAAAGCGGGCGGCAAGGAAAATAACGAAGTGATCGAGGTTTTCGGGACGCGTCCGACTTTCGCGTTTCCGCTCAAGGACCACGTCGAACTGGCGACATCGCTCAAATTGGTCGATTACGGGAGAGCCGCCAAAATCTCCGGGGCCGGAACCTGGATCTACACCAACATCGGCGCCCGCCTCGAGTGGGCGTTGATCAATTTTTTCATCAGCGAGCATTTGAAAGACGACTATGAATTCATCTTGCCGCCGCATCTATTGAGCGAAGAGTCCGGATTCACGGCTGGACAGTTCCCGAAATTCAAACAGGATGTCTTCTGGCTCGACGGCGTGGAACCGAAACGGTTCCTGCTCCCGACGGCGGAAACGGCGCTCGTCAACCTCCATCGGAACGAAATCCTCAAACAAGCCGAACTGCCGAAAAAATATTTCGCGTACACGCCATGCTACCGCTGCGAAGCCGGCAGCTACCGGTCCGAGGAACGCGGCATGATCCGCGGCTACCAATTCAACAAAGTCGAACTTGTCCAATACACGACCGCGGACGGCTCGGATGCCGCCTTTGCGGAAATGGTGGGCAAAGCCGTCAACCTCGTCAAAAAACTCGGGCTTCATTTCCGCGTCAGCCGTTTGGCCGCCGGCGATTGCTCGCATTCGATGGCTCGGACCCACGACATCGAGGTTTACATTCCCTCGATGGATATTTACAAAGAAGTCAGCAGCGCCTCCAACGCCCGCGATTATCAAGCCCGCCGCGGCATGATGCGCTACCGCGACATCGAAGGCAAAATCCATTTCATGCACACGCTGAACGCCTCGGGTCTGGCGACCTCGCGCCTGATTCCGGCTATCGTCGAGCAGTTCCAACAGGCGGATGGCTCGGTCATCGTCCCCGACGTCCTCCGGCCGTTCATGGGCATCGACGTCATCACGAAATAATAGGCCGCGAGGCCTATTTTCTTATGGCGGAAAAAAGAAAAATCACACAGCCGTTTCCCCCGGTCATCGACCGAAACGCCAAAATCCTGATTCTTGGCAGTTTCCCTTCGGTTTTGGCGGTCCGGAACGGCTTTTATTACGGCAACCCGCGCAATCGGTTTTACGACGTGCTTTCGAATGTCCTTGAAACCGACCTCGTCAGCATGGATTGGAACGCCAAGAAAGCGGTCTTCGTCAACAAAGGCATCGCCATTTACGACGTGATTCAAAGCTGCGTCATCGAAGGGTCGAAAGACGCCTCGATTGACGAAGTCGACGTCGCCGACATCGTCGGGCTGATCAAGGATACGGAAATATGCCATGTCTTTCTCAACGGTCGCACGGCCGGCGCATTGTTCGACCGCCACTTCCCCGATCTCAAAGAAATACGGACGATACTTCCCTCGACCAGCCCCGCGAACGCCAAAATGAATCTTGAAAAGCTTATTTCCGAATGGCGCTCCGTCTTGGCATATTTGTGAAATCGCGGTTATGGTATAATGATGGCGCCATCGCGATGAGATGAGTGCGAACCAGGTCAGGACGGAAACGTAGCATCCTTAAACATCTCGCTCATGTGCGGTGGTTTCTTTCATAAAAATGGAACGCAACCACGAATTTTACATGAAACGCGCCCTGGCCGAGGCCGCCAAGGCGGCTGCCCTGGATGAGGTGCCGGTCGGCGCCGTCATCGTCAAGGACGGCCGGATTATCGCCCGTGGCCATAACCGTCGCGAGACGACCGGCGACCCGACGAGCCACGCCGAAATCAACGCGTTAAGGAAGGCTTGCCGGAAACTCGGGTCGTGGCGGATTCCCGGCTGCTCGGTTTACGTTACGATCGAGCCTTGCTCGATGTGCGCCGGAGCGCTATTGTGGGCGCGGGTCGACACCATCGTCTACGGCGCATCTGACAACAAAGGCGGCGCCCTCGGATCATCCTATAACCTGTTCGACCAAAAGAATCTCAACCATCATCCGGGTACTGTCGGCGGGATTCTCAAAGAAGATTGCCAAGCGATTATCAGCGCCTATTTCAAAAAGAAAAGAAACGAAAATAACTAGGTTTTGCAAGGATTTCATACAATGATGTTACGAAAGACAAGCGTTTTGACGGTTATATTGTTGGTGGGAATACTCAGTTCGTGCCAAAGTTCGACGTCGCAATCGACGCTGTCGATCAGTTATCCCAGCTACTATAATTCGAAATTTGACTTCACGGCCATATTCGGTTCAAAACGCAAATTGGCCGAATATCAGATTGAGCGAAACTACCGCACGGTCGAATCGTCCGCGTTCGCGGGAACAATACTCAATCCCGCCAATTATCTCGAGGACCTCGAAGCCGACGTTTTCTATCGACCCGAGGAGTCGGAGACAAGCGAGGAACCGATCGATTACACCGACGAGGTTCTCGAATTCATTGATTTCCAAACGACGCTTGGCGATTTCGTCGACGCCTTGGCGCCCGGACCATTAAGCCAGGACGACACCGATCAGCTGCTGGGAATGTTGAACGCCAACGACGACGTCATCAACCAATACGACGAAACCTATCTCGAGACGATTCTCTATCATGATTTCTTTGATGGATATTATTATGCCTACAACAACAGCCATAAAATCGAAAACAAAACATACACGCGTTACGCTGACAATATCCTTAATGCCGATGGGCAAGGTATCATTTACTATCAGGACGGTTTTGATTTCAGTTATACTTTGACCGAACAAATTTGGGCAACGGGTTTCAAAATTTACGATATGCGCGACGAGACCTTCCCCGCGGGCAGCACCAAAGCCGAGGATTACCGTCGCACGAGCGACCGCGTCAGCGGCAATCTCAAATTGGCGATACAAACGGGGGGCGGATCCCGCACGCAGCGTTTCATCGCCAACCGTCTTGAGGAACTGCAGCCATTCATCGATCCCCTCAGCCCCACTTACAGCACCAATTACTCATATTCGATCACGGCCGAGAAATTCGAAGACAATCTCGTCCTGACGTATCAAAGCCATATCGACGAACACTTCGACCGCAACAGCGAATTGATTTATGAGATGGATATCGTCTATGATGCCACGATCGAAGGCGGCGTCGTCACTAACGCGACGATGGCGCAGGTATACTGGAAAAATCTGTAAATAAAGACGCATGAAAGGACAAGGCAAGCCCTATTATGTATAATAGGGTATTGTTTTAGGATAGATATGCTGGAATTAAGAGACATCAGAAAAGAGTACATCGTCGGAAAAAAACCGCTTGAGGTTCTCAAGGGGATCAGTTTGTCATTTCAGGAAAAGGAGTTTGTGGCCATTCTCGGTCCTTCCGGCTGTGGCAAGACGACGCTTTTAAACCTTATCGGAGGGTTGGACCAATATACCTCTGGCGATTTGATCATCGAAGGCTTGTCGACCAAAAACTTCAAAGACCGCGACTGGGACAGTTACCGCAACCACCGCGTCGGCTTCGTGTTCCAGACGTACAATCTCATCATGCATCTCAACGTGCTCCAAAACGTCGAGTTGTCGATGACCCTGTCCGGCGTCAGCCCATCGGAACGCAAACGGCGGGCGACGAGGGTCCTCGAAGAAGTCGGTCTGGGCGATAAACTATACAAAAAACCGAATCAACTATCGGGCGGCGAGATGCAGCGCGTCGCCATCGCTCGGTCAATGACCAATCAGCCGGACATTCTATTGGCCGACGAGCCGACCGGATCGCTCGACAGCATGACCTCGATTACCATTCTCGACATGCTCAAGGAAATCAGCAACAACCGTTTGGTCATCATGGTTACGCACAACCGCGAATTGGCCGAAAAGTACGCTACCCGCATCATAAGATTGAAAGACGGCGTCATTATCTCGGACACCGCCAACGTCGACACGGTGAAACCGAGGGACATCATTGGCGAAGAGGTCGGCGAAAAGACCTCGATGAGCTTCATGACGGCCCTTCATATCAGTTTCAATAATCTTTTGACAAAGAAAGGACGCACGATACTGACGGCGATCGCCGGCAGCATCGGCATCATCGGCGTCGCCCTTGTTTTAGCCGTTTCCAACGGTTTCACCAATTATATCCACACGATTGAAACAGGCACCCTATCCGGTTTTCCGATTACCGTCAACAGCGTCTCCTACAATTTCGCCCCACCCGATCGAACCGTCAACGAACCACTTTTACCCGATGATCCGAATGTTCTGGTCTATGATCGGGCGTTCGTGACTGGGCACGTCAATAACTGGACGCCGGAATATTTTGAATACATCGAAGAACTCAAGAACATTGAAGCCGTCAACAGCATCGCCTATCGGTATACGCTGGCAATGAACCTCGTCGTCAAGACGCCGGCCGGCAACGTTGCCAACTGGCGTGACGACGGCGGCGGCTTTTTCTCGACCCTGTCGAATCTTTCGACTTCCTCCTGGCATGAATTATTGGGCGACGAGACGTTCGTCAAAGAACACTATGACATCATCAGCGACCCTCTCGTCAGCCATTATCCGGCCAATGAGAACGAAGTCGTCCTCGTCGTCGACGAATATAACCGCGTCGAGCGCGACATCTTGCAAAATCTCGGTTTCCTGAACTCGGCCGACACCAGCACGGCCACCATTTCATTCAACGACATCATCGGGCGGCAAGTCCGCCTCTTCAACAACGACGAATATTATATTTACGATCCGAGCACGTCGGTTCTCGTCAATGATGCCATCGCCGGACCCAAAGAGATGCGTATGTACCGCCGGCCGAACGCGACCGAGCTTGTCAATCTCTATGACGACGACGCCAGTGGCCGCACGATTACGATTACCGGCATCATGCGCCCTAAAGAAGCGGCTTCCTATAATCTGATGGCCACGGGACTCGGTTATTTGCCTTCGCTGGCGGTCACCATGATGGAAGAAAACAAGGTTTCGGAAATTGCTCAGGACCATTTCAACAATTTCTATCTCGAGGCTGTCAACGTCGGCGGTTCCATCGTGACCGTGCCCCATTTCTACAGCACGCGCCACTCCGGCGTCGAATCCTCGGCGCTCGACTATATCAATCACGCGAAATATCTCGGGACCGACTTGTCGGCCAATCCGATTATCGTCGCCGCTTTGGCGCAGCTGCAGGCGACGGTACCCATCAATTTGTCGCTGGTGGCCGGCATCTCCATCTTCCCGCGAAGTTTCCAAGATAAGAAAACAATTGTTTCCTATCTTGACGCCTGGAATGACGGGCGCGAGGAAAGCGAGCACATCTACTACACCGACTTGGCGGAAAACCTAACCTCCTCCATCGGCACGATGATTGACGTGATTTCCATCGTTTTGATCGTCTTCGCAAGTATTTCCCTCGTTGTTTCCAGCGTGATGATCGGCATCATCACCTATGTATCGGTCATCGAACGCACCAAGGAAATCGGCGTGCTGCGCGCCATCGGCGCCCGCAAGAAGGACATCGCCCGCCTGTTTGAGGCGGAGACGGTCATCATCGGATTTACCGCCGGCGTCATCGGCATCGCCGTCACCCTTCTTTTCACGATTCCAATCAACCTGATTCTCAACGCCCAGTTCCCGGGACAAGGTCTCGAAACGATTGCCGCGTTGAACCCATGGCACGCCGTCGCCCTCATTTTAATCAGCGTCGGCCTGACGTTGTTCTCGGGCTTGCTGCCGAGCCGTATCGCCAGCAACAAAGATCCGGTCGTAGCCTTGAGGACGGAATGACGTATGTTTAAAAACATAACGCGCATCACCGCCCCATCGAGAATATAATGACGACGGAATTGAAACTGGCCGAAACGCTCAAGCAATTGATGGCGACCAGGTCATTGGACCAAATCACGGTTAAGAATCTGATTGAGTTGAGCGCGATTACACGCCCGACTTTCTACTATCACTTCCACGACATCTACGACTTGTTGGCTTGGATCTTTCTAAACGAGACGATCGATGGTCTCGACAAGGCCAAATCATGGGCGGACGCCTGCGGCAAGATTGGGCGTTACTGCCTAAATAACCGGCATTTGGTGCGCCAAACGCTTCAAAGCGCCGGCAAGGATCTCTTGCTGGAATTTCTCAATAACAATCTATATGCATTCCATATGCGACGCCTGGCCGAATTGGATGTCAAAGCCTCGATCCCCGAGGAGACCAAAAAGCAAATCGCCCTCTTCTACAGCGCCGCCACCAACGCGCTTATCACCGACTGGATTGACGCCGGCATGAAGGCTCCGTTGGCCGAAAGCACGGCCACCATCGGAAAATACGTCGGATCATCCCTTGAAGATTTGGTAAAAGGAGAAGTGTCATGAAGCCATTCGAATTCCAACTGCGTACGAAAGTTTATTTCGGCCGCGATCAGGAAAACAACGTCGGAAATATCGTTAAGGAATATGGCATACGCAAAGTCGTGATCCATTACGGGCTCGGATCGGTTGTCCATAGCGGACTGCTCGGTCGCGTTAAGAATTCCCTAGATAAAGCCGGCATCGCCTACGCCGAACTCGGTGGCGCCAAACCGAATCCGGAAATCGGGCTTGTCCGTGAGCTGAAACATTTGGCCCGGAAGGAAAGCGCTGAAATGATCCTGGCTTTGGGAGGCGGCTCGGCCATCGATTCGGCCAAGATCGCCGCCGCTGGTTTTTACTATGACGGCGATCCGCTGGACATTCCCCTTAAACGACATAAACCCAAAAAGTTTTTGCCCGTCGGGGTCATTCTGACGATCGCCGCCGCCGGGAGCGAAATGTCAGCCTCGGCCGTGGTTACCGATCCGGAGACGAAATCCAAAACAAGCTATTACCATGTCATGAATCAGCCGCTTTTCGCGATCATGAACCCGGAACTGACCTATACCGTTTCCCCCTATCAGACCGCCGTCGGCATCGTCGATATGATGATGCATACCCTCGAACGGTATTTTGTGCCCTCGGACCCGCTCGAATTGGCCGATTACTATGCCGAGGCCACGCTGAAAGCGATTATGGAGGTGGCCCCCGTAGCCATGAAAAACCCGACCGACTTCGATGCCCGCGCCGCCTTGATGATGGCTAGCTCCTGGTCCCATAATGGTCTCACGAGCATCGGTAAACAAGTGCAGATGCCGGCACACGCGTTGGAGCATCTGGTGAGCGGACTGTATCCCGAAGTGCCCCACGGAGCCGGTCTGGCCGTGCTTTTCCCCGCCTGGGCGCTTTTTTACCTTGAATATGACATCCCAAAATTCGACCGCTTCGCCCATAATGTTATGGATCTCCATCTGACCGATCCGAAAGAGAACGCCAAACAAGGCATCTTGAAGTTGCGGGCATTTTTTGGTAGTTTAGGTATGCCGCTTACGCTTACCGAGTTGGGAATCGCCAATCCCGATATCGAATGGATGGTCGCCAAATTGACAGACGGTGGTACACGTGTGGTTGATCACTTTGTCAAACCACTCGACCATGAAGTGGCGCGGGCGATCTTCGCCTCGTGCCGGTAAGGAGTAAGCATGCGTAAAGAAGACGTCTTCAGTTTATTGGTTTACGCGGCGATGATCGTCATCGCCCTTTTCGTGGGTCTGCAGGTAATCGCCCCGTCGTTTGCGATAACCGGCATCACCGGGAATACCCAGTACGGTTTCGCCCTTGGCTCGATCGTCGCCGGCTTTTTGATTAACGTCATTTTGCTCGAACTCGGCCATGTCATCGGAGCCAAAATCGGCGGTTATGACATCCTGTCGGTCAACATGCTCGGTTTGTGCTTTTACAAACAAGAGAACAAATGGCATCTCGGTTTCCGTTCGTTCGACGGCTTGACCGGCGAGACGAAAATCACGCCAAGACGGGCTAACGCCTCTCCGTACCCCAACCTTTGGTTCGGCTTGGTTCTGTTCGTGCTGGAATTCGTCGGCGGCTTCGTCGCCTACGCTTTGATTCCGATCGACATGTGGATCCGCTACGCCATCATCGTCGTCATCGCCGTCGGGGGCATGCTCATGTTATATAACGTAATGCCGCTTAAACTGGACACGATGAACGACGGCTATCGCCTGGCTTTGATCACCAAAGGCGTCAACGTCGCCGCCTATAACGAATTGATGAAAATCGAACGGACCCTGAGCGAAGGCAAGCCACTCGACGAGGTCCAGACATATGACGAAATCACGACTTTGACGGCCCAGGTCAACCTGCACCGCGTTTACCAATTGCTCGGCCAGAACGACTTTTCGGCCGCGGAGGCCATCCTCGACAAAATCATCGCCAACCCCGACAAGCTGAACGACGTCACCAACGGCCGCGTCTTTTCGCAAAAGATCTACATCAAGTTGCTCAATTCCTCAAAAGAAGAAGGCACGGCTTTTTATAACGAAAAACTCGATACGCGCCAGAAGAAATTCCTGGCATCCGACCTTTCGATGGAATCGCTCAGGGCATATCTGCTCGTGGCCGGTACCGTCGAAGACAGCCAAAGCGAATGCATCTACGTCATCGAACGGAAAAAAAGCGCCGTCAAGCGCTCGGTCGAACCGGGCCGCAAAGACGTTGAACTGGCGTTGTTTGAAAAAGCCCTCAATCGCGTCAAACAAGAACATCCGGACTGGACGTTCAAATACTAGGCAAACAAAAAACCTCGGCCGACTGTAGACCGAGGTTTTCGTTTCGTTATTTCGTGTCGACTTCCGGATTTTCGACTTTTTCTTTCAGCTTTTGACGCATCTTCTCGCTGGCGAGAGCGACTTTGATGATCACGAAGAGGACCAAGCCGATAATGACGAAGTCGATGATCGTCTGGATGAAGTTGCCGTAAGTCAGACGGATTGGGCTGACGGCCCAGCCGCCCGGAGGCACCAAGAGCGTTTCTTCACCCGGTACATTCGCCGTACCCGGCTTCAAGGTAACGAACCATTCCTTGATGTCGACTTGGAAAATCAACGAGATCAAGGGCATCAGGATGTCGTTGACGAGGCTGCTGACGACTTTCTGGAAGGCGGCGCCGATGATGACGCCCACGGCCAAGTCGAGGACATTCCCTTTCAGGATAAAGGCTTTGAATTCGGTCAGAAACTTTTTCATGCTATCTCCTTTTCAACCCGTCGGGGGTATTTACTAATATCTATTTTAGCAACAAAGCCCGCAAAAGTAAGATGCTTTCGGAAAGCCAAAGTTGCATTTAGGCCGTTTTTTTGATATAAACTTTGAGATATGGGGGTTCATCATGAACAAAATCAAACTGGTGACCGACTCCACTTCTGACTTAAGGCCGGAGACGTACGCCGAGCTCGACATCGAGGTCGTACCTCTGCTCGTGAACTTCGGCGAAGAGTCGTTCAAGGACCGGGTCGAAATCACGCTTGAACAACTGTACGCTCGCTGCGCCTCGGACTCCAAAGTGTTCCCTAAAACGTCATCGGTCTCCCCGACCGTGTTCATCGAAGTATTCAATCGGTATCTCGACGAGGGCTACGACATCCTGTTCGTCGGAATCGGGAAAGAACTGTCGCTTACCTATTCGGCGGCCGAGATGGCGCTGAAGGAAATCCATCGCGGCAAGATCCGCCTCGTCGACAGCGCCAATCTCTCGACAGCCTCCGGTTGGCTTCTCATCCGCGCGGGCGAACTGCGGAAACAAGGCAAAAACGTTGACGAAATCGGCGCCGAATTGGAAAAGTGCGCCAATAAATTCCATACCTTTTTTGCGGTCGAAAATCTGAAATTCCTTTATCGCGGCGGCCGCGTCAGCGTCAGCAAATACATCTTGGGGACGATGATGCACGTACACCCGATCATCAAGGTGAGCGAAGGCAAGCTCAGCGTCTATGAGAAACCGAAGGGCAAGATGGTCAAGGCACTAGAAAAAATGCTCGACGAAGTCAGGGCCATCGGCGTCGCCAACATCGATCTCGGCTTATTCATGATTACGCACGCCTTCGCCGCCGACAGCGCCGAATACGTCAAACGCGAGGTCATGAAACTCGGCATCCCCGAGCAAAACATCTACATCGCTACCGCCGGCTCGGTCATCGGCACCCATTGCGGGCCGAATACCGTCGGCATCATGTTCGTCGAAAAATAAGAAGAAAGAAAAAAGCACTTCTAGGAAACGGAAGTGCTTTTGCTTTGTTTGCTATTGGCCGGAAATGGTCAGGTTTTTGACAAGAAAACTTGGGACGTTGAACGAAGAAAGCTGCAATTCGCTGTCGTTTCCGACTTCCTTGACCTCGAGGAACAAATCCTTGAGATTGCCGGCGACGGTAATCAGGTTGACGGGACGGCTGATCTTGCCGGCCTCGATGAGGAACCCTGATGCCTGGAGCGAGAAGTTGCCCGATTGGGGATTGAGCCCGGCGTGCAACCCTTGCACTTCGGTAATCAGCAGGCCTTCTTTCAACTTGGCGATCAACTGCTCTTGGCTCTTGCGGCCAGGCTTTACGAAGACATTGACAAAGTCGATACCGATTTTGCCGCCGCCGTTACGGTAGCCGTTTCCGGTCGTCGTCACGTTATCCTTATGAGCGGTCAGAAGGTTATAGAAATAGGTTTCGAGCATTCCTTTGTTGATGATGGTCTTGTTGGACGTGGCCACGCCTTCGTCGTCGAAATAACGGAAGAAGCAGTTTCTGGTCAAAGGCGCTTCCAGGACCGTCAGTTTCTTGCTGGCGACGAGCTGGTGCAGTTTGCCTGCCAAAAGCGAGGATTTCTTTTGGACTTCCTCGGCCGAAGCTCCGTCAAGGTAAGCCGACAAAAGCGAAGCGGCCACTTTCGGGGTCAGGATTGTCGGGTACTTCTTGCTGGGAATCGAGGCCGCCCCGATTTTGCCGATAGCCTCCTCGACGATCTTCTTGACGAATTCGTCGATTTTGAAATCGTCGGGATCCCTAGATAGATGGATTTTGTAAGCCGTGCGCGTTTGCTCGCCGTCGCGGACCATGACGCTGGCGTAATAATAGAAATAATTGCTTTTATTCTTGAGTTCGAGGCCGTAGGAATTCATCAAGACGACTTCGTCGTCGGTTTCCGAATAGGAAACGGTTTCCACCTCGGCGATGCGCGGGTCGGCCTCCTTGAGTTTGCGCTCGATTTGATAGAGGTTCGCCAACTTCGCTTCAACCGCGAGCGAACGGATGGCTGGGTTGTAAACGTTGGCGCGCCGGTATTTGGGCGATCCGGGAAAAATGATGGCCGGATCGTCTTTGTCGACGGCCTTGGCGTTGTCGATGACTTTGCCGATCACGAAAGCGGTCGCTTCCTTGTCGACCTTCTCGGTCGTCGCGTAGCCGATTTTGCCGTTATGAATACCGCGCGCGGCCAAACCCCGCGCGTCCTCGAGCGCATAGGAATCGACTTCGCCGTGGAAGAGGCTGAAACTGAGCGAGTATTTCTTGTAAAGGTACAGTTCGAGCGCCTCGAGCCCTTTTTCCTTGGCCAAGGCGAAATATTGCTGATAGCGTGCCATTAGATCGATCCTCCTCGTCCACCGACGGTGATCTCGCTGACGCGAATCGTCGGTTGCCCGACGTCGACGGGAATGCTGCCGCTGACGGAACCGCACATTCCTTGGGCGCGCAGCAAGTCGTTGCCGACCATGTCTATTTTCATTAGGATGTCGGCGCCGTTACCGATTAACGTCGCCCCTTTGACCGGTTCGGCTACTTTACCGTCGCGGATCATGTAGGCTTCGGATACCGCGAAGTTGAAGTCGCCCGTCGTCGGATTGACGGAACCGCCGCCCATCGATTTGGCGTAGAGGCCGAACTTCGTCGCCGCGATGATTTCCTCGGGCGTCGAAGTGCCGTTGTCGATGTAGGTGTTGCTCATTCTTGAGGTCGGCTCGTATTTATAGCTTTGGCGGCGGGTCGCCCCGTTTCCGGCGACGCCCATGCGCCTGCCGTTGAAATCGTCGACAAGATATTGCTGCAGGATGCCATCCTTGATTAGGACGTTTTTCTGGGTTTTATGGCCTTCGTCGTCGATGTTGTTGGAACCCCAGGCGTTGGGAATCGTGCCGTCGTCGATGGCGGTGACCGCCGGATTGGCGATCTTCTGCCCGACTTTGTCGGCAAATACCGAAAGCTTCTTGGCGACGGATGTCGCTTCCAAGGGATGGCCGCAGGCTTCGTGGAAGATGACGCCGCCGAAACCGTTACCGATGACGACCGGCATCTTACCGCTTGGGCATTCGGCCGCGTGGAGCATTCTGATCGCCGATTTGGCCACTTCCAGAGCTTTGGCTTTATAATCGATCGTCTTCGTGAAGAACTCGAAACCGGCTTGAGCCCCCGGACCTTCAAACGCCGTCTCGATCTTGCCGTTTTCGGCCGCCAACGCCATAAAGGCCATCCGGCCGCGCACGCGTTGGTCGATGAACATCTCGCCGCGGGAATTGTAGATGTAGACTTTCTTTAAACTGTCCATCATCATCGTCTGGACGCGGACGATGCGTTGGTCGTGATTTTGGATGATGTGGCTGGCATCCTTCAGAAGCGCGATTTTCTCGGTCGTCGGGACTTCGTGGAGCGGCCGTTCGATCGGGTGGGCGTTCTTGACGCGGATTTTTTTGATGGCGGACACGGTGACTTGCCGCGGCTCATGGAACGATTTGGCCAAGGAATCCGCGAGGACGGACAATCCTTTGAGCGAAACGTCGTTGGTGTAACCGTAAACGCTTTGCAGCTTGTGCAAAAGGCGAATGCCGGCGCCGTAGGTGATGTTGCTGGTGCTTGTCTCGACCGCGCCGTTTTCAAGCGAAAGCGAGGCCGAAAGCGTTTCTTCGAGATAGATTTCCGCGAAGTCGGATCCCGTCGCCGTGGCCAGGTTCAGCACTTTCAAAGCAATGGACTTAGATATCATAAAGGGCTCCTTCACATAAATTAGCGGGTTTATTATACCATGACGACCGCTTTTACAAGGAAACGAGAACCTTTTATTACATAAAAAGGCGTCATGCCCCATAATGAAAGCATGAATTACCTCGAAGAACTAAAGGTCTTAAACGAACAGCTGGCGGAGCGGCGCGTGCTTTGGACCAAAGACGACTATCGGCGCTTAAGCGGCAAAAACACGCCCGCGGGTCGACTCCTCGGTTTTTTGACGCCGGGGTATCGGACCAAGGAAAAACTTTGGCAAGGCGGCCGCGTCATCTACGGCTATTGCTACAAAACCTACACCGACCGCGATTTCGACCATCCGTCCCTGGCGTGGGTTCTCTTTTCCCCGATGACATCGTTCGAGGAAAATCCCGAACAATATGAGAAAGTCATGGAACGGTTGCAACCGCTGCTAGACACGGAAAAACCGGGTCCCCATGAGCGCAAACTGTTTCACGCCCTGACGAACCCGGTCACTGAACCGAAGTACTTTCCGTTACCCGAACCGTACGCTGACGGCAAGCTGATCTACGTATCGACGATGTACGTGTATCCCGATCCCATGACACCGATGACGCTAGGAATCATCCCGGTCATCGTGGATCCGTCCGTTTCCAGAGAAATCATGTACGTCCCAAAAGACGCGCTAGAAAATTGATTTTTTATTACTTCTTCATCCAATGATGAAGGACACGCTTGATATCCTTCGGATCAAGGAACGGATATAACTGATCGATATTTAAATCGGGATATTTTCCTTCGAGATACTGATCCACGAGAGCCGATAACGCCGTCTGGCTGACGAAAGGGACGATGGCGGCGAAGTAATGGCCGAGCTCTTTGTTTTCCAACGCTTTTTTGAAAACGGCGTCGCAATCCTCGTCGCTGAGAAACGGCATTATGGCCGGTAGTTTGAGTTTGGCGTAATCAGGATCGCCATCCAAATATTTGGTGACGATTTCGTGGATGTCTTCCTCGTCCATGAACGGCAGGAGGCGCAATAGATGCCCTGTCCGGGGATCGAAATCCTCGTCTTTCCCATGGAATGCATAGTGCATGTGCCCGAAATGCCGGTCCATGTTCCGTCTGATCCGTTCGCCCATGCGGCGGGCGGATTCGGCCGCTTGGCGGGCGTGCTCAAAACCATGCGTCTTCTCATGGTCTTCGCGTTCGTCCTCTTCCTTTTCTTCGGCTTCCTCGATCTCTTCCTCGATTTCTTCCTCTATTTCATCATCGTCGGTGAAAAGGACTTCCTCGCCCCGTTTGGCGGCTTCTTTGGCTTCCGCTTTGTCGATTTCGACATAGACGGTTTGGTTATCTTTGACTATTTTCTTTAGGATCATCGTTTTTCCCTCCCAGGAATCTTTTTTCTGATAACGATAAGCGGCATTCGAGCTCGTCGCGATCGACGGTCAGGCGACCTTCGCGGATTTCGCGCAGGAGCAGGAGCCGCTCCGAGGGTGACAACTGATAGAAGACGTTCGGAATGTCGACGTTTAATTTTCCGGCGACGATTTGCCCGATGACGAACTTGCGGCTGTGGCCGGCGAAGATATCCGTGGGATCGACCGCGACATCGTCGTCGAGGCACAAGATTTCCTCAAAGGTCGTGTCGAGGACGCGGGCGAGCGCCAGAAGCATCTCCAACGTCGGGACGGCGATGCCCGTTTCCCAGCGCGACAGGGCTTGCCGGGTGACGAAGATGGCCTCCGCCAGTTGTTCTTGCGACAGATTGGCGGATTTTCTCAATGTTGCGATCTTGGCGCCGACGCGCAGCGAATCAATCATCTTTTCCCTCACCCCAATGATAGCGAAGCGGCCACATGGTTACACGCAACGAGTCATTGCGCCCCAACTCGACGCTTGCGGCCGCGCTTCGATGGTTTTAGTTGCTATTGGATATCATTGATGATATCATTTTTTAGCAACTTACTTTAGGCGCGCATGACGCCTAAGGCGGAAGGAGAGCAAACGTATGAAGCAAGGCATTCACCCGAAGTACAACAAAGTGACGGTTACCTGCGTCACCTGCGGTACGACATTCGAGACGGGTTCGACGCTCAAGGAAGTCCGCGTCGACACCTGCAGCAACTGCCATCCCTTCTTTACCGGCAAACAACGGTTTACGCAAGCGGACGGACGGGTCGATCGGTTCAACAAGAAATACGGTCTTGACCAAAACAAGAAGTAAGCAGGAAAGAAACGAAGATACCGCCATCCGTGGCGGTTTTTTCATTTATAATGGGGTTATTATGAAAAACAGGTTCTACATCACGACGCCCATATATTACCCAAGCGCCAAACTCCACATCGGCCATGCCTATTGCACGACCCTGTGCGATGTATGGGCCCGATACAAACGGCTGCGCGGGTTTGACACCTTTTTCCTTACGGGGACCGACGAGCACGGCGAGAAGATCCAGAAGAACGCCGAGGCCGCGGGGAAGGACCCGCAGACATTCGTCGACGAAATCGTCGTCGGCATCAAGCGTCTTTGGGAAGCCCTCGACATCTCCAACGACGACTTCATCCGCACGACCGAAAAACGCCACGAAACGGTCGTCCAGAAGATATTCACACATTTAGTCAATCACGGCGACATCTATCTTGGCCAATACGAAGGCTGGTACTGCACCCACTGCGAAGC
>Ga0172368_10000381_pt1 | contig 63547 bp, 64 predicted proteins | sample Lak11m_FD_114540 | JGI IMG/M metagenome (GOLD analysis project Ga0172368, IMG submission 114540) | Freshwater microbial communities from Kabuno Bay, South-Kivu, Congo - kab_022012_11m | ecosystem: Environmental > Aquatic > Freshwater > Lake | place: Democratic Republic of the Congo: South-Kivu...
AGCAGTCAGCGACTTACGCCGGCATCGTACAGCGTCATTGAATCGCGCGCCAGAACATCCTCCGCCAGCGCGCCGAACATCCAGCCGGAAAAAGCCGCCAGAAGCAAGCCGCCCGCAAGCATCAAGACCAGGCTTCGATCATAGTGAAATTTGCTCATGAGCCAAACCTGCAATCTTTGCAGTCCAAGCCTTCGCTTTATGTGGTCAAGCCGGTAGCGAACTTCTGCTTCATGTAAAGTTATCTGCCTGCTTATCCAGATAGCGGCGGCAATCAATCCGATGGCAATCAACAAACCCACGCCCAACCTGCTCAGTAACGCTTCAAAATAGGGCAAATTATTTCCAAAGAAATACCCCAGGCTGCCCATCGTGACCGCCCAGGTTATCCCTCCAGCGACATTGAACAGCGCAAATTTTGAAAAAGGCATTTCGGTCATACCTGCCAGGTTGGCACCCACAACGCGTACCACCGGCACAAACCTTGCCAGGAAAACCGCTCCCGCGCCGTAGCGGTCAAAGAAAGCGCGTCCCTTGATGAGATGCGCCTCGTAATGCCGACCCAATATGCGTTTCAGAATTGCGGCGCCTCCCCGTCGCCCAATCCAATAGCCGCCCATATCGCCCAAAATGGCTCCAAGCGCCGCGGAAAGAATAACATACTGGATGGATAAACGACCGCTTGAAGCAAAAGCAGCGGCCAACATTAGCATGGTCTCGCCGGGTAGGGGAAATCCGGCGCTTTCCAATAACATTAGAATGAAAACCAAGCTGTAACCGTAGATAACCAGCAGTGAAGTGAGTTCAATGAGCATGGCATGAGTTTATTCAGTTGAGATGAAGTCTACGTGAAGTTCTGTAATGAATCGAACGCCCCCGGATTTCCAGGGGCGTTGTAGAGAGGAGGAGATTAGCTCATCAAAGCCGCTCGATTTTTACATCGTGCGGCTCTGATTTCTTACTCAGCGTACTTCTGCGCCAGATTACTGCCCAAACTGTCCATCGTTTTGTCCGGTCTGCTCGACCTGGACGGACGGGCCATTCGGTCCATCGGAAGGCTTGGATTCGTTGGCGGTCTCTGCGCTGGTTGCCTCTGCGCTGGCAGATGTTTCCGCAGCACCGACAGCTTCTGCTCCGGTGGCTGTGCCGCTATCCAAAGTGGTCTGATCGCCGCATTGCACACCAACAATGCCGGTATCAGCGGCGGTATCAGTGGCCGACGTTACTTCGGTGCCGCTGGCCTGATCTTGCGCACAGGTAACTGTCTGGGCGACCGGGCTGTGCGAACCCAGGGCGAACGAGCGGGTGACCACGGCTCCCATTGCACCGACGACGAGCAGGGCAATGGCGGCCAAAACAATAAAGCGGTTGATTTTCATTTTTACTCCTTTTCTAAATGTTCAACGACCGCTTGTCGTTGATAGCCCCATTCTAGAAGGAGCGGATGAAGTCGCCGTGAATTGAAACCGCAGGATTTTATGAAGGCAGGATGACGCTGAATATTGTCCCCGTTTTAGGCGTACTCTCCACTTTGATTTCCCCGCCGTGCGCCTCCGCGATCTGACGCGCAATTGCCAACCCCAAACCTGTTCCCGCAGACGAGCGAGCGGACTCCACCCGATAAAACCGCTCGAAGATGAATGGCAGGTGTTCCGATGGAATCCCAAGGCCTGTGTCACTCACAGCAACATGGATTTGCCGGCCTTCTTGAAATGCAGATAAATTTACTGCGCCTTGTTCGGTATATTTGATGGCGTTGTCAAGCAGGTTGACGAACAATCGAATGAGCATATCCATGTCGCCGATAATTGGGAGTCTGGAAACTAAATTGGTGGTCAAGACCAGACCTTTCGCCTGCGCCAATGGACGAAGCGAATCGGCTACATCTGACAGCAATACAGACAGGTCAAGCGGTTCGGAGTGGAGTGTCAATCCGCCTTCGCCGCGAGCCAATCCAAGTAGATCTTCCACCAGATCTCGCATTCGATCGGTTTCATCCGTCAAATCATCCAGCGCCTGACGATACTCTGCCGTGGAGCGCTCCCCTTCTCGGACGACAGACAAAATCGTTTGCATGGCAGCCAGTGGGGTGCGTAGTTCGTGCGAGGCATCGGCGGTAAACTGGCGCTCGCGCTTGAAACCGCTTTCGAGGCGACCAAGCATTTTGTTGAGGGTTGCGGCAAGACGGCTGACTTCATCTTCTGTGTCAGGCAGAACCAATCTGGCTGAGAGATCATCGCTGGAAATATTCTCCGCAGTACGCGTGATGTTGTCTATCGGAGCCAGCGCGCGAGCCGCAAGAAAATAACCGCCGAAACCGGCCAGGATGGAAAGCGATCCTCCCCCCAGCAGGAGTGCCAGCAGCAAGCGGTCAAGTGTGTCGCGTACCAAGCCGAGGCTCTGCATGGCCTCTACCCAGCCCGCAATCTTTCCATTATCCAAAACGGGCAAAACATAAACTCGCAACGGATCGGATTCGCTGGGAATGAATTGCTGGAGAAATTTGCCCTGGGTATCGGATTTACCCACAGGCACAGGGGATTTTTGATAAGGCCCCGCTGCCTGCAGTACAGTGCCGTCACTTGATAATACAATCAACGTCAGGCCGCCTTCCCCGGAAGCTTGGAAACCGCTTTCATTGGGCGTGATAGGTTCGGATACAAGGATTTGCCCATTGTTTACATTCAATGTGGCGGCGGTTTGTGCGGCGCTGAGGGACAGGGAATTGTCAACGGCTGTATGCAGACTAATGCTGAGGTTGATATAAACATATATTCCGAAAGCCGCCAGGACGAACAGGAGCAGGCCGGTAGTCCAGATGGCGAAGCGGGTACGCAGGCTCTTAATCCGCCTCATCTAAGGTCAGGCGATAGCCTGCTCCGCGTACCGTATGGATCAGTTTTACATCGCAGGCATCGTCGATCTTGCGGCGCAGGTTGCGGATGTACACATCCACAATATTCGATTGGTTGAAGGTATCATAATTCCATACATGTTCTGCGATCATGGTGCGGGTGAGCACGCGTTCCGGCTCGCGCATTAAACATTCGAGCACTGCGTATTCTTTCGATGCAAGTTCAATCGTGCGTCCGCCGCGTTTTGCCTGCCGGGTGCTGGTATCAAGGGTCAGGTCGGCAAATTCCATAATAGTCGATTTTGGCATTTCGCCTGTGCGGCGACTGATGGCGCGCAAACGGGCAAGCAATTCTTTGATGGCGAAAGGTTTGATAAGGTAATCATCCGCACCCGCGTCCAGCCCTGCCACGCGGTCGTCAATGGAATCGCGGGCCGTGAGCATAAGCACAGGTGTGCGATTCTTTCGGTGGCGCAATTCGCGGCAAACAGTGAGACCGTCCATTTCAGGGAGCAGGATATCGAGAACAATGACATCATACGGTGCGGCCTCGGCCCAATCCAGAGCCTCCCGTCCTGTATAAGCAGCATCCACAGCATAGCCGGATTCTTCCAGCCCGCGTTTGACGTAGGCAGATATTTTTCTTTCGTCTTCGACGATCAGCACGCGCATAAAAATTTCTCCGGCAATATTGTAGCGGAGAAAGATGAAGTATGGATGAAGTCATATCAATTGTCATCATTAAGCACAAAAAAATCTGTCCGATCGTGTGTATCCCTACCTGTCAGGATTGAATAAGGGTATTATCTGCAAAATATTAAACCCCTTGCTATGGGAGCGTAATTGTTTGCATAATATTCTTTAGCAGAATCCTTATATACGGGTATAACCAGTCTTACCGTCTCAAAATATTGAGTTACCTTGAGGCTACATCGTCAATATTAAATTCCAGAGAATGCGTCAACGATCCTATAATGAGACCATAATCATTCCAGCGCGGCATATATCATGTATACGGGTATAAATTCCGACCGGCGCAATTTATACCGCGCTAATTTCGCCCAAATACAAATAGACTTTTATAAATTCGCATTGTTTTGCTGTATATGGGGATCTATCTTGTAAAGGTGCAGGATAAACAATCCACTTTCCCCGTGCTTATAGGATACGGGGAATTTTGTTATTTTTGAAAGTCATACATCCGCAACATAGCGGCTGTAAGTTGTGAAGCAACCTCTCTAAGATCGATTCTGGTGTGCTTTATTTCATCCGGCATACGACTCAGGCAAAAGCGGCGATTCAGAACCTGGATGGCTAGCTACGAGTCAAACCGGTACAGTTATTTGAGTTGCCTGAGTTTCCAAAACCCCATGTTTCGCGGCAACCATCGCCGCCAGAATGGACAGCGCAATCTCCTCCGGGCTGACCGCCCCCAACCGCATCCCGATCGGCGCGTGCAGGCGCGCCAGTTGTTCATCGGTCACGCCCAATTCACGCAAGGCCGCAAATCTTTTGCCAAGATTTTTTCGCGTGCCGAGCACACCCACGTAACGAGCACGGCTGGCAAGCGCCACCGCCAGCGCGGGATTATCCAGTTTTTCATCGTGGCTGATCGCCGCAATATACGTGCTCTCGTCGGGTCGCAATTTCTCCAGCGCATCAGAAGGCCATTCGGTGATGAGTTCATCCACGCGCGATGCGGGAAAACGTTCACGTGTGGCAAAGGCTTCGCGCGGGTCAATCACGATCGTGCGATATCCAAGTGTCTTCGCAAGCGCCGCCAGAGGTATGGCGATGTGCACTGCACCGATGACGATCATTCTGGATGGCGGAGATAAAACATCCACGAACACCTCCGCCGCGCCAAAACTCCTCCAGCCGGTTTCCTGCACGCGCATCTGTTCCCGCGCCCAATTCACCACATCCGCATCCAGCATTGCCGATCCCAAACTTCCAAGGCTCCGCCCATCCGGCCAGACCAGAATTTTATTGCCCAAGCCATCGCCTGCGATCACGGTTCCTACTGCCGCCAACCGATTCTCGTCAAGGCAATTTTTCAAAGTGGGATAGAGTGCGCGCCATTGCGGCGAATCCAACGACTCGACGAACACGTCCAATGAGCCTCCGCAACTCAAACCAACTTCCCACGGGGTTTCCTCGCTCGTCACACCATAATGTAAAAATTTGGGTGCGCCGCTCTTAATCACGGCCTGCGCTTCCTCGTAAACCATGCCTTCGATACAGCCGCCCGTCACCGACCCTGCAATATCCTGGACAGTTGTCACTGCCATCTTGGCACCCAACGGGCGCAGTAACACGCCGTCCTTTTTGACATTTGTTGCAATGGCAACCGGCTTGCCTTCCCTGCGCCAGGATTCAATTTCCGCAAATACTTCACGCATGTTAACCTCACTATTCTAAAACGACTTCACTACCGTACAAAACCTCAACGCAAATACCGAGAATTTCGTTCTTCTGGATTGCGTCTTAACGGTAACGGTTTTCTGCCCATTCGTCAACGTCATTTCGTCCGGCATGTTGTTCTCAAAGGCAGGCGATTTACAACACGAAGCCGCGGATTTGTTAATGACGCGGATTGTGCGCAACATGGCGCAGGCAGAATGATGCGGTGTAAGTGAGTCAGACATCTCGGCGAATGTATTTGTGAAATTTGTTGTTTTTTGTGAAAGAAGGGCTTATACTATAAATTCCAAGTACGCTCTCTTCAAACTTGTTGACCAAAGCAATGAACGCGACATCTCACTGAGTCAAATTTAACTCGATTGAAAAGAGACCATGCGACCCCTTAATAACATTCGAATTTTAGATATAAGCCGCGCCCTGGCGGGCCCATACTGCACCATGATGTTGGGGGATTTGGGCGCAGATGTGATCAAAGTGGAACGTCCCGATAGCGGTGACGAAAGCCGCGGCTGGGGGCCGCCTTTTGTGGGCAAACCGTATGGCCCATATCCGGGTGAATCCGCTTATTTTATCGCGGCCAACCGCAACAAGCGTAGTCTGACCGTCAATATCCAAACCTCGGAAGGGCAGGAGATCATCCGTCAACTGGCGCGTATCTCGGATGTGCTGGTTGAGAACTATCGTACTGGGGCTTTAGATCAGATAGGCTTGGGATACTCCGATTTGCATAGTTTATACTCCAAACTAGTCTATTGCTCCATCAGCGGTTATGGACGCACCGGCCCTTTTGCTGAACGTCCCGGTTATGATGTGGTTCTCCAGGCCGAGGGCGGAATGATGAGTATCACCGGGCCGATAGATGGGCCGCCATCTCGCGTGGGTATACCGATCATTGACATCACATCTGGGATGTTTGCGGCTACCGCAATTTTGGCAGCTTTGCATGCCCGTGATCTTACAGGCGAGGGGCAACTAGTGGACATTTCTCTTTTCGATTCACATATCGCTCTCCTGTCGAATGCAGCTTCCAACTATTTGGTCGGGGGAGAACCGCCGCGTCGTTTAGGTAACGCCCATCCAAATGTCGCCCCTTATGAGGCATTTTCCGCCCGCGATGGCTGGTTCGTATTAGGCGCCGCGAATGAGTGGCAATGGGGATTATTATGTGACATGCTTGACCGCCCGGATATGAAAACGGACAGCCGGTTTGCCACCAATGGAAAGCGGGTCGCCAACCGAAATGTGCTGGTCGAAGAACTCAATAAAATTTTTTCCCAAAAGAATATCAATGATTGGCTCGCAGACCTGATGCAGGCTGGCTTGCCCTGCGGCCCGATCAATTCAATTCCACAAGTCTTTGCTCACCCTCAGGCACAGGCGCGCGATATGATTTTAGAATCCGAGCACCCAACTGCTGGTATGGTGCGGATGACGGGCTTCCCGTACAAATTTTCCCAAACCCCGGCAGAAATCCGCAGACCGCCGCCGCTGTTGGGTGAACATAACGAAGAAATTCTTACAACTCTATTGAATTACTCACCCGAAGCCGTGGCATTATTGCGCGATAAAGGGGCGATATAATGTCAACCTATGGGAAATTAAAATTTTGGAACGGAAGAGATTATGGCATTTATTAAATCTGAAATACGATCTGGCGCTTATTACGACTCTGTAGTGCTGATGCAATTGCAACGTTCCCTGTCAGAGCAACCCGGCATCTTAGATGCGGGGGTGGTGATGGGAACGGATGCCAATAAGGATGTCCTTGCCCAGAGCAACTTGCTTGTAGATGAGGTCAAGGGGGCCGGAGCCAATGACCTGATTATCGTTGTCAATGGCGAAGATGAATCTTCCGCCCAGGTTGCCATCGCCAAAGTGGATGAACTTGTCGCCGCGCGTAAAAGCGGGAACGTGGATCAGGAATATCGCTCCAAAAGTTTGGAAGCCGCGGTAACCAGATTGCCCGCGTCTCAATGGGTGCTCATCTCCGTCCCCGGGCGATACGCGGCGGATGTGGCTCGCGAGGCGCTGGAATTAAACAAGCACGTTTTCCTTTACAGCGACAATGTCGCGTTGAAGGATGAGATCGCTTTGAAACAGGATGCCGCGAAGAAGGGCCTGATCGTAATGGGGCCGGATTGCGGAACGGCCATTGTCAACGGGATCGGATTGGGGTTCGCCAACAAAGTTCGGCGCGGACCGATCGGCCTGGTCGCCGCGTCGGGAACCGGCCTGCAACAAGTCTCCGTCCGCATCCACCAGATGGGCGGGGGACTCACCCACGCTTTCGGCACTGGCGGCCGCGACCTCTCTGAGGATGTAAATGCCGTCACGGCGCGTCAGGCGCTTGACTTGTTGAGCCGCGACCCGGATACAAAAGTGATCGTTCTGGTTTCCAAGCCGCCCTCACCCAAAGTGGCGGGCGAACTCATCGAAGCCGCGCGTTTGGTGGGAAAGCCTGTGGTTGTGAATTTCATCGGCTATTCAACCGCCATGCAGAAAATGGATAACGTGACCTTCGTGACAACCTTTGATGAAACTGCCGAACTGGCTGTCCGGTTATCCCAGTCAGATCATAAAGACTTGATGAGTGATTTAAATCTCGAAAGATTCTCGTCCGGGCAACGCTATCTGAGAGGGCTTTTCTCAGGCGGCACCCTGGCTTATGAGGCGCAACTCATCTTGAAGGATTATCTACCGGCAGTTTATTCGAATGCGCCCCTGAAAAGAGAATTGCGCCTGGCAGATTCTTTGGTAAGCAAGGAACATACCCTTATTGATCTTGGGGAAGATGAGTTTACGGTTGGCCGCCTGCACCCGATGATGGACAACGACTTGCGTATCCGTCGGCTGGAAAAAGAGGCGGATGACCCGCAAGTCGCAGTCATCCTGTTGGATGTCGTTTTGGGATTCGGCGCGCATCTAAACCCAGCCAGCGAGTTGGCTCCCGCGATTGCAAAGGCTCGCAAAATTGCAAAAGATGGCGGGCGTTATCTTGAAGTTGTGGCTGTTGTTTCAGGGACGGATGAAGACCCCCAAAATATGGCCGACCAAATTCGGGCTTTGAAAGAGGCGGGCGCGGTCGTCGAGACCAGCAACGATGTCGCAGCTCGCTACGTGGGACGATTGTTGCGAGCCATTGAGAAGAAAAAAGATTCAAGCGCGACCGGGCATCCAATCGTGAGCGTTGATCTTTCCACGATAAAACAACCTTTGGTTGCCATCAACGTTGGTTTGGAATCCTTCACCGAAAGCCTTATCGCGCAAGGCGCCGAGGCCATTCAAGTTGACTGGAAACCTGCGGCGGGTGGCAATGAAAAGCTTATGGGTATTCTTGAAAGAATGAGGAATAAAGGATAGTTATGAAAGAATTTATTGTTGCTGTTACGCAAATCGCGATCACCCCAAATGACGTTCAGGCGAATGTGGACAAGGGAGTGGTTTGGTTAAAAAAAGCAGTCGCAGAGTATGGCGCTGAATTGGTTGTATTCCCTGAGACGGTGACCACTGGATATGAGACCGGTCTCAGCGCGGAAGAATTGTGGGACCTTGTTGACGAGGCTCCGGGCCGCATCACTCACGATATTCAGCAAGCGGCGAAGGAATTGGGCGTGCACGTTGTTTGGCCGTCCTACCGGCGCGCGGGGGAGCGCGGCTTTGTATACAATTCGGTGATCCTGATCGGTCCCGATGGGGAAATCATTGGGATGTACGACAAGACCCATCCCGCCCCGTGGGAACGCCGCGACAATGGCGGTTGGGCGGAGGTCGGCAATCGCGCGGAGGTGTTCGAGACAGCCCTCGGCAACATCGGCATGATCATCTGCTATGACGGCGACTTTCCAGAACTCTCGCGCCTGCTGGCGGTAAAAGGCGCAGAAATTATTATCAGGGCATCTGCTTTCCAGCGCAGTTATGATATTTGGTATATCACCAATTCTGCGCGTGCTTACGATAATCATGTTTATGTAGTTGCTAGTAATATAGTTGGGCCGGATGCTTGTGGAAATTACGGCTTCGGTCATAGCATGATCGTAAATCCCATTGCCTGGCGACTGGCTCAGGCACGCGGTACTGAAGAAATTATCGCCGCCAAGCTCGACCCTGATCCGCTACGCTACGTGACCTGGGGGAGTAAAAGCCCTCAGAAATTCGACCATTTGGAAGACCGAAACCTTGCCTTATACGAGGAGATTTTAAAAGAGACGCGCGCTCGATTCGAAATTGGGAAACGCTCATCCAAAAAAGAGTGATGGATAGACAGTCAACCGGGATTAACTCCTGGTTTATATGAAAAACTATACCAAAAGGATACACTCATGGATATTGAAAAAGCAAATACCGAAGCTACCCAGCGCATGATGGAAGCCCGACCAATTGCCACCACCATGGCGAAGGCGATTGAAGTGGTACCCGGTATACATGAAAACATGCTCCTTCATGCCGGTCCTCCTATTACCTGGGAACGTATGTCTGGCCCAACAAAAGGTGCCATGATGGGCGCCTTGATCTTTGAAGGCAAAGCCAAGAATGGCGAAGAAGCAGAGAAGATGCTCAAATCGGGGAAAATTGAATTTTCACCCTGCCATGAACACATGTGTACCGGCCCAATGGCTGGCGTGATTTCGCCTTCTATGCTGGTTTATATTGTTGAGAACCAGACCCACAAGATCAAATGCTTCTCCAACCTCAATGAAGGTCGTGGCAAAGTCCTTCGGATGGGCGCTTACAGCCCGGAAGTATTGGATAAATTACACTGGATGGAATCCACATTGGGGCCGACGATCAAAGCCGCGTTGGAAGCAATCGGCGGCATCGATGTTCGCGCCATTATCTCCAAAGCGCTTCACATGGGCGATGACGGACATAATCGCTTGGATGCTGCCTCTGTTTTGTGGACTACTCAATTAGCTCCTTACATCGCCAAGACCGCCAAAGATAGCGCCACTGCGTTTGAAACGATCAAGTTCCTCGGCGAGAACGCGTTGAGTATTTTGAATCCGGTGATGGCGGGATGCAAATCCATGACCGCCGCCGGACATAATATAGAAGGAAGCACGATCGTCACCATCATGGCTCGCAACGGCACCGATTTTGGAATGAAGGTCAGCGGTCTGGGAGACAAATGGTTCACAGCACAATCCCCAATCGTTAAAGCGCTTTATTTCCCTGGCTTCAAAGAATCAGATGCCTGCCGCGATATTGGCGACAGTGTCATCACTGAAACTGCCGGTATCGGTGGTTTTGCCATGGCGACCGCGCCAGCCCTGGTCACGTTCATTGGCGGTTCGCCCAAAGACGCCATCAATACCACCCTTGACATGTACGAAATCACCTATACCGAACATAAATATTTCACCATCCCATTCCTTGATTTCCGCGGCACACCGACCGGCATTGATATCCGCAAGGTTGTCGAGAAACAGATTGCCCCGCGCGCCAACACCGGCGTCGCGCACAAGGATCCGGGAGTTGGACAGGTCGGCGCGGGTGTTGTTTCCATGCCAATGAGCGCATTTGAAGAAGCGCTTGTCGCGTTTGCTGATAAATACGGTTTCTAATCCCATATCCAAAAACGGAGGCTACGATGGACCGAGAAAGTTTCATCAAGATGATGAGTGAGGCCAAGTTACATGACCTGACTCAGGGTTGCAGTATTTTTACTCCCCCCTGGCCAGGTGAAAAAACACTCGAAGTGCACTTTTTCAAACGCGTCACCGGCGCTTATGGCGGCGGGCAAGGCGCGAACGGCCAGATCCTGAATTGGAGCAACACGGTCGGCACGCATCTGGTGGGCGAACGTGCGTTTCACTCCGGCGGTCGTGCCATTGCCGATATTCCGCTGGAAGATCTGAACGGTCCCGGCGTGATCGTTGACATCTCGGACATGGTTTCTGATTACAGCATCATCACCCCGGAAATGATCGCGAAGAAAGCCAAAGTTAAAAAAGGCGACATTCTGATCATCAACACCGGTTATCATAAATATTCCTGGGACCAGCCGCAAGTGGATAACCCGAAAGCGCAAGGCGGCGTTGAATCCATGGAATTCGGTTTCCTTATCCGCCATCCCGGTCCTTCAATGGACTTTTACAAGTGGGCATTGGATATGAAACTCAAAGTCGTCGGCGTGGATTGCGGTTGTGCGGAACATCCCATGAACACCCCGATCCGCCGAATGCACGAAAATCATTTCAAACTGGCTGAAGAAAAACTGAAAAAAGAAACCGGCAAAACATGGGATGAGACTTTCCCGCAGGGCGAGTATTATGAACTGACGCACATCACCATGCCGAAACAACATCTCGTGCTGGCCGAATGCATCGTGGGCGATATTGACAAACTGAAGAACAAACGCGCCTGGATTCAAATCATGCCGATTCCATACATGGAAGTTGAAACCGCCTGGTCGCGTGTTTCCGCTTTGACCGCGCCGGATGGCATGAGCGACGATGCATTCTTTGCCGAAATGGAAAAATCAGAAATGATTGATATGACCGTGCCGTTCAGCGTTCAGACTCCGCAATGGCTGAACTATATTCCGTTGAGCGTCACCTACACCAAGCGCGTCGGCGGACAATACTTCGGCATGGGACGCAACGGTTCCATTTGCAATGCCAGCATTCACCTTGCCTCTCACATGGACGGCGAAAAACATTTTTATCCCAATGGTCGCACCATCGGACAAGTCCCGCTATCCGAGTGGGTTGGTCCCGGCGTCATCGCGGACATCTCTCAACTGGTCAGCGATTCCAGCGTGTACACCCCGAAGATGATTCACGATGTTGTGGACATTCGCAAAGGCGACATCCTGGTCATCAAGACTGGATGGAACAAGTTTGGCTGGTGCAGTCCGGAGTCGGATGAGTTCCGCTACATGGTCAAACACCCCGGTCCCTCCGCCGATTTCTCCAAATGGGCAACAGACATGCAACTCAAATGGATCGGTGTGGATGCGGTGTCCGCCGATCATCCGATGAACACCATCATGCGTATCTGGCATCCCAAAACATTTGCGGAAGCCAACGCCAAACTCATCAAAGACTTTGGCAAGGATTGGGATGAGATGTACCCGTTGGAAGGTTTCTATCAGGATATGCACCTCAACCTCTTCCCCAAGCATATTGTGCATGCCGAGAATCTCGCGGGCGATATTGCCACCGCAAAGAGCGGCCGCTATTACATCGGTTGCTATCTGCAAAAAGCGATGGAAACAGAATCCATGTGGGGTCGTTTCGTGGCGTTCAAAGAAGGTTAATGTTTCAGGCTCACAATTGATGGGCGGCAGTTAAACTGCCGCCCAAACTTACCAACAATGATCCTTATCACAGGCGCGGCTGGTAAAACTGGACGCGCAATCATTCAGGCGTTGAAGAAACGCGGCGAGACTGTTCGAGCGTTGGTTCACCGCTCCGACCAAGTCGCATCTCTCAAAGCGCTTGGCGTGGATGATGTGCTCATCGGCAATTTGCTTGACCAGTCTGTCATTCAGCGGGCTGTTCAAGATATTCGGGCGATTTATCACATTGCTCCGAATGTCAGCCCGGATGAAGTGCCCATTGGAAAGGTTATCATCGCCGCCGCACAATCTGCAGATGTGGAACGCTTCGTCTTCCATTCCGTTTTGCATCCACAGATCGAAGCCATGCCGCATCACTGGCTGAAGATGCGCGTCGAGGAATTCCTCTTCGAATCAGGTTTGCCCTTTACCATCTTGCAACCGACAGCCTACATGCAGAATGTTTTGGCTTCTTGGAATCAAATCATTGAGAATGGCAAATACTCAATACCATACTCGCCAGAGACGCGTTTGAGTTTGGTTGATCTCGAAGATGTTGCCGAGGCCGCCGCGATTGTTCTCACTGAACCCGGTCACATTGGCGCGACCATTGAGCTGGTGGGTACGGAAGCGATGTCCCAAGTGGAAATCGCCTCGATGTTGGCCGACCAACTTGAACGTCGGGTGGAAGCGGAAGTCTTGTCGCTTGAAGATTGGGAACGAAACGCCAAAACATCCGGCTTGGGCGATTATCAAGTATTGACCTTGATGAAAATGTTCTGTTATTATGAAAGTTATGGATTTACAGGCAACACAAACGCTTTGAGTTGTTTGCTCGGACGGCAACCCACATCTTTTTCAGAGTTTGTCAAACGGATTAAAAAATGATCTCAGAGTTGGATAATTATTTGAATCGGCTCGACGACCTGCACAATCAGATTTCCGGCTTGATTGCTGAATTGCCATCGGAGGCCTTGAATTGGCGGCCTATCGAGGGAAAAGATGATCACGTCACCAACTCACTGGCTGTTTTGACTGTCCATCTTGCAGGAGCGGAGCATTTCTGGATGGCTGAGGTAATTGGCGGCCGCCCCGAGACGCGTGACCGGGATGCTGAATTTGTTATCGTCGCGACTTCCGCAACAGAAATTATCCAACTACTTGAGAAGGCAGCGAGGGAAACAAGGGATGTGTTTTCCAACTTGAACGAATCTGATTTGAATGGCACGCGCCAGATGAAAGGCCGCGTCGTCCCGGTGCGTTGGTGTATTTTGCACGTGATTGATCATACTTCTCTCCACCTGGGACACATGCAAATCACATACCAATTATGGGCAGGGGGCAAGAGTGTCCCATCGCCTTTGTGGACTGAACGCTTACCCAAAAATCAATAGACAAATTATAAAAAGTGCCATATTATAAGCAAAACAACCTTAACGATATCGGGTAACTTTTTCATTACCAATTATCCAGGAGTTGAAATTCCATGAAGCCAGCGCCATTTGAATATTATGCACCCACAACTGTAGAAGAAGCCTTATCTCATTTGACTGAGCATGGTTATGATGCCAAAGTATTAGCCGGTGGACAAAGCCTGATCCCCATGATGAATTTCCGTCTGGTTCAGCCTTCCGCTCTTGTTGATTTGAACAACATCCCTGAACTTTCTTTTATTCGTCCCGATGAGAATGGCGGTTTGCGTTTAGGGGCCATGACTCGCCATCATCATGTGGAGATTGATCCATTAGTTGCAGAGCGAGCTCCCCTTGTTCACGAAACAATGCCCAAGATTGCCTATTCTCAAGTCCGCAGCCGCGGAACCTTTGGTGGCAGTGTCTCTCATGCAGACCCATCGGCTGAACTCGTATCTTTGAGTGTGGCCCTAAACGGACGTTTCCGTTTACAGAACCAAAAAGGCGAACGGTGGGTTCCGGCAAATGAATTTTTTACCGGATTATTTACGACAGTCCTGGAACCTGATGAATTATTGGTAGAGGTTGCGTTGCCTCCCATGCCGGCACGGTCTGGATGGTCATTGATGGAAGTTGCCCGGCGGCCTCACGATTTCGCCCTGGTCGGCGTAGTAGCAATCGTTTCTTTGGATAAGAATAATTTATGCCAGCAGGCTCAGATGGTGTTTTTGAGTGCCGGTGATGTCCCGATGGTTGCTCATAAGGCAATTGAATTACTCAAGGGGCAAGCGCCTACATCGGAAGCCATTAACGCATCTGCTGATGTTGCCGCTTCTGAAGATATTGATCCGGGCAGTGACATTCATGCCACAGCGGAATTCCGCCGCCATTTGGCAAACGTTTTAGCTCGGCGTGCGCTTGAACAGGCTTTCAAGCGCGCCGCTGATAATAAATAAGATGGCAACAATGGAGACAACCATGCAAAACTTATTCGATCTTGCTTTAACCGTAAATGGTATTCGCTATGAACATACTGTTGAGCCGCGTACCCTGCTGAGTGATTTCTTGCGCCACGATCTTGGTCTGACCGGTACACATGTTGGTTGCGAGCATGGCGTTTGTGGAGCCTGTACAGTCTTGTTGGATGGACAGCCAGTTCGTTCGTGTCTGTTATTCGCCATTCAGACGCATGGACACGAAGTCACTACAATCGAAGGATTGGGGACAATTGATAACCTGAGTCCGATTCAGGAAGCCTTCCAGGATGCTCACGGCCTGCAATGCGGATTTTGTACGCCGGGTATCTTGACCACGGTCAAGTCATTCCTGGAGCAGAATCCTAATCCAAGCGAGGATGAAATCCGTGAAGCGGTTTCTGGAAATCTCTGCCGTTGTACGGGTTACCAGCACATCGTTGACGCTGTCAAATTAGCGGCTGAAAAGATGAGAGCGTGAGTGAATTACTTACTATTTGAGTAACACCTTATCCATATCACCGTGTTGTAACACAGGAGTAAATCCGTGACTAAAAAGTTCATTGGAAAACGCATCAAGCGAAACGAAGACCCACAACTATTGACTGGACAAGCTCAATTTGTGGATGATGTTGAAATCCCCGGTATGCTCCACGCGGCTTTTCTTCGCAGCGATTATGCCCATGCCCGTCTGCTGAGCATTGATGTATCCAATGCACGTCAACGGCCGGGAGTGGTGGCTGTCTTTACCGCGGAAGATATGGGCGATGACTGGCAGCCGGGTCCTCCTTTGGTTTCTCCTCCCCCAACTGCAAAAGATGTTATTTTCTATTCGCGCCGACAAGTTCCCCTCGTCAAAGACAAAGTTCGACATGCAGGCGAAGCGATTGCAGTGGTCATTGCGGAGAGCCGCTACATTGCCGAGGATGCTGTCGAAGATATTTTAGTCGAGCTCGAACCGCTGCAAGCCGTGGTTGATTTGGAAAAAGCTATGGAGGTGGGTAGTCCGCTGGTTCATGATGACCTGGAATCGAATCTGGCCGCGCATCTTTTCCAAAATAAAGGTGACTATGAAGAGGCAAAAAGTAAGGCTGATCTGGTTATCAAGAGAAGAATAGTCCTTGACCGCGGCGCGGCCGCCGCAATGGAGAATCGCGGTATTGTTGCCCATTGGGAAGAGAAGAGTCAGCATTTAACGATCTGGGATACGACTCAGGCTCCGATCCCGATTCGCAATGGGACCGCGGCCAGATTGGGACTATCAGAACATCAAGTGAGAGTGATCGCTCCTTTTATTGGCGGTGGTTTTGGTCCCAAGATGATGATGTTCTACGCCGAAGAGCTGGTCATCCCCTGGGCATCGAAGAAACTGAGTCGCCCGATCAAGTGGATTGAAGATCGGCGGGAAAATTTTTATGCCACCACGCAAGAGCGCGGGCAAATCCACGATGTCGAAATAGCCCTGAGCAAGGATGGGCATATCCTGGGTTTGAAGGATGTATTCCTGCACGATACCGGCGCTTATGATCCTTATGGTTTGACCATTCCTCTCAATACCCAGTGTCACGCGATGGGTGGGTACGATGTAAAAAACTTCGCAACGGAAGTTAGCGTGGTTTTCACAAATAAAACTCTCGTCACTCCTGTTCGAGGAGCCGGACGGCCTCAAGGTATCTTCATCATAGAGCGTCTTTTGGATATCGCTTCTAAAGAGTTGGGAATTGACCGGGTGGAAATCCGCAAGCGTAATCTCATTCCTCTGGATGCTTTTCCTTATGAGCATAAGATTATTGATCAGGCCTTTGCGCCTCTTATCCTGGACAGTGGCAATTACTGGCCTGTAATGGAGAAGGCGCTCGAAATGATCGGCTATGACAAATTTATCAAAGATGAACAACCTCGGCTCCGCAAAGAGGGGAAATATGTAGGCATCGGTTTTGCCCCCTTTATCGAGTCGACAGGTGTGGGACCCTATGAAGGTGCGCGTGTGACGGTCGAAGCCAGCGGCAAGATTAGCGTGGCAACTGGCATTGGCACTCAGGGACAGGGCCACTTTACATCCTTTGCCCAAATTGTTGCTGAACAATTGGGGGTGGAGGTGGATGATGTACGTATTGTGACAGGCGATACCACTGAATTCCACTGGGGAACCGGCACGTTTGCCAGCCGCGGGGCAGTGGTCGCAGGCAATGCCATCCACGCGGCTTCCACAATTGTGCGTAAAAAGATTCTGGAATTGGCCAGCAAGGTTTTGGAAACACCTGTGGATGAATTGGAGCTTGAAGATGGCTTGGCGCGAGTGGCTGATATTCCCAATAAATCCATCAGTCTGGGAGAATTGGCGATATTGGCGAATCCTCTACGAGGAGCTGTCGAACCGGGTACAGAACCCGGTTTGGAGGCCACCGCATACTTTGGTCCAAAATATGGCGCCACGGCTTTTGGAACCCATGCCATGATCCTTGAGGTAGACCCTGAAACGATGATGATAAAGATCAAGCGCTATGTCACTGTTGAAGATTGCGGCACGGTCCTCAATCCACTGATCCTGGAGGGCCAGATTCATGGAGGAGTCTCCATGGGAATCGGCAATGCTTATTATGAACAACTCCACTTCAATGAGAACGGACAACTGCTCAACGCCTCATTTGCGGATTACTTGATCCCCTCGGCAACCGAGATGCCGCGGATTGAAGTTGGTCATATTGAGACACGTTCATCCTTGAATGAATTGGGTACCAAAGGAGTGGGTGAAGCCGGAACGATCCCGGTGCCTGCTCTTTTCGCCCAGGCTATTGAAAATGCGTTGTATAATCAAGAACTTGAAATCCTTGAAATGCCTCTTAGCCCGAACCGCCTATTTGAATTGCTAAGTGAGGAAAAGTCACGATGAAGATCGAAGGTGAATATACCTTTGACGGCCCGCGAGAAGACGTCTGGGAACTGGTGCGAGACCCCGAAGTGCTGGCCACTTGTCTGCCAGGTACTCAAAGTTTGCATTTGGTAGGCGAAAACGAGTACGAAGGAGAGGTAAATGTCCACATTGGACCGATTGCTGGAGTCTTCTCCGGGCGGCTCCTTGTTTCCAACGAGGTGCCACCTGAAAGTTGCACCCTGACAGGGGAGGGGAAGGGAAAGCCTGGCTTTGTAAATGGAACTGGGAATGTTCAACTATTCGAGCAGGGTGATAACAAGACTCTCATGACGTATGCAGGCGAGGTGCAAATTGGCGGCCGATTGGCGTCCGTCGGTCAACGCATGATTGATACAGTGAGTAAAAGCATGATCCGTCAGGGGCTGGGCACGCTCAATGATGCAATCAAGGCTCGCGTGGTGGCCAGAACGGAGGCCAAAGAAGTCGAATACATCCCGCCCTCAGAGACTGAGTTTGCGGCGGCAGTCGCCAAGGACGTGGCTGGCGGATTACTTTCATCGAAGCTTCTCCCGTGGCTTGTTGTAGCTGTGATTGCAGTAATCCTGGTGATAGTTTGGCTTAATGTTAGGTAAGGTGACTTTAGTTTTCCAAATTGCACTACACAGAAAACAAATTGATGACCGCAGTTTGACGAGCTATTTGCAATAATGTACAATCAAATTTACTTTAGGCTGGGGAAATTTTAATAAGCGTTATGGGCAAGTTCTAACCGTGGATTCTTTTATGCGTATGAGACGTTCATAAAAACAATTTTGCGAAAGGAGAATGCCCTTAAGAAAAAAACAATCATAACAATCATATACAAATTTTGCCCGATTTTTTGTCCATTCTTACTATACATATTCCCAAAGGAGAAGAAATGAAGCAGATGAAGATTTATATATTACTGGCCACGCTTTTAATAGCCAGTATGATGTTAGCCTCCTGCGCGCCCGCAACAACGCCTACCCAAGCACCCGCTACTCAAGCACCCGCCACCCAAGCGCCCGCTACCCAGGTACCCGCCACTCAAGCGCCTGCGGCAACTCCGGTTGTTTTTGCGATTGAACACTTCGGTGTGATTGCAGGATCAACCTGGGGCGGAGCCCAGGATCGCGCGCTGAAGCGGATCGAAGCAAAATATCCGAACGTCAAATACATCTTCAGGGAGAATGTAGCACCTGATCAATCAGATCCCTTCGCTGAAGATATGATTGCAAATGATAAGGCGAATATCGTCATTGGCAGTGCGGAGTTCATGGGGTTGCCATTGAAGGATATCGCCGCTAAATATCCGGACGTTTATTTTGGAACCGTTGTTGCCAGCGATCTAACCACGATGCCGAATTTCATTCGGTTCTTCCCCCGGCAAGACCAGGCGTTGTACCTGGAAGGGCTCATCGCCGGAGCTTTGACCAAAACGAACGTTATCGGGATCGTGTCTGCATACCCGAATATTCAAGTGTTACATCGCCAGGCCGGCTTTGTTCTCGGTGTGCAGGATGCGGGCAAACTACTTAACAAAGATATCAAGGTGTACACCAAGTACGTTGGAAGCTGGTATTCTCCGCCCGATGAAAAATCCATTGCAGAGACGCTGGTGGATACGTACAAGGCTGATGTCCTGACCGTACAGACCGACTCGAGCGCGGCTGTTGATGTTGCCAAAGCAAAGGGCGTTTGGTTTGTCGGTAAAGATATGGACATTGTAGGAGAACTCCATTGGGGCGACACGAAGACCGTGGCCGTCTCGTTCGACACCCGCTGGGAAGTCATCTTCGAAAAGATGATCCTGGAATATGTGGCAGGAAATAAGAAGCCTACTACGGTTTACTACCCGGGTATGGAAACTACCATGACCCTGGCTGACGGCACAGTTGAACCGACCGTTGACCTAATGAACGATGGCAAGGTCGGTCTTGACGCTATCAGCCCGGCTGCTCTTCCATCAATTCCGCAACCTATCCTTGATCTCCTCAAGCAGAGAAGAGATCAAATGATGGCTGGTACTTGGGATCCGTTCACTGATCACGCATTTATTAGCGCCGGAACGGGTTTGGAATTGACAACACCTACAAAAATATCTATTCCAGCGGCAGGCACGGAGGTCAAGGCAGCAGGTGTAGTTCCAACTACAGAGTTCTTGCTTACCCAGTTCAACTTTGACCTGCAAGGCACAACTGTCTTGAAGTAAAGAAAAGTCTACAGCATTCGTGATGACGTACGACTGCTAATCTTAATCAAAATGAGGCTCTCGTCCTTGGGGAATAATCCCGGGGGAGAGAGCCTCATTCCTACAAAATACATATTTTATCTTGAGCGCCAGCCTTGAAAAATTGCGCTAAACGTTTTCGTGGCTGTTTTCCTGTTTTCTCATCTCAGAAAATCGAAGATAGTAATGAAGAAAAATCAGGAAGAAACAGGTTGATAATATGCCCATTGATATAAAACGTGGTGATACAGTTCTGGAAGCGAAAGGAATCACGAAGAGATACCCCGGGCTTGTTGCCAACGATCATATTGATTTCGAGATAAAAGCGGGTGAGATTCATGCTATTCTCGGCGAGAACGGCGCCGGGAAAACCACATTAATGAAGATCCTGTTTGGGATGGTACAACCGGATGAAGGCGAGATTTTTGTTCATGGCGAGAAGGTTCACTTCAAATCGCCCCTGGATGCCATTCGCCTGGGCATCGGGATGGTTCACCAGGATCGCATGTTGATTCCAGCTCATTCGGTGATCGAAAATATCATCCTCGGGCACCCAAGCGCGGGGAATATAATGAACTTGAAGAGGACCTCAGAAGAGATTACTGAAATCTGCGCTAAATACGGCTTCAATATTGATCTTAAGGCAAAAGTCTGGCAGCTTTCGGAAGGGGAAAAGCAGGTGGTGGAGATCCTGAAAGCCCTGTATCGCGGCGCCAAAATTCTCATCCTGGATGAGCCGACTTCGGCTCTTGCACCTCCTGAAGTAAAGAAACTCCTGGCATCTATCAAAATTATGACCGGAGATGATCTCGCCTTGGTCCCGTTCATCACACATAAACTCCCCATCGTGTTAACAGTTAGCGATAGAGTGACGGTTCTTCGGCGCGGGAAAATTACAGCGCAATTGGATACCCTCGATGCGACGGAAAATGGCTTAGCCAGGGAGATGGTGGGAAGGGATGTCATTTTCAGGCTGGAACGCGTGGAGGTGAAGAAGGGTAAACCGATCCTTGAAGTGGAGAAACTTTCCGCTCTCAATGACAAAGGATTGCCCGCTTTGAAAGCTATTTCCTTTTCTGTGCATGAAGGCGAAATTCTTGGCATTGCCGGAATTTCCGGCAATGGGCAGCAAGTTTTAGCAGAGGTTCTTGCCGGGCTTAGGGATGCGACAGGAGGAAAGGTTCTTCTTGATGGAGTTGATATTACGCGTTCTTCCAGTTTGGACAAATGGCAAAAAGGCATGGGATATATCCCCTCGGAACGAAGGGATGTGGGTTCGATTGGCGATTATTCCATTGCAGAGAATGTCATGATGAATTATTACTTTGATGATGAACTTTCCAACTGGGGAGTCCTGGATTTAAAGAAAATACGGAAACTCACCGAAAAAATCATCTCCGAATATGGAGTGGCAGTTCCGGGTCCAGATACACTCGCGAAAAGCCTATCCGGAGGAAATCTCCAAAAAGTCATCCTGGCACGCGTTTTTTCACGCAAACCGCGGCTCCTTATTGTTAATTTGCCTACACAGGGACTTGATGTGGGAGCAACAGAGTTTGTTCAAAACAAGCTCCTGGAGGCGAAGAAGGAAAAGGCCGGTATTCTTCTCATCTCTGAAGACCTCGACGAGGTTCTTTCGTTAAGCGACCGAGTGGCGCCAATTTACGAAGGCGAGTTTATGGATATTATCCCTATCGAGCAAGCCCGGAGAGAGGATATTGGGGCCATGATGGCAGGTTTTAAACATAAGGTGGCAGCGACATGAAACTCGGCAACTATCAAGTGAAACTGGAAAAAAAACTCAAGGTAACTGGATTGGAGGCGGCGGCGATTTCGACTCTGGCAATAGTAATTGCCCTGGCGCTGGTCAGTTTGATTTTTCTAAAGGCAGGGGTCAATCCGATAATCGGGTATACAAAGATCTTTTCCTATGCCTTTGTAAACAAGTTTGGTCTGCCATTGACAATTAACAGATCAGTTTTCATATTGTTGTGTACATGTGCATTTATCATTCCGTTCAGAGCTGGCCTCTGGAACATTGGAATGGCAGGGCAGCTATATGCCGGGGGACTGGGCGCTTTTGCAGTCGCGTTGGCCTTCGGTGCGAAGGGACCTCAAAATTTGGATCTTTCGCCGGGAATTATCATCCCACTAATGATGGCAGGGGCAGCATTGGGAGGTGCGCTGGTTGGAGCCATTCCAGGATTTTTGAAAGGCAGGTTCAATACCAATGAGATCGTTGTGACCATGATGCTGAACTCGATAGCGTTCTGGTTGGTTGCTTTTATGATCAAAGATGGAGGTCTCTTCATGGGCGCGGGCGGGGAAGGTGAGGGCTTTAAGCTTCCTCAATCTCTTTATGCTCCACAGATTATGGGAGGGCCCTTCACGATCCTGATCGCTCTTGCATTGACGGGGTTCCTATACTTTATGTTTGCCAGGACTAAAACCGGTTATCAAATCAAGGCTTATGGTCTCAGTCCATCCGCGGCGAGATATGCCGGGATAAGTTCATATAAAATACCCCTCTTGGTATTCATCATTGCGGGACTCATAGCTGGTTTAGCCGGATATCATTTATTCGCTGCGGTCCCCGGCGTCTATAAAATCACCCAGAATTATGGAGATTTCGGCGACCTATCTTTCTATGGAATAATCTGCGGGCTCATTTCTTTGGGAAACCCTTTAGCTGCGATTCCAATCGCGCTGCTCTTTGGCGGATTGACCAATGGCGGCAGGTATGTCCAGGGCGAACTGCAACTGGGCTTTGGCATCGATTATGCTCTGCTGGGAGTCCTGATGATTACCCTAGTCGCATTTCAATTCTTCTTTAGATATAAGATCGTGTGGAAGAAACTAGCGAAGGAGAAAAAAAATGTTTGATTTCTTTGTTAGAAGTTTAGATGCCTCGACGATTTTTACGATTGCCGCTCTCGGTGAGCTTATCGGACAACGCTCAGGAATCCTGAATGTTGGTATTGAAGGCGTGATGCTTTTCGGCGCCACTATTAGTTTCATCGTTGCTAAAACCACTGGAAGTTATTTACTTGGCTTCCTGGCGGGGATTGCCATTGGAGGTCTGATCGCCCTGCTCCATGGATTCTTTTCAATAACGTTGGGAGGCAACCAAGTCGTGAATGGAATGGGTATTTGGATCCTCGGATTCGGCCTCACCGCATATATCGGTTACCCATACACGGAACCCCTAGGCATGGATAGGATTCCCGAGATCGGGGGTCTTTCTCCATTCTTCTTTGTTGGAGTTGCGCTGATTATCATTACCTGGTGGGTGTTTTCCAAGACGACTTTGGGGCTGGAGATAAGATCGGTGGGAGAGAATCCATCGGTCGCGGAAGTTTCAGGGATAAACGTCACCAAAACACGCTACCTTAGTGTCATCACGAGTGGGATGCTCATGGGATTAGCCGGAGCAATTTACTCCCTGGATTACAATCCGGTCTGGAGCATTAACTTCCTTATGGGTTGGGGTTTTATTGCGCTTGCTCTGGTCTTTTTCTCCATGTGGAATCCCTTTATTCTATTGGGCGGTTCCGTACTTTTTGGAACCCTGTGGCAACTCTCGCTTAACCCACAATTAGTGCTCCCCGATATTTTGTCCAGGTATATCTGGAGGACGGTTCCCTTTGTCATAACCATTGGAGTCTTGGTGCTTATGTCAACGAAGTGGTTTAGTTCCAAGTGGGGCGCGGCTAAACCTGAAGCGCTCGGTCTACCCTATGAAAAAGAGTGATAAGGAGAAACCATTATGACCATAAACTCACATCCGGCGCTTCCTGAATTCGAATATGTTCAACCGGCAACTTTGGCCGAAGCCTGTGATTTTTTGGCAAGCCACTCTGTTGAGGCGCGTCCGTTTTTGGGAGGAACGGACGTTTTTGTTCGGATGCGGGATGGTTTCTTAACACCCAAGTTCCTGGTTGATGTGAAAAACCTGAATGGCACGAACGATCTGCGATTTGACCCCAAAGCTGGTCTGACCCTCGGCGCTGCAGTCAATATGAATCGGGTGATCGCCTCTCCTGAAGTGCAAGCTCATTATCCTTTGCTGGCGGATGCCTGTCGCTCGGTCGCCAGCTACCAATTGCGTACCCGCGCTACGGTTATCGGCAACATTTGTAACGCTTCCCCTGCCGGGGATACCATTGGAGCATGTCTGGCGCTGGATGGAAAACTCCACGTCCATGGGATCAATGGCCCGCGTCAGGAATCGTTGGGATCATTTTTCCTCGGCCCCGGCAAAACGACGCTGAAACCCGGCGATGTCGTAACGGCGATCCACTTTCCCATCCCGCCAAAGGGTTGCATTGGAATGTATCTCAAACTGGGACGTAACCAACTGAGCGACCTGTCTATAGTTGGCGTAACAGCACTGGGACACCCGGACTCCAGTTGTCAATCAGGTTATCGCTTCCGTCTTGCCCTTGCTTCTGTTTCTCCCGTACCCCTCGTGCCATCGGAGTCTGAAACATATCTGGCAAATAACTCCATCACGCCCGAATCTTTACGCGAAGCGGCGCGTCTATCTGCTGACGCTTGTACGCCGATTGACGATGTGCGCGGCACTGCCAGATATCGCAAACAGATGGTAAGGAATTTGTCTGCAAAAGCGCTAGCCGAAGTATGGAAAAATTTAAATTGACAGGCTGCGCAGATATGTCACTGCGAGGAACGAAGCAGTCTCCCATTACATGGCGGAGATTGCTTCGGAAGAACACCCCCGCAATGACATTGATTAATAATTATTATATCGGAGGGCACACATGGCGTTCCACAAGATAAACGTCACCATCAATGGAGAACTTGAACAGGTTGTTGTCCCATCAAACATGACGCTCATGCGTATGCTACGTGAAAACCTGGCATTAACCGGCACAAAAAATGGTTGCTCTGCCGGTGAATGTGGCGCTTGCACAGTATTGCTGAATGGAGAACCGGTCAATAGCTGTATGGTATTGGCTGTCGAATGTGATGGAGCCAAAATTGTCACAGTGGAGGGGCTGGCAGGCGAAAAACAGCTTGCCCCAATTCAAGAAGCCATCATTCACGCGGGAGGGGTGCAATGTGGTTTTTGTACGCCCGGAATACTACTCTCTTCTCACGCGCTTCTTAAACGCAGCTCGAATCCAAGCGAGGATGAAATACGCGAGGCCTTGGTTGGGAATTTGTGCCGTTGCACAGGCTATGTGCGGATTATCGAGAGTGTGAAGGAAGCCGCCAGAAGGAGATAACTTATGATAAAGACCGACACCCAAAATATTCCAAGTCCCATCGGCGAGAATAAACCCCGCATAGATGCCCGCGAAAAAGTGACTGGCGCTGCTATTTATGCGGATGACATTCAATTTGGGAATTCGTTATTACATGCACGCATCAAGCGGAGTCCGTATCCTCACGCTCTGATTAAGAAAATAAATAGCGAAAAAGCGCGCACATTGCCCGGCGTAAAAGCAATTGTCACTGGTGATGATTTCCCCGGTTATATTGGATTGTACCTGCAAGATCGGTACATCTTCTGCCGCGAACGTGTGCGATATGTGGGCGATCCGGTTGCGGGGGTGGCTGCCGTCAGCGAAGAGATTGCCGAAAAAGCTCTCGACCTGATCGAAGTCGAATACGAGGTTCTGGAACCGGTCCTCGACCCTGAATTCGGCGCGAGTTCTAAGGCACCGCTTCTTCATCCAGACCTCGGTCAGTACGTAGTGGCTAACTTCATTTTTCCTCAAGCGAATACGAACATCTCCAATCATTTCAAAATCCGTAAAGGTGATGTGGACGGGGCCTGGGAGAAATGTGCGGCGATCGTTGAGCATAAATATCGGATTCCCCATATTCAGCATGTACCCATAGAGCCTCATACCGCCATTGCAAAAGTGGACGAATCGGGAGACATTACGCTGTGGGGCAGTTCGCAGTCGCCGTTCGCGCAACGCAATCTCATTGCCCAATCCATGGGAATATCCCAGAGTAGAATGCGGGTGATCGCGCCCATTGTTGGCGGGGGCTTTGGTAGTAAGGCTGGGGTGAGTATGGAGTCTTTGGTGGTTGCAATCGCCACGAAAACAAAAGGGTATCCGGTAAAACTGCTCCTAACGCGTGAAGAAGAGTTCTTCACAGCCTTTGTGCGCCAGGGATTGGTGGCCTACTTTAAGATGGGCTGCGATGAAAAGGGCCGACTCCTGGCAATGGAGAATAAATTTTATTGGGACGGTGGGGCTTATACAGAGTATGGCGTTAACGTTACGCGCGCTTCCGGCTACAGCAGCAGCGGTCCTTATGAAGTGCCCAACATGAAGACGGATAGTTATTGCGTTTATACAAATCATCCCGTCGGCGGTCCAATGCGAGGGTTTGGGATGCCCGAGATGCACGCTGGATTGGAACAATGTATTGACGAACTCGCTCTTCAAATCGGAATGGACGCGGTTGAGTTTAGGAAACTCAACTGCTTGAAAACGGGCAGTATTTTGGTGACCGGCAGCAAAATGCACCCAACGGGCTTACCGCAGTGTGTCGAGAAGGTAGCTGAAGCTATTGGATGGGGGAAGAAGGCTCCTGCAAGCGCCCCCAACAAACGACGCGGCAAAGGGCTTGCCTTGATGTGGAAAGCTCCAGCTATGCCGCCCAATGCTGGTTCGAGCGCCTGGGTTGAATTAGCGGAAGATGGTACGGTCAATGTTGGCGTTGGCGGTCAGGAGATCGGACAGGGAGTGTTTACCGTGGCTGCGCAAATGGCCGCAGGCGCTCTTGGCGTTCCATACGAATCGGTCCGTATCGCGACCCCGGTTGATACGCGCTACAGCCCATATGAGTGGCAGACTGTTGCCAGCCGTCTTACCTGGAGTATGGGAAATGCCATCGTCAACGCCGCCAAAGATGCAAAACGTCAGATTCTGGATACGGTGGCGGAAGCTTGGGGAGAACCTCCTGAAGACCTGAATATTGTCAATGGCGTGGTGATTTCATATAAAAGTGAAAAGGAAATACCGCTGAAAAATCTTGTCATTTACGGCTTACCCAAGCCAGGCGATCAGGGCTGGAGGGGAGGGCCAGTCGTTGGGCGCGGTAATTTTATGCCCACTTACGTGACCGGCCTCGATCCGGAAACCGGACAAGGAGAGCGAGCGGTGGTACATTACACTACCGGAGCTCAAGCTGTCGAATTGGAAGTTGACCTGGACACAGGCCGGATCGAAATCATCAAAGGCGTGTCTGCCTTCGACGTTGGCAAGGCGATCAATCCCGAAATGGTAAAAGCGCAAATGGAGGGCGGTTTTGTCCAGGGAATGAGTTCAGCCTTATTTGAAATCCTCGATTTGAAGAATGGCGTGGTGCAGAATCCCAGTTTTGTTGATTATCGCATCGCCACTTCGGCAGATACTCCCAGAGACTTGCAAGCCTACATCGTCGAAATCCCACAGGACGACGGGCCATGGGGAGCGCGGGGGATTGGCGAACATTCGATGGTGCCCACCATCCCGGCAATTGCGAATGCCATCTATGATGCAGTTGGTATCCGTCTTGATGGACCTCCTTTCACGGCAGAAAAAGTGTACCTAGCCATGCTGGATGCCGGTATTGTGAAGTGATTGCAATGACAGTTTAGAACACTTATCAGGCCCAGGAATATCATGATTCAGTCAGTTTGACGTCTACAAAAAATGTAGAGGACCAAGATCGAGTTTCCCAAATCAAATATACGAAAGGAGAAAAACCATGAAATTCATTGATCTAACAATCCCTCTCGGTGTCGCTACGCCACCATGGCCTACATACGAACCATTGCAGTTGAAGTATTTCAAGCGTCTGGCGCCCAACGGCGCCAACGGACAAGTACTCACCCACTCCAACCATCTCGGTACCCACCTTGATGGGGAGATTCACTTCCACACTCCGGGCAAGGATATCGCCTCGCTGGATATGGATTTTCTAGTGCATGAAGCCGCAGTCGTTGACCTGAGCGATATCTGCGGCGATTATGACATCTACACCAGCAAAATGGTCGAAAAGCGCGTCGAAGTTCGCGAAGGCGATATTCTCATCATCCATACCGGCTACCACCACTTCGGCTGGGATTCCCCAAATGCGGACGAAATCCGCTACATGGTCAAGCACCCCGGTCCCGACCGTGAGTTTGCGGAATGGGCCAAGTCTAAAAAGCTGCGCTGGATCGGCGTGGACTGCGGAAGTGCTGACCACCCGATGAATACCATCATCCGTGACTGGATGCCGCGCCAGGCTCGTCAGGCTGACAAAGTATTCAAGAAGAAATATGGTATGCCGCTGGCTGATTTCTTTGATGACAGCAAGTACCAACTCATGCACTTGGAGATGTTCCCTTACGGAATCATCCACGCCGAATGCCTGGGCGGTGAGATTGACCTGCTGCTCAACCGCCGCGTGACGATTGGAATGTTCCCCTGGCGCTTCGTAGACGGCGAATCCTGCATCTCGCGCTGTGTAGCGATGGTGGAAGATGCCGAATACCAATCCTTGATGGCAAAGAAAGCTGCTATGCCCAAGACAAAATTTGGTGATGCGTTTGAGCCCGCTCATCTTGAGAGCATCAATAAACTCAGCATGAAAAATATGGCCTAGCTATACCACCCCAAGCCACCTGGCTTTGAGTGCATCTAAACTTGATTGGAGAGAATGAAATGCCTGTTGATATGGAACTTGAAATGGTTTTGCGGCCACCGCAAATTCCAATGCCGCCTTACCCGCCCAAGACCATTACTTTGGCCAACGGCAAGGTAATGGTTATTCGCCAGGCTGTGCGCGAAGATGTGCCGGCGATCCTCAAATCCGTCCATCCCTGCTTGTTCATCGAGCGGGACTATTACGATATCGTCAGCGCCCGCTTATACGGCGAACTGCTGGCTTGGTATCGCTATCGTGTAAAGAGCGAATATTGTCTCCTGGGTCAGGTGGATGGTTACCTGGTTGGTATTGTCAATGGCCGTCTGGAGAATGAGAAAGTCGGCATGAGTTATCACACTCTGGCGATTGACCGCGGCCTGCGCATTGGCTCGCATTTGTTCGCCGCCAAGATGGAATACCACATGGATTTCATGGGGCAGGACGAGATCTTGATCGTCGCTGAAAGCCCGATCGGCTTCCGGCGCTGGATGGTCGAATATCCGCTGGAAGCGACCAAAATCCCGCACGAACTGGGCGGCGGCGACTCATACCGTCTGACGCGGGAGATTTATCTCAAGGCCAAGCCGCGCCTGGTGGTGGGCGACCGTCCTGTCCCGCAACACTTGATGGATGAGGCCATGGCCGATATCAAATTCGCCGACGATGACACGATCCGCGAACGGATTGCCGGGCTGAAAGGGAGATGACATCATGAGAGACGTTGCGATTATCGGCGCCGGTATGATCCCCTTTGGCCGGCGGGACGAAGACACTCTGATGGACATGCTGGCCTATGCCTCCTTGAAGGCGTTGGATGACGCCGGCCTGGGAGATAAATCCGTTGATGCGGTGTACGTTGCCAACATGGGCGGCGGGATGCTCCAGCACCAATCGGCGATTGCCAGCTCGCTCGTGGATCGCCTGAGCCTGCTGCCAGCGGCGGCAGAAACCATCGAAAACGGACCAGCCTCCGGGGCCTCCGCGGTCAAGAACGGTTTACTGGCGATTGCTTCCGGTTACTACGACACAGTCCTGGTGGTCGGCGGCGAGAAGATGCGTGAGGTTACCGGTTGGCGTGCCACCGATTTTGTTGCCACCATGACCCATCCGCAGGCCGAGTATCCTTACGGGATCACCCTGCCCGGCATGGGCGGGATGTTCACCCGGCTTTATATGGAAAAGTATGGCGTCACGCGCGAACACCTGCTGGCCATCTCTCTGAAGAACCAGGAGATGGGCACATTGAATCCTTACGCGCATGTTGAGATGGCACTCGACCGCGGTGGCATATTCGACAGCCCTCATGCCATCGTCAACAATCCCGTTTCGGCTGATCCACTGCACTTGTATGATCTTTGCCCGGTGAGCGATGGAGCCGCGGCGTTGGTTTTGTCAACGGTCGAGATGGCCAAGAAAATCGGCAAACCCTATGTGGTCATCGCCGGTTTCGGACAGGCCACGGATACCCACACGCTGGCCGAGCGCGAGGACCCCACAGACCTCAAGGCCGTCACCCTGGCAGCGCAGCAGGCCTTCGCCATGGCCAAGCTCAAGCCGTCGGACATCAATGTGGCCGAATTACACGATGCTTTCACCATCCTGGAAATTGCCGAGAGCGAACACATCGGCTTCTTCAAAAAAGGCGAAGGCGGGAAGGCTGCCGTTGCCGGTAAGACCCGCCTCGGCGGGCAGATCCCGATCAACGTTTCGGGCGGCTTGAAAGCGCGTGGACATCCCGTCGGCGGGACCGGTGTGGCCCAAATCGTGGATATCGTTTGGCAGTTGCGCCATGAATTACCTGAAAATCGCCAGGTAAAAAACGCTGAGGTCGGCCTGACGGTCAACTTCGGCGGCTTCGGGAACAACGTCTTGTGCTTCATCCTCAGGAGAGTGCAGCCATGAGAAACGAGATTGCCATCACCGCTTACAAATGCAAGAAGTGCGGCAAGCTGCACTACCCGTTTCACGACCGCTGCCTGGATTGCAAAGGCCGTGAGTTTGAGAAGATCAAACCGCAGGGCAATGCCAAACTCCTGACTTACACCACGATCTTCAACCTGCCGTGGGGCTTTGACCAGCGCTACCTCGTCATCGGGGTGGCTGAGTTTGAGAACAAAGTCAAAGCCATGGGGCAAATCAAGGCCGAATCTGTCGATCAGTTGAAGATTGGCATGAAGGTGAAACCCAGTTGGGAGCCGATCCGCGTCCAATATGGCGAGGATGTGTACGGGCTGAAGTTCGAGCCAATGAAATAAAGCGCGACAGCGCGCGGCGGTCAACACGAAGCTTTGAGCTGTCACCGTTATAGATGATGAATGCGGTCTGGGAGATGTTTGCCCAGGCCGCATCTTCACAGAAGCAGAGACACATGTACCTTAAGGCAATATCCTTTGGTTATGCGGTTCCGTGCACGGACTTTGATGCCGTCGTCCATAGCGTTTTCCAATCAGCCATCAATCTCTGCCTCACAAGAGGATACAAATTGCTGACCCTAGTCGCATCCAGTGAAGCGGATCTTCCTCAGGGGATTCGCGTGGACACCCCCGATGACTTTTCTTTTGAAATATTCCACGCAGGCGAACAAGTGACCTGCCGGGATGATATCCTGCGCTTAGACTCCTCGACAATTGAATTGCGCGGAGCCAGATGCTGGAAATGTGACTTACCGGCCCTGCGTGCGGACATGGCAAACGCGACTGTGGCAACTGCCTGGCAATGCGTCTGGCATGCGCTGAACAAACGGCAGATTCAATCAAATGCTGACATCATTGCACAGGATTTGTTTCGTTCGGATGAGTCGATACGGGCGGGTGTGCCTCGCAAGGCGGGCGAAGCCATGCGCGGACTTTTTGACGCTACCCGGCGATATGACCTGACTGCTACTTCCTCGGTCCGCGCGCTGATCGGACTCGGCGCTGGCCTGACCCCCAGCGGTGATGATCTTCTGGTTGGTTACCTGGCAGGACTTTGGTGCTCAGTTTTGGATAAAAGTGAACGCATACAGTTTGTCACTAACCTGGGAAAGGCGATAATTCATCTCTCCCGGCAGACAAATGATATCAGCCGCACTTACCTTTACCATGCTTCGCAAGGCCAGGTTTCGAGTCGCTTGGCGGATCTGGCCGAGGCGATCTGTCATGGAGAAAATTCAGATCGCCTTCTCAAGACCGCTGAATCTGCCATGCAGGTTGGGCACACTTCTGGCATGGACGCGGTCACTGGTCTGTTAATTGGCCTTACTACTTTGATTAGCCCAGAAACTCCTGTCTTGAGCATGGCAGACATTACTCAAAGCACTCGCTAATCAGCGTGGTAAATTATTGCACGAGATTGAAGCACGCAGGGCCTGCAGTGCGCGGCAACCCCATCCCCTCGCCACAACTCATTCATAATTGGGGTTTTGATTTCAAAAACCCTAAACTCTCTCCTTTTCTTGTGTATGGGATTTGGACGCGCCCTGCCGAGGTAATTTCCGTTTTATTGATTCATTCAACCAATACAAGATTCCTCGTTCTCCCCGCGTGGTATATATCAAAAATACGGGTACAAATTTAGACCCGCTATAGCATTAACCGTAGTTTTATAAAGAAACAGGATCGGCACTTGTCAAATCAAGTGCCAGTCCTGTTTTCAAAAGTTGTATTATTCTATTTTTCCAAACCGCCACACGGCTAGCAAAAAGAACCCAATGGCATACACCAGCAAGATTCCCGCCGCCATCCATACCGACTCTAATCCCAAGCCTCTGATCAAAATATTTTGCAATCCCGTCATTGCCCAGGCAGAGGGCATCAATTTACCCAGTGTGCCAAACGCGCCGCCCGCTGCTTCCAGTGGGAACCATGTTCCGCCCAGTGCTGAAAAAAGAAACATGAACATCATGGAGAACATGATAACCTGATCATCGCTCTTTGCCAGCACGCCGATCAATAAACCCATGCTCGCCACCCATAACCCCAGCGCCACCGCCACAAGCAGAGTGCCGAGTGGTTCACGCAGATAGTTCACCTTCAGCACGAGTTGACCAAAGATCACCAACATGGCAGTCTGCAAAAAGACGATGGCGAACATCGCCAACATGTGACCGGCCACGATCTCCCAGGGTTTCATCGCCGTAGTCATCAAACGCTGAAGAGTGCGAGTCTTGCGTTCCTGCACCAGGATCTGCGCGGATGTCACCAGCCCGAAAATCGCAAACTGCACCAAAATCCCAGGCGATGCCTGATTATAAGGATTATCACCAAACCAACTTTCCGACTTCTGCGCCACTGCCTGTTCGACGCGTATCAAACTTGCCTGCTGGAGTTTCGCCCAACGCGACCAGGCCGCGTCAAACGTCAGTGCGAATTCAGATGGACGGCCAATCGTCTTAGCGCTCAACTGCGCGACCTCAACCGTGCTCATCAATTGTGCGACGGGAACTCTCAACACCTGATAAAGTGACTGACCCTTCGTGGATGCAGAGTCAGCGATGAGCGCTATCTGAGCGGTCATTCCACTCTCAGCCTGCTCGCTGAACCCGACGGGGATAACCAGCACCCCATCAACTTCGCCCTTCTGCAGAGCATCCAGCGCTGACGTTTTATCCATGCGGACAAGTTTCACCACATCCGATGTACTGAGGCGTTCAAACAGCGCATTGTTCAAGCGAGCTTCCGGTTCGCCATCCACCCAGGCGAGCTGCATACGATTATCTTTTGCTTCGGTGTTGTTACCGCCTTTGTAGGCAAAGCCCATGAACAGCGTAAAGATGATCGGCATGACAACCAAAAATAACAGGGATTTCTTGTCGCGCAGGATTTGAGCAAGATCTTTGAAAGCAAGATCAATAATTCTCATTTGTTAGTCTCCATGTCTTCCAGCAACTAGCGAACTAGCCGATTAAGCAAAGCGCTTTCTAAACATCATCGCGCCGATGATGAACATGGCTGCGCCCATTACCAGCATCACTGCAAATGGCACGAGCATATCAGCAAAGGCTTGACCGTTCATTACAATACGCCATCCTTTAAGCACCCAGCCCTGTGGCGTGAAGTTGGCAATCATCGCAAAGGCATTTGGCATATTTATATTGGCAGTGAACAGACCACTGAGCATGCCCAGCATGGTCAACCCGCCGCCCAAAACTGGACCTTCCTGTTTGCTGGTTTTGACAAAAGCAATCAGCAGAACACCCAATCCCGAAGCAGCGACCACTTGTCCGGTAAGCGCCAACATTGCTGAAGCAGGCTGGCCCCAGTTGACACCAAAGGCAAAGTGAGCAGCGATCATCAGGACGATGCTCTGAATGATCACGCTCAAGAACACTGCCAGGAATTTGCCGGATAGAATCATCGTGCGGTCGGTTGGAGTTGTAAAGAGACGCGCCAGCGTACCTTCCTCATCTTCGCGCAGGATGGAACCCATCGAGTATGCGGCTGTGAAAAAAGCAAAGAACACCATCTGACCAGCCATCATCGGGCTAAGCATATTCTGCATCGGATTTTCAGTTTGACTCTGCGCGGCAGGCGCGGTCAATATCAGCGCGGCTTTGTCAGGAGAATGGAACAGGTTGCGTTGAAAATCAATATACCAACTGCTATATTTCTCGATCAGTGATGAAACCTGCGCAGGATCAGGTGTAATTCCATTTGCCTGCTGACGTTCCATCAGGGTTGCCACCGCAATCCCACCGCCCGCCGCACCATCCAGTAGAGAGACGATCATGTTCTCCACCACCTGCGGACCAATTGTCAGCGTGGGGTCATTCACGATCAGCACTTGCGCATCCGTTTTGCCAGCCAGGAAATGTTCAGAGAAATTCTGTGGCACGATCACAGCCACGCCAATTTCCTGTTTATCCACAGCAGCGCGGGCAGAGGCTTCGCCGACGTAATCAGTCGCAGTGATCCCCGACTTTACGCTTTCATCAAAAAACATACTGCGGATGCTCGCACCGAGCGAAATCGTCAGCGGAGAATTGGCGGGTAAAACATCCAGGTTGACGACGCCCACTTTAACGGCGGGCAGATCAGAGGTCCCGCTTGAGACGCCGCCGAAGGCGAAATAAATCAAACCGATCAGCAATAACGGCGCGCCGATCATCATCCCAAGAAAGAAATAACTTCTCAGGGAGCGGGTCAAATCTTTGAGGGCAATATCCAAAATTTTCATGTCAGTCTCTCAGTGCGCGGCCGGTGAGATGCAGGAACACGGTTTCGAGGTTGGGTTCCTGAATGTTGACCGACGTGATGCGCAGGCCGTTTTTGGATGCGGCCTCAAACAGGCGCGGCAGAACGCGATTGGAATCATCCACCAAAGCGGTGACTCTGCCATCCGTTGAATCGATTCCTTCCACGCCTTCAACTGCCCGCCATGCCCCAATCACTTTCTCCGCCTCAGTGTTGAGCGCCAGGTCGATGCGCGTCTGCTGGCCGACCATTTTGATGAGATCAGCGTGCGTGCCGTAAGCGATGATCCTGCCGCCATCCATGATGGCAATGTGATCGGAAAGTTCGGCAGCTTCCTCCATATAATGTGTGGTGTAAAGAACGGTCATTCCCTGACGGTTAAGTTCTTTGACATTATCAAGGATGTGGCGGCGACTCTGCGGATCAATACCGACAGTGGGTTCATCCATAATGACCACATCCGGCTTATGCAAAAGTGCCGCGCCGATGTTGACGCGCCGCTTCATGCCGCCCGAAAATTTTTCAACTCGATCCTTTTGCCGGTCAGACAGACCGATGACTTCCAACACTTCATCGACGCGAGACTTCAATGCCGCGCCGCGCAGACCGTACATCTTGCCCCAGAAGATCAAATTCTCGCGCGCGGAAAGATCGGGATAAAGCGCGATATCCTGTGGAACAATTCCGAGACTGGCCTTCGCGGCATCCGGCTCTTTCGTGATGGAATGTCCCATGATGCTGGCATCACCTTCGCTCGGAGCAAGCAGACCGGAGAGCATGGAAATGGTCGTGCTTTTGCCTGCACCATTTGGGCCTAACAAGCTGAACACTTCGCCCTGCATGGCATCAAACGTAACGCCCTGAACAGCATGCAAATCACCAAAAGATTTCTTGAGATTCTTTACTTCGATGGCATTCATATCTACTTCTCCATAAATTGGACGAGAGCAACTGAAGTCAGGCCAAAACCCAGCAACGTAACGGTAGAAGTCGTGGCTGTTCCCAAAATACTTAGCACAACAACGGCCACTCCCATGGCAAGAGCGATGGCTTTCAAAATAGTGTTGACCAGATTCTTATTCATGACATTCTCCTTTATTTATCTGCCACCAGTATATGAAACACGAGCATCCATCACCATTGCTCCTTCGGGAAAAATGGACATTGTCCTTTCGTACACTGTCCGCTCGAACAATGGTAAAAATCCTTAACTGGTATACAATCTAATCAATGATGCAAACATCTTCATCCCCGCGTAAATTGGACGCACCCGGCAAATACGCCTTCTTTATCTTCCTGACCTTCGTGCTGGTAGGCATGTATATCTCGTCGGTGATCAGTACACCGATGTTGCATGAACCGCTCCACCTGATCCTGTTTACTGTGTTGATGCTCGTCCACCTCGCTCTGCATTGGTCCATCTTCATTTTTATAAATCACCTAACCTGGTACCCGCCTTATATCATTGGGCAGGGACTGCTTCTATTTTGTATTACCCTCCTGGCCGGAAACATTGGCATTATCCTGGGTTTGTATATGGCATTGATTGGGGAAAGCATCGGCCTGATGCGCGGCCAAAAACTGAAGACCGCGCTGGCTGTCGGCTATTGCATCCTGCTTTCCATGACTAGCTATGGCCTGCTGTTTGGCTGGGGCAACCTCTCGTGGTGGGCGCTTGCCAGCCTTCCGATGGCACTTTTTGTGGGCATCTATGTCACGCTTTACAGCCGGCAGGCTGAAGCTCGCGAACGCGCCCAGAAACTTGCCGGCGAACTTGAGAAAGCCAACCGCCAACTGTCCGAATATGCCGCGCGCGTCGAGGATCTGACCATCGTCAACGAGCGTCAGCGCATGGCGCGCGAACTGCATGACACCCTCTCGCAAGGCCTTGCCGGCTTCATCCTTCAACTCGAAGCTGCTGATGCTCACCTTGCCAGCGGCCGCTACGAAAAAGCGCAATCCATCGTCAAGCAAACAATGCTGCAAGCCCGCTCCACGCTTTCCGATGCCCGCCGCGCCATCGACGATTTACGTCAAAACCATTTTGGGGATTTGGGGGATTTGCTCCGGCTCGAGATTTCCCATTTCGAAACCGCCACCGGAATCCCCTGCAATTTCCAGGCGGATCTGACCGCCCCTCTGCCTGATCCCATTCAAGAAGTCGTCAGCCGCGCTGTAGCGGAATCCCTCACCAACATTGCCCGTCATGCCCACGCCTCTCACGCATCGGTGAACATCGCCACCAACGAAAAACATTTGACACTCACCATTCAAGATGATGGCATCGGTTTCGATCCTGCTCAAATTCCATCCGATCACTATGGCCTGCTCGGCATGCGCGAACGCATCCGTTTGATTAGCGGTAATTTCAGCGTCGAAAGTACTCCGCAAAAGGGTACAATCTTGAACATCGAAATTCCTCTTGATCCAGACTTTAAAGCCTCCTGACTTCTATTTTTATTCTCATGATCAAACTCCTCGTCGCTGACGACCATCTCATCATCCGTCAGGGATTGCGTCTGATCCTCGAAACCGAACCCGATTTCAAACTGGTCGGTGAGGCGTCCGATGGCGCAGAAGCGCTGCGCCTATGCGCCGACTTGCATCCCGATGTTGTCCTGATGGACTTGCGCATGCCCGGCATGGACGGCTTGACCACCATCGAGAAACTGCGCTTTACCCAGCCAGAGATTGCTGTCGTCATCCTGACCACCTTCAATGAAGATGATTTGATGTTTCGGGGATTGCAGGCAGGTGCGCGCGGATACCTGCTAAAAGACACTGACCGCTCGGCTTTGTTCGACACCATCCGCGCCGCCGTACGCGGCGAGACATTGCTCAAGCCGGAAATTATGGCGAGAGTGTTATCGCGGGCCGGTTCGCCATCAACCATAGAATCATCAACATCCATTGACCTAACTGAGCGCGAGCACGAAGTGCTCGAGGCGGTTGCGCGCGGCGAACGCAGCAAGGAAATCGCCGCACACCTCGGCATCTCCGAACGAACAGTGAAGGCCTATCTGGCAAGTATTTACAATAAACTGGGCGTCGACTCGCGCGCCGCGGCAATTGCGGTCGCCGCGCAAAAAGGTCTTCTGCCAAAATGATCCGGGGAAAAATACAAGTTGTCCAGTTGTTATTGTATGCACACAAAATAAAAAATGCGTCTTAGCGAGGGCTTTCTTCCTGAAGCAATCCCCGACTTTACGGGAGGTTGCTTCGCCGCGAAGAACAGCGGCTCGCAATGACGTGAGCGTGTTGGATTTTTAGGCGCTGGTATAATCACTTCAGCAATCATTGGAAACATTCAAATGCAGGAGAATTTGTAAATGAGGTCTTTCAGCCATTGGACACCGAGATACATTGGGAGTCGTATCGCAGAAAAATATTATTACGCAACACATCCCGACCATCCCTGGCTGACGCGCACAGCGAATGAAATCCTGGTTACTTATCTCAAAGATTCGGATAGCGGCCTGGAGTTCGGAAGCGGACGCAGCACGTTATGGTTTGCAAAACGGGTCCGACTTTTAACCAGCGTTGAACACGATGAAGCCTGGTACAACAAAGTTTCCCGGATGTTGAAAGATAATAATCTGAACAACGTCGATTATCATCTCCATCCCAGAGATAAGGCCGATGGACAAGGCGGCGAAACAGATTACGTGAAAGTTCTTCAGCAGATAAAAACAGACAGCGTTGATTTCGTATTGATCGATGGTGTCTATCGTGATTTCTGCGCGCTGGAATCCATCAGAGTAATTCGTCCGGGCGGCGTGATGATCATTGACGATGTCCACCGCTATTTGCCGAGCAATTCAGATTCTCCAAGTTCAAGAACGCTCAAAGATGGTCCAAGAGGCCAAACCTGGGAAAAAGTTTATGAAACGATTTCTCAGTGGCGAAAAATCTGGACAACATCCGGCGTTAGCGACGCCGCTTTCTTTTTCAAACCCTGTAATTAATTTCCTGTTCCAGCCGCTGGAGACGGCTGCCGGATCAATTTACTGAAAAATAAATATCAAAAGAATCGAAAATCAAGTGACAGACTCAACCACCTCCCCCACCGAGAATTCCCTAGCCGATCTCTCGTTCGACCAACTCCCATCACGTTTACGCGAGGCCGCCGCCCGCGCAGGCTGGACTTCGCTCATGCCCGTTCAGGCGCGTGCGATTCCATATTTGCTCGCAAAAAGAAACATGATGATCCAGGCGCGCACCGGCAGTGGCAAGACAGGCGCGTTCATTTTGCCGATGCTCGAACGGCTCGACCCATCACGCGCGAACTGTCAGGCGCTGATCCTCGTCCCAACGCGCGAGCTGGCGCGTCAGGTCTGGCAGGATGCGGAAAAGTTGATCGGGGATGCCGGTCTGAAAACGGTGGCCGTTTACGGCGGAGTCGGATACGGTTCACAAATCGATGCCCTCAAGCAGGGCACACAAATCGTGGTCGGCACGCCGGGACGCGTCCTCGATCATTTGCTGAAGCGCACATTTTCTCTTGAACATTTAAAAATGCTGATCTTCGATGAAGCCGACCGGATGCTCTCGATGGGTTTTTATCCGGACATGCAGGATGTACAGCGATATCTTCCAAAGCGTTCCATCAATACTTGCATGTTCTCGGCTACATTTTCTGAAGCGGTCATGCGCACCGCCCGCGAATTTATTCGCGAGCCGGAGTTCATCAGCCTGAGCAGCGACCATGTGCACGTGACCGACACCGAACATATTTTTTATCTAGTCGAAGGCATGGATAAGGACCGCAGTCTCGTGCGGCTGATCGAAATTGAGAATCCAACGTCGGCGATTATTTTTTGCAACACCAAAGATCGCGTGCATTATGTCTCGACTGTCTTGCAGCGTTTCGGATATGACGCCGATGAATTAAGCTCCGAGCTTTCACAGTCTGCGCGCGAACGAGTGCTCGAGCGTGTCCGGCGCGGGACCCTGCGGTTTTTAGTCGCTACCGACGTCGCGGCGCGCGGCCTCGACATTCCCAGCCTATCCCACGTTATTCAGTATGAGCCGCCCGAAGAACTCGAAGCTTACATTCACCGCGCCGGACGCACAGGCCGGGCGGGCGCGGCGGGCATCGCAATTTCACTGATCCACAAAGGCGAGAAGTTTACGTTGGAACGAATCGCAAAACAATATAGCATCGCCATGCAGGAACGTCCCATCCCCACCGATGCGGACGTGGCCGCGGTGGTGGCCGAACGTATGACGGCTCTGCTCGAAGCGCGCTTGCGCGGACGCGATAAATTGCAGACTGAACGCAGTCAGCGCTTCATGCCGCTCGCACACAGTCTCGCCGAAAACGTGGACGAGTCGGCCATCATCACGATGCTGCTCGATGACTATTATCAGCAGACTTTGCACACGCCCCTGCCGCAACCTTCGGATGCACCAGCCCCGGCTGAAGAACAAAAGCCGCACCGTCCAGACCGCAATCGTGGCGGAGGTCGTCCGCGCAGGCGATAACATGACCAGGCCGCATGGCTACGACGATTTCCTGTGACGGCCTGCGAGAGGTCAGTCGCTGACATTGGGAAAGCCTGAACCGACCTCATAACACTTCGTCGTAAGTGCTACAATAATGATAAGCATCACTAAGCGTTCTGAGGTTTTACCGTGTTCAATTCATGTTCAAGAGATCTATAATAATGGCGCCCCCTGTGAAAAGAATCCGAGCCTGGCAAGTATGGCTTTTCATAGGGTTTATGATTGTTATTGCTTTTATCTGGGGGGTCGAGGTCTATGATCTGCCTCATTATCTTTTGGGAGCAGAATCCACTCCAATTAATTGGAAAAAATCTTTGATCGAAACCATATTCACGCTGACTGCCGCGTTGATCAGCTGGAACATGGTTGCCAAATACGAACGCAAATGGACCGAGGCCACCAATGAACTTCAAAAACTGGCATCCATAGACAGCCTCACTGGAGCATTAAGTCGAAGAGAGTTTTTGGCAAAGGCCGAAAAAGAATTTGCCCGCGCCAAAAGGTTCGACAGATCCTTCACCTGCGGAATTATTGATCTTGACGCTTTCAAATCCATCAACGACAATTTCGGACATTTGGTCGGGGATAAGGTGCTGGCAGAATTTGTGCAAGCTGCAGTGAGCAACATCCGCCAGCAGGATCTTATCGGGCGACTGGGCGGCGACGAATTTGGAATCGCCTTCGTAGAAACCACAAGTGAGGACGCGCAGATTATCATCCAGCGCATCCATGAACAGTGGGATAAAGCGAAGCTTCTAAGCGATGATGGAACAAGATTGACGGTCAGTTTCAGCGCGGGTATTTCGACGGCCCTTATCGCAGACCACTCTCTCACTGACTGTATCCGGCGCACAGATAAAGCACTATACAATGCAAAACAGCAGGGGAAAAATAGAATAGAACTTGTATAAAGGCTGCATGCAAGCCTCGCTCACATTGCGCCAACCTGGCGTAATGATGATCGAAGAATTTATGATGGATAAAACTCCTGCAGCTTTCAGCCTGCGGGAGTTTTGTTCTTACGCTACAATCAGGAAAGAATTTCGTTTTTTGAAAACTATTTCATCGCTGGAGTGGAAATGAAAAATATTCTCACCTATCTTGAGAACCATACGACAGACATTCTTGCTGACGTTGAAGCGCTGGTACGGATCGAATCGCCTTCCAATTATATAGAAGGCGTCAACCGCGTCCAGGACCTGACCGGAAGCTGGCTCGGCGAATTCGGACAGATCAACCGCCACCCCAGCCCTCACGGCGATGTGGTGCACACGCACATTCAAGGTCGAAGCAACGAGCGGATCGTGTTCCTGGCGCACATCGACACGGTTCACCCCGTTGGCTCGTGGAGCAATGTTTGGTCGATCAAAGACGATCAGGCTTTTGGCCCCGGAACTTACGATATGAAAGCGGGCGTTGTCCAGGCGCTTTGGGCATTAAACGCTCTAAAATCACTTGGAATAACACCCTCTTCGAGCATTGACTTTCTGCTTACGCCAGATGAAGAAACCGGGTCGGAGGTTGGACAGCCTTATATTGAAGATATAGCGAAAGGAGCAAAGGCCGTGCTTGTGCTGGAACCTCCATTCATGAACGGCGATTTGAAGATCGCTCGTAAAGGCATAGGCGAATATAAATTTCATATTCAAGGCAAGGCCGCGCACCAGGGACTCGAACCCGAAAATGGCAGGAACGCAATCGTCAGCGCGGCGCATCTGATCTCCGAGCTGGTCAAGTTGCAGGATTGGGACAAAGGCACAACGCTCGGACCGAACGTTATTCAAGGCGGGACGGTATCCAACGTCGTCGCGGATCATGTAACTCTGGATATGGATTTACGCATTTGGTCACTGGATGAAGCCGAACGCGCAGACAAAGCACTGCGCGCCATTCAACCGCTGGAAGGCACGCGCTATGAAATCAGCGGCGGATTGAACCGTCCGCCCATGGAACCATCCGAAGGTTCGCTCAAACTGTTCGATGAAGCCAGGAAAATTGCAAATGAGATCGGTTTCGATGTTGGCGCATCGCGCGTCGGCGGCGGCTCGGACGGCAATTTCACTTCTCACCTCGCGCCGACTTTGGACGGCTTAGGCGCGTTTGGGGCTGGCGCGCACCAGAAAGATAAAGAATGTATCCACATTCCAAGCCTGGCCCCGCGCAGCGCGTTGATCACAGGCATGTTGATTAAATGAATCGACTCATTGGCATTCTGCTCATCGCCGTCTCTGCCGCCTCGTTTGGCACGCTCGCCATCTTTGGCCGTTACGCATACGCCGACGGCATGGACACTTTCACACTTCTATTTCTGCGGTTCACGATCTCGGCATTGCTGATGGGAACTTTACTTTTCATCCGCCGCGAATCAATACCGCGCGGGCGGACTCTCTGGCAACTGGTCGGCATGGGCGCGCTGGGCTACGTCGGGCAATCGTTCTCGTATCTGACCGCCATCCAATTTGCGTCAGCGGGATTGGTGGCGCTTTTACTTTATCTGTATCCGGCCTTCGTCGCGATCCTCTCCACCATCTTCCTCAAAGAAAAATTTACGCGTCTCAAGATCATCGCGCTTTCCCTGGCAACATTCGGCGCGGCCCTGACAGTCAGCCCCGAAGGCGGCCAGTGGCAGGGCATCATTCTCGCCATTTCTGCCGCGGCAATCTATTCGGTTTACATAATTATCGGGACGGGCGTGATGAAACAGGTTTCGGCGGTGCAGTCTTCAACGATCATCTTTGCATCGGCGGGACTCGTTTACGGCGCGGCGACCGCCGTCAGCGGGGCGCACTTTCCAGGAACGGCGGCCGGTTGGAGCGTGGTCGGAGGCGTGGTCATCGTCGCGACGGTGGTCCCGGTCGTCACTTTTTTGGCCGGACTCAAACGCATCGGCCCGACCAGCGCCTCCATGCTTTCCACACTCGAACCGGTCGTGACTGTTTTGCTGGCGGCCTGGCTGTTCGGCGAAACGCTTGGTCTGGCCGCGTTGATCGGCGGTGCGCTGATATTGACGGCTGTCATTTTATTAACACGCGGCGAAATTCATCCGGCGCCGGACAATCCATTGTAAAATGAATCCCGGAGGCTTTATGAACCCACAACGAAAAATTCTTATTGACCGGCTCAAGTCGGCGCGCGAGCATCTCAATCAATTTGTCTCGCAAGCGCCGGCTGACAAATTTATTTATCCCGATTGGACTCTCAAGCAATATCTCGATCATCTTTCCGGCTGGGACGATGCAGTCGTTGCATCATTGAATGCTCACGCAAAGAACGAGCCGGTTTCGCAGACAGCCGCGCGCGGCATAAACGCTTACAACGCCGATACCGTCTCGAGGCGCGAGACCCTCAGCCTTGAACATACGCGGCGCGAATTTGCCAGATCGCGCGAAGAAGTGATCGAAGCAATCCAAAATTTGCCGGATGAAAAATTCGATCAGCCTTTCACGTTCGCGTGGGGCGATTCAGGCACGGTGGCCGACCTGGTGGAAATTTTCGCTGGTCACGATGAAGAACATGCCGAGCATCTGGCCGAATGGTTGAAGCATCCAGACCAACCGATTATCGGCGAGCATTGAAATGAGAAGGTGGAGTTGAATCCCGGTTTTATTTTTGACGCATGGTACCGACACCATGATCGCCACCGCCAAACTGCTGACGTAGGTGCGCGGCAAAACCATCGTCCTGACCGGAGCCATGCAACCCGCGGCTTTCAAAACCACCGACGCGTATTTCAATCTGGGCGGCGCGGTCATTGCCGTCCAGATTTTACCCGAGGGCGTTTATCTCGTCATGAATGGGCAAGTCTTCAACCCGAACAATGCTCGCAAGATCGTCGAAGAAAATCGCTTTACAGAGATGGATTAATGCGCGAACTGATCGCCAAATCCGCGCTGCCCAGCCTGACGCTCGACATCTCGGACAATAACGTCCCAGCCGCCGTCGAGCGCATCGCGGATTGGATGGAACAATTCGGCGGGCTGTATATGCCGGATAAAGATTTTCACTCGAGGGTGCTGCAAGCTTCTCATTAGGCTTTAATTCAACGCCGTATAACATCCGAAAGGCTTTAGGACATTAGATGGCACGCCTAAAGGCAGTTATACTGTCTGTATAACCCTAGTTAGGCGCTTCGCGTATTGCTTTTCGAAAAAATGGGAAACTATGAGCACAAATTTCCAAATACAATCTTCAAATCCAAACCTATTGAAAAAAGCGACCAAGATAGCAGAAGAATTTGCTCAACAGTTCAATAGTACTGATGTTGTAGGTATCGTGTTTTTAGGGGCGATTGTTCGTGGTTATTTTGATAATTTTGCCGATATAGATATTGCCATATTCAAAAAAGCAGGTACAGAATTCCCGTTGACTGAAAAGTTTCTCAAAATTGAAGGTATAGAAGTCCAGATTTGGTTATCTGATTACGAAAGCGAAATTTCCAATTCCTGGGATATGGCAAGACGATGGACATATTCTCAATCGAAAATATTCTTTGATCCCCAAAGAAAAATAGCCCAATTAATAGCAGAAAAAGTCCCCTTGACTCCTGACGAAAGAAAGTGGTTGCTGATGTCAGGACTAACTCTTTCTGAATGGTACATAAATGGATTAACCAAATTATGGGTTGAGCGTGGGAGCATTGTCAGTGCTCATCATATGTTTGCGCAAGGCATAAACTACTTTTTTGATATGTTGTTCGGTTTCAACAATGAATTGGTAGCAGATATGAAATGGCGTTATTACTGTGTTGAGCGACTTGAGAAATTACCTCAAAATTTTCAAGAAAAAATGAAAGACATATTGACAGTGCAGTCATTTACAACAGATGAGTTAGAACGACGAAAAAGAGTGTTTATGGAGATGTGGGATGAAATGAAGCCACTGATTGAAGAAGAAGTTCAACTGACTTATGACGAAATTATTCAACTTGTATGAGTGTGAATACAAACCGCGCCTACCGATGAGTAGCAGTGTCAAGAGGTGGAAAATAAATGCTCCAAAATAAAAAGGCTGTGGATCGTTGATTTTAAAAAGGTAATGCTTTGCCGCCTCGCCAGGAACACCTGCCAAGTTGAGCGCCAGCTTTTCAGCGCGACTTACATGGGAACCCGAAACCTATTGAGGTTCTCGCAGTTCTGGTCTCAAGGCCAGCACTTCCTCCGTGGAAGCAATCCGCCGCGGTAAACCACCTCGCACGATGCGCGTCAGATTCTCACCTTTTCGCAATCGCATCAATCCATACTTTGCAAATTGTTGGCTGGTCATGCCATTCAAAGCGGATTTATCCATGTGCCATGCCCATGTCAACATCTTGTAGGCCAGGTCTTCCTGGCTGGATTGTTTGTAGACTTCCTTCCGGTTTAACAAATACCAAATCGTCACCAGCAGCTTGCGCGCAATGGCCACGATCGCCTGGTTGGGATGTTTCCGTTTGCACAACTCGTCATAATCCGCCCGCCAGCGCCGATTGGCGCGGATGGCCTGCCAGGAGGCTTCCACCAACGCCCAGCGCAATTCCTTGCGCCCAACCCTGGTGATCCCCTTTTCACGATGTTTCTGGCCGCTGTCATGTACGCCTGCTCCCAAGCCTGCGTATCCCACCAGTTTCTTCGGTCTCTCAAAGCGCTGGATGTCTCCAATGGCAGACAGGATCGTCATGGTCACGATGATCCCCACTCCCGGTATTTGCATCAAGTAGACTGCCTGATCTCCCCTGCGCTGGCTGTTGCTCAATCGCCCCAACTCCTTCTCCACTTCCACAATGTTCTCACGGATCAGTCTCAGGGTTTTGATCTCCTGCTTCAAGCGCAGGGTTTCCAGCTCGCTCAATTTCAACCTCTCCCACCATTCCCGATTCTCGCCGGTATCAATCTTTCCTTGCGGTGCCTGGATATTGTGCCGATGCAATAGACTGTGCATCCGATTTTGGATCGCCGTGCTCATCTTCACCAGTCGCCAGCGATATGAGATTATTGCTCGCAGCTCCCTTACTTCCACTGGCGGTACCCATACTTCCGGCACAATATCCGCGATCAACAGCCGCACCAGCGGATCACATCCTGATTATCTGTCTTCACCCGCGAGTTCGCGATCTGTTTGACTTCCGCTGGATGCGCTACCACCACCCTCCTTACCAACGGCGCAATCGTGTCGTACACATCCCACGTGTTCGTCGTGGCTTCCAGCACCACCTCGTCGGTCTTCTCTAAATTCTGCTCCGCCCATACTTTGAACCGTTCCATCTCTACATCGCGCGGCCTCAATACGATCTCCTGCTTGATGTTCATGCCCCCCACCGTGATGTAATGCTTGTGCACATCCAGCCCGATATAACGCACTTCCCCTGCTCTTGTATTTCGTGCCCGTTCCATGCTACACTCCTTTTGTCTTTGCACTGAGGCATGGATTTTTGGGTCAAAAGTTACACCTACCGATGCGGGTTTTCTCGTTTTCTACCAACGAGATCCCAGATTTGAAATCCGCCGGGCAGTCAAATAACACGACGGGCTTACTCACTCCTTGATCGAGTATCCCAGGGCCGCAACCCACTGACCCTGACGCTCCTGCCCCAGACACGTCCCCGACGTTCCATCAACTTCAGGATACTGTCTGCCATGCCTCAATGCAACTTCATTCTAATAACACCGCGTGCACCCGACGGGGCTATCGCCTCGCAGGGCGGGCAGGACCCCCGCGAAGTTTTGTGCCATAATGATCGAATAACCTTGCCAATCCGCCCCGCCGGTTACGCAAACCGTTGGGCGCCAGAGAAGGCTGTGAGTGTCGACGTTGTCTACCGCGGTCGTTGAATCGGAGGCCCGGGTCTTACGCAGGCGCTAATTGAACTCCTCGTCTGTGAGCAACGGGTTCCTGTTTGCGGCGGTCGTGAAGCAAAAGAACAAGCCGTAAGAAGGCCGGGCGAGCAAAGGCCAATGAAACAGAGCAGAAAGGCAAAGACAGAGATGCAAAGAGCAAAAGACATGAAAGCAAAACAACGTGAAGAACTACTCAGAGCATTGAAAGTCCGTTTTGAGAAAAACACGAATCGCCATAAAGGTCTTGAATGGGCTAAAGTACAAGCAAAGCTGGAAGCTAATGCTGAAAAACTGTGGTCTCTCAATGAAATGGAGAGAACCGGTGGTGAACCGGATGTTATTGGTTATGATAAAAAGACGGGCGAATACATTTTTTATGATTGTTCAGCGGAAAGTCCTAAAAGCCGCAGAAGTGTTTGTTATGACCGTGAAGCGCTGGATTCAAGGAAAGAATTTAAACCAGAAGATACCGCTATGGATATGGCAGCTGCCATGGGCATCGAGATTTTAACGGAAGAACAATATCGAGAATTGCAGAAACTTGGAAATTTTGATACGAAAACATCGAGCTGGTTGAAAACACCTTCTGAAATTAGAAAACTCGGCGGCGCCATCTTTGCCGATCGTCGCTACGACCATGTCTTCGTGTATCACAACGGTGCGGACTCTTACTATGGCGCCAGGGGGTTCCGTGGCTCGCTAAGGGTCTAAATTTTGCACAGACAGCTAAATTTGAATTTGAGAACGGATCACGCAAAAGAGAGGAATGCAAAAGACAAGGTCTTGTCCATAAACGTCGGCTGGCAACTTGAACCGCGGCGTTGGGCGGCCCTCACCATCGCGTAAGTTCGCGATCACGCCGTCACAATTAAAAGGAATGTCACCCACTATGGAAAACCAATTGCTCGAAACTTGGCGTATCCACTGCCGAATCAATTTGTACCTACTTGATGCTATCGTATCTGAAGCGTTCAGCAGTTCCCCCGCCCGCAAAGGGCCGCAGTTTTGCGCAGATGTTCGCCTACATTCTCTCGGAGTAAAACTATTTTACGGGCGCAAGTAGCGCAACGGAAAAACAGGCTTGTAATACCATGCACTCTCACCTCATCTTACCCACATGACCAATTCTCGAACTATCTCCCAAATCATTAAACCAGAATACGTCATCGAAGGCGCGGGCGTACTTCTGCAACGTTCCATCGCGCCGCGCGCCAGCAACGAATTCGATCCCTTCCTGCTCTTCGACCACTTTGCCTTCAACAATCCCGCCGAAGGCCCGATCCGCGGCTTTCCCATGCACCCGCACCGCGGCATCGAAACTGTCACGTACATGCTGGATGGCTCGACCAGCCATCGCGACAGTCTCGGCAACGAAGGCTTGATCGGTCCCGGCGACGTGCAATGGATGACCAGCGGGCGAGGCATCCTGCACGAAGAAATGCCGCGCCGCGGCCCAAGCGGCAACATTTACGGCTTTCAACTGTGGGTCAACCTGCCCGCTCGACTCAAGATGACCACGCCGCGCTATCAGGAAGTCAGCGCCGACACCATCCCAACCTTTGAAAAAGACGGGATGAAGATCCGCGTGGTGGCCGGGACGGTTCACGGCCTGACCGGTCCCGTTACCGAGATCGCAGCCTCGCCTCTTTACGCGGACGTCGAACTGGCTCCCGATACCGAATTCATTCAACCCGTCCCCGCAGGACACACCGCCCTGGCCTATGTTTTCGAAGGCGAGGGCATCTTCGCTGATGAAACTATCCAGGCAGTGAAGCTCGTCAAATTCAGCGACGGCGATTCCATCCGTGTCAAGACAAAGAATAGTTCGGTGCGCTTCATGCTGATGGCGGGCGCGCCTTTCAAAGAACCCATCGCACCGTATGGTCCGTTCGTGATGAACACGATGGAAGAGATCCAGCAAACTCTGCTAGAATTGCGGAACGGAACATTTATCAAGTAAATTCCAATCAACCTTGCGAAGGGTTAAACCCTTCGCAAGGTTTTATTTTGGGAGGGCACATGACACATATTCTCTACGGTGACCGCATCAGCAAAGGCGCAGAACTTCGCATCGGTTCCTGCGCCGTTATTTTCGATGAAACCCGCACAAAGGTTTTACTCACCAAACGTTCGGACAACGGCTTATGGTGTCTGCCCGGCGGTAAGATGGAGTCGGGCGAATCGGTTGAGGAGTGCTGTCAGCGTGAGGTGTTCGAGGAGACCGGCCTCGAGGTCCGTACGAAGCGGTTGATCGGTGTTTACAGCAACCAAAACCTGCTGGTTGTTTATCCGGATGGCAACAAGAGTCAAATCGTGGTCCTGAGTTTCGAAGTAGAGATTACTGGCGGCAAACTCGGCCTGAGCGACGAAACAACGGATGCGGGGTTTTACACACTAACCGAGATCGAACAGATGCCCATGCACGGGCGCCACAAAGAGCGCGTGGAAGACGCCCTCGAAAACCGCGCAGAAGCTCTTATAAAATAAACGACGGTCACTTCTAAAGTGACTGTCATCTCTGCTACTTTAAAATGGACAAGATGGCTTGAGCCACTTCCTCAGCCGCTATAACCGGCGCGGCGTGATTGGCATGGACGAAATAATCGCATTGAGCGTGTTTGCGTGGCGTGAGAGGCACAATGTCCTCATCACCCCAGATCAACGAAACTGGCACAGGCACGGAGAAACGATTCGCACCGAAGGGAATCACCATCTTTAAAGTCTCTTTTAATACTTGAACAGGCAATGCACCGATTTCGTTCTGCCATTCGTCCGCATAAGGGTTGGAACGCAGATTAAAGCCAAGAAGCGAGATAAAGAATTTGAGCCGCCAGCCGCGTAAAATCCAGCTTCCGATGGCCGGGACGAATCCATCAATCCAAAAGCCGATGCGTAAGCCAAGGACTTTAAAAGCATCCATTGCTAATGGACACAAAAAGATCGCCCGGCTTACATGTTGGGCATATGTTTGTACGTAGGCTTCAGCAATACGAGAACCGGTGGAATAGCCGAGCACACTCCATGATTCAAATCCAAGTGTCAGGCGCACGCGTTCAATGGCCTCTACGCAGGCGCACAAATATGTCTGTTCCAACGAGGGCATAGGCGACTTGCCGATTCCGGGCAATTCCACCACCACCAAAGTGAGATGCTGGCGTAAAAGTGGGAGCAGGTTTTGCCAGATATTGAACGAGATTCCAAAACCGTGAACGAGCAACAACGGCGGACCATTCCCATCAACCTGATAATTCAAAACGAGTTCATCCATAAAGAATCCCGGCGCAGCGCAGCCAATCACACCCTCAGCCACCACACGCCTGTGCATTCAGGCAGGATCGTCAATTTTTCACAGAGGATGCGCGCCTTCATTTCACCGCCAAAGAATAAACCGGCCACTTCGCTGGCAATTTCCGGTGATTCAAATTGATAGTCTGTGCGGATCCATTTATTCTGAAAACCATTGTCATCCAGCCAGCCATAAAAGTTTTCGAGATGCGGCAGACGCTGCGGCGACTCATTTCCTGTACCAAGCGATTCGAACAGGATGATATGTCCGCCGGGACGCAAGACGCGGCGCGCTTCCGCCAGCCACGCGTCCGCTTGTACGCGCCAATTCTCAGGATGCCAGACCGTGACGTAGCTCACGCTCCAACCGGAGACAATCAAGTCCGCGGCGCGAGCCGTCAGCGGAAGCAGGCGATGATCAGAGGCCGCGGCCAGCCAGTTGTCCCGCATGAAGCGGCGCATTTTATCTCGCGCAATTCCAAGCATGTGTGGCGATAGGTCAAAGGCCAACATTGTCCGCACATGAGGCGCGAGCATACATGCCAGTCGTCCCGTACCTGAACCAAGATCGAGCACGTCCAAGCCGTCGAGCGGAATAATTTCCCAGATGGCTTTTAAAATATTTCCCTGATAATCTTCGCGTGAGACCAGCGCTTCATATTCAACGGCGTGGTTTGCGTAAACTTCTTTTTCGGATGGCATTGCGTTATACTCCTGCGCAATTCTAACATTGGAAAATTGCCATGCCACTTTCTTCATCTGCTCAAAAAGTTCAAGACCTTTTGATCTCGCTCGGATTCAATTGCAAGGTTATCGAACACGCCGAAAGCACGCGCACCGCACAGGAAGCCGCTGACCGTGCTGGCTGTTTGCTTGGACAAATCACCAAGTCGCTTATCTTCAAAGGCAAGACAAGCCACAAGCCGATCCTTGTTTTAACTAGCGGTGCAAACCGCGTGGATGAAAAACGAATCAGCGAATACGCGGGCGAAGCCATCGGCCGCGCCGACGCGGATTTTGTACGCTCTGTGACAGGCTTCGCGATCGGCGGTGTGCCTCCACTCGGACACGCGCAGGAAATGGAAACATATCTCGACGAAGACTTGCTTCAATATAAAACCATCTGGGCCGCGGCAGGCACACCGAATGCGATCTTTGAATTGACGCCGGACGATTTGCAAAAGATGACTGGCGGGAAAGTGGTTCGGGTAAAAGTTTAGAAATGGTGTAGATGGGCCGGCAGAAGGACTGTTGGCCTATTTTTTATATTGCAGTCAGACGTTCTTTATCGTAAAATCTTCCTACCGTTCTTCTATATTGTTATAAGGAGAGAGCCATGTCTAAACCTGCGCTTATCAAAGATCCCCGCCCCATGACCGAGGAAGCTGACTTCCTTCAGATCAAATCCATTGACCACGTTCATTTTTATGTGGGCAATGCCAAGCATGCCATGTTTTATTGGTGGAAAGCTTATGGCTTCAAGCCGGTGGCTTATTCCGGCCTCGAGACAGGCAACCGCGACTTCGCCTCGTACGTTTTAGAGTCAGGGCAGGCGCGGTTTGTTGTTTCCGCGCCCTACGGCCCAACCAGCGAAATCGCCGCGCATCACATGGTGCACGGCGACGGCGTCAAGGTCATCGCGTTGGAAGTGGACGATGTCGAAAAAGCGTGGAAGGAAGCCACATCGCGCGGCGGCAAGTCCGCGTGGTCGCCGCGCGAGCAGAAAGATGACTTCGGCATCTATCGCACATCCGCCATTTACACGTACGGCGAAACGCTTCACGTCTTCGTGGATCGCGATGATTACAAAGGCACCTTCGCCCCAACGTATCGTCTTATCAAAGACAAAGAAGCCCAATCTGTCGGACTGGCTGCGATCGACCACATCGTTGGCAACGTCCAGCTTGGAAAGATGAACGAGTGGGTCAACTACTATCACAAAGTGATGGGCTTCCGCCAGTTGATGCACTTCGACGACAAGGACATTTCAACTGAATATTCCGCGCTCATGTCAAAGGTTGTGCAGAACGGCAACGGTCGCGTCAAGTTCCCGATCAACGAACCAGCCGAGGGCAAAAAGAAAAGTCAGATCGAAGAATATCTTGATTACTATCTGACGCCCGGCGCGCAGCACATCGCCTTGATCACTGGTGACATCATCAAGACCGTCACTCAATTAAAGAACAATGGCGTGGAATTCCTGCGCGTGCCTGAAACCTATTATGAAATTTTGCCCGACCGCGTCGGCAAGATTGACGAGGACATGAAGGCCATCCACGATCTCGGCATTCTGGTGGATCGCGATGATGAAGGCTATCTGCTCCAAATCTTCAGCAAGCCGATTCAGGATCGTCCGACCATGTTCGTTGAAGTCATCGAGCGTCATGGTTCGCAAAGTTTCGGCAAGGGAAATTTCAAAGCTTTGTTCGAAGCGCTCGAACTTGAACAGGAACAACGAGGCAATCTCTAATCGTTCATATGTTGAAAAGTTGGCAGGTTGAAAAGTTCGCCTTGCCAACTTTTGACTTTTGATTCTCATGACGCGCTCGCGACGACTGCTTGATCAGGAAGATTTTCAACCTTCAAACCTTCAAACAAAAAAATGAAATTCGCAACCTTCTCCACGCATCAGACTCCGCCTCAACCGGCCCTCGTTAAAGAGGACCGTGTCTACCCGCTGCCTTTTGCCGATATGCTGGCCGTCATCGAAGCTAGTGCAGACGAAGCCGCGCGCCAAGCCTCAAAAGAATCTTTTGATATTCAACAAGTCAGGCTTCACGCGCCGCTGCGCCCAACAACATTGCGCGACGCGTACGCGTTCGAGCAACACGTCAGGACAGCCAATCAGAATCGCGGACGTGAGATTCCTGACGAATGGTATAAATTCCCAATTTTCTACTACACAAATCCGAATAGTATCTTTGGGCCAGATGATGAAATTCCATATCCGGATTACACTCAGGCATTGGATTACGAACTAGAGATCGCCGTGATCATTGGCAAAGCCGGTATCAACCTTTCAGCCGACGAGGCCGCCGAACATATCTTTGGCTATACCATCTTCAACGACTGGTCGGCGCGCGATATCCAACGCGAAGAGATGAAGGCTGGCTTGGGACCCGCCAAAGGCAAGGACTTTGCCTCGTCGCTGGGGCCGCTCATCGTCACGCGCGAAGCGTTGGCCCATAAATCGACAGGACGCCCGGGCGTGTATGATCTGTCCATGACGGCAAAAATCAACGGCGTGGAAATGTCGCGCGGAAATCTGAAAGATATCTTCTGGTCGTTCGGTGAGATCATCTCGCGTGTTTCGCAATCTGCGCAGATTCTTCCAGGCGATGTGATCGGCTCCGGGACGGTTGGCACGGGTTGTCTGCTTGAACTGACCAGGGCACAAGGCCCATGGCTAAAACACGGAGATGTGGTTGAATTGGAGATCGAAGAGATCGGCATCCTGCGGAACCAAATTACGCCGGAGCCGTCATAGAAATCACTGCAAAGTTGCAGAATTCAGAATGCGGATAAGAGAATGAAGAAAACTGTTTTGATATTGTCGATGCTTGTGCTTTTAATTTTGGCCTGCGGAACCATAGCCACACCGGCACCACAAGGCAACGGCGTGGCAACAATCGTGGCCGCCACCATTCAGGCACTGACCTCCGCCGCGCCACTTGTTCCGCTCGCGACACAATCCGCACCAACGCAGGCCCTTCCTACGCAAGCGCCGCAACCAAACGGGACGCCAGTCACATTACAGAATGTCAGCTTTGTGATTCCGAATGGACTCGCCAGCGGCGCATCTGGTGAGAACATTGCAAAAGTCGACGAGACCAACGGGGCGCCGTGGGACGTTGCACCTGCACACATCCATTTCACGATGAACGGTTATAACAACCAACTCGGAAAGTTCAGCGTAGCGGATATCACTGTCTATCCAGCGCAAGATTTTGCAGCGGTTTCTGCAGGCGCGACCAACAGCCTTCAACGTTTACAAGCGATTCTGGCAAGCCCGGCTGCGCCTTTGACAAAGGATACGCTGCCCCAAGTCCCAACCTTCAACGCCGCGCAAATGTTCGCCGCGCAAGTGCAGAGAATCAACTTCGCCAGCGGCTCCGGCCTGCGCATGGTGACGCAATACGGACAGGCAGTCGGCCCGGTCACCAATAACGGAACCTTCTATCATTTTGAAGGCCTGACCAGTGATGGAAAATATTATGTGGTCGTGGTTCTGCCCATCGGCTCGCCCATCCTTTCTTCGGGCAATGATCCAAACGCACCTGCTCCGGCAGGAGGCGTGCCCTTCCCCGGTTATAGCAGCATGGACATCAAAGATTATGACGCATATTTCCAAGCCATGACCGACAAACTGAACACGGCAGGCGCGGACACATTCCAGCCGTCGCTTTCACAACTCGACGTGTTGATCCAATCCATAACTATCACTTCTCAATAGAGAATCCAAATATGACCATTCCGTTCCTGACCATAGGTAAGTGTCGTGGTCTATCCAATATCAGAAAGTTAATATAACCAGAGTCCCTGCTTTTAACCACATCGCCAGGTCCGTTGATTTTATTTTTATGGATTTGCCAAAAGGAGACACATGGAATTTTTTATCAAAACCATTCCCGCTTCCGAAGCCACTGGAAAGCTCCGCGAGTTCTACGATGAAGACATCAACAATATGGGGATCCCGTCAAACACCACCCGCTCATTCAGCCTGTTGCCTGATACCTGGGAAGGCTGGATGAGTTTGATCAAGTCCATCAGAAAAACGATGCGCCTGCGGCACTACGAACTGGCGACCTTCGCCGCAGCCATGGAGATGGGATGCACTTTCTGAATGCTGGCTTATGGAGCGGTGCTCCGTAAAAATTTCTTCACGGCTGCACAACTGGAAGCCATTGCCCGGGATTTTCGCCACGCCGGGTTGGAAGAAAAGGAAGTGCTCATGATGGAGTATGCTCAAAAAGTTGTGCGCGATGCACCATCGACCACTCAGGAGGATTTCGACAATCTGAGGAAAGCCGGCTGGACGGACGAAGACATCCTGAGCACCACCCTGGCCGCGGCGGCGCGATCTTTCGTCAGCAAGGTTTTCGACGCACTAAACGCAGAAGCGGATCCCATTTATAAAGAATTGGATACAGAAACACATCACGCCCTGATTGGCAAACGCCCATACAACATCCAGGAATAGGAGACTCCATGCCCTTTTATCACAAGCTCGGGCAAATTCCTCACAAGCGTCACGTCCAATTTAAAAAGCCGGACGGAAAACTTTATCATGAAGAGCTGATGGGATTGGAAGGCTTCTCATCCATCCAATCGATTCTATATCATCACTTCCTGCCGCCGCGTGTGACGCAGACCGAAGACCTGGGTCCCGCCAAACCCGAATACGTGGACTTCGGTCCCATCCGCCACCGCGCCTTCAAAACGGCTCAGGCCCCGCTCGGAACGGACCCCGTTTCGGCGCGGATTCCACTGCTTGGCAACAACGATGTAATCCTAGGCGTTGCGCGCGCTTCAAAAAGCATGGATTATTTTTATCGCAACGCGCAAGCCTATGAGACATGGTTCGTACATGAAGGCAAAGGCACACTCAAAAGTCAGTTTGGAAATTTGGAATTTCGTTCAGGTGATTACATCGTGATTCCATTTGGCACGACCTGGCAGATGCGCATCGAAGGTAAGGCGCGCTTCTTCACGATTGAATGTCCATCACAGATCGTGCCGCCCAAACGCTATCGCAACGACCACGGCCAACTGCTCGAACATGCCCCGTATTGTGAGCGCGACATCCGCGTGCCGTCAGAGTTGGAGACGCATACGGAGCGCGGCCAATTCGAGGTCCGCATAAAGGTGCGGGACAGGTTGTCGCGTCACGTGCTGGATCACCATCCGTTCGATGTGGTCGGCTGGGACGGCTATCTCTATCCGTGGATTTTCAACATCGAAGATTTCGAGCCGATCACGGGACGCATCCACCAGCCGCCGCCCGTCCACCAAACTTTCGACGCGCATAACTTTGTCGTGTGTTCGTTCGTGCCGCGGCTCTTTGATTATCATCCCGAAGGAATCCCCGTGCCGTATAATCACTCGAACGTGAACTCGGATGAAGTGCTGTATTACGCCGAGGGCAACTTCATGTCGCGCAAAGGCATTGACCAATACGACATCAGCCTGCATCCTTATGGTTTGCCGCACGGCCCGCAGCCCGGCATGACGGAAGCCAGCATCGGCAAAAAGGAAACCACCGAGCTGGCCGTGATGGTGGATACTTTTTATCCGCTGAATCTCACAAAGCAGGCAACGAAAATGGAGAAGAAAGAATATATGGCAAGCTGGCTGGATGGCAATGGAGAATAAAAATCTCGGGTCGTTTTTTACTCATCTTCTCGGATTACATGATCCGCACGCCAAGGCACATTCGAATCATGTGGCGATCCTATCCATCGCTTTGGCGCGGAAAATCGGCCTGCCAGCGGCGCAAGTGGAAACACTGGAGTTGGCAGCCAAAATTCACGACATTGGAAAAATTGCCATCAATGATTTCATTGTGAACAAGCCCGGCCGCTACACCGAAGCTGAATATGACATGGTAAAACAACATGCGGCCATCGGATCGGAGTTGGTAAAAACTTTGGGGATAGATCCAATCCTCCATCTCGCCATCCTGCATCATCATGAAAACTTTGACGGGACTGGATACCCGCATAAAATAAAAGGCGAAAAAATTCCGCTCGAAGCGCGCATCCTGCGGATCTCCGATACATATGACGCATTGATTTCTGACCGCGTCTACCATCCCGCCCGCACACACACAGAAGCCCGGATGGTCATGTATGAAGAAGAGCAAAAATTTGATTCAAACTTGCTCAAGATCTTTTTCAAAATGAATCCCGCCCGGCTTTAGATCCTCATGGAAATTTCTCCTGCAAGCATCTACGAGTTGATGAATGCGTACTCCTCCTCCAAGTGACGGAGGCAAACACTCCCCCGCCGATGGATGCGGCTGGGAAGTGTTCATTGTAGAATTGGAGTAGGAATTTAGTTTGATACAATAAAAAAATGGAAATAACGCCAGCCTCACTTCCCTGGAAATCCATTTACAAAATCCTGACCGGTTCCATCCTGCCGCGCCCCATCGGTTGGATATCAACTCTTAACACGGGCGGCCAACCGAACCTTGCGCCGTTTTCATTCTTCAACGCGGTGTGCGCCAGCCCGCCGACGGTGTTGTTCTGTCCGATGATCCGCTCGATCAACGGAGAGCCAAAAGATACGTTGAACAACGTTCGAGAAACTGGTGAGTTCGTGGTCAATGTTTTCGGCGAGGATCTGGTGCATGAAATGAACGCCACATCGGTGGAAGCGCCGCCGGAATGGAACGAGTTTGAAGTCGCCGGACTGGAGACCGCGCCCAGTTTAACGGTCAGCCCGCCGAGGGTACTGAAAGCGCCGATACATTTTGAGTGCAAATTGAATCAGATCGTGGAGATCAGCCGTGAGCCGGGCGGCGGATTCGTCGTCATCGGTACGGTCATCCATATTCACATTGACGAGAGCGTACTGGTCGGTGAAGATAAAATCAATTTGTCCGCGTTGAAACCCGTTGGGAGGCTGGTGGGCAACTATTACACAAGAGTGACCGATCTGTTTGAAATGGAACGGCCAAAGCCAGGAATTTAGGAGAGAGAAAAATGAAATCACGGAAAGCGATCTTGATACTTTCGAACGCACTCATTTTGAGTATGCTATCTTGCAACATCGGCGTTCAAACGCCATCGCCATTAAGCCCGCGTGATGCGGCGGCAACCATCGTGGCACAAACATTACAGGCGCAGGGACTGCCGACTTCTTCAGGGCTGATAACCAACACACCCGCGGCCTTTGCATCACCAGGTACAGTGACGCCTACATCCGCCACTGCGATGTTGACCATCAACGAAGCAACGAATTGCCGGAGCGGACCAAGCGCTAATTTTGAGATCATTACATCTGCGCCTGCCGGGACACAGGCCGAGATCGTCGGGAAGGATACGGCAGATAATTACTGGCTGATCAAAACACCAAACGGCACCGGCACTTGCTGGATGTCAGGCCAATATGCGACTCCCAGCGGAAGTTATGCAGCTTTGCCAGAAGTGACACCAGATGCGCCAACGCCGGGTGTGCCATCCCGCCCCGGAAGTTTATTTTACAACTTCACCTGCACAAATAGCGCCACAGTTGTGACAACCAATTTATCCTGGAGCGATACCGCAAATAATGAAAACGGTTATCGCGTGTATCGCTTCGATACGATGATCGCCGACCTGCCCGCCAATTCGAGCGCTTATACAGATACAACAAATATCACTTATGGAAGCACATTGACTTACTACATCGAAGCCTACAATGCGGCGGGGGCCTCAGCAAGACGGAGCGCCAGCTTCTCGTGCCAGTAAAAACAAACGTCATTGCGAGGGCGCTTTTCCCGAAGCAATCCCCTGTTGCGCGAGGAGGAGATTGCTTTGCCACAGAACGGCTCGCAATGACATATCACAAAAAAGGTCTCGCAGAAAAACTGCGAGACCTTTGCTTTTATTCTTCCAAGGCTTCTTTCGCCTTCTTGGATTGTTTGCCGCGCTCATCGGAATTGAGGATGCGTTTGCGGATGCGGTATGACTCAGGTGTGACTTCCAGCAATTCGTCATCGGAGAGATATTCGATGGCTTCATCCAAACTCATCTGGCGCGGCGGCGTCAGGCGGATCTCCATGTCAGCGCCCGCAGAACGAATGTTGGTCAAATGTTTCTTTTTGCAGACGTTGATCGGCATATCACCGGGGCGGGCGTTCTCGCCGATCACCATGCCTTCATAAACAGCAACGCCCGGGCCAAGGAACAACGTGCCGCGTTCTTCGGCATTCTTCAAAGCGTAAGCGGTTGTATCGCCCGCTTCCATCGCCACCAGCGAGCCATTCGAGCGAACGGCCATTGCCCCAGCCAACTCATCATAGCTGTGGAAGATCGTGTGCATCACACCCGCGCCGCGCGTCGCGGTCAGGAACTGATAGCGGAAGCCCAGCAGGCCGCGCGTCGGAGCCACGTAGATCAGGCGCATGTGTCCATCGCCTGTATCTTCCATGTTCATCATCTTGCCGCGGCGTCCGCCCAACATTTCAACCACGCGGCCAACCGTCTCTGAACTGGTCTCGATGTGAACTTCTTCGAACGGTTCGAGCAAGGAGCCATCTTCGGCTTTGCGATAGATCACTTCGGGACGTGAGACCATAAACTCATAGCCTTCGCGGCGCATGGTCTCGATCAGAATGCCGAGATGCAATTCACCGCGACCAGAGACGAGGAATGTTTCAGCGGATTCAGTCTCCGCAACTTTTAAGGCGACATTTGTGCGGAGTTCGTCAAACAGGCGTTCTCTCAACTTGCGGGACGTGCCCCACTTCCCTTCCCGACCTGAGAAGGGCGAGGTATTGACGCCAAACGTCATGCGGACGGTCGGCTCTTCGACCTTGATGGTCGGCAACGCGACCGGGTTGGCCGGGTCGGCCAGAGTCTCGCCAATGGCAATGCCTTCCAGTCCGGCCAAGGCGATGATCTCACCAGCCTGAACTTCTGTCGCTTCGACCTTGTTCAAGCCTTGATGAACATAAAGATAACGGGCAGTTTCGGGAAGGTTCGTTCCATCCAGTTTCAAGCGGGCTAGTTTTTGTCCGACCTTGATCGTCCCGGCGAAGACGCGCCCGACGGCGGTCACGCCGCGGTAGTCGTCGTAGCCGAGGGTGGTGATGAGGACTTGCAGAGGCGCATCTGGATCAACTTTTGGCGCGGGGATGTGTCGGAGGATAACGTCGAATAGTGGCTGCAGATTCGGACTCAGGTCGGGGGTAAGACCCGCTTTGCCTGCCGTCGCTTGAGCGTAGACGACAGGGAAGTCCGCCTGTCGGTCGGTTGCGCCCAGTTCAATGAATAAGTCAAAAGTTTCGTTCAGCACGCGCGAGGGCTCGGCGTCTTTGCGATCCACTTTGTTGATGACCACGATGGCCTTGTGTCCCATTTGGAGCGCTTTCTTGAGCACAAAACGGGTTTGCGGCATGGGGCCTTCGGCGGCGTCCACAAGCAGGAGCACGCCGTCCACCATGTTCATGACGCGCTCGACTTCGCCGCCAAAATCGGCGTGGCCGGGCGTATCCACGATGTTGATCTTGACTTGCTGGCCGGTGCGAGAATCGGGGACGACAATGGCGGTGTTCTTGGCGAGAATGGTAATACCGCGCTCGCGTTCGAGATCGTTGGAATCCATGACGCGCTCGATCATCTGTTGATTGTCACGGAAGGTATGAGCCTGCCGCAGAAGATAATCCACGAGCGTGGTCTTGCCGTGGTCAACGTGAGCGATAATGGCGATGTTGCGGAGATCTGTGCGTTCGATTTGCATTACTAACCTTTTCTTTTCATAGAGAGCCGCCCTTCATCAAGCAAGGGCGGCGTTGTTGCGATATAAAACCCCGACCTGGGTGGCCGAGGCTTGTCCTGAGTTATTCGAAGGAATTCGGCTTGCGGTTAGTATTTTATCAGACTTTCAAAGACTTCGGAAGTGCTGGAAAATTCACTGATAAACAAACCCTTAAGAAATCATCGGTTGCTGCTTACCAATCCGATCACGAAAACGAAATAAGCAATAAAGCAACAAATTGCAACCGCTCCTAATCCAATTTGAATCCACCCCATCACAATCCCTGCGGTTGCCATGCCATCGCCCGAAGCCTTCGGTGGAACTGCGCGGGTCTCTTGTCGTGCTGAATAACCCGCCCAAATTGCGACTATGCTTGCAATGATCGGCAGACCCATGAACCCCAATATTCCCGCAACCAGGCTGACGATTGCCAGTGTGCTGGTGGGCAAAACGTTATAGTTCATATTTTGTGGGTAATTCTGTTGGTTCATTTATTTTCTCCTATGGATTCTCACAACTCTTCCTTGAACGCATTATCAACAATACTCGGCAGCAACGCTCGCAAACACAATTCCTTTTTCGTTTTCGCCTGCAACATTGTCCCCTTGTGGGGTATCACCCCCGTGGGAATTGCCTCAGCAACATGACCGCGTTCCGAATGAATGTGCACAACTTGAGAAAAATATGGATTGCTGTACATTACTCAGAGAACTATGGCATAGCCCCCCATTTTAAAAGTACGAAAATAGGGGATGAACAATCGTTGGATAAGTGTTTCTATTTCATCAATACTGCCTGGCTGCGCGCGCAGTGCAGAGAGGCTCTGCCGCAATCCGGCCAGAGTGGCCTCGGCCCTGTCGATGCGCTCACGCTCACTGCGGACGTAGCGGGTGTAGGGAGCGACGCCGTCTTTCAGGCGGGCGATGACGCTTGTTCTCTCGTTGTTGAATTGGGTGGTCAGAGCGCCGAGCAGTTTTGTACGTAGTAGGAGCATCTTCTCTTTGAAGTTGTCTTTGGCCTGTTTGCGCTTGAAGGGGATCACGAAAAAGCCCAGGAGGGCCAGGGTACTGGCGGCCAGGATGCCGGTGATATCCAGGGTGGAAGAGAGCACGGCTATGGTGACCAGCGCCCCCAGACCCACAGCGCCGACTTCCAGCAGAGCGGTCTGGGCCACGGCGGTCTCGACGCTGACGGCCAATTCGCTGGCTTCTTTGTTGCGGTCGTAGCTCTCCACAATGGTCTGGACAGTTTTGCCGACGGTGTCGATCAGTTCACGCCGGCGGGTCTCACGCGGACCGTAGCTTTCGCCAACCATGTGGTCCAGGTTCTGCGCCCGGCGGCGTTGCAGGTAGCTCATGACTTGCTGCCATTCGTGCAGGTCTTTCTGCACCAGCCAGTCGATCAGGCGCTGGACCTGATCTTCGATCTGCTGCGGGACGTCGGCCAGGACTTGCTTCTCGAACTGGGCGCGGACCTTGTCGCCGCGCACCAGGTTCTGGACGTTCGTCAGGCGCAGGGTGCTGTCGAAGAAGTCGAGGCCGCGCTGTTCGAGACGGTGCAGGATGTTCTCAACTTCAGCCAGTCGTGGAGGAAGTTCGCTGTGCAGTTCACGCTCGTATTCTGTGATGACAGTTTCCAATGAGTCAGCGGTCAATTTGTCTTCATTCAAATCTTCGGACTGGGCGGACAAGCTCTGCCCGGCCTGGGCGATCAGGTGCTCGGCTACGCCCAGCGGGTTATTGAACTTGAGTTGCAAGCGTGCCGTGTCATCGAGGGTGGCGCTGATGAACTGCTCCAGATCATCGAGGCGGCTGAGGCTGCGCAGATGGGCGCGTTCTTCGGGGTTCGATTCGGATTGGGCACGCTGGGCCAGTTTAGCAGAGACAGGATACAGCTGGGGTTGATCGCCGAGTATTGTAGCGGTATGTTTCAGGATAAAGTCGCGGACTTCCTGCAGGGCAGAGTCGTCTTCGAAGATGTCCACCTTATTCAGAACAAAGACGACTTTCTTGCCCCAAGTCAGGATGCGTTCCAAGAATTGTCGCTCGCTTTCGGTCAGGGGATGGTCGGCAGAGGTAATGAACAGAACCAGGTCACTGCGCGGGACGAACTCGTCCGTCAAGCGCTCGTGATGGCGGATGATGGTATTCGTACCCGGTGTATCAACAATGTTCAGTTCTTTCAGGAGTGGCAGGGGGTGGGTATAGATAGAAAAGTTTTCGTCGACTACTTGTTCGGTGGCCTGTTCGCCCCACTTGACCAGGGTGACGCGCGATGTAGTGGGGGTGGCACCTTCGGCTAAAACTTTTTGGCCGAGCAGGGCGTTAATCAGCGCACTCTTACCAGCGTTGAATTCCCCCGCGATGACGATCAGGAAAAGTTCATCCAGTTGCAGGATAGCTTTCTGCAGGCTGTCCAAGGCTGTGCGCGGCAAATCGAGCCCGGCCAGCGCGAGTTGCATCCCGGCTAGGGCTTCTTTCTCGTCGCGCAGGAATTGGGCTTGCAGTTCGGTGAGTACGGACTGACGCATGGGCTTCTCCTCATATATCCCTACAAAATGCAATTATACAGCCGATACGCCCTACGG